>Ga0265298_10010562_pt1 | contig 10909 bp, 10 predicted proteins | sample AusTroGonzalo_MG_3_FD_193486 | JGI IMG/M metagenome (GOLD analysis project Ga0265298, IMG submission 193486) | Bovine rumen microbial communities from tropical cattle in Woodstock, Queensland, Australia - Gonzalo_01 | ecosystem: Host-associated > Mammals > Digestive system > Stomach > Rumen ...
TTCCCTCCGTCGCCTGGAAGATGATGGAAAGGCGCTTTTCCATATCGAAGAATCCGCGCTTGTCCTGGTTGATACCGATGGCGACGACCACTTCGTCGAACATCGTGAGGGCGCGTTTGAGAATGTTCAGATGGCCGGCCGTAAACGGATCGAACGAGCCGGGGAAAAGGGCTTTGGTTTTCATAACTGCCAATCTATCGGTGTCTTGCCTTCGGAGCGAAGGATGATGTTGGTTTGGGAGAAATGGCGGCAGCCGAAGAAGGCGCCGCCCGCCAGCGGCGACGGATGCGCCGCGGTCAGGACATGGTGCTTCGTCGTGTCCACAAGGGCGGCCTTCCCCTGGGCGAAACGGCCCCAGAGAAGGAACACGACGCCGTCACAGCGGTCGGAAACGGTGCGGATGACCGCATCGGTGAACTCCTGCCAGCCGATACGGCTGTGGGAGGTGGGCGTTCCCGCCTGCACGGTAAGGACCGTGTTCAGCAGCAGAACTCCCTGGCGGGCCCAGGGTTCGAGATTCGGGCTGCCGCTCATGGGAATGCCCAGGTCGTCCTGGATTTCCTTGAAGATGTTCTTCAGGGACGGAGGCGCTGGGACGCCCTCCGGGACGGAGAAACACAGGCCCATCGCCTGCCCGGGCCCGTGATACGGGTCCTGGCCCAGGATGACGACCTTCACCTCGGGAAGAGGCGTGAGGTCGAAAGCTTTGAAAATCTGGCGGCCGGGAGGATAGATCACCTTCCCGGCAGCCTTTTCTTCGTGGAGGAAGCGGACCAGCGAGGCGAAATACGGTTTCTCGAATTCGTCCCGGAGGGCTTCCTTCCAGGATTGTTCCATTTTTACATCCATCAGAAAATTGCGTCTATGACTTCCGCGATGTCTTTTACATAGACAAAGGTAAGGCCTTTTACGTAAATTTCCTTGATGTCTTCGATATCTTTACGGTTTTCTTCAGAAATGACGATGGTCCGGACGCCGGCGCGCTTGGCCGCGAGGATCTTCTCCTTGATGCCGCCCACCGGGAGCACGCGGCCGCGGAGGGTCATTTCGCCCGTCATCGCGATGCCGCTCTTCAGCGCCTGCCCGCGCAGGGCGGACACCATCGAACTGACCATCGTGATGCCGGCGGACGGACCGTCCTTGGGCACCGCGCCTTCGGGCACATGGACATGGATGTCCTTCTCCATGAACTGGTCGGTGGTCATCTGGGCCAGCTCCGGATGGGCCTTGATGTACTGCCAGGCGATCTGGGCGGACTCTTTCATCACGTCGCCCAGGTTGCCGGTCATCGACAGGACGCCCTTGCCCTTGGAGACGGAGCTCTCGACGAAGAGGATCTCGCCGCCCATCTCGGTCCAGGCGAGGCCGGTCACCACGCCAGGGGCCTCATTCCCCTTCTGGGTGTCGTGGAAAGAGGTCGGCAGACCCAGGTACTCGCGGAGGTGTTCTTTCTTGACCACCTTCGGGTATTCCTGCTCGAGGGCGATCTTCTTCGCTGTCACGCGGGCGATCTTCGCGATCTGCTTCTCCAGGCCGCGGACGCCGGATTCGTGCGTATACTCGTCGACGATGGCCGCGAGGCAGTCCGGGTCGATCTCGAGCTCGTCCTTCTTCAGGCCGTGCTCTTCCAACTGCTTGGGAACCAGATAGTTTTTCGCGATCTCAAGCTTTTCCTCAGCCAGATAGCCGGTCACGTTGATCATCTCCATACGGTCTTTCAGGGCCGGCTGGATGGTGGAGATGCCGTTCGCCGTAGTGATGAACAGGACGTTCGACAGGTCATAGTCGATGTCCAGGTAATTGTCATGGAAGGTGCTGTTCTGCTCCGGATCCAGAGCCTCGAGCAACGCGCTGGACGGGTCGCCCTTGAAGTCGGAGGAGAGCTTGTCGATCTCGTCCAGGACGATGACCGGATTGGAGGTGCCGGCCCGCTGGAGGCCGTTCAGGATCCGGCCCGGCAGGGCGCCCACATAAGTCTTCCGGTGGCCGCGGATCTCCGCCTCGTCGTGCATGCCGCCGAGGGAGATGCGCACGTACTGGCGCCCGAGGGCGCGCGCCACGGACTTGCCGAGGCTGGTCTTGCCCACGCCGGGAGGGCCGTACAGGCACAGGATCGGGGACTTCATGTTCCCCTTGAGCTTGAGGACGGCGAGGTACTCGATGATACGGTCCTTCACCTGGTCCAGGCCGTAGTGGTCCTCGTCCAGGACATCCTGGGCGTGCTTCAAGTCCAGGTTGTCCTCCGAATACTCGCCCCACGGCAGGTCCAGCATGAACTGGATATAGTTGTACTGGACGCTGTAGTCCGGCGAGGACGGGTTGTATTTCTCCAGGCGCGCCATCTCCTTGTCGAAGATGGCCCGCACTTCCTTGGACCATTTCTTCGAATCCGCGCGCTCGCGCAGTTTCGCGAACTCTTCGCCCTCGTCCATGCCCAGTTCCTCCTGGATGGTCCGCAGCTGGTTGTTCAGGTAGTATTCCCGCTGCTGCTGGTCGATGTCGCTCTTGACCTTCTGGTTGATCTCCTGCTTGATCCTCAGGAGCTGCACCTGGGTGTCCAGGACCTTCAAGAGAGCCATGCCACGCTCATGGACATCGGCAAAGGAGAGGAGTCCCACGCGGTCGGCGAAGTTCTCCACCTCGATGGTGGTGGCGATGAAGTTCACCAGGAACTGGAAGTTGTCGATGGCCTTGAGGGCGCCGACAGCCTCCTTCGGGGCGAAGGAAGAAGCGCGGACGATCTCTCCGGCCCGCTCCTTGAGCGCGTCGGACAGCACCCGGATCTCGTTTTCGTCCTCCTCGGGGAGGAAGTCCTCCTCATAGGTGACGCGGGCGACGATGAAGGGATCGACACCCAGGACCGCATCCACATGGATGCGCTTGAAACCCTGCAGGATGGCGGTCAGGGAGCCGTCCGGCATCTCCAGGGTCTTGACGACCTTACAGACAGTGCCGTAGTCGGCGAGGTCTCCCTGGGCGGGGTCCTCGACGGTGACGTCGGTCTGGGGAACGGCTCCAAGCACGCCGTCACGCGCTTCGACGTCGCGGATCAGGCGGATGGACTTTTCCCGGCCGATGGTGACGGGGAACACGGTCCCGGGGAACACGACGGCGTTCCTCAGGGCCAGCACAGGGATGGCGTCGGCGAGATCGGATTCGTCCAGCTTCACGAGGGACGTATCTCCGACCACCGGCATGATATTCACTTCTACGCCCGGCTGGGCGTTCATATCAAAGATATCTTTCATCAACAGTAAAAGTTAGGGGATATGACAATTTGTCATACCCGGTACCTATAATCATTCCGTCCGTATTATTGTCAATCTCCGTGCCAATGCGAAAAGGGCTATTTGTAAGTGGAACTCTTTGATTTTTGAAAAATTAACCCTAATTTTGCAAATCCGAAACTTAAGCGGAAGAAAAACAAACCTTTAAACCATTAATATCAACTATGACAAAGGCAGAAATTGTCAATGAGGTTGCGAAATCGACCGGCATTGAGAAAGTTCAGGTTCAGAGTGTTATCGAGGAGTTCACCAAGGTGGTCAAGGATTCCATCATCGCCGGCGAGCCGGTTTACCTCCGTGGCTTCGGCAGCTTCATCATCAAGCACCGCGCTGAGAAGGCGGCCCGCAATATCACCAAGAAGCAGACGATGACCATCCCCGCGCACAACATCCCGGCTTTCAAGCCCGCGAAGGTTTTCGTGAACGCCGTGAAGGAAAAATAATCCATTCACAAAAAATAATCAAACATCATTTTTATTATGCCTAGCGGTAAGAAAAGAAAAAGACATAAAATGGCAACGCACAAGCGTAAAAAGCGCTTGCGCAAGAACAGACACAAGAAGAAGTAAGGCTTACTTCTTTGCCTCGTCTGCCATTTTAGCAGTCTGCTGAAAGCAAAGGGCTCGCCGGAGGATCCGGAAGCCCTTTTGTCTTAAAGTCCAAAAACAAATTTCCTGATGGAGTCTGAAAAACCCGACAAGGACCTGATTGTCGATGTAACATCGACAGAAGTACACATCGCCTTGATGGAGAATCATCGGCTGATCGAGTACAACACGGAGTCCAGCACTGGGAAAAAGTATTCGGTGGGAGATGTGCACCTGGGAAAGGTGAAGAAAATCCTCCCGAATCTCAATGCTGCCTTCGTCGATATCGGGGACAAGAAGGAAGCCTTCATCCACTATCTGGATCTGGGACTGTACTTCCACGCATTCGACCAGTTCGTGCGGGAGTCCAACCAGAACACGAACCTGACGGACCTGTACGGCCGGATCGACATCGGCAAGCCCCTCCCCAAGGAGGGCAAGATCGAAGAGATCCTGAAGCCCGGACAGATGATCGTCGCCCAGATCGTGAAAGAGCCGATATCCACGAAGGGTTCACGACTGACTGCGGAAATTTCGTTGGCGGGACGCAACATTGTCCTTCTCCCCTTCGCCGAAAAGGTGTCGATCTCCTCGAAGATCGCATCGAAGGAAGAGAAGCGTAGACTTGAAACGCTTGTCAAGAGCATCCTCCCCAAGAACTACGGAGCCATCATCCGTACGGCGGCCGAAGGAAAGAACGCCGCCACCCTCGTGGGAGAGACCAAAGCCCTCATCGAGAAGTGGGAAGGCTCTTGGAAGAAAATCGCCCGGAACAAGAACGTCCAGCTGCTGTTCACCGAATACAGCAAGACGACCACCATCCTCAGGGACCTGCTGAACGAATCGTTCTCCAATATCTGGATCAACGACGAGAAAATCTGCGACGAAGCCCGGAAGTACATAGCGATCATCGCTCCCGAACAGGAGAAGATCGTGCACCTGTACGAAGGCAAGCAGCCCATCTATGACCACTTCGAGGTCACCCGGCAGATCAAGAGTTCCTTCGGAAAGGTGGTGCCGATGCGGCAGGGGGCCTATCTTGTGATCGAGACGACGGAAGCGCTGAATGTGATCGACGTGAACAGCGGCATCCGCACCAAGACCGCCGACCAGGAAGAGAATTCCTTCGAGGTCAACAAGATCGCCGCGGAAGAGATCGCACGACAGCTCAGGCTCCGTGATATGGGAGGAATCGTCATCGTGGACTTCATCGACATGGAGTCGAACGACCATAAGAACGCCCTCTTCAAACATATGCAGGAGCTGATGGAAAATGACAGGGCCAAGCACAACGTGCTGCCGCTGACCAAGTTCGGGCTGATGCAGATCACCCGGCAGCGGATCCGCCCGGTGACCGAGATCAACACCATGGAGCAATGCCCGCTGTGCCACGGCACCGGCAAGATCCACTCCAGCGTGGTGATCGACGAGGAGATCGAACGCAAGATCGCCTACTACGTCATCGAAAAGGGCTACAAGGTCCTGACCCTGAAAACCAGTCCGATCCTGGGCGCATACCTGAAAAGGGGTTTGTTCAACTCCTATCTGAGCAAGTGGCGAAAGCACTACAAGGTCAAGTTGGACATTGAGGAAATCACCGATTTCTCCGTCCTGCAACACGAAATGTACAATGAAAAAGGCGAGAAGCTCGATTAGCTTCCCGCCTTTTTTCTAGGATTTAGTTTCCCTACTGAATTTCGAGTCCGGCGAAGGTACCGACAGCCGCGCTGAGGCAGTTGTCCACATAGTAATCGCCGTAATCCTTGGACTGAATCCGAGTCTGGGAACCGAACGGACGCTGGACATAGACAAGAACCTCCAGATTGTCTCTGTTCCAGGTCTCGTCAATATCGCCGGTGAAGGTGAAAGCCTTATCCTCTCCTTCCTCCATGGTGAAAGCATCGCCCGTGATTCCGGTCAAGGCAACCCGGGCAGTGCGATTATGGACATAGTCCTCCTGGTCCGGTCCGTCATAGAATTGCTGAAGGCCGACAATTCCGTTCTCCAGCAGGAGAACAGTCACTTTATAGGAATCCGTCGCTTTGGCATAGACATTCAGGTTCACGGTAACCTTGTCGCCGGAAATGAAGGAGTCGATTTCAAGACCGGTCACGACCGGATAGGTGGATTCCTGCTGTTTTACAGCATTGATGGTATTGTTCGCAACTGCATCTATGTCATGGGAGGCAGGAATATCCACACGACCGTCGATGATGCCGGTAGGATAGCCGGTCGCACGATACAGGTTCATTAACGTCGGGGTTTCCGCAAAAGGAATGGCACTGTTCGTTGCATGGAAATTGACGATTTCAAGACGACCGCCGAGCTGCTCATTCGCATTGTTGAAGCCCGTGTTCATATAGGGGCAATGAGGGCACCAGGTAGCGGTGAAACGCATGCCGAGAGAATGATGGACAAAATCAGCATTCATCCAGTCGCCTTCCACATAGCCTTCCTGGGAAACAGTGGCCATGTAGCAGTTCGATTCGGTACAGATCTGAATGAAAGTATTCCGCGGCGCTTCATCACGGTTGCGCTCGGCACGGAACACATAGTAGGCGCCGGAGCGATGGTCTCCCTCGACCTCGACAAGACGAACCCAATTGTCAAAAATCTCGATTTCGGGCTCAGCGGAAGAGCTGATGTACAACTTGAAACTCTGGGACTTTGCAGTAAGTTCGAAGGAATAAGGAGACATCTCGAAATAATCCTTCGCCCAGGTCAGGCCCTTGTCGGCTTCATTCAGCACTCCGAAATGAGCCCGCTGAATCTCCACGCGCTTGGCTACCGTCTTGATAGCAACGGACCCGTCCGTTTTCTCGAATATGAGAGAGAATCCGTTCTCGAACGTAACAGGTAGGGTGACGATATGATAGGCCGCCCCGACCTCGAGCGTCTGCCCGGCAGGTGCCGCCAAAGTAATGGTGTGGCTTCCGGAAACAACGCTTTTCACGTACGGAGTCTTGTTGTCAGGGCCCAGAGCCACCTTCACTTCTCCGGCGATCGGCTCATTATCAGAACCGACAAGGGTAACCGACTTGATGTCGGACTCCGTCACGGTGAACTTGATGCCGGCGGTAACATGGTTGAAAGTCATGCTCGTCGTCGTGCTGCGGCCGATGGAGATGAACAGGTCGTCTGCAAAGGTATTCGCCACGGCTTCCTGCTCATCCGGAAGAGTCACTTGGAAAACGGACCCGTCGAAAGAGACGGAGGTAGCATAGGGATACAGGGCATAGTAAGACCTACCGGTACCGGGTGCAGTGACGACGCCGGAGAAAGACGCCCGAACCACGGGATTGCTGTTCGTCGAAGTGAAACATGCGCCACCTCCGGTGCCGGCGGAAGTAAACACACTGATCTGGTCGCCCGGTTTCCAACGGAGGGAACCATCCGACTGGCGGACCGTCCGGGTATCCGCGTCTTCACCTTCAAAAACAGCGTCCAACACGGTTACGGTATCATTCTCATCTACGGGAGCCATCGGCTCCACGGAGCAGGACCAAAGGCCGAAGCCGGCGGCAAGAGCCGCGAAAACAAATGCGATCTTTTTCATGGCAGTCTTCTTTAGTCTCCGTCGATGAGATCGTCATACGTTTTCTCGAGGCCGCCCGACAGGGTGTCACTCTGGCAGAAGTTCGTGTCCAAGTGCAGGTCCACGACCCGGACCGCAGGGGCTAGATACTCTTTTTCCATCTCTTTTTTATGATTTGTTAATCGCTTTCTTCTTCATACTGCCAGTCCACCGACGCACCGACGGCGCAGGTGACGACATTGTCAACGAGTCCGCTACGGAGGACCAGGACCACGAACCGGGACTGGCCGGAAGCGGTTCCGGAAAGCTCCAGCTGCGCGGTATCGCCTTCTTTCATTCCCGCATGGGCGTCACCGTCCGTCCACGAGCGAAGGACGTTGTTGTGGATATGGTCCTTGGAGCCGCCCGTCTGGCTGGCCACGATGCCGTCTTCCACAACCAGAATGCTGAGGGTGTAGTCGCCGTCCCGGACAGCCTTCATTTCGGCCTTTACGGTATAGTTGTCCCCGTCCAGCTCGCTCTCGATCCGAATGCCGGCCGCCGCACCGCGGGCTTCCAGGAGACGGTCGATATGCGACTGCAGCAGTGCCGATGAACTCTCGGAAATGAGGCTCTCCGGATCCAGGTCCACGACAGCGGAAGGATAGGCCTTCACGCCAAACTGCTTGACGAGGTTGTCATTGGTGGGTTTCAGATACATCGGATCGACGGACATGCAGTGCACGCTCACCGGGACAACCCGGCCGGGACGGGCTTCCATCGTCTCTTCGATCGCCGTTTCCATCTTCGGGCAGTTCACGCACCAGGTGCCCGTGAAATCCAGCACCAGGGAGCGCCGGAAGAAGTCCTTGCCCTCATCGGCAATCACGATGGCGGAAATCACCAGAGGCTCCGATTCCGTTCCGTCGATTTCGGCGACGAAAGTCCACTCCCCTGCTTCCGCCGGGGCGAAGACGTTTCCTTCGAGGACCGTACCGTCCGTAACGTTGCGGATTTCCGCATCGGCCGTCACGTCCTCGGTGCCGGAAAAGACGGTGAAGGTCGCCTGCTCGCCCGCCGTCACGTTCAGGGCGGTGAGGTCGGCGACGAGGCGCACTTCCAGCGCGGGATCATCCTTCTGGCCGACGCAGGAAAGCATCGGCATAAGCAGAAGGAGGATATAGAACCACTTTCTCATCTCAGAAGGACCATTGGGCGCGGAGGCTCACCCCCTTGAACGCGGGCTGCCAACGGCAGACACCGCCCGAGCACACCATCCCTTCGCGGGTCCGTCCCGCGTTCAGGGAGATGTTCAGGGCGTTCCAGGAGTAAGCGGCTCCGATGTTATAGTAATGCACCTTGGTGCTGCCGTGATTGTACATGTCACTGGCGGAAATGCTCCAGTGCGGAGCGAAGGAGAGTTCCACGAGACCGGCCATCCAGTCGCGGGTCAGTTCCTCCGAATACAGGTACTGGAGTTCCGTCCGGAGGGAGACCGTCGTCGAGAAGCGGTACAGGGCGTCCAGGACGAAGACGTTCTGGGCGTCGGTACGCTTGCCGTTGCCGTGCGTCGGGGAGTTTTCCTGGATGGACACGAACAGGATGGTCTTCAGTTTCCGGCTCCAGGTGCGTTCCAGGTCGATGTTGATGTCCCGATAGGCCAGCCAGTGGGTTTCCCGGTCCGGCAGGGCGAAGGGCAGGGCCTCGATCCAGGAGCCGCCCACATGGAATTTCATGCCGTACTTGCCGCCGAGGGCGGTGCCGCGACGGAAGGTGTAATAGAGGTCGCCCTGGAAACCGGCTTCCCCGTCAGCGTAGGTCACGTACGGGTTCAGCCCGGCCAGCATGTAGGTCTGCTGCATGCACAGGGACGGGAGATAGTTCAAGGTATTGGCCGGGGAGGGATTGGAGGCCGTCAGGAAGATGCGGTCCGTCATGTTCTCCAGCCGGCGCAGCGTAACGGCGGCGGAGAAGGAGCCCACGGCATAGTTCAGTTCGACGAGCTGCGCGTTGCCGCCCTTGAGGCGGTAGGCCTGCTTCGAATGACGCAGATGCTCCGTATAGAAATCGTTCCCCTTGCCCACATATTCACCCTTGAGGGAGAAGCCGCCGTAGGAATACTGCAGACGGCCGGACCAGGAAAGGACCTGTGAGGGGACCTCGAAGCCACCGGTAGAAGCCAGGATGGCGATATTGTCCTCCACCCCGGAGGTAAAGCGGTCAACGACACTCGCCTCCACCACGAAAGAATGCTCCGATTCGCGGCCGAAAAGAGGGAGAAGGTCGATGGATAGGTCCGCTCCGGCGACAGCCGTTTCCTTCCTGGGCCACAGGCCGTACTTGGGCATACCGCCCAAAACCTTCAAGGAAAGGCCCCGGTTCGGGGTGTGGAAGGTGAGGCGTCCGCCCATGAGGGCGTTGTTCAGGCCCAGCTCCCGGTCCTCCCACGTACGGAGGATCAGGCCGCTGCCCAGCTGCTCGAAGAAGGAGCCAGCCGTCGCTTCCAGCCAGTCGCCGGTCCAGGCGGCGTACAGGCCCGTCAGGCCCGCGCCCTTGAGTTCGGCGGGATAGCCGGCGAGCGCCTGCGGATAATACTCCGCCTGCAGGCCGGCGGTGAAACCGCCCAGCGCATAGTCCAGCTTGAGATAGTTATTGGAGCCCCAAGGATGCTCGGGACTGCCGATGACGCTGTCGTCCATATAGTAGATGGAGTTCGACTCCACACTGCCGGTGACGCGCCCCTTGTCCTGTGCCCGCAAGGCGGCAGGAAGGCATCCTGCGCACAGCAGGATCGCGAAGACCGATTCGATTATTGGCCGGCGCATTTCTTCACCTGGGAGAGCAGCTCCTGTTCGTCGCCCGGCCGATAGCCGACGTGCGTCCAGAAGAGTTTTCCGTTCTTGTCATAGACAAATACCTGGGGCACGTTCACGACGTTCAGCGCCCGGCGAAGATCCGCATTGACATCGAACAGGGCGGTGATTCCGTCCCAGTCCCGGCCCTGGGCCATCGCGACGGCGCGCTTCATGGAGCGGCTGTCGTCCATGGACACGGCGTAGATGCGGAGCGGGAAGGAGGCGTCCCAGTCGACGAGTTCCTCGGCAAGGGTATCCAGTTCCTTCAGGCAGGGTTTGCAGGTGGTCATCCAGATACTGATGACGAAGGGACTCTTGCCGTCCGCCAGGGAGGTGGTCGTGACAGCCTTTCCGGCACCGTCCTGCAGGGTTACCGAAGGGATCTGCTGCCCGGAGGCGACCAAGGCCGCCAGACAGAGAAAAATGCACACTACTAACCTTTTCATATAACAAATATAACGTTTCCCCGTGAGGAATGCAAACTATTTACGGCGAATCAGGGCCGCCGCCAGGATCAGGACGAACAGGAAAACGCCGATCCGGCCCACGATGTCGCCCGTCCGGACGAAGAAAGTATCACGGCCGGAAAGGTTCACCGTCCCCTTTAGGATGGCCGGTTCCCACCAGGCCGTCCGCTGCAGGATCCGGCCCTTCTGGTCGATGATG
>Ga0265298_10010563_pt1 | contig 10909 bp, 13 predicted proteins | sample AusTroGonzalo_MG_3_FD_193486 | JGI IMG/M metagenome (GOLD analysis project Ga0265298, IMG submission 193486) | Bovine rumen microbial communities from tropical cattle in Woodstock, Queensland, Australia - Gonzalo_01 | ecosystem: Host-associated > Mammals > Digestive system > Stomach > Rumen ...
CAGAGTAGGTCCTCTGGACATCCTGGTCGAGCATTCCTCCTGCCATGAACATCGAGGTGTTTGCTCCGGAACAGTTGGTGTCTCCTCCTGCGATGACCTTGTTCTTCTTTGCGATGTTGACGAACTCGCTCCATACGTACTCCATATCGATGGATCCGAGGTATCCGATTCCGAACAGGAATGCAACGATATCTCCGTTGGTGGTAGCGTAGTCTCCCAGCTCCTTTCCTCCGAGGGTCTCACAGGACAGGACGTCTGCTCCGTTCTCACATGCGACTTCCGCGCATCCGAACAGGTGCTCGGGGTAGCTGTGCTTTCCGCCCATTCCGGGCCTGTATCCCTCTTCTGCCTCACGCTGGTCGGGGATGGTCTGCCTTACTGCACAGTTGATTCCGTATTCCTCGTGGAACTTCTCGCAGATTGCCTTCTGCCCCTCTACGACGGGTGTTGCCATCTTGGGGTCTCCCATCTGGGAGATCCACTCGGTCTCCAACTGGACGTCGGGGAATCCGAGTGTTACGCACCTGTTGAGGACATCCTTGGAGATGTAGTCAACGTATTCCTTCCTGAGTTTCTCGGGAGATGCCTCGGAACCGGGCCTGGGTCCGTAGTTGAGCTCAGGGATAACCCTTCCTGCTCCGACTTTGATTCCGAATCCGTAGGAAACGGGCTCCTTTGCGTGTCCGAAGACCATCTCATCCGCACTGCCGTATGCCATCTTTGTGTACTTTGCCATTTAAATCACGCTCCAACGATGTGGTCCCACTCTTCTCTGATCTTTCTCCAGTCGTATCCCTCGAGGACTTTGTCCGCGATCGGGGGAGTCTGAGGTGCCTTCTCGGAGTAGATACCAAGGTCGAACGACTCTGAGAAGTCCCTGTTCACTGCACCACCGGCTGCCATGAAGGGAATGTTGATTCCAGCAGCGACGAGCTTTGCGGCGGCACGGGGGAATGCGGTCATGGTGGTGGTCATCAGAGCGGTTCCGGTAACCATGAAGGGCTTGACTTCCTTGACCTTTGCAACGACATCGTCAACGGCGACGTCCTTACCCATGTCGACGACTGTGTATCCGGAGGACCTCATCATAACGGCAGCGATGTTCTTACCGATGTCGTGGGGGTCTCCCTCTGCAGCGTGCATGACGACAGTTCCCTTTGTGGACCTTCCACCGGGGATCTGCTTCTCAGCGAGTGCGATTCCGATCTCCATGGTCTTTGCGGCCATCATGATCTCAGGCAGGTAGTAGATGTGCTCTGCGTACAATTTTGCGACACACTCCATTCCGACAACGAGACCGTTGTTGATGATGTCGAGTGCGTCCTTAGACTTCAGTGCCTCTGCAACTGCGGGTCCAACATCTTTGAACTTCATGTAAAGGACTGTCTCTGCGACTTTGTAGAGGACGGGGTCCTTAGGCAACATGGTCTTCGCAACTGCTTCGGGTGTCATTTCGTTCTGACTCTCAACGTCGTAACGCTTGAGAATCTTCGAGAAATCGACTTTAGAGTAGTCTATCATACTTTTTCCTCCTTCTTGTTTCAGGTGCTGCTTGCCCAACACCCTACTGTTAGTTGGATGAGTGTCTTAGGTATATAACGAACACGATGGATGGATGCTCAATCCATGTTCATTTATATACTGTGGATGTTTCCTTTAAATAATATTGAGTTTTTAACAAAAAAATTGAGACATCAATATTTATCCATTGTTACCTCTACTACATACTATAAATTAAATGAGATAGTTATAGAAAACGGCAAGAGGCCTTCACAGGCCAGGGAGATAAAATGAGCTACGGCATTTCTTTGGATATCGGTACCAGCGGAACGAGGGGTCATGCGGTTGATCTCTCAAACGGAAAGATTCTATCCACATCGGTCACTGAGTGTCACCCGCTTCCGGGTGCGAACATCATGGATCACCTCACGTTCTGTATCAACGCGGGAACGGAGACGGCGCACAAGATCCTGATAGACACTGTCAACAAGCTGATCGCTACCTTGGACATCGACCTCAACAAGGTCGAGAGGGTGAGTATCTGCGGTAACCCCATACAGCTTTCCCTTTTCCAGGGGATCCCGGTGGACGATCTCGCATTCGCGGGAGAGAACGCCCATAAGGCGAGGGGGATTGTCGCGCAGAAGAGGGACGCCGGAGTGTTCTCGGCGGTCGACGTCGGACTCAACGTCAGGGACGGTTGCGAACTCTGCGTACCTCCGGCTATCAGGCATGAGATCGGAGCCGATGCATTGGCCATGATGTACAAGAGCGGATTCCTCGAGCAGAAGGAGAACTGTCTCGTCACCGATTACGGGACCAACGCAGAGATGGCCTTGAAGATAGGGGACGACATCTACACCGGATCAGCTGCGGCCGGACCCGCCATGGAAGGTCAGTCTATCAAATGCGGTATGCTCGCAGGGCCCGGAGCGATCTCCGATTTAGAGTATGATTTCAAATACATATGCAAGGTGCTCGACGAGGACATCATGCCCCAGAACGGATCCAGATGCGACTTCTCGCTGGAGACCGTCATCGACGACGGGCCGATGAGCGGAAAGGCTACCGGAATCACCGGTACCGGTGTCGTCGCGGCAGTCGCAGCGGTCATGGACTGCCACCTGTGGAGGAAGGGAAAGCTCACGACCTCCGACGGAAAGCTCCACATGCAGGACGGGGTGTACATCGACTCCCACGACATATCCGAGGCCATGAAGGCCATCGGAGCCATGAGGGCCGGTCACTTCACCCTCCTCGAGCACGCAGGAATCAAGTTCAGCGACCTCGGCATAATGTACATGGCCGGAGCGTCAGGAACCTACGTGGATGCGATAAAGGCGAGGGAAGTAGGACTGCTCCCGCCCTCCTGTCACACCATCTACCAGTACGGAAACACCTCGCTGGCCATGGCCACCGACATCCTGAGGAACCCCGAGCTTCTCGACACCCTGCAGGACATCGCCAACGGAATCAGGGCGAACCACGTCATGTTCGCAGGCGACCCCATCTTCGAGCAGATCTACACCCAGGAACTCGCCGTGTGCGACGAGGGAATGAGCATGGAGATGTACAACAGGAACAATGCGATATTCGGTGTCCAGGAGCTTCCCAAACCCAAGGGGACCCCCACCGTCCACAGGATGGTGCAGCGTGACATCCCCGATCTGGGAGACAGGGGCCTGTACATCCTCCACGACATCGGGACCGAGCTCCGCGGACGCATGGAGGGCTGTACCGGATGCAAGAAGTGCGAGAGGGAGTGTCCCGAGCACGCGCTCACAGTCACGGATGACAAGGAGATCGTCGTCAAGACCAAGAACTGTCTGGGAACCGCCTGCTACAGGTGTCAGTTCAGCTGTCCCGAGAAGGTCTACAAGTACGACAACCTCAAACTAACGTTCTGAGATGGTATCATGGACGTCTTCGTTATCGGAGGATTCCTGGGAAGCGGAAAGACCACCATGCTCCTGGAGCTGGCGAAGGTCTATGTCGACAAGGGTCTGAAGACCGCCATCATCGTGAACGAATCCGGTGAGGTCGGAGTGGACGGAGCCACTATCAAGGCCGAGGGCTACAATGCCACGGAGCTGCCCGAAGGGTGCATCTGCTGTACCCTGGTGGGCACGCTCCAGGCCACCCTCAAGAACATCAAGAGGGATCTGGATCCGGACGTCATCATCATAGAGCCCACCGGTCTCGCCCTGCCCCACAAGGTGAAGCAGTTCGTGCACACGGCGATGATCGACGAAGACAGATGCGCGATCATCGGTCTCGCCGACGTCGAGAGGTTCGACCTCCTGATCGAGAAGAAGGAGGCCTTCTACAAGATGCAGATGTCCGGGGCGGACCTCGTCCTGATCAACAAGCTGGACCTGGCCCAGCCGGGTCAGGTGGAGCACATCAGGAAATGGTTCGCCGACAACTTCCCCGGCAAGCCCGTCGAGGCCGTATCGGCCAAGACAGGCGAGAACATGGACAAGCTCTTCGACTTCACGCTATCGAGCTGAGAAGGAAATATTTTATCAGGAGGGCGGCCGCCGTCCCTCCTGCCAATCCCAGGAAGGCCCCCAGACCTATGCTGATCTTCCTCGAGGGGATGAAGAGCGGGACGCAGAACAGTATTATCGAGAACCTCCAGAGGTATGTGACCAGGAATCCTCCGGCGAATGCTATGGCGAACGCCACGAAGAACCATTTGTCGAAGAACAGTTTCCTGAGGCTGAAATGGATGACCCCGTCGGGTCCGACCTCCTCCACATTCTCCAATCCCGGGGGTGCCTGGTGCTCCACATGCGGCGCCTGACGTACCACGTTCCCGCATTCGGGGCACTGATACTCGTCGTCCTTCAGGTAACGGCCGCATCTGGGGCAGAATTCCATGGTCGGATTACAAAGCCCATAGTTTATAAGAATAATCTCGGAAGAATCGGAGAATCCGTCGTCTCCTCTCTTCCGATTCTATGATGTCCCTGTAGAACCCCTCGATCGCATCGGACGGCGACAATCCTCTCTCCATCAGGATCTTCTCGGCCTTGATCTTAACAATCGGGTCTATGCGGGCGTTGACGACCGCACCCCTCTCGCTCTGCTTGGAACCGTACACGACCTCGTCGTACAGCGTGGCGATGAGGTTGGCGTATCCGACCCCTCTCTCGCGGGCTATAGCACGTATGAGGTCGGTGGTCCCGGACCCGTACTGGGAGGACTTCTTCTTCCTCTCGGCGAGGAAACCGTATCCCAGGTCCACGGCCACATCCTTCAGCACCTGCTTCCGGGAATCCATGTCCTTGGGGATGAGCAGTTCCGGGTCTATCCTGGCAACCTCCGCTCTCACACCCTCATCGAGATAGGGGTAGACGAGGGTCTTGCCGAAATGGTCCGCGATGGCCATCTCGCATGGGACGGATACGTTCAAGAGCCTCTCCACGCCGGCATCCTTCAGGAGATCGAACTCCTCCCTGGTCTGCCCGACGTATTTGGCGCACCCCATGAAGTACTCGTCCGCGCCCTGCCCAGTCAGGATGACATCCTGTCCGCATTCCTTGCAGACGCTGAACAGCTGGAGCTCGTATGAAATGGTGAACGGGTCGGAGACACCCGTGGCCGTGACCATCTCCTTGATCAGATCCTCCATCATCCCCTTGGTCAGGACGACATGGACGAAAGGCAGGTCGAGCTTCTCCGACAGGTCCCTGCCCATGGCGACATCGAAGGCGTTGGCCGTACCGCATGTGTAAAGGGTGACGGAATTGGCGTATTCCTTCGCGATGGCGGATACGAGACCGGAATCCAATCCTCCGGAGCATGCCACACCGATGTCTTTCCCTTCAACGTTCCTGCGTATCACATCGACGATGGAATCTCTCAGACCGTCCCACATGATACAGGGAACCACTACAAGGTAGATAAGCACGGCACTCCGATTCATCGGTCGGAGGTCGAACGAGCAAATAGTGAGTTATTATCTACTGGATAGGTCATTACGCTCATAATAAGAAGGGCGATATCATCACTTTTTGTGGAAAATGCGGATACAACAATTCTGAAGAGCGTACCCAGTGTGTGAACTGCGGTGCGCAGCTGCAGATAGGAGTCAAGAGGGAGGCGACGGAGATGGAGCGCATCAATCCGTACAACCCTCAGGGCAACTATGCTGCACCCCCTATGCAGCCCTACCAGGCACCCCCCATGCGGCCTGGATACGGGCAGGCGCCCGTTCCCCCGCAAGCGTCAAACGCTGCGGAAGATGGAACGGAGGAAGAGACCAAGGAGTACGATCCCTCGGGAAGGCGTTTCGCCATCATACTCTCGGTGGCCGCTTTGGTCATGACCATCGTCGCTCTGTTCGCGCTGCCTTTGGATTTCAATTCCTTCGATACGACACTTTTCAGGATCGGGTTGATGGACGGAGAGACCACCGTGATGGCCTTGACCATCATCGCGCTGGTCATCGCCCTGGTGGCGCTGATTATGCCCATGTTCACAGTCATTTCCGGGCTCCTAGTCGTCATCGCGGCATTCCTCGCATACGGGGACGTCGATCTGCTGTCATTGGTCTCGGCACCCGGATGTGCGGTGTTCCTCCTGCTGGTCGTATACATCATATCGCTGGGTCTCGTCGCGACGGTCTTCATGAAGAAGTTCATCGAGAACAACCAGGGCGGTGTACCCCTCTTCAGGGCATGCTACCTCGCCTGGACCGGGATCCCCCACAACTGAATACCAGTCAGCAAACACTTTAACAAACCCCTTCACATCTTCTCCCAGCAATCATTTATAAAAGTGCCACATACTGAACTGCAATCAGAGGTGAGCTTATGTCGAAGACGTATGAGCAGATTAACGAGAGGATCCGCTCCGGTAAGGCTGTGGTGTACACTGCCGAGGAAGTGATCGACCTCGTAAGGGAGAAGGGTGCCGAGAAAGCGGCCGAAGAGGTAGACGTGGTTACCACCGGTACTTTCGGGGCCATGTGTTCATCTGGTGCCTTCGTGAATTTCGGTCACGCATCCCCGGCCATACGCATGACCGACATCAGGCTCAACGATGTCGCGGTCGACGGAGGTCTCGCTGCGGTGGATACATACATAGGTGCTACCGCGACCGTTCCCGGCGAGAAGGCCGGGTACGGAGGTGCCCATGTCATCGAGGACCTGATCGCCGGAAAGAAGATACACCTCCACGCATGGGGTCCCGGAACGGACTGCTATGTAAGGAAGGACATCGACACATGGATCACCATCGACGACATCAACGACGCCTATCTGTACAACCCCCGCAACTGCTATCAGAACTACGGGGTCGCGACCAACACGTCCGACCGTACAATATACACCTACATGGGGAAGCTCCTGCCCAGGATGAAGAACGCATCGTTCAGCTCCGCCGGACAGCTCTCCCCGCTGCTGAACGATCCCCATCTCGAGACCATCGGAATGGGTACCAAGATCTTCCTCGGAGGCGGAGAGGGTTACGTCACATGGCCCGGCACGCAGTACAAGACCAACGTGGAGGAGGTCAACGGAGTACCCACGGGCGGAGCCAGGACCCTTGCCCTCATCGGTGACATGAGGCAGATGGACGCTAAATTCGTAAGGGGGTTGGACATCACCGGATACGGGGTATCCATGGCGGTCGGCGTCGGAGTGCCCATCCCCGTCCTCAACAAGGACATCATACAGCGCTGTGCCATTTCGGACGACGAGATCTTCTCGGACATGGTGGACTACAGCCAGCCGATAGACAGGCCTCCCATGGCCAGATACAGCTACGCCCAGCTCAGGTCCGGAAAGGTCGAATACAACGGCAAGACGATCAGAACCTCGTCGCTGTCCTCCTATTCCGGCGCGAGGAACGTCGCGAACATACTGAAGGACTGGATCGAGCACAAGGAGTTCACGCTGAACCAGCCCGTGATGGCGTTCCCGAAGGACGTGAAGCTCAAGAAGCTCCAGGAGAGGAGGTGCTGAGATGGATAAGAAATTCAAGATAGAGTTCGACGAGGCCAACGTCCAGGATTCCGTCGCATACATACTGGTCACGGAGTTCGACCTCAAGCCCAACGTCCTCAAGGCGGAGATCTCGGGCGACGGCAGTGGAGTGATGATCCTCGCACTGGAAGGTGACGAGGCCAAGCTGGAGGCGGCGGAGAAGAGGCTCAAGGAGGCTGGATTCAACGTCAGCACCACGAAGCGCATAGAGCGCGACGAGGACCTCTGCTGGGATTGCGGGGCATGCGTTTCTTTGTGTCCGGCGTACTGCTTCTCCCATGACAAGGAGACCATGAAGGTCGTCCTGGACAACAGCAAGTGCATCGCGTGCGGGGCATGCGTCAACTCCTGTTCCGTACATGCACTGAGACTGCATCTATGAGGCATCGCTTCCGGTACAAGGAGACGATCGTCAGCATCGTCTGCGAGGACCAATACCTCAAGGTGGCGGAGGATGCCATCTTCGAGGCCAGGTCGGTCATCGAATCCAAGGTCGCAGAGGACCCCTTCTTCCGGATCACCTACGAGCCCTATCCTCCGTCGGCCAAGGACGAGGGCCTCATAAGGAGGATGTGCTCCGCATCGGTGTCGGCCGGTGTCGGCCCGTTCGCCGGCGTCGCGGGCGCCGTGGCCGTCCACGCCGTCGAGCGCATGAGAGATGCAGGGGCCAGGGAGGCAATCGTCGAGAACGGAGGGGACATAGCATTCCTGTCCGACAGACCTGTTCCCGTGGGACTGTTCGCGGACCATCCTGTGCTGAAGGACGTGGCGTTCAACGTGCGTTCGGAAGGTATCACGGGGATATGCTCGTCGTCGGCGAGGATCGGACCATCGGTGTCCCTGGGCAATTCCAATGTCTGCACCGTGTTCTCGGACGATGTGATCCTCGCGGACTGCTGCGCCACGGCTCTGGGCAATCTCGTGAAGGACGAGACGACGGTAGCGGATTCGCTGGAGAGGATAGGGTCCGTAGAAGGCGTGAAAGGATGTCTGGCCTGTATCGGCGACAAGGTCGCCGTTTTCGGCGATGTGCCCGAGATGATCCCGTGCAAGGACATGCCCATCGATGGCCGATCCCAGCTCTCAGGAACCTATGGCAGATGGTAAATACCATCAACCCCAGTTATACACGAGGTTATAACATGGCAAAGGTCGTCGCTGTTATTTCGAGTCCCAGGAAGGATGCGAACTCCGCTACCATCGTCAAGGCGATGGTGGAGGCCGCCAAAGGAAAGGGACATGACGTTCAGGTATTCAATGTGGCAGAGCTCAAGGACAGGCGCGGATGCATCGCATGCATGGGATGCAAGAAGGCAGGCAAGTGCGTCCTGAAGGATGAGATCACACCCATTCTCGAGGCCATCAGGGAAGCGGACGGTGTGATACTCTCCACAGCGGTCTACTTCGGGCAGCCCACAGGGCAGTACAGGCTCCTTGAGGACAGGTTCTTCAGCTTCATCGACGGAACGTTCACCCCCAACATCGATCCGAAGAAGTTCGCCGTCGTCGTCACGGCCGGTAGCGCAGGCGCGGACGAATTGGCCGCACAGATCACGGGACGCATGGTCTCGTTCTTCAAGTTCGAATGTCTGGGAACCGTCACGATGGTCGGCGGAAACCCGCCCCATGAGGCGGAGCAGAACCCCGAGATCCTCGCGAAGGCGGCGGAGATCGGAAGCAAGTTCTGATCATTCTCCAAAAACCCATTCCGTGCCCGCAAGGGCACGGTCTCTCAGAAATACCTGCGGGACTGCCAATATATCGCCGTTCCCTGGCCCTCCCTGGGTTCCGGTGTAGGATAGCTGTCGATCTTCACGGTGGCCACCTGAGGGAACTTCTTCCTATTCGCCATCAGGAACTGTCCTAGCGGAGCGGGTTCCGTGGAGAGCATCCTCCCTTCCATGGAGATCCTGACGCAGTCCGGGTTGAGCTCCACCCCCAGCATCGAAGAGATCTTCTCACCCAGCTGGTTGCCTCTCTCCGTGGCTCCCATCGCCACGACCGCCGGGGCCACCCGGTCTATGATGTCGCAGATCGTTATGGAGTATCTGTTGGATTCGTAGCATTCGGAATCAGGGTCCCTGACGTGGTAGACGGTCCCCGCTCCGAGACCGAATATCTGCGGATACAGAGGTTTCAGATCCGATCCGCCGAACATCACGGCGAACGTTCTCCCTTCGTTGATCCTGCACACCTCGGCCAGTATCTGCAGGCTGGCATCCGCGATCCTCGGTCCGTCGGGACATCTCAGGATCTCCAGCCAGACCAAAGCACCGTCGGCCGTGGACTGGTCCAGGTCGTATCTGGACAGCATCCCGGGCGGCAGCTCGTTGTCGTCTCTGCCGTCGCCTGTCGAACATGATGAACAGGATGAACACGATCCTCCGCTGCAACCCATAGTCCATAGCCTCCTATGTTCACCAGATTCGGTGTGCGATTATATGGTTTTAGTCGAAAAATGGAGGGTCAACTATCTCCGACCTTACATCCATATCCAGCAATATATAAAGAATCGTTCGACGATTTTCTTTACGTTATACATCTAACGAAGGAGATCAATACCATGAAATTCGACAATGTTCTGGTCCCTATCGACGGGAGTTCCCTGTCCGAGGTGGCCGTAGATCTCGCATTGCATTCGGCCGGTACATTCGCGTCGCACATAACATTCGTGTACGTCGTGGATGTGACCGAATACAACAGGTTCGGTTCCATCGACGGAGGTGCCATGATCTCCTTCAGGATGCAGACCGAGGGTAAGATGTTCCTCGAGAACGCAGCCGGAGCGGCCAAGGCGGCCGGACTGGAAGTGGACACAAAACTGATCGAGGGTGTACCCCACCAGGTCCTCAGCGAGCTGTCCAAGAGCCATGATATGATCATCATGGGGGTCACCGGGAAGTCCGGAGGATACGGACGCGTCGGAGGAACCGCCGAGAAGGTAATCGAGAACGCATACTGCCCCGTCCTGACCCTGAAATCCGGATCGAAGAGGATCGAGGAGATCCTCCTGCCCGTGACCAACAAGAATGATGCCGCCATCGATCTGGCCATCGAGACCGTCAAGCGCATCAACGGAAAGCTGACAGTCTACTCTGTCAAGAGCAAGGATTTCGATGCGGAATCCCTTGTCCAGACCGTAGCGCAGCAGTGTTCTGAAGCAGGTATCAACGTTGTGACCGAGATCGGAGTGGGCAACCCTGCGGACCTGATCATAGGCAAATCGGGAATGTACGATCTGATCATCATGGGTACCGAGGGACGTCAGGGGCTCAAGAAGATCCTGGGCGGAAGTGTAGCAGAGAAGGTCATGCTCCACGCGTCCTGTCCTGTTACCATCATCAGGGAATCCCAGTAAACATTTCAAGGGGGTCAGCCCCCCCCCCCGTTTTCTTTTCCTTCATCCGCTGTAACCC
>Ga0265298_10010564_pt1 | contig 10909 bp, 7 predicted proteins | sample AusTroGonzalo_MG_3_FD_193486 | JGI IMG/M metagenome (GOLD analysis project Ga0265298, IMG submission 193486) | Bovine rumen microbial communities from tropical cattle in Woodstock, Queensland, Australia - Gonzalo_01 | ecosystem: Host-associated > Mammals > Digestive system > Stomach > Rumen ...
CAGCACTTTGGGCACTTTTTGCTGGCAAGCGGGACGCGAAGAACCTCGTTGCAAGCATTTTTGCCGTTTTTTGCTTGCTGCCGGGACGCTAGGGAGCACCTGGGCCCCCGCAATCACGGAAGCGCAGGCAGAGATTCCGGGTCAAGCCCGGAATGAGGAGGAGCGGCCCGGAATCAAGCGGGACCGGGGCCGGAATGAGGGGAGGGAGGAGGGTTAGCGGGTCTTGAAGTTCAGGCCATGGGCGGACCAGGCGGGCATTTCTTTTTGCTTGATGATGCTGTAGAATTCGTTGAAGGCTTCGCGGAGCCCGTCTTCGGAGGATTCACCAAAGCGGCCGGGGTTCCAGGCGCGCTCCCAGATGCCCAGCGCTTTGGGCAGCATCTGGTAGGTGGCGTCATCCAGGCTGCGGATGTTCTCGGACCACAGCAGGGCCTCGGCCCCTACGATGTTCCAGTCCTTCCGGAGCCCGGGATAATCGTAGACCGGCAGGGCAAAGCTCTTGTATTCATCCACATAGCCGCCCCAGTGAAGGCCGATCTCATTAGGGTCATCGCTATAGGCCAGGTCTACGTAGGCGTGCTGCACGTTGGACAGGAGCACGGGGATGTCGGCATTGGCCAGCCGCGCCGGAAGGTCTTCATTCTCATCCCTTGTGTCCCAGGCATTTACAAACAGCAACTGCTTCTTCAGCTGCTCCAGCGTCTCGGGCTCGATGTTCTCCACAATCTCCTGCCAGCCGGCCAGTTTGATGCCCCGTTCCCGGGCCAGTGCCAGCATGCCGCGGGTGAAGGTGTCCTTAACCCGCTGGCGGTCGCGGCCCGTCCAGGAGCCCATCGGCACTTCATCTCCGCCGATGTGGATGCCCAGCAGGGGCACATCGGCTTCCTCATGCATGCGGATAACCTCGTCAAACACAACGGAATAGAACTTATACACTCCCGGAAGGTCCGGATCCAGCACGTTGTCCGTGAAGTCCTGGGCACTCCAATAATGGGAGGTGTCGGAAGGTTCCTGCAGCCGGTAGCTCTCGTCTCCGGTGCGGCGTTCGTAAGCCTGCATGGCCTTGATGGCAGCCCGGGAGTGGCCCGGAGCATCAAATTCCGGCACCACGCGGATGCGGCGTTCCCAGGCGTAGCGCAGGATTTCCTTATATTCCTCCTCCGTGTAAAAAGTAGTATTGCCGATGTGGCCGTTGGCCGTGGGTTTAAGCGCCTTCGTTTCCTGAAGGTCCCAGTCCGGCAGCTCGTGATGGCCGCTGAAGGCGGTGAGATCCGGCAGCTTGGGGATTTCCAGGCACCAGGACTCGTCGTCCCCCAGGTGGAAATGCAGCAGGTTCAGTTTGTAAGAGGCCAGGATGTCCAGGATCTTGAACACCTCTTCCTTGGTGCGGAAATCCCGCACCACATCCAGCATGAAACCGCGCAGCCCCAAGACCGGATAGTCGGTAATCTTCAGATTCTTAGTCCCTTCCGGCAACTTGGACATGGTCACCTGTGCATAATACTTGCCGTCGGCATCACGAGATTCTATATGGGCCTCTCCCTTGTCATCCAGGATAAGGTCATACGATCCTTCCGGGAGAATATTGTCGTATACACAGCTTTCTACATCCTCAACCACGGGTTCGAACCAAGCCTCTACACTCTTCGGCCGGGGAATGATATCGGTAGGACCGGGTTCATACGTGGCCGCAAACAGACTGGAGTCCACCGGAGTAACCGGATGCTCCAGGAAGGTGTAGGTAACGGGGAAGGGTTTGTCTTCCTTGCCTTTCACCTGCAAGACAAAGCCTTCCGGGGCCCAGGAATGCCGCGGCAGCGGACGCGCCAGGTAGGTGATGGTAAGCGTCCCGCTCTTCGGGATATCAATATAGCTGCTGGTCCCCTGATAATGGGTGATTTCCTTCACCGGGCCGCCGGTGACCTCATAACTGTCGTAGAGTTCCTGGAACCAGACGCGCCCGCCCTTGGGCATGTTATTGAGGATGAGCGTGTGCTGGGCCCGCCCGTTGTCCATCACGGGACCTTCTATCCATTGGGCCGATGGCTCACCACCGCTGCAGGCGACCAGCACCGCAGCCATAAAGGGAAGCAGAATCTTTTTCATAAGCGCTAGGGTTTATGCAAACTTACTGATATTTGGTCGGAAAAGCAAACGGAAGCAGAACCCCGTGGGCATAAATGCCTGATTTGTCGCACCCTATAAGAATACCCCCAGGCAAAAACGCCTAGGGGTATTCATTTAATTGCTTGATTTCCACCGTTGTACGTCCACGGCTGTTAGAGTTTCTTGAGGGTAGCGCCGCGATCTATGTCGGTCTCGGTGATCTGGAGTTTGTCTCCAGCCTTGTAGCGGCAGCTGGCGGCTCCGGAGAGGTCCACGCCCAGCTTTTCAAGGGCATAGATACGGACCGAGGAGGCTCCGCTCATTTCTACCCGGGCTTCGATGGTGGCGCACTCCGTCAGATCGGCCTTGGCGGCTCCGGAACCGGAGAGGCGGAAGCTTCCCAGGGTTCCTTTCATCCAGAGATGGCTGGCGGCGGAGAGTTCCGACCTCATCTGGTCAAAGCCGCCGGTCAGTTCCAGTTTGGCCGATCCGGACAGGTCCATGTCTATCTCCTTGCCCTCTGCTTCCAGAACGCCCTTGGAGGCACCGGACAGATCCAGCTTGATTTCTTTCAGGTCTCCTTTCATCTGGAATTTGCTGGCGCCGCTGCACCGGAGATTGGCAAAATCTGCCGTCATCTGGAGTTCCTTGAGCGAGGTGGCTCCGCTAAGTTCCAGGTCGAAGTTCCTGGTTTTGAAGTCACCATCGGCCACCATCTTGCTGGCGCCGGACATTTCCACATGGGTCAGTTCGGGGAGGGCCACAGAGGCTTGCACTTTATAGCTGCCCCTTTCCAGTTTCCGGCGGGCATCGGCCGGCAGACCGGAGCAACCCAGGATGAGGGTGTTGTTGCGTACCTTCACAGTCAGGTAAGGCATCACAAAGTCCGGGGCTTCCACCTCCACCTTCTGGCTGGAGGACTTGCTCAGGTTCACATGGTAGATCCAGGATACTTCCAGACCGTCAAAGGATTCCACTTGATAGGTTTTGGTTTCCATCTTGACGGATTCCGGATCGTTGTTGTTGGCTGCGGCGGCGGGCACGAGGGCCAGGAAAGCGGCCGCAAAGAGGGTGAAAAGCTGTTTCATGGTTATGGTATTTTATTGATCAGCAAGTTGTTTTGCGCCATCCAGCAGGGAGGCATAATGGGCTTTGAGAACACGGGCCTTCTGTACCCGGGACATCTCCTCGGGGAGCTGCAGGAACAGCGGATTGGCTTCTTCCGTGAGGGAGGCCAGGGTCTCGTCCCAGTCGGTTCCGGCATCGGCCGGGCAGGCGCTGTAAAGCTGGGAAACGCGGTCCATATAAGTCAGGTAGATGGCCTCCGGTGTGTTTCTGCGCATAGCGTTCACTACAAAGAGGGCCGACAGGGCCGCCGCGGCAGCCACCGAACCCCAGACAATGCGCCAAGGGCGGCGGGCAGGCTTCTGAGCCTCTTCCAGGCGGGCGAAGAAGCGGTCTTCATGCCCCTGGGCGGGTTCCATCACGTCGAACTCTTCGGCATGGGAACGGAAGTATTGTTCAAGCTCAGTCATTTTCTCAATCGTTCTATCAGTTTGACGCGTCCTCTGGAATAGATGGAGCGGATGGTAACTTCTTTTTTGCCGGTGAAAGCGGAAATCTCTTCATAATCGAGCCCATCCAGCAGCACCAGGTTCAGGATGAGCCGATAGGGTTCTTCCAAACCCTCCAGGGCCTTCAGCACCGTGGGAACGTCTATCCCTTCCATGGGCATGTCGCCCTCTTCCACTTCGGTTTCGTCCACTGCATAGAGTTCCAGGAAATCGGCCCTTCTCTTTCTCTCGCGGAGGCGGTCTATGGAAGCCCGCACGCAAGTCCTGGAAAGCCAGGCGCCTATCTGGGGGGCGGAAAGCGGGGCGGGGTCCTTTCGACCTATATATTTAAGGAGGGTGTCCTGCATCACTTCCTCGGCGTCGTCAGAATTCTGGAGAATCCGCCAGGCCGTATTGTACAGGCGCTGGTGGTACTGCTCGTAGAATGCTGTGATCTCTTGCCGTGTCATTTTTCACTTTCTATCTATTAGACGTGCAAAAATAGGATTTGTTGCAGAAAAATGCGTTGTTTTTTATCTTTGTGAAAGAAACACTGACTGACAACCATGAAACGCACCCTCCTTTTCTTTGCCGGCGTGCTGGCCTTTGGCGTTGCAAGAGCGCAGGTGGCCGATATCCAGGCCCCGCCGGAAATGCTGGATGCACCTTTCGGAATCCAGGACGAGCAAAACTTCCAAACCCCGCCCAAGGTCTTCTGGCCGGAGACGTGGTTCCATTTCATAGGGGACAACGTGTCGCGGGAAGGCATTGACGCGGACCTGGAGGCCATTGCCGCTGCCGGAATAGGCGGCATCCAGTGGTTCCACGGAGCATTTGGGGGCCGATGGCCGGGCGTGGACAAACCGGTGGTACCCCTGTCTGAGGAGTGGGACGAGATGGTGGCGTATCTGGGACAGAAGGCCCGCAGCCTGGGGTTGAGGCTCACCATTCAGACCTGCCCCGGCTGGGCTATGGCCGGCGGTCCCTGGATCAAACCCGAGGATGCCATGCGGGACTTGGTGTGGAGCCGTACCGACATTCCCGAAGGGGGCCGATGGAAGGACCCACTTCCCAAGGGAGAGCCTTCGGAAGAAGACTGGAGGGATTACCGGGACGTCTGTGTCCTGGCCTTTCCCACCCCGCAGGGAGATACGGGAAAACACTTGGAAATCAAGGATGTGGTATCTGAAGAGGCCGATTGGGCCGCCCTCCTGAAAGAGGGGAAATCCCTTGATGCCAAGGCGGGTACTACGCATAAAGTAACCTTCACCCTGCCGGAAGGAGCCGTGGTACGTACGCTGGAACTGCCCAGCCTGGAGAGTTTCGGCCGCGCATTCGTGAATACACCCGGCCTGGAACTCACCCTGGTGGCCATTGGCTCCAACGGCCAGCGGGAGACCGTGCTGCATTCTCATCTTCCCATGGGCAGCTGGGAGGATAACCAGCCCCTTTCCCTGGCGGTCAACGAGGCCCAGGCGCAGAGGATGGAATTCACCCTCTCCAACGAGCATGATATCCACGTGGAGTTTGTCCGCTTCTCATCGGCCGCCCGTAAAAACGACTGGCAGGCCGAATCCGGCAGCACGCTCCGCGCCAAGGAAAAGTACCAGGAGTTCACCCGCCAGAGCCGGGAAGCCTTTGTGCAAAGGTCCGATATCCTGGATCTTACCGGCTTCATGGATGCCAAGGGGCATCTGAGATGGACGGCGCCCAAAGGGAAAGGAAGCTGGACCATACTCAGATTCGGCCATGTAAATGCCGGACGCCGCAACGGTCCCGCTCCGGCCGAAGCCACGGGCTGGGAATGCAACAAACTGGATCCCCGGGGTGCGGAAGTGCAGTTTGCCAACTACGTGGGACGCCTTCAGGATGGCCCGCTGGAGGGTCTGGCCAACGGCATGCTCATGGACAGCTGGGAGTGCAACAACCAAACCTGGACCGGCAGAATGGAGGAAGAGTTCCTCTCCCGCATGGGCTACGGTCTCCGGGAATGGATGCCCGCCCTGGCCGGTTATGTGATGGTGAACCAGGAAACTACGGTCAAATTCCTCAATGACTGGCGCCGCGTCAAGAGCGACCTTTACAACCAGAATTTCTTTAAGCGTATGACGGACCTGGCCCATGAAAAGGGCCTCCAGGTGCAGTACGAGACGGCCGGCGGCGACGTGGTGGCCATGGACCTTCTGGAATATTACAAATATGCCGATGTGCCCATGGCGGAGTTCTGGCAGCCCATCACCGAAGGTTTTGTGGGTGACCTTAACTTCAAGCCCATCAAGCCCACGGCATCGGCCGCCCATATTTACGGCAAGCGGCGCGTGGCTGCGGAGAGCTTCACCAGCTTTGAGCTCACCTGGGACGAGCACTGGGAAATGCTCAAGGAGGTGGCCAACCTGAACATGACCGAAGGCGTCACGCACAATGTCTTCCATACCTATACGCACAACCCTCAGGTGAACTTCCTGCCGCCGGGCACCAGCTTCGGCAGCATGATTGGTACGCCCTTCCTCCGGGGCCAGACCTGGTGGAAGTACATGCCGTATTTCACCACTTATCTGGCCCGTACCAGCTACCTGCTGGAGCGTGGCCTGCCGGTAGTGGATGTCCTTTGGTATATTGGCGACGAGGTCTGCCACAAGCCGGACCAGAAACATCCCTTCCCCAAAGGCTACAAGTACGATTACTGCAACCCCGACGTGCTGTTCAACCGCCTCAGCGTGCAGGACGGCCGTCTGGTCACCCCCGACGGGCAGGCCTATGAGGTACTGTGGATTCCGGAATACAACCGTCTGGAGCAGAAGACCTGCCATAGAATCCTGGAACTCATGAGCCAGGGCGCCAAGGTGCTGCTGGGGGCCGAGGTATCGGCCGAAAGCCTGCAGTCCCTGGGCCTCAAGCCGCATATCCAGGCCGATGAGGATATCCTCTGGACCCACCGGAAGACCGACGGGGCCCGGTGGTTCTACATCACCGCCCCCACCGGGAAGGATTTCCATGGCACGGTTAAACTCAAGGCCGAAGGAAACGCAGAGATTTGGGACGCCGTGACGGGCGCGGTCCAGGGTCTCCCGGTCAAGCAGGAGGGGGATTATGCCTGCGTACAACTGGATTTGGAGCGCGCCGGAAACTGTTTTGTAGTGTTCCGGGAGAATGCCGCCCCCAAGGCCGCGGCGCCCCGCCTTTCTACAAGCAAGGAGATTTCCCTTACGGCCTGGAAGGTCCAGTTCCCGCAAGGCTGGGGTGCTCCGGCGGGCCAGCACGAGCTGTTCCGCCTGGAACCCTGGAAAGACCTTCCCCTGGGTCTGGAAGGGGAGGCTTTCTCCGGCACGGCGGTGTATGAAACCACCTTTGACAGTCCGGAAGCCAGGGAATATGTGCTGGATTTGGGAGAAGTGGACATGATTGCCGATGTGGAACTCAACGGGGAACCCGTGGGTGTCCTTTGGGCTCATCCCTACCGCCTAACCGTCCAGGCCCGGCCTGGCCGCAATGTCCTCCGTATTGCCGTTACCAGCACGTGGTTCAACAGGTTAGCCTACGATGCGGGCCAGCCCGAAGGCATGCGCAAGACGTGGACGATATCCGGTCCCGGGCCCGAAAGCCCGCTCCGTAACTCCGGCCTTCTGGGTCCCGTCCGCCTTCTATATTGAGATTTTTGCTTATCTTTGTAAGCTATGATTAAGGTATTGGGCATATTCGGATTCCTCAGCTTCGGCTGGGCGGATATTTTGGACATCCTGATGGTGGCTGTCATCATCTATCTCCTTATCCGCAGCCTGAGGGGAGATTCCACCGTGCTCAATATTGTGCTGGTACTCACCTTCCTGCTCCTGTTGCAGGCCGTGGTGACGGCACTGAACATGCGCATGATGACTGCCCTGCTGGGCGCCCTGCTGGATGTGGGTGTGCTGGCGGTCATCATCCTGTTCCAGCCGGAAATCCGACACATGCTCAACCGTTTTGCCGTTCAGTCGGGTATCGCCCGCCGCAGCGGCCAGCTGTTCAACCGCCTGCTGGGCTTCAAGGAAGAGACCATGGGCGGCCACAGCGCCGAAGAGCTGGGAGAGGCCATCCGCGCCATGTCGGCCGAAAAGACCGGCGCCCTCATCGTGATTCAGCACAAATCCTCCCTGGAGGAATACATGGATACGGGAGACCGTTTTGAGGCCGATATCAACCGCCGCCTCATCATGAACATCTTCTTCAAGAATTCCCCCCTGCACGACGGAGCCATGATCATAGTGGGAGACCACATCGCCGCCGCCCGCTGCCAGCTGCCCATGACCAACCGCACGGACATTCCCGCGCATTACGGCATGCGGCATCGCGCGGCCATCGGCCTGAGTGAAGATACTGATGCAGATATCCTGGTGGTTTCCGAAGAAACGGGTAAAGTGAGTTTTGTGCGCGGAGGAGAAATCCACACCGTGCAGGATATGAAGGAACTCCGCCAGTTGCTGGGTTCCCTGATGACCAAGGAGGAGTAGTTGCGCATGGACGCGAGGCTGGAAGCAAAACTGGGATTTGACAAAGTGCGGGCAGCGATTGCGGCCCGCTGTTCTACGGAGTACGCCACCAACCGGGTAGAGGAAGAAGAATTCTGCACGGACGGCGTCCAGATCCACCGCCGTCACCTGGTCACCGACGAGATGCGCCTCATCCTCATGTTTGAGGAGAATTTCCCTACGTCCGGCTATATCGACGCCATTTCCTTCCTGGAACCCATCGGCCAGAGAAATGCATCCATCGACCTGCTTTCCCTGGGTAAGCTGCGCACCTTGCTGGATACCCTGCGCCGGACTCTGCATTTCTTCCATACGGTGAAGGAGGGCATCTATCCCAACCTTCAGCACATGGCATCGGGCATCAGCGCCCCGGCCGAGGTAATCAGCCGCATCGATTCCATCCTGGACCGCCACGGGGAAATCAAGGACACCGCGTCGGACGAACTGTACAAAATCCGCCGAAGCATCAAGGACAAGGAAGTCAACATCTCCCGCCGCATGAACGCCATTCTCCGGCAGGCCCAGCAAGAGGGTCTGGTGGATGCCGACGCCAGCGTTTCCATCCGCGACGGCAAGATGCTCATCCCGGTGGCATCGGCCAAAAAACGCGCCTTCCAGGGTTTCGTGTACGACGAGAGTGCCACTGGTAAAACCACCTTCATGGAGCCCGCCGAGGTAGTGGCCCTCCAGAACGAGATTTCCGAACTCCATTTTGCCGAGACCCGCGAGATTGCACGCATCCTCTACGAATTTGCTGAATTCCTGCGCCCCTTCGTGCCCGAGCTGCTGGCCGGTGCCACTTTTGTGGGAGAGCTGGATTTCATCATGGCCAAGGCCTACGTGTCCCTGGACTATATTGCCGGCATGCCGGTGCTGTCTACGGACGGTGAACTGCGCCTGCGCAAGGCCCGGCATCCACTGCTGGAAAAGAGTCTCCGAAAGGAGAAAAAGCCCATTGTTCCGCTCACGGTAACACTTACTCCGCAGAAGCGCATCCTGCTCATCTCCGGCCCCAATGCCGGCGGCAAGAGCGTCTGCCTCAAGACGGTGGGGCTGCTGCAGTACATGTTCCAGTGGGGCATGCTCATCCCCACGTCCGAAACTTCGGAACTTCCTGTATTTGACCGTATTATGGTCTCCATCGGCGACGACCAGTCCCTGGAAAACGACCTTTCTACCTATAGTTCTTTCCTGACCGATATGAAGGCCATGCTGGCCGTGGCGGATTCCCGCACGCTCATCCTCATCGACGAGTTTGGCTCCGGAACCGAGCCGGCCGCCGGCGGCGCCATTGCCGAGGCCATCCTGCACGAGCTGGACAAGCGCGGTGCTTACGGCGTCATAACCACCCACTACACCAACCTGAAGCTCTACGCTTCGGGGGCCGAGACTGGCGTGGTGAACGGTGCCATGCAGTTCGATGCCGCCACCGTAGCCCCGCTCTTCGTGCTGGAGCAGGGACTGCCAGGTTCCTCCTTCGCCTTCGAGCTGGCCCGCAAAATGGGCATGCCGGAAAACATCATCCACGATGCAGAAGAGCGTGCCGGTGAACAGTTTGTAGGAATTGAGCGCAATCTTCGCAAAATTGCCAAAAGCCGCCGCCAGCTGGACGAGAAACTCACCCGTATCCGGGCCACGGACAAGACCCTCGAGGGCCTCACGGACCGCTACGAGAAAGAGCTGGAAGACATAAAGGAGATGCGCCGCGTCATCCTGGAAGAAGCCAAGGAAGAGGCCCGCAAGATAGTGAAGGACGCCAACAAGCAGGTGGAGAACACCATCCGCACCATCAAGGAAGCCCAGGCCGCCAAGGACCAGACCAGGGAGGCCCGTTCCGAGCTCCAGGGTTTCCTGGGAGCGCTGGCCGAGGGCCGGGGCCGCCGCGACGCCTACATAGACCGCAAGCTCCAGACGGTCAAGGAACGCAAGGAACGCGAGCAGGTGCGCAAAAAGCGCAGGGCCGATGGCGAAACCCTCCAGCAGATAGAACAGCGGGAGGTGGAAGAGAAGAAAATGGCGGCCTTCCGCAGCGCCCCGCTCAAGGTGGGAGAGAAGGTCCGCATCAAGGATAACGGCATGGTGGGAGAAGTTTCCAAGATAAGCACCAAGGCTGTGAGCGTGATTGTGGGAAGCATTACCACCAAACTTCCGCTGGACCGCGTGGAGCGGATTACGGCCAACGAATACAAGGCGGTGGCCGGGAAAGCGGCCGAGAAACCCCGTCAGGTTTACGATGCTGGAATCAGCGAAAGGAAGGCCAATTTCAAGCTGGAGCTGGACGTGAGAGGGGAGAGAGTGAACGACGCCATCGAGATAGTGATGCGATATATTGACGATGCTATCATGTTAGGGGTCCCTTCGGTGCGAATTTTGCATGGTAAGGGAACAGGCGCGTTGCGCGAGGAAATCCAAAAGTACGTGCGCACCGTACCTGGCGTAAGCTCCGCCGCAGACGAGCACATCCAACTGGGAGGCTCGGGCGTGACGGTAGTAAAATTTGACTAAAACCAAACCAATGAACGTATTACAAACCAGTAGAATCGGCCAGGCCGGAGAACAGATGGCCTGCGATTTCCTGGAAACCCAAGGACATCAGATCCTGGACCGCAACTGGCGCACCGGCCATCTGGAGCTGGACATCATCTCCGAAGCCGCAGACGGGTTGCATTTTGTGGAGGTCAAGGCCCGTACGGCCCCTGTCACCACCACCGTTCTGGATCAAGTGAATGTTGTCAAACAGAAACG
>Ga0265298_10010565_pt1 | contig 10909 bp, 8 predicted proteins | sample AusTroGonzalo_MG_3_FD_193486 | JGI IMG/M metagenome (GOLD analysis project Ga0265298, IMG submission 193486) | Bovine rumen microbial communities from tropical cattle in Woodstock, Queensland, Australia - Gonzalo_01 | ecosystem: Host-associated > Mammals > Digestive system > Stomach > Rumen ...
CAACGGCTTCCCGTCGGTAAGTCTGATCAACACATACCGCTCGTGAATCCTCTCCACCGCCTTCACGGTCAAATCTAATAAGTATTTCTTCATAATCTTTATATTTGTCAAGAAGAATCTTTGGAACTCACTCTCGAAATTCGGCGTAAATATCTGCTGACCTATGGCCGCACGAATCTCATCCATCGTCCAGAATCGTCCTCCATCGAGTTCTTCGGCTGAAGGACGGACAGGACCATCATAGGTCGTACGGTGTACATAGACCAGTTCCCGTTCCCGACGGCTTTCGAACACATACATCCCTATCTTTTCCGGAACGAAATCCGTGATTCCAAGTTCCTCGCCGACCTCCCTGACCAGCGCCTGTTCAGGTGTTTCACCATAATCGATATGACCTCCCACAGACGTGTCCCACTTGCCAGGCTGGATATCCTTCCACTCCGGCCGCTTCTGGAGATAGACCTCGCCCCGTGAATTGAACACATGCAGGTGTACCACAGGGTGCAACAACTTTGAGCCATTGTGGCACTCACCCCTCGTGGCCGCCCCAACGACTCGTCCCTCCTCATCTACGATCGGAAACTGTTCCTTATTATTGTCTTGCATCTCAACTATTTAGAAAAACATCGTTGGCAAGGTATTCTTGCGTTTCTGAGCCAGTTCGTCCTTCATACGGCTGATGGCGGTCTTGAAAAAGAATGCCACCAAATGCTCGTCTGTGCCATCCGTGCGGATCTGCTTGAGGGCTGAGATGTACTCAGAACGATCTTCAAGCCTGACGATCAACAAGGGATGGTCCGCACGAAGGAGGATAAAGTTCGAAAGAAGGCGCCCAGTCCTGCCGTTGCCGTCGCGGAAAGGATGCAGATACTCGTAATACCCGTGCCACTTAGCTGCCACCACCAATGGATGCTGCCCGTCGTCGATGGCCTTTTGCGTCGAAGCCATCAGTTGTGGCACTCGGGCAATCAGCGTCTCATGATCTCCAAACACGGTATCGCCAGCAGCCATATCCTCTGTGGTATATTCGCCTGCGATGGCTCCTGGGGCACGATAACTCAGCGTGTGCTCCGTCACCAGACGGTTCACCTCTTTTAATAAGGCCTCATCAAACGGATAATCCAGATGGCTCACCATATAGTCGAATGCACGGAAATGGTCTGCCATCTCTGTACATTCCAGCAACGAACGGCCAACAGGAATCATCGCCATTCCCTGCTCGCGGAGGATCCTCGTATCGTCGACCGTAAACGAGTTTCCCTCAATGGCACAAGAGTGCGCAGAAAACAGAATCTCGTTGTATTCCATCCACTGCTTCTTGCCCATCCTATCGGCTATCTTCTCCTGATATTCCAGACGGACGCTCTCGTATTCTTCTATCTCCTTTTCAAACATCGCCTGCAAAGGTACGATTAAGTGAGCAGAAAACCAAATATATTTGAGTTTTTTCGAATGTGAGTACCTTAAACATCGTTAAAGGTACGAATAAGCGAGTGAAAAAAAGGATTTACGATTTATTTTCTCATAGTCGTGGAGACAGCCATACAGGCCATACCCAAGCACCCCCACGCCTACTGTTCATCAGACTCGCATGTCTACCAAATCATTCCGATTTCGTCCAACCTCTTAATTTGTTCTTCTGTCAACAACTTGCCTCTATAATCCTTCTCTGATGACTTGCGACATCTTTGGTTGTAAATCCAATTTCCTAATTTATATCCGTCTGGTGACACATAGTAATAATTGATATTTAAGTTGTTCGCATTGTTGAAATACTCTTTCGCATGGCTATATCCTACCTCCCAGTTGTACTCGTTAGGATTCCAAATCATTCCAATATTATCCAATATCGCTATTTGCTTGTCAGTAAGTCTCCCTCCTCTTCCCTTCTTTAACTCTCTCAGCCGTAGCACTATGCCGTAAGGACCTGTATGCTTTTTATTTGATGGTGGAAATGAATGATTATCTCTAACATAATCTACTAATTCGCTTATGCGACGATTGATGGCAACACTTTCCAAATTCAGATAGTAATCTTGAATCTCCATGCAATCCCTTTTAATATCAATTGATATCTCAGGAACTCCTAACTCTTCCCTAAATATATCTCTCAATGGTTGATCTAACAATTCAACGCTTGTTGAAACAAAATAGTTGATAGCAGAATCTGTTTTAGGCAATCCTTCCTCTCGTATTCTAATAAGCTTTATACCTTTTTCTTTACACATAGCATCTTTCTTATTATCTTTATGGATATCGCCCTTTTTCTTATGCCACATATACCCATCATACTCAATAGCGGTACGATGTTCTTCAGAATACATATCCAATTCAAAGCCTTCAACCTTAATTCTATTTTCCGCATCCTTAAATGCTTGACGAAAGTAAAAGAATACAGCTTGCTCTGGAAAAGATGTTCCATTATTATAACGTTCCTTCCCTTTCTTTTTAAAGTCAAAGTTCTGCTTCAAAAGCAACTCTTTTTGTTCTTCCGTTACCTTACCACGACCAGATTGGATATATACCACCCATCGGTACAATTCACGCCCTTCAAACCAGCAAGGATACATTATTTCTTTATCCGGGAACCGATTACGGAACTCTACAAATAATGGGAAATATTTATTAAAAGAAGTGACATCCCAGTCAATATCTATCTCTTCCAATAACCTTCTTTGTTCTTCTGTATGTTGAGTATATTTATCAACGACTCCATTAGGCCTACTTCTGTCAGCACCTCTATACTTTTTCCGCTGGTCTGCTACCCAATAAAAGAGCTCTCTATCTTCCGAAATCTTTACCTGTAAATCACCATGAACTAAGAAATATTCTTTAGCTCGTTTATACATATACATCCATCGATATTTGAAATATTCATTCTTTATATAATCGCTCAGCATATCGACTTCTTTCTTTGTTAGTTTGCCAGCGCCACGTAATTGACGAAGTTCTTCAATATAGTTCCCAATAGGCAAATTGTTGTATTCTTCACCTGGACGAAAACTATTTATATCAACGCCTTCACTTTTCATTTTTTTGAACGCCGATATAATAATATCCCATTTATCTGAAGATAGACTTGATATAATTGCGAATTTTTCCATATCATATTAGTAATTAATTTCGTTCCCTAATTCATTCCATCAACAATATCAAAAGGTTCTTGCCCGTTTCTCTATAACCCCAAAAATGAATAACGACTACATCCACGTCAATTGCTGTCAAAAGACTGTCTTTGTGAACTTATGCCAATACAGAAAAAAAGTACAAACCATTTTATAAATCCATCGACAAAAGCGACATTCATTTGTCTTAGCTTTAGCATATTTTCCTACCGTAATACACTCATCAAAAAGTGACAAATGAGCAAAGTTTTGATCAAACTTTACATCCGCAATGCCCATCCGATATAGTAAAAGAATCGTAATGCACATTTTTAGATAAAAAAGCATATCACTTTCTCTTAAAAATTGCTCAGCTTTCTCTGAACCTAAATGATGAACAAAGCTATTCCGAAGCATCACAAAATTGCTAATAGTACGTCCTCTCTCATTCTTTATCTTACCTTTGCTAACATTAGAATCTATTTTCCTAATATCGATTTTAATTTTGTCCAAATAATTCTTAATACAATCATATGTGCTGTCAGAAATCTTGACCTTCGCCATCTTCTCCAAGATAGTTGTGTATATTATCAATTTGGATACGTCATCAAGATATTCTGCTTTTACATAATAACTTATGTATTTCGAGAATAATTCATCATAAATTAGGCCGCCTCCACACTCATTAGTTACATAGAGGAAATCAGTAAAACTACCTAAACTTTTTTGATTAGAAAACAAAAAATCTGTAGATGGAATGGGGTTATTTACTATGACTTTGTATTGTGGTGTCTTAATTTCTATGCATGTCTTCCCATCTTTACAAGGATAACTTGCCATATCATATTCTATATAATTGCAATAGTAAAAAGAAAATAGTAATAGCAATATGTCAATTTTATCCGTTTCAATATATGCATAGTTTCCACGTCTTGATATAGTAAATGGGATATTAAAGCAATTATCACTTAGCTGTGTATAACGTCTGCCCGTAATATGGTTCCCATCATCTATTAGGAAACAAAAAGGATTATATAACAATGGGGTGCATACAGATGTCATCCTGTACATATTAGTTTTTGTTTCGCCTTCACAAGTAAACTTAATTCGTTTTAATGGCATTGAGACTAATTCTCTTCCCTTAGCTTTAAGACCTTTTGTGAAAAAGATCTCCTCATCAGGTTTTTCCAGTTCTATAATTTCTTGACCAATTGATGCTTTTGTAACTTTATAATTACTTCTTTTTATAGGAGAATAGTATGCTTCTGATAATTTTTGCTGAGCAAATATAGTTTGCTCTGACATAATTACATACAAGTTTAGAGAGTATTGCCTATACAGAATAAAGCCATGAAAAATAAATGACTCCCTACTTGAATTAAAATAAACCTTTATTTCAACTTGGATTTTCAAATCCTCATCATCAAGAAACGTTCTTTCCATTATTTATTCAATCGCAATCAAATAATATATCCTACTTGAGACTATTAACGATCTCTACAATATCAGCAACGTTCACCTTGTCATCATGGTTTACGTCTGCTGCTTCTATTTTGAAGTTTTCGGAGGGACAGTTCATTATGTAATTCACAATCTCATTAATGTCTACATAATCGACAATTCCGTCGCCATTGACATCTCCTATATCGTTTAACCAATTGGTGCCAGTCCCCTCCTCTTTGAAAAAGAAGCTTTTCCACTGGTCAGCAGACTCATATGCAGCCATACAGCCCGAGGGTACGAATAGACGGCACTCCCACTTGTTGATATCATCAAGCGCTTGATCTCCACAGATTGGAGCGATCTGGGCCATACTAATAATTTCAGAAACAGCCGTACAATCTGAGAATGCTTCATGGCCAACGTTCTTAACTTGTGAGCCAAAAGCAAAGTATTTCAAACTTGAACATCCAGAGAAGGCCCAGTTGCCAATTGTTGTAACACCATCACCAATAATTACCCTTTGAAGATTAGTACATCCATAAAACTCATTCTCTGATATTTCCATCTCCTTGTCTGCTATTTTCACAGCACGCAGCGTAGTATTTCGGTAGAAAGGTGAATAGCCACAATCTCTACTTGAATTGTAATTGATGTCACGCCCAATATATACATAGTCCAATGGACAAGAGGAAAATATAGGCTTATTACCGTTTGAGCCCATAATCAATGACTCATCACCATTTTCGATGATAACCTTCTTTATGCTAGTACAATTATTGAAAACATAATTGTTGATATTCTTTATTTTAGCTTTTATTCGTATTTCTTTTAGTGAAGTACAATCAGAAAATGTGTAGTCATTCAATGTGGTGACGATATCTGGAATATCTATCGTCTCGATTGACGAGCATCCTTGGAAGGCATAACTTCCTATGGCCAAAACCTTATTTCCTAAAGCAACACTTTTTATGTTTGAACAACCTCTAAATGCATTATCGGGTAGTTTCCCATCACAATTTACATACAATGTCTTGATGTACTTATTATTGTACGCAAAATATGGCTGGATATTCTTTACGTTCATAGTGACGCCTTTATATACAACAGTAGATGCAATTTCCATGTTAGCATTACTTTCATCAGATACACAGTCAATTGCATCACACGTCCTCTCTGATGGGATGACGGGAACATAACGGATACCTCCAACCTCAAAATAAGAACTTAGGAACTGATATTTTATTTGATTGTTAAATGAAAACTGATCATTTGAAACATAATTGACAGCACCAGATGCATTACTATACCCTGATGGAGGAGTATTGCATAGCCAGATGGCTTTCTTAATTTTTGTATTCCCAAATGCTTCATAACCTATAAAAGTTACACCACTTCCAATAATGACAGACGTAAGACTATGACAACCTTCAAAAGCTTTTTCTTCGATTGTTGTCACGCTATTAGGGATAGTTATGGAAGTTAGACTGCTACAGCCTGAAAAAGCATATTCCCCAATAGTTGTTATAGTGTTTGATAGGGTAATTGAAAATAGTTTTTCTGTTCCCCTAAATGCAGAATTACCAATTGTAGTTACTTTGTATGATATTATGTTATAGTGGACTATTTCTGGTATACTAATTGTAGACATATCTGTGGCTAACCCTACTACTTCTACCTCTTCTAAATTAACTACACGATATTTAATGCCGTCTGACTCGAACATCTCACCAATTTTGAGATGCCACCATGAAGGATCGAATTCAGAAGTAATATTAACATATGATTTTGTCTCGCATAAAGGGTAAAATTGGACGAAATAGGTACCAGCTTCCTCAATTTTGAGACTCGCTCCTTTCTGTGTCAGATTATTAAACGTACCACCCCAACTGATGTCCCAACCATCGTTGGCGCGGAACAAGAATTCGTCAGCAGCCAGTTCAAGGATACCCTCAAAGGCACGTGTCTCTGGATTGTAGGTCAGATCTGTGTCTGTATCCCATCCACCAGCCTGTGCAGGACCGATGAGGCCGATGCTCGTGATAGGTGTGAGCTTATAGGTCATCTCGGCCATATTCACTTCGGCTTTGTAGAATCCTGGTGTGGCAAGAACATTACCAGAAGCGCCATCGTCGATGAGTGTGCCAGAGAGACCGTCATCGTTGATGACGCCTGTCCCATAGTTTCCCTCACTCCAGGAGTTGAATGCACCCATGAACTTGAATGCACCCATACCGCCACTCCATTCTGCATCCTGAGCATAAAAGAATCCAGTGTAAATGCCGTCTTGGTTTGCATTGTAAAGTGGCTGCGCATCTGCACCCCAGTTGTTGTTCACACCAGCTTCCCAAATATAATCTTCGAAGTCATATTTTATTTCCCTTGTAACAAAATTATAATCTATATTATCAGCCTTTGAGCTTTTCTTAACAGGCAAAGTATAATCATCTGCATACAAACTTACCACAAAAACGAGTGCTATGGTCAATAGTATTACCTTCTTCATATCTTGTTGTTTTATCTGTTATTAATAATAAAAACGTGGACTATTTACTTCGTCTACGTTCTCGAGGTATCGGCAAACACCTGTTTATCTTAAACGAGCAAATGCCCACGCCGACGGCGTGAACAATCTACTTCAGTTCTTGATAAACTCTTAATTTTGCCGATTTTCGAGAACAAGAATCAAAAGTGGACGTTCTGTCTTATGTCCTTATGTCTGTTGTTATGTTACCATACAATATCACTTTATAGTTATACTTTATTGTCTTTATCACACGACACCAATCACAGCGCGATTCTGGTTTAAATCTTTTATCATCTGTTCAATCACGGGCTTCATGTGAGGGACATCCTCCTCGATAGTCCTGAAAACCACATCTGTATCTATCTCAAAATAATGATGGGAAATCTTATCACGCATGCCCATCACACCTTTCCAATATACATCAGGATAGTTCTTGAGCAATTGACCATCGGTTTGTTTATCAAGCCCTTTGACTGTCTCACCCAATGCAATCAGGTTCATGCAAATAGCGTCAAGACGCATCATTCCACCTGGAGAACAGAGGAAATCATTCGGAGTTTCTACAACGGATGACCTTTCAATAATCAAATCCAACATGGCCTTGATTTTCTGAAGGCTGTCAAGGGCGATCTCGATATCAAACATAAATGCCATCTTTTAGGATTCTCTTTCTAAGCAGGCCATTCATGTTCTCTCTGACACGAACCAAATCAACCTTACAACCGAAAAGTTGTTCGAGTTCGGTTTGAATCTTGTCTAATGTAAGCAAAGAGGGTGCCGTACCTTCATAGCAGACATCCACATCGCTGTCGTCCTTCTGTTCGCCTCGCGCCACAGAACCAAAGATACCAAGTTTGGTGAAGCCATACTGCTTTTGAGCCGTTGGTTTATAACGTCTCAATAGGTCCAATATTTCAGCTTTTGACTTCATTCTCAATCCGTTGTAGTGGTTTCAAGTGCAAAGATAAGAAGAAAATCTGAACTTTACAAGTAAAATAGGAAGAAAAAATCAAAAAAAGAATAATTGGCATCTGATGAATAGACAAATTGAATATATAGAAAGCAAAAATGCAGAGATTAATGACATATGGCATAAATCATAAGACATATTATTGTAATTCAAGTAGTTACTAATATGCAAAACCTCTTATTAATGACATAAAAATGACATAGAAATGACATATTAATGACATAAAAGGCTGGAGATAAGGAGTTTGAAGGGACTAAAGTGGAAGAAAGATGCCTGAAAAGTGGGAGAAAGGATAGGGTAAAGTCTGAAATTCTCGAGAAAATTTGGATGTTTAGTTAGGGGAAAGTCAGAGTTTAGTCTATGTAAAGTCAGAGTTTAGTTAGCCCAAAGTATCAGAAAGAAGAAAGGAGGAAAATGGTTTAAAATATGTCATTAGTATGTCATTAATATGTTGTTTTTATGTCATTATGTTATAATATGAGTATTATATAAATTATTGATATAGAGAAAGAAAGCATAATATTTATGTCGAATGTCATTAGAAAATGAGAAAATATAGAAATAGAAATTGAAAAGAATGAAAGAAAGAACAAAAATAATCGCAAAAGTATGACGATTTTAAGAAAAAAAGTTGTAACTTTGCAGGCCGAAATAAAAACAGAATGAATATGAAAGTAACAATCATCAGAGACAAGGGCGAGCGCGAGGTGGTGAATCGTGAGGAACTGGTCAGCTTAGCAGGACTGATCCAGAAGGGTTGGCGCGAGAAGAGCGTGCTGCATTTGAGAGAGTTGTACCATCTGATCACGGTGGAACGGCAGGAGGATGGACGGGTGAAGACCAATCTGAAAGGCGGCATCCAACTGGAGCGGATCTGTTTTGCCAGCGAGTTCGACAACTATCGTGGGGAGCGTCGGCAGTTGGGGTATAACGGGCTCGTGGTGATAGAGAAGAACGGGCTGGAGACATACGAGCAAGCCGTAGAGATCAGGAATAAGGTGAGCCGGATGCCTCAGACGGTGATGGCGTTTCTGGGGGCATCGGGAAAGAGTGTGAAGATCGTAGTGAGGGGAGAGTTGTTCAGACCACTACAAGAGCAGGATCAGAGCGTAGATCAGACCACCCCGCCTAAAGGCACCCCTCCTACTCAGGAGGGGAAACAGTTACCTATAGGCGAGGAGGAGATACGGCAGTTCCACCATAATATATACGAGACGGCGCGGCAGGCCTATCAGAGCCAGTTCGGGATAGAGATAGAGTATCTGGAGCCGCGACTCGACAGGACGGTCTACATGAGTGCAGACCCAGAGATCTACTTCAACCCTGACGCGATGCCCTTCTACGGCGACACTCAGCCGAAGGAATCCATCGAGCGTGTGAAAATTTCTGACGAAAGTGACAGTCTGATGCCTGGACGAACTCTCAACCGCACCTACCGCCTGAACTGGCTTTTCATCGTGGAGAACGTGCTCGGCAAGGCTATGGAACTGCCTGATGCCGACCGTCAGGAGACGCTGCTGATGATGGTGGCCAGCGCCTGTCTGGCAGAGGGCATCCCGATGGCAAGGGCTATCGCGATGACACTCGAACACCCTATCCTCAACAGCGACGAACTGCTCGTCAGAAAGACCTTTTCGGCCGTCTATACCGTCAGCCTGCAGGAGGACTATCTTGAGAAGCACAAGCCAAAGCCGTTGGCGAGTGTGCCCAAGGAGACCATTCAGGCGATGCAGACAGAGATCTTTCTGAACGCCAACTTCGAACTGCGCAAGAACCTGATGACCGGTGTGGCCGAATATCGCGAGAAATACGCTGAGGATCAGACGTTTAAGCCGCTGACAGAGGAGGTGCGAAACGATATGACGCTCAGGGCGATGGAACTCGGCCTGAAGTCGTGGGACAGAGATGTGAACCGTTTCATCGACTCCACCCGCATTGAGCAGTACGACCCTGTGAACACCTGGCTCGACAAACTGCCGCAATGGGACGGCCACGACCACATCGCCGATCTCGCAGCCCGTGTGCCGACCTCGCAGCCTCATTGGGAAATGTATCTCAGGATGTGGCTTGTCGGAATGGTGGCCCAATGGCGCGAGAGCGATAAACAGCTGACAGGCAATGCGTTAACGCCGCTGCTGATAGGCCGTCAGGGTTGCGGAAAGACGCGTTTCTGCAAGATCATCCTGCCTCAGGAACTGCGCGACTACTACAACGACAAGCTGAACTTCAAGAACGAGTTCGACCTGAATATCGCGTTGACCTCGTTTGCCATCATCAACCTCGACGAGTTCGACAAGACCTCTAACGGCCAGCAGATTGTGCTGAAATACCTGCTGAGTACCAGCGACGTGAAATTCCGTCCGCCCTACGGCAAGACCATCAAGCAGTATCGCCGCTACACCTCGTTCATCGGCACCACCAACCAGCAGAAGCCCCTCGTGGATCCTACGGGTTCACGTAGATTCGTCTGCGTGGGAGTGACTGGCAACATCGACTTCAGCGACACCGTCGATCACCGACAATTGTTCGCCCAGGCCCTATACCTATTTAATAATAAGGAGCGTTTCTGGCTGAACGACGACGAGATTGCCACGCTGATCCATGAAAACGAACCCTTCCAGCGGCTGAACGACCTGGTGGAGATGATTGGCGAGACCTTCCGCAAGCCAAAAGCATCGGAACAGGCTAAATGGTGGAGTCTGAAAGAGATTGCCAACGTGCTCTCTGAGCGATATGCGAACTACGACCCCAAGACCAGCTATCAGAAACTGGGTCGAGCACTGAGTGACCAGCAGTTTGGCTTCGAGACCGACCGAAAAACATCAGGTCACTACTACAAAATCATCGAAAGGGACAATACTAAATAGA
>Ga0265298_10010566_pt1 | contig 10909 bp, 5 predicted proteins | sample AusTroGonzalo_MG_3_FD_193486 | JGI IMG/M metagenome (GOLD analysis project Ga0265298, IMG submission 193486) | Bovine rumen microbial communities from tropical cattle in Woodstock, Queensland, Australia - Gonzalo_01 | ecosystem: Host-associated > Mammals > Digestive system > Stomach > Rumen ...
GGCAGAAGAGCTGCTGGGCAAGGTGGTATCGGTGACGCTGGAGCACGGACGCCCCGATCCGTATTATGCGGTTGACGGGATGTTGGTAAGGGCCGACCATGACGGCGCCATAACCACCTTCACGTATGAGGGCAATTGGATCCATGTTACCGGAGCGAATCCAGACTCAACTAGCATTGGCGTCCGTGTCCGTGAGATTGCCGTCCTCAACGGTACGGATACGGTGCAGGTGCGTCGTTTCAGTTATGAGAACCCGCATGTGAAGGGCCCGGCCTTCCCGTCGGCAACGATGTACACCAGTGTGATGGGCGAACAGCAGTCAATAATGCTGAGTGAATGGAGCATATATCCCAAGGATGTAACGCTATGGCACTGGACGCTCCATGACACACCTGTCACGGAAGAGATTTCCATCCAGAACGCACAGGTGGTATACGGGTTGGTGACGGAAGATATCTCCGGCCCGTCAAGCGCGGCATCAGCAGGTAGTACGAAGACCGTATACCATTACTCCACCAACGTGACGGCATGGGGGAATACAACCATCAACTACTTTCCGTCCGAATGGCTGGATGAGTATACGCACCCTATAACAGGCCTCCAGCCTTACCAGTGCGTGAGCCATGAGTACTGTGAGCCCTGGTGGCCGGAGGCTGGCTTGTTAGAGCGTAAAGAGGTGTACCGCTGGAACGGCTGTTCCCATGTATTGACCTCCATAGAGGAACTGGATTATCATGAAAGGTCGCATGTATCGGAGCTGTGCGGCTACCGGGTACACCATGTGATGCAGCGGGCCGGCACGGATAAAACGCTGTGGCATGAAGACATGTACCACTATGCAGTGCGTACGCCGGTCCATGCCGAGCGCATCCCGTCCGTCCGCCGCCTGATTACCGTCCGTGCCGGCGGGAACGATACCACGGTGATTGGCTATAACGGATACATCGGCGGCGTCACGTCCCCTCAGCGTCCTTCCTGGATCCAGGTCGATGACCAGGATGGCTTCCACGAGGTGCGTTACAGCTATCCGGACAGTCAGTCGGCCAGTGATCTGTCGGCGGCGGTTGACAGTTTAAGATTCCGCCATATACTGACGGAACCCGTCGCTTGCCGTTACCTCCGTCGCCGCTGGGAGCCTACGGGCATCATTGAGTTTGGTACCGGTGCTCCGGTGTTCGTAGCGCGTACGCTATATGAGATTATTGACAGCACGACTTACAGCCTGTATCCGCTGCAGGGCGGCGGCGTGGCGCCGCTTCCTTCGCGAAGGAAAGAAACCAGGGATGGCGTGGAGTCCTGGCGAGAGACCGTTTTGAGCCGGGACTGCCTGGGTAATATCCGTAGCGTGAAGGCGAAGGGAAGCCCGGAGACGGTGCTCCTGTGGAGTTATAAGGGCCGCTATCCGGTGGCCCGGATTGAAGGCGCTACGGCCGAGGATGTGGTGATGTGCATGGGCGGCAGTTCCGTGGTGGATGCCATGACCACCCGGAGCGAACCGAATGCCACCGAGGCGTCCAAATTGGCGGCCCTGCGGGGACAGCTCCCCACGGCCCATGTGTATACATACGAGTACGTCCCCGGTTTTGGCATGAGTAAGATGACCGACCCGGCGGGGGTCACCATGACGTATGAGTATGACGGTGCCGGCCGGCTGAAGACTACGAGGGACGGCGACGGAAAGAAGCTGGAGGAGTGGACATACTCCCTGCTGAACCCCGGAACCAACCGGTTGAGCGTAAGGCATAAGACTTATTGTACGCAGAGCGGGACCTCATATGCCGAGGACGTCCGCTGGTGGAATACGCTGGGGCTGGCACAGGAGGACATCTCTATCGGTGCCTCAGGCGACGGAAAGGACCTGGTGACCGCCTATGAAGGGGATTTCCTCCTGCATGATGACGTTAAAACCTGGCTGCCCTATCCGGCAACCGGGACATCGGGAATGTTCCAGGTAGGCGCGGCATCCCTCGCCGCAACCTATCACGGGAATGCGCTGGCCTATACGAAGAAAGGGTATGAGCTCTCGACACGGGACAAGGTGGAGCGTACGGCCCTTCCGGGTTATGCCGGTGCCCATGAGGAAAGGACCTGGGAGATTGGCCATGAAGGTCCTCAGCGCCTCCGCTGGGAAGAGGGTATCGGCATTGTGGCCGATACGGTTTATACGTACTGGGCTCCGTCGGAGATAATGACCACGGTCACGGAGGATGCCGACTGTCGCCAGCGCATTGTGCAGACGGACCATTACGGGAAGGTGCTTGCCTCGGCCTGGTATCATGCGGAGTCTGCATTTCGGCCTGATAGCTGCGGGCTCATCGGCAGTATGGAGGCTCCCGTGACGTACATTTATGATAACAAGGATCAGCTCCGCGCCGTGGCCGGCAGCGGCATTGCCCTGACGGACACGCTGAACATGTGGCGCTACGGTTACGATGCGCTGGGAAGGATGAACTCGAAGGGCATCCCGGGTACGGCCAGGGAGTTCTATACGTATGATAATGAGGACCGCATTATTGCCGTGACGCGTCCCGATGCCCTGCTGGAGACGGAGTATGATGCCTTCGGCCGCGTGGTGAAGCAGTGGCTGACGCTCACGGGCAGCCAGACGAGGCAGCTGATAGCCGAGTACAGTTATGATATCCGCGATTTAGCTACGGCGCTCATGCTGGGTTTCCGTGGCGTAATGTGGATGGGAACGGAAGCCCTGCAAGGGAAAGAGACCTATGCGAAACTGGCCATTCTGGACAGCGATAACACCGTGGTCGGTTATGCCGAGAGGGCGACACGCTATGACGAGAAAGGCCGGCCGACATACGTGGTCACGCGTTATCCGGGGAACCGCCCGTCCAAATACGATGTCCACACGCAGACGCTGGACTACGACTTCTGCGACAATCCGGTCTCGCAGGCCGAAGCCTTCCATACGGACGTTCCTGCGTCGCAGTGGGCTTCTGTGTCCTTGCCATCTGCCAAGGCTGGCGTGAGCGTGGTGACGGACTATGATATCCGTTCCCGCGTAACGGCCCAGCGGACGGAACTCAGACAGAACGGAACAGTAATAGCCAGAGATACCACCGTATATTCCTATGACGTGCTGGGCCGTCTGGGTTCCAGGACGTCATCTTCTGGCGGGACCTCGTTCGGCATGGAAGAGACCTATGCCCTGCAGGGCTGGACGACAGAACAGGCCATAACCCGGGGCGGGAACGCCCTCTTCCGGGAAAAGCTCTGGCGGGACAGTGCCCCGGCCTTTGAGGGGTTCTCTCCTTCCTATACCGGACGGATTACCCGGAAAGGGGAATACTGGGCGTCCCCTGTGACGTTCCTTCCCGGCGGAGGAATTGTACTACATTCATATCCCCATGATGCCTATGCCTACGACCATGCCGGCCGCCTGCAGAAGAAAGCACGGGTGATGCGGAACGCGATGCCGGCGGGAACCCCCATCCCGGTTACGCAGCAGGATCGTGAGGTATACAGCTATGACACGCGCGGGAACCTGACTGGCGTGAGCTTCTATCCGGTAGGAGCTAGCGTGCCGTCGTCGGTGGAGCAGTACAGCCACAGCGGTGACCGGCTGTCAGCTTTGACAGGCATGTCGGTCACGTATGGGTTCATGCACGATGCCTTGGGCCGGATGACCCACGACGGCCTGTCGGATATGGATTTGTCATACAATCACTTGGATTTGCCGGAAAAGATCAGCCGGGGCGATACGGTATTGCTAAAATATTCGTATCTTTCGGACGGTATGAAAGTGAGTGCACTCAACGACGGCGGTGCGGGCCTGGTGTACCGGGGGAGTCTGGTCTTCCGGCGGGACTCCACGGGCGTGCTCAGTTTTGAGAGCGCGCTCATTGCCGCGGGCCGCATCACGGCTGGCGGCGTCCGCTACCATGTGACGGACCACCTGGGCAGTGTACGCGCTGTGGTGGACGGCGCCACGGGCGATATCGTTGAAGTGTCGGACTATGCCGCCTATGGGGAAAGGCTTGAGGCCGTGCTACCAGACAACTTCGAACCAGTGGTTACGCCCGTGGACGGTTATTCCTTCCGTTACCACTTCACCGGCCAGGAGGACCAGGGTCCTGTTTCCGTTACCGTCGCGCCCAATGCATCGGCCGCAGCAGTCCCTTACACGGACTTCGGTGCCCGCCACTACAGCCCCTCCCTTCGCCGCTGGCTTGTGCCCGACCCGCTGAGCGAGAAGTACTACGACGTGAGCCCCTATGCCTACTGCGCCGGGGATCCGGTGAATTGTGTGGATGTGAAGGGAAGAGATATCTGGATTTTTTATGATGATGCCTCTGGGCGACACAGCTTTCATTTCTTTGGGCAGGAGGAGGGAATCCCGGATAATCAATATGTTAATGATGTTATTACCGCATATAGATACAATAAGGAGAATTGGGAGAGAGTTGGGAACCCCGGTCAATGTCCAAGTACGGAGTTGGTCGAAAATCGAGGTATTCGTTTATCTGTTTATGAGGATTGTCGTTATGGCTCTAGATACTATCGTGACAATGGGGGCTTACAGAGAATGATTTGGAATTCAAGAAGTGGGTTAATAACAGATAAAGGGGTTGTTTTGTCTCCTGCGACGTTATTTGCGCATGAGTCTGATCATGCGGTGTCTGATTATGAGGACTCAGATGCTCATCTTAAAAGAACAGAAATGCATCTTGATGAGTATACGAACGAAGAAGAAAAAAGGGTTGTTATTGGTTCGGAACAATTAACAGCTCGAGCGAATGGTGAAATAACTAATTATCAAGTAACCAGAAGAAATCATTATGGAAAGCGCGTGAAAACGACGAGTCCTATTTCAACTGTTCTCAGTATTACAATAAAAAAGAAAAACAATCATGCAAATACACGTTAGACCAGCCATCTTTTTTTGCTTATTATCATTGGTTTTCGTTTTAAGTTGTTGCTCCCGACGGGTGCAGATTCAGTCAGACCAAGTGGATCAAATACATGTATGGGCCATGGCAAAAGGAATAGAGTTTTGTAACGCTCAAGCGTGGGAAGATGTTGTTTTCGAAGGACGTGATACCATCATAAACAATCGGCATTTTATTGATTCGTTCGTGGTTTTAATTAATGGCTTGCATCCTAGAAGAAAGGATTTTGTCAGTGACAAAAGATGCGTTGCCATACTCAAACCCACCGGTAGCGACAGTGTTGTTGTTGCTGTAGGAGAATATGGTGGAATTCATGTCAACGACAAGCCGATGCGGGATGACCACCGGGTGATAGCGTTCATAGACAAGTATGTTTATGGCCCGCATGAGCAAGACGAGGACTATTGGTGGCCGGAGGACATAAGGCGTATACATGCATACACGCGCCGTTTCTTTGAGCAACTGGACAAAGAATCGCAAACAGAATAGTTGTATGACAATTAGAAGAGGATGACGCAAAAGCACATTAGTCTTTAACGTCATCCTTTTTTTCTACATGAGCGTTAATCCATCCCCTTTTCCGCCCATTCGCTCCGGAATCAGTGCCACGCCCCCATTTTTCGGCCCCTGGAATCGGCCGGGCTTTGCCACGTGATGAAGGAAGTGGCGCCAGAGGTCGTTGGGCCCATCAACGCGGCAAGCCATCAGGCAAACGTCCCTGCTCCCTTCTTCTTCGGCCGAAAGGAAGAGATCAGCCGGAATGATACGGTTTTGGTAAAATATGCTTATCTTGCGGACGGTATGAAAGCGAGAGCACTCAATGACGGCGGCGCAGGCCTGGTGTACCGGGGGAGTCTGGTCTTCCGGCGGGACTCCTTGGGCACGCTGAGTTTTGAGAGCGCCCCCATTGCCGCGGGTCGCATGACGGCCAATGGTGTCCGTTACCATGTAACAGACCATCTGGGCAGTGTACGCGGTGTGGTGGACGGCGCCACGGGCGCCTTGTACGAGGCCTCGAGATATGGCGCATATGGTCACCGTTCGGAAGAGACCAACCTGCCGTTCGGCGTTTCCGTGAGTACGCCGCCTGCCGGCGAAGCCTCTTTCCGGTATCATTATACAGGGCAGGAGGACCAGGGAGCAGACTTCGGCCTTCCCTACACCGACTTCGGCGCCCGTCACTACAGCCCCGTCCTTCGCCGCTGGCTTGTGCCCGACCCGCTGAGCGAGAAGTACTACGACGTGAGCCCCTATGCCTACTGCGCCGGGGATCCGGTGAATATGGTGGATGTGGATGGAAAGATTCCCTGGCTTGTTGGTGCATTAGTCGGAGGGGGAACCGATTTTATTTCACAAACAGTGGTTAATTTGACTCGAGGGTATGATTTTGTTCAATCTATAAGGGCAGTCGATTATACAAGTGTTGGGGCTTCTATTGTGTGTGGCGCCGTTTCTCCTACCTCTACTATTAGGAAAGTCGCAATGGCAGTTTTAATAGTTTCTGACGCTATTGTGGATTATACAATTGATGATGGATGGAGCATAGTGGGTAATAATGAAGGTGACAAAAGTGGTAGAGAAATGATAATTGATGGCGTTTCTTCTGCTTTGGGAAATGATTTTGGTAATGCAATCTCACATAGAATCATCAAAGGCTTAGAAGCGGAAGCATCGAATAAGGCGACTGCGACTTTGACAAAATCAATGAAACAGCAAAAGTTGGTTTTATATCAAAAAGCAAAGAGTCCCTTGGGCGAAAGTTCTCAGAAAGCTGTCATTAATAATAGTTTTTCTTTAGGGAAGGAAGTTATTAAGCAAGCAACAGAAGATAATCATAGACCTCTTGTCCTACAAATTGAACAAGGAGACCTTCTTGAAGAAGAGCCATTGTTTAAATATTACTATTTCAACTCTTATTAGTTTATTATGTTACTATCCTATGAAAGGGATTTCCCCCTTTCATAGGATAGTTTTATGATGATTACGAAATATATGAGTAAGGACGATAAAAGAGCATTATTGTTACTTATGATTTTTCTTATCCCTCTAGTTGCCGGGATAATTATATCTAAATATCGACGTTATCATGCTCGGATGCATAGTGTAGCTACTTGGGGGCATGTCGTAACTAATCGTACGAAATGTGGGAATCATTATAGTTCCGAAATAGAATATACGGTTCATGATTCCTTAACATATACTCATTTTTCCAGTCCAATGAGTTCTATGCGTCAAGGAGACTCTGTCATTATTTATTACGACACAACGTGTTATAAAAGAGCGTTTGTTCCTTCAATGAATGAAATAGATATCGAAACAGCCTTTTTCTTATCAGAGAAACAAATTATTCCCATGCGTTGGGAAAAGAACTATCGGCAATACAAAAGTAGGTTAGAACTAGAACGAAAAGCCCATCGTGAACGAAAGCATTGGTACGACAGATTATGCAAAGACGATTAGCAAAGAAGTGTCAGATTATCTCAGATAAAAAACAACCATGTCCAAGTCTATTTCCAAGTATAGCATTTCGTTTCTGTTGGTCTTGTTGGCCATGCAGAGTCCTGTATCGGCGCAAATGGTGTCTGATTCCCTGGTACAGTTGGTCTCGTATTGGAGTGTGGGGGATAAATACGAGTTTCGCAATGAACAAGTAAAGGCTCTGATTAACGGAAACGATACAACCGTCACTGAGAAATCGGCCGCCCTGGTTACGCTGGAGGTGATTGAGGAAACAGACAGCACCTATACGGTTCGCTATGATTCGGGTGATTATCAGCACAGTGATTATCTCCGCATGAAAATGGTGGAGTCAATAGATAAGAACATCGGCCCCATGCCGGTGGACATAATCACCAATCAATTGGGGCAACCGCAGACAATCCTTCCCTTGAGTTGGGAAACGATCTCCGACAAGGTGATAAATGGGTGTGTTGCGGAGGTTATGGAAAGGCTGGATGGGGCCTCCATAGACAGGGAGCAACTGGAGCAATGGATTCGGACGCTCATCAGCCCTGCCGTGGTCCAGCAGTCGGTGGAAGCCGAAATCGTCAAATTGTTTCAGTTCCATGGCGGACGCTACGAAATAGGGACACACTATGAGTATGAGATAGCCATATCCAATATGTTTGATCCATCAGGTGATGGAATCCCGGTTCATGGCGAATTCTGGGTTTCCAGGGAGAATACAAATGAGGAGATGGTGGAATTCTGCGTCTATCAAAGAGCCGATCCTGCCATTCTTAAGGATGTAGCGGTGGAGTACCTCAAATCTACGGGTATAGATGTGGATAACGATGAAGTGAAACGGTCCCTGGCCTCCATTTCATATGAATTGTCTGACATCATGGTATATCGTTACCATCTGGGAACCGGATGGCCTTTGTATATTGCGAGTTTCCGTGATGTGCTGTCTTTTAAGGACGGGGAACTGGCTCGGCACGACTATACCGAAGAGTCTTTTACCATTCTTTTGTGAGTAACTGCGGGGCTATTGCAGCCAGGCCTCGGGGTTCTGGGGGGTGTTGCCTTTCCAGAGTTCGAAATGGAAGAGGTCTTCGCCGGCGATGGTATCCACCGTGCCGATGACCTGGCCGGTCTTGACGGAAGAGCCCGCCTTGACGGCAATGGATTTGAGTTTGGCGTAGAGGGTGAAATAGGCGCCGTGGGAGACCAGTACGCACTGATTGTATCCGGGCAGCACAAAGATCTGGGTCACCTTGCCGTCGAACACGGCCCGGGCCTCGGTGCCTCGCTTCACCGTGAGGGTGACGCCGTTGTTCTGCGGCAGTTCCACGTTTTCATAGACGGGGTGCTTGTGCTTGCCGAAACGCTCCACCACCACGCCTTCCACCGGCCAGGGCAGCTTGCCCTTGTTGGCGGCAAACTGGCCCGAAAGCTTGGTATCCACGGCCGTGGACGTGGTCTTCCCGCCCCGCCGGGCCGCCCCCTTCCCCGACGGCTTGGGTTCCGACGAGGAGCGGATGATGTCGGCAATCTTGCGGTTCAGGGCCTCGATCTGCCGGTTCTTGTCCTTCAACTGCTGCTGGTATTTCTTGCGGTCTTTCTGCAGGCGGTTCACCAGCCGGGCCGATTCATTGGCCTCGTCCTGCAGCCGGGCCCGTTCCCGGACCATCTGGGAGCGGACGGCGTCGGATTCCTGGCGCAGGGCGATGAGCCGCTCCCGCTCCACCTCCAGGGCGGCGGAAGCCTCGTGGATGCGCTCGGCCTGCATGTTCATCTGGGCCGACAGGCTGCGCAGGTACCCCACCCGCCGGAACGCCTGGCCCATGGATTCGCTGGAGAGGATGTACATGTACCACATGCGGCTGTCGCGGTTCTTGTAGGCGCCCCGCACCAGCCGGCCGTAATACAGGGAAAGGGTGTCGTAGCGGGCCTGTAGTTTGTCCAGCTGCTGCTGGCAGGCCGATATGGAATCCCGGAGCAGGCGCAGCGTGCGGTCGCAATCGGCAATGAGGGCCTCCCGTTTGGCGATTTTGCTGCGCACCAGGGTGAGCTGGCTCAATCCTTTCTCGCTGCTGCGGGAATTCTCCTCCAGCTGCCGGTTCAGCAGTTCGATATCTTTCTGGAGCCGGGCCCGCTGGCTTTCCAGCGACTTGCGGGAAGTCTGGGCCTGCAGGGCGGGCGCGGTCCCCGCCAGGAGGAGGACCAGCCAGAGGATATGAAACAGCCGGCGGCTCATTTGTTCAGGGCATCCAGCCGCGCCTTCACGCGGGCGTCCAGGTCCGGCACTTCGCCGGAAAGGTTCTTGGCCTTGGCCTGCCGCCAGTAGGAGCGGGCCATGTCGTATTCGCCCAGGGCATAGAGCACCTCGGCATAATGGTCCAGCATCACGGCGCTGTCCTTGCCGCCATACAGCATGGCATGCTTGAAGAAAGGCTTGGCTTCCAGGTCTTTCCCCATCAGGTGCAGGATCCAGGCGAAGGTATCCAGGAAGGTGGCGTTGTCGGGTTCGGCCTCGATGGTCTTCTTGGACATGGCATAGGCCTTCTTGAGCTTCCGGCCCTGCTCGCTGAGGTAATAGGCATAGTTGTTCAGGACCGGGGCGTAGCCAGGGTCCAACTTGAGCGCCTGGTCATAGCAGCGGAAGGCCGACTTGCTGTCTCCCTTGGCATGATAGGCGTCCCCCATCATGGACCAGGCCCCCAGGCAAAGCGTTTTCTCCTTGGGGAAATGCTCCAGGACGAAACGGGCGTTGCCGATGATGGCGTCGTAGTCGGACAGGTGGAAGTTGGCGGCGTTGGCATAATCCAGGAATCCCAGCTCCTGGAAGCGCTTGAAGGCCGCCAGGGAACGGTCGCGGACCTCTTCCCAACGCTCGGTCATGACCAGATACTGCACGTAGGTGGCGGTGCTGGACAGGCTCTCCGGGAAACGCTCGGCCAGGGCCTTGAACCAGACGCCGGCTTCCTGCGTGCGGCCGGTGGAGTAGAAATAGGCGGCCACCGAGCCCAGGAGGGTGCTGTCGGCCGGATGCAGGACCGCGGCCTTGCGGGCCAGGGAATCATAACCGTCCTGGTGCAACTGCAGGATCTTGGGATCGATGGACTGCGTCAGGTTCCTCAGGTACATGCCCTTGGCTTCGGCCGGCGCGGTCTGTGAGCAGAAGAAACGGTTCAGCAGGCCGAAGTATTCGTTGTATTTCCGGCCGTGCCGATAGGTCTCCGACATGCCCAGGATGGCGGGAACGTAGTCGCTGTCCAGCGAGAGGGCCTCCGCATAGCGGGCCTGGGCCAGGGAATCCCGGTATTCGGCCAGATAATAGTCGCCCAGCATGGACAGGACGGGCACGGAGGAATAGCTGGCGTTGAACTGCTCCAGCGCCTCCACCCCTTCTTCCTGCTTGCCCATGGCCGTGAGGAGGTCGTAGCGGGTGCGGACCATTTCTTCCGAGGTCCCCACGCGGCGCTCGATGCGCTCCAGTTCGGCCAGGGCGTCTTCCCAGCGCTGCAGCTTGAAATAGATATCCAGGAGTTCATAGGCCACGG
>Ga0265298_10010567_pt1 | contig 10908 bp, 6 predicted proteins | sample AusTroGonzalo_MG_3_FD_193486 | JGI IMG/M metagenome (GOLD analysis project Ga0265298, IMG submission 193486) | Bovine rumen microbial communities from tropical cattle in Woodstock, Queensland, Australia - Gonzalo_01 | ecosystem: Host-associated > Mammals > Digestive system > Stomach > Rumen ...
TCGGCGTGGGGGTCGGCGTCGGTGTCGGCGTTGGCGTGGGGGTCGGCGTGGGGGTTGGCGTCGGCGTGGGGGTCGGCGTTGGCGTTGGCGTCGGCGTGGGCGACGGGGTCGGCGTAGGGGTTGGCGTGGGGCTGGGCGTTGCCGTCGGCACCGGGGTCGGGGTTTCGAACACCTTGATGATGCCGGTGGTGAGGCCCGCGACGCCGCCCAGGGCGGTGATGAGCAGAATGCTCGCGATAACGATGGCCACGGTGGCGGTCAGACTGCCCCTTCCGCCGCCGGCCGAGCTGCTTTCAAACTCTTCCTTCGAGCCGAGGAACGCTTCGGTGAGCAGGGGACAGCGAAGGATATTCTCTGCCCGCTGCGCCGGGGTGGGCGCAGAATCGACGACGACGGCCGTGCGGAGGCACTCCTTCCATTTTGCGGGGAGCTCGTTTTCCGGGATGTCCTCCAGCCTCAGGAGAAGGACGGGCTTTTTCTGCCTGGCCGCGGTGGTCATCTCGCTGAGACAGTTGGGCGAGGCGATGGCCGTGCGGCTCATGAAGAACAGGACCATGCGGCAGTCGCGCATATGGTTCGCGATATTCCTTGGCCAGTCGCTGCCGGCGGGGATGCCCTCATCGTACCAGAGCCGGTATCTCTGCTCGTGGATGGGGCGGATGGTATCGATGACGGCGGCGGAATCCCGGTGGCTGTAGCTGACGAAGAGATAGGGGTTTTTGCCCTCATAGGGCTTGAAGAATTCGGTCACGGCAGATCCACCCCCTTCGGCAGAACGACGACCGCATAAGCGCCGTTCAGGGTTGAAAGCGCATTTTCCGCTTCGCTTTCGGGCAGCCTGATTTTCTGCAGATTCGGGAAATACTGCTCCAGGAGGGAGAGATCTTCCGGCAGGTGATTCAGGGTGAGCGTCGTGATCTTCTTCAGGGTTTCCTCCGCGATGATGCCGTTGCGAACCATTTCGCGGAATTCGGCGGTGAAATCCGGATCGTTCGGGTATCTGGAGGTGATGATACCGTTCTGCACGGTCCAGCGGACGGCGGAGGTGAAGTCCGGATCCTCGAAATGAATTCTATCCGGCACGGGGGTGGGCGTCGGCGTGGGGGACGGGGTCGGCGTCGGGCTGGGGGTTGGCGTGGGTGTCGGGGTGGGCGTCGGGCTGGGGGTTGGCGTGGGTGTTGGGGTCGGCGCCGGTGTCGGCGTGGGTGTCGGGGTCGGGGTTGGCGTCGGCGTGGGCGACGGGGTGGGCGAGGGACGGGGTGTGGGGGAGACGGCGGGTTCCTCCTGCTGCAGGGGGGTTACAAACCAGCCGTACTGCCGGTAGCCGTAATACGCGACGCCAGCGACGATCAGGGCGGCGGCCAGGATCCACACGGCGGCCTTTTTCCGCCAGTTCTTTGGCACGGGGGGATCGCCGATGAGCTCCTGGGAGAAGCCATCGGTGCGGATCAGCTCCGCCTCCAGATCCTCCCGGTTTCGGCCGACGCGCCCGTCGATATGGCGGGCGGCGGCGGTGAGCCCGAAGGCGAGTTCGTTATCCCCGTCGTCGGTGTCGATGCCGATGACCGGCTTGCCGTGCTGATAATAGAGAAGGGAGTTTTTCACCCGTTCGTCGTGCCGGGCGTTCTCCGTGAGATAAATAACGAGGAGGGAGGCATTGTTCATGCGCTCCTGCTGATGATTGAGGCGGGCGAGATCGGCGGTTACGTCCGTCTGATACCAGATGCGGACGCCACGCTGCATCAGATGCTCGAGCAAAGGGAAAACAGCTTCGCTGTCCTTTTCCGCGAAACAAAAATACAGATACGGATCAGCGCCCTCGTAGGGAGGGCATTTGCGACTGAATTTGCTCATTCGTCAGGGAACCTTTCCTGGAGGAATCATTTTGCGGTTTTGCTTCTATAAGCTTCTTTATAATAAACGATCTGTCCGTTTTTTTCAATACATGACGGGTGTGATGCGGTTTTTCTCAAGGCTGGGTTACGATTCGCCGGACCTTTTTTTCGCTTTCCAGGCTTCCTTGTAGGCCGTCTCGAGGGTTCGCGCGGGGCGGGCAAGATTGTTGCGGGAGAGGAAGGCGGCGATGCCGTCGCGGACCTGATTGACCTCCTTGTGGAATTCGCGGGCGGAGGTGCGCAGGGCGGCGTTGCCGGAGGCGATGAGCTGCTCGGGGCGGTCGGAGGTGACCACCCGGATGCGGGCGGTGTTCCGGCCGAAATAAGTGGTCTGCTCGATAAAGGCGTCCGCTGTCTGGGCCTCGCGGGTATAGATGACATAGATATTTTTATATTTTTCCGCCTTTCCGGGGTTGTTCGGAACGGCATAGGCATCAAAAACCAGAATAACGGCTTTGCCCGTGGCGCCGGCATAATCGCACATCAGCTCGCGCAGAGCATCGCGGGCGTCGGCGAGGCGGTCCTGGAGGAAAGGCTTCCATTCATCCCAGGCGTGGAGAACATTATAGCCGTCGATGAGGAGGATTTCGCCGTCGGAGACGGATTTTTCTTCGGGATCCTGCTGCCTTTGCGCGGCGGCGGTCGGAGGGGCCACCAGCTGGCGGGCTTTGACGGGACCGTAGGTGCGCTCGAAGATTTTTTCCAGGGCCAGATCCTCTTCGCGGGTTCCGTGGTAGGCCGCGGCGGCACCGCCGGCGGCCGGGGTCGGGACTTCCCGGCGGTCGAGGTCCTTCTGAAAAGGCAGGTGCATGAAGGCGTCGGCTTCGTCCCAGGGGACGGCGGTTCCGGCACCATGGGAACAGAAGACGGAATCCGGGGTGTTCCAGACATCGCGGCGGGGGTCGTAGCCCTTCTCCCGGACCACCTTTTCCTGATCGGCGCAGGGTTCCCAGTCCAGGAAGGCGGCGGACAGGCTTCCGCGGCCTTTGGTGAAGACGGCCAGCTGGCGGCCGTAATCCGCGCAGGCGGAGGCCGGCACGGCGGCGGACAGGCGGCGTAGGCTTTCACCGGCATCCTGCGGCGCGTCAAAGCGTCCGCCCATGAGGCTGAGGTCGCTCATGACCCGGCCGACGCAGTCCTCGGGGACGGTGAGATCCAGGGTCATCCAGGGCTCCAGGAGGATGCTTTTTGCCTTCATGAGCCCTTGGCGCAGGGCGCGGTAAGTGGCCTGGCGGAAGTCGCCGCCCTCGGTGTGCTTGAGATGGGCCTTGCCGGCGATGAGGGTGATATGCAGATCGGTGATGGGGGAGCCGGTGAGGACGCCGACGTGAACCTTTTCACGGAGATGGGTGACAATGAGCCGCTGCCAGTTGAGGGAGAGTTCGTCGGTGGAGAGGGAGGAATCGCAGACGAGACCGCTGCCCCGGGGGAGGGGCGAGACGAGCAGATGGACCTCGGCATAATGGCGGAGGGGTTCATAGTGGCCGGCACCTTCCACAGGGGCCTCGATGGTTTCGCGGTAAAGGACGGTGCTTTCCGCGAAGGAGACTTCCAGACCGAAGCGGTCCTTCAGCTGGGCCCGGAGAACTTCGAGATAAACATCGCCCATGGAGTGCACGCGGATTTCCCGGCGGGGCTCCACATATTCCACCTGGATGAGGGGTTCTTCTTCCTCGAGGGTTTCCAGGCAGTTCAGAACATAATGGAGATCGGCGCCGGGGGGCGTGACCAGGCGGCAGGCATAGCATGGGCGGAGGGTCTGCTCCTTATGGCCCGGATCGGAACCGAGGCCGTCGCCCGGGAGGACCTTGCTGAGGCCCACGACGCAGCAGACCTGGCCGGCGGGGACTTCCTGGACGGCAGCGTAGCGGGCGCCGGAATAGAGGCGGATTTCGGCGGCCTTTTCCGCCCAGAGGGTTTCGCCCTCCGGGGTTTTGAGGGACAGGAGATCCCGGGCTTTCAGGGTTCCGCCGGTGACACGCAGGAAGGCCAGGCGTGCCCCCTGGGGATCCCGGGCGACCTTGTAGACCCGGGCACCGAAAACGGCGGAGGGCACGGGGCGGGGATCGAAGCGGGAAAGGAAATCCAAGAGGGGTTCCACGCCTTCGTTCCGCAGGGCGGAACCGGAGAACAGGGGGAATACCTTTCGGGCGGCGACCAGGGAATGAATGAGCCGGAAGGGGATTTCGCCCTCCCGGAGATAGGCGTCGAGACAGGTTTCATCACAGAGGGCCAGCTTTTCCGGATCGGGGGAAGGGAATTCGACAATCTGATCCGACAGCTCGCGGCGGAGGGAGGCGGAAAGGGCCTGCGGATCGTGGGGAAGATCGGTTTTGTTGAGGAAGAGAACGACGGGGATGTTCCGCTGCTCCAGGAGACGCCAGAGGGTTCGGGTGTGGGACTGGACACCGTCGGCGGCGCTGACGACCAGGACGGCGGCATCGAGCACATTCAGGGCGCGTTCGGTTTCACCGGAAAAATCCGTGTGGCCGGGGGTGTCCATGAGGGTCAGGTCCGTGCGGTTCCAGGTGAGGCGGGCTTCTTTGGAAAAGATGGTGATGCCCCGGTCCTTTTCCATCGGGTTTGTATCGAGAAAAGCGTCGCCGTGATCTACGCGGCCCTGGCGGCGCAGGGTTCCGGAAAGGAAAAGCATGGACTCGGAAAGGGTGGTTTTGCCCGCGTCCACATGGGCACAAAGCCCGACGACCGGTCCTGCTGCCATGGCTTTTTCCTCCTTTGATTACGGTGCATTTGCCTGTATCTTACCATGAATGACGGAAGAAGAACAGGGGGAGGCGCGGGCTGGTTCGCTTTCGGAGGGAAATTATGGTATAATCGGCCGGGGCCAGGGCCCCGATTAACAGTTTGAGCGAGGATCATGAGAAAGCAATGGTACCGGCTGGATAACGCTGCGCTGATTTTTCCGGCCGTGATGAGAAAAAACTGGAACAACGTGTTCCGGGTTTCCGTGACGCTGAAGGACAAAGTGGATCCGGACATTCTTAACCGGGCGGCGGAGGATCTGCTGCCCCGGTTTCCGACCATCTTTGTGCGGCTGCGGACGGGATTCTTCTGGTATTACCTGGAGACGGTGGCGGAGGCGCCTAAGGCGGAGGAAGACTATGCCTGGCCGCTGACGCCGATGACCCGGCGAAAACTGAAAAAATGCTGCATCCGCATTCTGTACTGGCAAAACCGCATCGCCGTGGAGTTCTTCCATTCCGTGACCGACGGGACGGGGGCCATGACGTTTGTGCAGAACCTGGCGGCGAGATATCTGGCGCTGAAGGAAGGCATAGAGATTCCGGCGGAGGGAAGGATTCTGGACCCGAAGGAGACGCCGAAGGCGGAGGAAACGCGGGACTGCTTCCAGCTGTGCGGCGCGAAGGCGTCGGTTTCCCGGGCGGAAGCGAACGCCTACCGCCTGCGGGGAAATCCGGAGGAAGATCTCTTCCGGCATATCGTGACAGGCGTCGTGCCGACCGGAATGCTGCTGGAGAAAGCCCATGAACAGGGCGTGACGGTGACGGCATACCTGGCGGCGGTGATGGCGGAAGCGGTGCTGGCCCGGCAGCGGGAAGACCGGAAACCCGGCCGCTGGCGGCATATCAAGATCACGATTCCGGTGAACCTGCGGAAGACCTTCGGGCTGGAAACCCTGCGGAATTTCACGCTGGCGGTGAACATCGGGTTTGATCCGCGGCTGGGGGAATACAGCCATGAGGAAATCTGCCGGCTGATGTACCACCAGCTGGCGGCGGAGACCATTCCCCAGCGGATGGCAGGCCGGGTATCCACCAACGTGGAACTGCAGCGGAGCCTGCCGCTCCGCCTGGTTCCCCTGCCGATGAAAACCCTGGCCATGCGGCTGGTGTATGCCCTGAGCGGGGAGAGCAAGGGATGCCTGAACATTTCCAACATGGGCGTGGTGACCCTGCCGGAGGTGATGACGCCGTATGTGGACCGGTTCGACTTTATGATCGGCGTGCAGTATTCCTATCCGAACAACTGCTCGGTGGTCAGCTGGCAGGGAAAAACGTATATCAGCATGATCCGGAGCATCCGGGATTCGGAGCTGGAACGGCTGTTCTTCAGCCGGCTGGTGGAGCTGGGGATTCCGGTGGATATTGAAAGCAACAGGCGGTGAGAGCATCATGTATTGCGTATATTGCGGCGTGCGGCTGCAGGACGGGGCGGGGGAATGCCCCCTGTGCCATACGAAAGTTGCGGCGCCGGCCCTGCCGGAGCAGCCGGCGGAGCCTTCCTGGCCGGACCGGGTTCCCCGGAAGGAAAAACAGAGCGGGAAACGCCTGGTGCTGAGCCTGATCACGGTGATTCTGATCGCGGCGGCCCTGAGCTGCCTGATTTTCTGCCTGAAGAGCACGGGCAGGGTGGGCTGGAGCGGCATCGCGGCGCTGGGGATGGCGCTGTTCTGGGTGTGGGTGATTCTGCCCCAATGGTTTCCCCGGTGGCGGCCGATGATCTTCCTGCCCATCGACTTCCTGTGCCTTGGGGGATACCTGCTCTACATCTGCAAAGCCACCGGCGGCAACTGGTTTCTGTCCTTTGCCTTCCCGGTGACGGCGCTGGCGGCCGTGCTGACCCTGGCCGGCGTGGCCATGATGCGCTACATCGTGCAGGGGCGGCTGCGGCTGATGAGCCTGCTGCTGATCGCCATCGGCCTGAGCTTCATGCTGGTGGAATTCTTCCAGCACATCACTTTCGGGACGCCGATGTTCGTGTGGTCGCTGTACTGCATGAGCGTGTTCTGCCTGATCGGGCTGTTTCTGTTCATCGCGTCCTTTATTCCGGGCTGGCGGGCCGCCCTGCGCAGGACCTTCTTCTACTGAAAAGTTGTCGGAAGAATGGCGGACGATTTGGATCAATCTTTGCAAAGATTACAGAAATTTTACATTTTCAGGAACATCCTGCGGAAAAGCTGCGTATATACCAGTGGAGACAGGTCCGGATCATGGAATCGTCTCTCCGCGGCATGCGGCTGAACGGCCGTTGTGCGGCAGTCATGGCAAACGGCTGCGAAACAGCCGCAGGAAAGAACAGGAGGAAACGTATGCGACAGAAACTCGGAAGGCTGCTGGCCTTCGGACTGATTTTGTGCCTGCTCGCGGGCCTCACCCCCGCCCTGGCGGAAAGCCTGCACACAGAGGTGGCGAACCCGGCCCTGACGGCGGAGGTGCAGCTGGGCTACGACGGGCGGATCACCTACGGAAAGGCGGTCCCCGTGCGGGTCACGGTGCGCGCCGCCGCGGAAGATCTGGAAGGAACGCTGGCGGTCAACACCTACGTCAGCCGGCTGAAATACGACCGGTATGAGACAGAGATCTCCGTGCCCGCCGGCGGGGAGCGCACGGTGGTGCTGCCGGTCACCGTTCAGTACCAGCAGGATGTGTTCACCGTGGAAATCCTGCAAAGCGGGGAGAAACTGCTGGCGGTGAACGCGTCGCCGGCGGGGATCGTCAACCCCTCCGCGATGATGATCGGCGTGCTGAGCACCCGGCCGCGGAACCTGGCGAACCTGGACATCGACCAGGAGAACGACGTGCTGTCCCGCTATGAATACTGGCAGACCGTCGCCCTGACCGCGGAGACGCTGCCGGAGGAAGCGGAGCTGCTGAATGCCTTCGGCATGATCGTGCTGGACGACGTGGATCCGGCGGCCCTGACGGAAAAACAGCAGCAGGCCCTGAAGGACTGGATCGCCCGGGGTCATGTGCTCCTGTGCGGCGGCGGCCGGACCGCCCCGCAGAACCTGGCCTTCCTGGGAGACCTGACGTCCCTGCGGACGGAAGACTTCACGGTCTCCGGCAGCGTGACCGCCTCCCTGGAAAGCTTCCTGGGCCAGAAAACCTCCGGCGAGCACCCGGAAACCGCCCTGGCCCGCCTCACCGGCGCCGAGCCCCTGGCCGCGGATGAAGAAGGCGCCGGCCTCCTCTGGCGGGAAACCGTCGGCGCCGGCCGGATCTACACCCTCGCCTGGGAAGCCGGCGACGCGGCCCTGAACGCCGTATCCATGATGCATCCCTTCTTCCAGCAGCTCCTGATTCTCAAAGATCCGGATCTGTACCGGAACATCCAGGCCGCGAACAGCGGCGTCTCCGGCGGCCCCGTCCCGGATGACACGCTGCCCCTGAATGTGCGAAACCCCCTGCCCGCCGCGGCGGTGATCGTCGCCTCTGCCGCGCTGCTGGCCGCCGGCGCGTGGTTCCTGCTGCGCCGCTGCGGCCGGACCGGCTGGATGTGGGCCGTGCTGCCGGCCCTGGCCCTGGCGGCGGCCGCGGGCGCGGTGGGGCTGTCGGGCGCCTCCGACATGAACGAACCGGCGGCGGTGACGGCGGTGAACCTGATCCAGGACCGCGGCAGCACGGTGACCCGGTATACCGGCGTGACCGCCGCGGCGCCGCGGCCCGGCCTGACGTCCTGGAGCATGGAAGGCGAGGACCTGAGCGCCCTGCTCTATGACGGAAACGACTGGACAGGGGACAACGAAGACGACGCCCCGGGCGAGCCCGCGGCCCTTCGGGCGATTTACCGCGCGGGTGCGAAGCAGGAAGTCGCCGTGCGCACGGACACGCCCTGGGAAGACATCCGCCTCTCAGCGGCCCGCACGGAGGAAGCCGAAGGAAAAGTGGACGCCGAAATCTGGATGGAAAAGGACGGCTTCCACGGCGTCGTGCAGAACAACCTGCCCTGGTCCCTGCAGGAAGGCGCGGTGCTCTGTGCCTATGGCTTTGTGAAAATCCCGGCCCTCGCCCCCGGGGAAAGCGCGGACTTTGTCCTCCTGTCCGAAACCGCCCCGAACCCGATGGATGTGATCTTTGAAAACGGCAAAATCTACCTGAACGGCTCTGCCTCCCTCTACGGCGTGGTCTCCCAGATGCTTTACGGCCAGGCCCGTGAAAGCATCGACGGCACGGAAAACACCCTGTCCTCCATGATCACGACAGCGGCGGAAGAGCTGGCCGTCCGCAACGGCAATGCCCAGAACGCCACGCTCTTCATGTACACAGCTGCGCCTGTACTGAAGGACAGCACCGGCACCGCGTATGCGTTTACGCTCCCCGCAGTCCTCGCGGACGGCAAGCCCGCCGCGGCCAGCGGCGGCCTCGTGCGCATCAACGCCGAAGTCACCTACCGCACCGTCGGCAAAACCGGCGTGGTCTTCTATGCCCCGGGCATGGTCTCGGCCGCGCCCTGCGTCCTGGACGCGGAGGGCCTGCCCGCGGGCGACGCGGAGCTGGATCCCTCCCACAGGTATTATCAATACTATGACCTGAACGACCTCCCGACCTTCCGCTTCACGCCGGAGGACCTCGAAAACGTCTCCGTCGAACGCCTGGTGATCAGCATGGAGGAATGGTACCTGAACGAGCTGAAAGCCTATGTGCTGGACCCGAAGCGGAAAACCTGGACGGAATTCAAACCGAACACCGCCCTGGAAAACCCCGAAAAATACCTGGACGAAACCGGAAGCCTCTGCTGCCAGTTCCGCCCCACCGCCGCGGATAACTATGTAAGCATCCCCGTCCCGACCCTGACCCTCGAAGGCATGCTGAAAAACTAAGCGGAAGTGTACGAAAAAAGATGAGAGCAAGCGCGAAGCGCGAGCAGATACGACAAGGAAACGAGGTCTGATCATATATGTTAATCCTGGATCACCTGACGAAGCGCTACGGCGGCTTCACGGCCCTGGACGGCCTGAGCCTGGAAATCGGCGACGGCTGCCTCCACGGCTTCGTCGGCCCCAACGGCGCCGGCAAAACCACCACCATGCGCATCCTGGCCACCCTCCTGAAACCCACCTCCGGCTCCGCCTCGGTGAACGGCGCCGACGTGGTGAAAAACGCGGCCGAAGCCCGCCGGAACATCGGCTACATGCCGGACTTCTTCGGCGTCTACGACAACCTGAAATGCTGGGAATACCTGGATTTCTACGGCCGCTGCTACAGCCAGGGCGCGTCGGACCGGAAAAAGATGACGGAGCGCCTGCTGGACCTGGTGCAGCTGACGGAGAAGCGCGAAGCCTATGTGGACTCCCTCTCCCGGGGCATGAAGCAGCGCCTCTGCCTGGCCCGCAGCCTCATTCACGATCCCGCCCTCCTGATCCTGGACGAGCCGGCCTCCGGCATGGATCCCCGGGCCCGGGCGGACATGAAAACCATCCTGCGCACCCTGCGGGAAATGGGCAAGACCGTGCTGATCTCCTCCCACATCCTGCCGGAACTCAGCGAGATGTGCGACAGCCTGACCATCCTGGACCACGGAAAGCTGGTCTTCTCCGGCAGCGTCGAAGCCCTCAGCGAAAAGATGAACGGCAGCGCCCCGCTGGAAATCCGCCTGCGCGAAGGCAGCGGCGAAGAAGAGCTTGAAAACGCCGTCAAAATCCTGAAGGAAATCCCCGCCGTAAAGGAAATCCTCCAGGAAGGCAGCACCCTCCTCAAAATCCGCCTGGAGGAGCCCGCCCCCGCCGAAGAACAGACGGCGGGGATCCTCCGCGAACTGGTATCCCGCGGCGTCCCGGTCTGCGATTTCCACCGCGCGCCGATGAACCTCGAAAAGGTCTTCATGGAGGTGACGGAAGATGCTTAATCCGATCCTTTCCTTCTCCGCGACCCGCCGCATGCGCTCCTTCAAAACGCTGCTGGTGGTCCTCGCCTATATCCTGGTCCTGCTCGGCACGGCGCTCCTGCTCATGGGCCGCCTCTTCTCCGCCGGCGTCAGCATCGCCGCCCTCCGCTCCGGCGTCACCTGCTACCAGGTCCTGATGATCCTCCAGTTCGCCCTCATCATCCTCATCGCCCCGGCCATGACCTCCGGCGCCATCGCCGGCGAGCGGGAGCGCCAGACCCTGGAGCTGCTCCTGGTCACGAACACCCGCTCCTTCCGGATCGTCTGGGGCAAGGCGATGGAATCCTTCGCCGTGCTCGCCCTGCTCATCGTCTGCGGCCTGCCGGTCATGTGCCTTCCGCTCATCGCCGGCGCGGTGACCCTGCCC
>Ga0265298_10010568_pt1 | contig 10906 bp, 12 predicted proteins | sample AusTroGonzalo_MG_3_FD_193486 | JGI IMG/M metagenome (GOLD analysis project Ga0265298, IMG submission 193486) | Bovine rumen microbial communities from tropical cattle in Woodstock, Queensland, Australia - Gonzalo_01 | ecosystem: Host-associated > Mammals > Digestive system > Stomach > Rumen ...
GACGTAGCGGTACTCGTACCAGAAGTCGAAGATATCCCCGAGCAGGTAGAGGGCCGATGTTTCCGCAGGGTCAATCCCCCGCAGGAAGCGCACGAAGTTCATCTCCCGCTGGTGAGGGTCACCCACCTGCAGGCCGAGATGCGTGTCGGAGACGAAATATGTCAGATGTTTGGGCACGCTAGGCAAGGATAAAGATGAGGATGGCGACGACGAGGCAGTAGAGGGCGAACCAGGTGAGCTTGGCCTTCTTGACGATGGCGATCATCACCTTGCAGGCGAACAGGCCGCTGATAAACGCAGCGACAAAGCCGAGAATCAGGGGCAGTACGCCGACGCCGGCGCCGAAGGTCGCTTCCCCGGTGGCCACTTTCAGCAGATCCAGGGACTGCTCGCCGATGATAGGGATCAGGACCATCAGGAAGGAGAACTGGGCCATGCTTTCCCGCTTTACGCCGGTCAGGAGGCCCGTAGCGATGGTGCTGCCGCTGCGGGACACGCCCGGGATGACGGCGAAAGCCTGCGCCAGGCCGACGACGAACGCCTGCCAGTAGGACAGGCCGTTGCGCGTATCCTTGCAGACGGGAACCTTGAAGCGGAGGCCGGCGTTATCGGAGAAGATGAGCAGGCACGCTGTAATGCAAAGGCCGACGCCCACCTGCCACAGCTCACCGCTGAACAGGGCGTCCACCTGGTCCTTGAACAGGAAGCCCACCAGGGCCACCGGGATGAGGGAGACCAGGATCTTGCAGACGTAGTCCGTCTCGTCGTTGTATTTAAACTTGAAGAAGCCTTTCAGCAGCTGCCAGATGACACCCCAGAACACGACGAGCGTCGCGAGGACCGTGGCGAAATGCACCGTGACGGTGAAATCCAGGAAGCCTTCTGCATCGGCCCCTACGATTTCCTTGAAAATCATCAGATGGCCGGAACTGGAAACCGGCAGAAACTCAGTGAGACCCTGTACGAGGCCAAGGATAACCGCTTGCCACCATTCCATAGCCTACTCCTCCTCCTTTTCCTTGAAACGGCCCATGATGGCGATGATCTCCAGCACGATGCCGGCCACGATCACCAGGGGCGCGGCCACCAGGCGGCGCATGTCGAACATGGCGTAGTTGAAGACGTTGGGATCGTCGGAGCCGCCGCCGGACAGCAGCAGGAAGCCTGCCGCCATCACCAGCAGACCGGCGATGAGGAACTTGATATTCTTGGGGCCGAGGGCCATCTTTTCGGAGTTGTTTGCCATAACTAGTAAGCGTAAAGTTTATCGCGGTCGTATCCCACCAGGCGGCCGACCATGACGAAGGTGCTGACCATGCAGATAATCACGCCGGTTCCCACCATGACCGCCATCACCTGCAGGAGGGATTCCACGGAGAAGATGAGGAACAGCTGGGGGAACTCGTCCCGGAGGACGTACATGCCGCCGATCAGCAGGATGATGGCCAGCAGGGCGGCGAAGAGCCCCTGGAGGGCGGCGCGGCCCATGAATGGGGCGCGGATGTAAGCTTTGGTGGCACCCACCAGGTGCATGGTATGGATGGTGAAACGGCGGGAGAACAGATCCAGCCGGACCGTATTGGCGATGAGGACGAAGGAGATGAACAGCAGCAGCGCCACCATGATGACGATACCCAGGGAGATGCGGCGCAGGTTCTGGTTCAGGGCGTCCACCAGGGACGTCTGATATACGACTTCTTCCACCAGCGGGGACTCGGCCAGGGCGGCCTTCATGACGGCGAGGCTGTCGGAGGAGACATATTCCGCCTCCAGGTTGACGTCGATGGAGATGGGGACGGGGGCGGTTTCGAACACGTCCAGGAAGTCCTGGCCCAGCATTTTGGCCATTTCCTCCACGCCCTGCTCACGGGAGACGTAATGCGTGGTGCGGACACCGGGCAGAGCGGCTACCGTGGATTCGTATTTGAGGGCTTGCTCTTCCGTCACCTGCTGCTTCAGGAGGACGGAGACCTGGAGGTTCTCCTTGAAGTAATCCCCTACTGCCCTGGCGTTTACCAGGAGAAGGGCTCCCATGCCTACCAGAAACAGCACCAGCGACAGGCTGATGACGGTGGAAATCCAGGCGCTGACGAGGCGCCGACGTATGGTAGAAGTGCTCATATTTCGCCTCAAAGTTACGGAAACAGCCGAAAAACTCAAAAAAAATTAGTAACTTTGTGGGTTAAATAAAAGTATTATGGGAGATTCCGCCAAGAAGATTCTGTTCGTCAGCGCAGAGATGGAGCCTTACCTTCCGGAAAGCCGCATCGCCAAGATCTGCCGCGAACTGCCCCAGGGCATCCAGGAGCGTCACAAAGAGATCCGCGCCTTCATGCCCCGTTACGGTTGCATCAACGAACGCAAGAACCAGCTGCATGAAGTCATCCGCCTGTCCGGCATGAACATCATCATCGGCGACGTAGACCGCCCGCTTGTGATCAAGGTGGCGTCCATCTCGGCCGCACGCATCCAGGTGTACTTCATCGACAACGAAGACTACTTCCGCCGCAAGCAAATCTATAAGGACGAGCAGGGCCATTTCTTCGCCGACAACGGAGAACGTGCCATCTTCTTCGCCCGCGGCGTACTGGAGACCGTGAAGAAACTGCGCTGGGCACCGGATATCATCCACTGCACCGGCTGGATTTCCCACGTGCTGCCCCTCTACCTGAAGAAGGCCTACAAGGACGATCCCATCTTCTCCAATTCGAAGGTGGTCCTTTCCCTTTACGACGACGTGACCAGGGACGCCCTTTCCCCGGGCTTCGCCAACACCATCCTGTACGGCGGCATCAAGCCCTCGGACGTCACCCTCACCGAAAATGCGGACGGCATGGAACTTGCTAAACTAGCGGCGCAGTATGCCGACGGAATCATCATGGGCTGCCAGGAAGTGGACGCTTCCCTCCAGGAGCACTGCTCCAAACTGGGCGTTCCTGTCCTCCCCTACGAGGAAAACTCTTTCCAGGACGGCAGCTACATGGACCGTTACAACGCATTTTACGACGATTTGTTGAAATGAGAAAATTCCTTGCCTTGTGCATGAGTGCAGCCCTGGTCCTTCCGGGCTGCGTGGAGGTGGACAACAGCCTGGGTGAAGGGCTGGTGGACAACCGCCTCCTGTATAAGACCTACACCGCAGAGTTCCCCCTCGAGGAAATCCAGATGAAGATGGCCGATGCCCTCTCGGGCTACTCGTCCTCCAAACTGACCATCGGCGCCATCCGCGACGACGTCTTCGGCCTCACTACGCGCGAAGCCGCCTTCCCGCTGGTGCCCGCCCTGGACACCCTGGACCTCGGCACGAATCCTTCGGCCGTCAGCCTGACGCTGCGCTTCTCCGCAGATACGGTTTCCTGCAACGAAGACGCCCAGGCCCGCATCCTGCAGAACATCCGCGTGACGGAGCTCACCCAGCGCCTGCCCGTGGGTTCCACCACGAGCTGCACGCAGGACATTCCCCACGGCACCACGCCCATCACCCAGGGTACGCCCGTTTACAGCGGCAGCGGAGACCTGAGCCTGACCTTCACCAAGGCCTACGCCCAGAAGTACGTCGATGCCCTCCGCCAGCTGGGTCCCACCCTGCGCCACCGCGACGAGGACAACCCCATTGACAAATACGAAGACTGGCTGAACGCCGTCCCCGGCATCTACCTGTCCGTGGACGCCCCCCAGGGCAACGGCGGCCGTATCAACCTCTTCAACTTCTCCAGCCTGAGCGTGAGCTCCAACTACTACACCCGTAACGACAATGTGGGCCTCCTGACGGTCCACAGCACCTGGAAGGGTGTGGAGAAGGACTCCACCTTCCTGTTCTATCCCGGTGAAACGGAATTCGCCGACGAGGCCACGCTCATCAACAGCAACACCAAGTTCGACCAGTACTGCTTCAACCGCACCACCCACTCCACGGCAGCGGCTGCAGCCTCCAACAACATCCTGGTGGAAGGCGGCGGCGGCCTGAAACCCGTCATCCTGGCCAGCGAGCTGCAGAGAAAAGCCCATGAGGCCGTCGCCCGGGAAGGCGGAGACCCCAGCAAGGTGGTTATCGTGAAGGCATCCATCATCCTTCCGTTCGACATGCCGGAAGACTACCGCGAACTCAAGTACTATCCGTCCGTCCTGAGCCCGACCATCCAGACCAAGTCCGAGGATGAGGAAGGCACCGAATACATCAGTTTCGCCGGCCTCACCGACGCCAGCGTCAGCTCGGAGAACCAGGGCGATATCGACCGTTCCAATCTCCAGTACGCTCCGGACATCACCTACCACCTGCAGGCCATGATGGACCGCACGGACCTGGCCACCAGCTCGGATTCCGACATCTGGCTCCTAACCATCCACACGGAGAAGGTCGCCAACGCCAACGGCTCGCTCTACGATAACTCCTACTACCAGCAGCTCATGTACGCAAGCTACTACGAAAGCCTCTACGGCGGCTATGGCGGCTACGGCGGATATGGTTACGGCGGTTATGGCGGATACGGAAACTACGGCTATAGCAACTACTATAACTATATGATGCTGGCCCAGATGATGAGCGCATCCACCCAGCAGAGTTACAGCTACACCACGGAACTGGACAAGGACCGCTACTACCGCGCCGTCCTCTGCGGCCCCGGCAGCTCGGACCGCAAACCCAAGTTCCGCATCACGTTCGCTATCCAACAGCAGTAAGCTAAGATATAGATTCAGCGCCCGGAACATTTTACCGGGCGTTTTTTATGCAAGGTATCGCACAGGCCGGGATTATAGTTCCGGTACTAAAAACTTAATATGAAAAGAATCATTCCATTTCTCATGACGCTGGGGCTGGTCGCCCAGCTGTGCTCCTGCACGAAAACACTGGATCCCTTTACGGGAACGATGGGTGTACGGGCCAATATCAACGGTGAAAAGTACATCCTGATCACCGACGCGGACAGAACGCCCAACGGGCATCTGGAGGGGAACAGCTTTACCATGAAGGAAACGCTCACCGAGCCCCGTTCCTGGGACGTCTATGGAAACAGAAAGCACTCCAAGTCGTACGACCTGTCCTTCGATATTCACGGAGAGGGTTACCTGACAACAGGTGTCAGCTATTCTGTCGGCCCCGAGGGCTTCAGCGCCAGGCTGAGCGCGGTCGATGGAATGGACCAGGCCGTTCCGCTGCGAGGCTGGATCCGTTTCTATGACGTCTCCTCAAAGATCGAGGCCGAGTTCGAGCTGGAATCCGAGCGAGGAAATTATGTTATCCGTCACGGCTTCTGCCGTCTTCAAAACCGATAAGCGATGAAAAGAGTCTTTATTATAGTGGTATCGGCCCTGATGGGGGTCGCTACGGCATCGGCCCAGAGCGGGTGGGAGATTAGCGCGGGCATCGGCCCGAATGCCATGGACCTGAGAACATCGGAGGCGGCCTCCGGGAAGAAGAATCCTTCCCTCGTCCTCCCCTATGCCTTCGTCCGCGGCGGCTATACGTTCCAGGAGTCCTTCGTCGGGGTCTTTCTCAATGTCGGCTTCACTTACGCCAGCACGACCTATTACGGCGGTCCCTCCCCCCTGAAGGAAAGCGAGCCCGTCTTCCACGTGGTTCCGGAGGTCCGTCTCTATTATATGAACACGCCCTGGATAAGACTGTTCGGCACCCTGGGCGCCGGCGTGCGCATCTACAACTACGAGGAAACCTACCGGGGTGATTCCGTCCGCCATTCGGAGTGGACGCCCGCCTGGACCCTCTCTCCGTTCGGCATCTCGATCGGCGAGCACTGGAACTTCAGCACGGAACTGGGCTACAGCAGCGGCTGGACGCCCGCCAGGATTAGCGTAGGATACAGATTCTAAATAAAAAGAGGCCAGTCGAAAGACTGACCTCTTTTATGGTTGACCGGGCTTTAAAATTAAGCACCAATCTTTTCTGCGACTTTGGTGATAGCGTCACCGACGGTGGCGATACCGCTGGTCTCCTCATCGGGAATCTTGATACCGAACACACGCTCGAATTCCATGAGAAGTTCTACGGTGTCCAGAGAGTCGGCACCGAGGTCGTTAGTGAAGCTAGCGGACTCAGTTACAGCGCTTTCTTCTACACCGAGCTTGTCAACGATAATATCCTTGACCTGCTTTACGATTTCTTCCTTTGTCATAACGTTAGGTTTTAAGTTTATTGTTTTTACGTTCTTCTTCAAATCGGAATAACGCGCAAAGTTAATAATAATTTTCTTAAAAACGAAACACTTAGTATCTTTGCCGTTGAGAATCATGACCGTTAAGGAGAAAATAGCCCTCTTCCCGCACAGTCCCGGCGTTTACAGATACTACGACGCAGAGGGAAAAGTGATCTATGTGGGCAAGGCAAAAGACCTCCACAAACGCGTTGCGCAGTACTTCGTGCCGGCCGAAAGGCTGAACACGAAAACGCGCATCCTGGTGAGCAAGATCGCCGACGCCCAGTTCTCGGTCGTGGACAGCGAGGCCGATGCCCTCCTGCTGGAAAACAACCTCATCAAGCAGTACAAGCCCAAGTACAACATCCTGCTGAAGGATTCCAAGACCTATCCCTGGATCTGCGTCACGGGGGACGACTTCCCCAAGGTGTTCATCACCCGCCGCATCGAGAAGGGCAAGGGCAGCCGCTACTTCGGCCCGTACAGCAGCGTCCTGCATGCGCGCAACCTGGTGGATTTCTTCGGTGAGATGTACCCCCTGCGCACCTGCAACCTCAAGATTACCTCGGAGGCCATCCTTCGGCGCAAGTTCCGCCCCTGCCTGAACTTCCACATCGGCAAGTGCAAGGCTCCCTGCGTTGGGAATATCTCCAAGGCCGAGTATAACGCCAACATCGAGGAAATCGTGCGCATCCTCAGCGGACGCGGCGGCGAAGTCATCCGCCACTACAGGGCCCTGATGGCCGAGGCCGCCGAAAACCTTCGCTTCGAGGAGGCGCAGGTCTATAAGGACAAGCTGCGCAGCCTGGAGAAGCACTACGCCAAGAGCATCATCACGCAGGCGGCCGATACCGAGGCCGATGTCTTCTCCCTCGTCTTCGACGGGGCCGAGGCTTTCGGCAACTTCCTTCGCATCCGCGGCGGCGCCATCGTGCAGAGCCTGAACCTGGGCTTCCGCAGCCAGATCGAGGAAGAGCAGGCCTCCATGCTGGCCACCTTCATCGGCGAGATCGAGGACAAGTTCGGGGAGCTTTCGAAGGAAGTGATTGTGCCCTTCCTGCCGGACGTGGATATCCCCGGCGTGACCTTCCGCATCCCCCAGCGCGGCGACAAACTGGCCCTGCTGGAGCTGAGCGCCAAGAACGCCAAGGAGTTCCACTTCAACAGCATCAAGCAGCGGGAGCACACGGACCCCGACGCGTTCCGTATGAGCGTGATGCAGGAACTGCAGAAGGCCCTGGGCATGAGCGTGCTGCCGCGCCACATGGAATGCTTCGACAACTCCAACATCCAGGGCACCAACCCGGTGGCATCCTGCGTGGTCTTCCGCGACGGGGAACCTTCCAAGAAGGACTACCGCCGCTTCAAGATCAAGACCGTGATCGGTGCCAACGACTTCGCGTCCATGAAGGAGGTGGTGAACCGCCGCTATTCCCGCATGCTGGCCGAGGATCCCGACGACCTGCCGCAGCTGATCGTCATCGACGGCGGCAAGGGGCAGCTGGAGTTCGCCTACCAGGCCCTGGCCGAACTGGGCATCCTGGAGAAGGTGACGGTGGTGGGCCTTGCCAAACGGCTGGAAGAGGTGATCCGGGTGGGAGACCCGTATCCGCTGTTCATCGACCGCAACTCCCAGGCCCTGAAAGTGCTGCAGCGCATCCGTGACGAAGCCCACCGCTTCGGCATCACTTTCCACCGGGACTTACGCTCCAAAGCGGCTATCCAGAGCGCCCTGCGCGAAATCAAAGGCGTGGGCGAAAAGACCGAGCAGCGCCTCCTGATGCACTACGGTTCCGTAGCCCGCATCGCCGACGCCCCGCTCGAAGAGCTTTCTGCTTTAGTAGGAGCAGAGCTGGCAACGAAAATTCACGATTATTTAAATGACTGATAAAAAATTCAACAAGTGGTTCAGCGGCATTCTCATGACGCTGATGGTGGTGGCGATTGCCATCACGACGGGATTTAAACTGCAGGAACCGGAAGCGCGTGTGGCGCTTATCCTCATTGCCGCCGCCGGCTCCGTGATGGGCGTCGCTTCTTCCGTATTGAGCGCGAACGGACTCATCTGGACCTTCGTCTTCGGCCTGCTGGATATTGCATGCTGCCTTATCGTGGACGCAGACAACGGCATCTGGGGAGACTTCTCCATGCACCTGTTCTACCTACTGCCCATGAATATCATCGGCATCTATCAGTGGCGTAAGCGCGGGGCCGTGGGCACCAAATCCGAGGTGAAGGCCCGCCGGCTCAGCAAGAAACAGCGCTGGATGGTGCTGGGCGCTACGGTCGCCGGCCTCGCCGCCGTGTACGGCATCCTGCTGGCCATCAAGTTCTGGACGGTGGATCCTTCCGAGATCAACCGCACGCAGGTCTTTGCCGATGCCGCCCGTACCACCTTCAATATCGGCGGCCAGATCCTGATGGCCCTCGCCTTCTACGAGCAGTGGTACCTGTGGATCCTGGTGAATATCGCCTCCATCATCCTCTGGGGCAGCACCATGCTGTCATCGGCCGCCTCCAGCTACACGGTGGTGATGTTCGTGAAATATTGCTTCTACCTGATCAACTCCTTCAACGGTCTCCGTATCTGGTATAACCTGAGCAAGGAACAGTAAAAAATAATTAGCCCTGGCAGATATCACTGTCAGGGCTAATTGTATGTAGTAACTTCTTATTCGGCCAGAGCGGCGGCGACGGCGGGGTCGAGCTTTTCGCCACGGAGGGCGTCGCCACGGGCGATGATCTTACCTTCGGCGTCGAACAGGACCATGTGGGGAATGCCCTGGATGCCGTAGAGAGTAGCGGGCTCCTGGTGACCGTTGTTGATCTGGTTCCACTGGATACCGTACACAGCGGCGGTATCGATGGTGTTGCGCCAGCTCATGCCACGGCTCTCTTCCCAGACGGCGACGCTGAGGACATCGAACTTGTCACCGTGATACTTCTCCCAGACGGACTTGACGTTGGGGAGTTCGGCCTTGCAGGGAGGGCACCAGGGGGACCAGAAGTCCACGAGGAACACTTTGCCTTTACCCACGTAGTCGGACAGGTGACGGGTTTCGTAGATGGGTTCGCCGTTGGCGTCCACACCGGTCACATGCTCTACGGAGAAATCGGTGAAAGCCTTGCCGACGGCAGTGCCGAGGCTAGCCTTGACATTCTCTTTCAGATAAGCCACGAAAGCGGAATCCTTGCCTTCCAGGGGAGCGGTGAGCTTGTTCAGGTAGGTATTCAGTTCTTCGGCTTCGAGGTCGGAGTAAACTTCCTTGAGGGCTTCCACACCCACGGCGTTGTCAAGGTTCTTCTTGAGGGCAGCCTTATTGTAATCGAGATAGGCCTGGTAGGCGCTGTCGGCAAAAGCCTCGGCGGCCTCGCGGTCATCGGAGAGGGCGACCATGCGGGAACGGTAGTTGTCCATGAAGGTCTGGTTCCACTCGGTGAACTCGGCCATCTTCTCTTCCACAGTCTTGGACTTGCAGGCCACCAGCATAGCTGCGGCAGCCATCAGGATTAAGATACTCTTTTTCATTTCGTTCGTTGTTTATTCAGTAACGCGCAAAGATACAAAAAGATTCCGTATTAACACGTTTATTAGAACATGTAACCGACATGCAGGCAAAGGAAACTGTTTGCGCTATCCCCATAAACATACGACAGCGTATATTTCACCCGTCGGGTGATCACGCCAATACGGGGCATAAAAGTAAAGGGGTACTTATTCCCGGTATCGGACATTACACCTTCATTGTACTTGAAGTCCTCCGTCCTCCTGCAATGTGCTATTCCAGCACCGGCACCGGCAAACAATGTGGTGGTAGGATTCAATGACCAATAATAGTTTGACGTAAGCATGAGACGATAGGAGAAGAAAGAACTCCCCACACCGCTATTAGCTATCGTTTGCGCACTTTCCCGGCTAAACCCATCAGCCTGGGCATGTACACCGAAAGACATCGGCATCCCCTGAGCATAATAGTTCCCTTCCAAATAACCGGACAAACCCATTTTCGTGTAATCATAGAACATCTTGTTAAACGCGCAGTTTGCCCCTGCGCCAACTTCAATTCCCCACGTACGAACCGGTTCAAATGAATACACCTTGGTAGAAAAAACCGATGAAACCATCAAAGTGAACAATAGTAGTAGTGCTCTTCTCATATTAAATTATACATCTTATGTGATTGATAATAAAGGTACGCATATATCTTATTCATCACGTCAAAATTCGTACAATTATTCGTTTGTATGTAGCGCCGCAGGCGGAAGTTGCCTCTGAAAGGCGTGTCCACCCCCGGACACGGGCAGGGGGAGGGGCCCGCCGGAGACAAGTTCTCGCGAAGCGAGGACGCAGGATACGGTGGGAGGGGCCGGAGTGAGCGAAGCGAACGGAGTCCTTTCAGAGGCAACTTCCGCCTACGGCGCTTTATGGCATAAAAAAAGAGGTCGACCATAGGCCGACCTCTTATTCATAGTGTATTTAGCTCTTGGATTAGCGACGCTCGCCGCGACCGCCTTCACGACGGCCACCACGACCGCCACGGCCACCACGCTCACCGCGCTCGCCACGGCCACCTTCACGACGGCCTGCACCGGGAGCGGCAGCGCTGGAAGCGAAGCCGGCGTTCGGGGAGAGATCCTGCTTGCCGTACTTCTCACCGTTGCAGATCCACACCTTGATACCCATGGTACCCATCTGGGTGTGAGCTACTGCGAGAGCGTAGTCGATATCGGCACGGAAGGTGTGCAGCGGGGTG
>Ga0265298_10010569_pt1 | contig 10906 bp, 11 predicted proteins | sample AusTroGonzalo_MG_3_FD_193486 | JGI IMG/M metagenome (GOLD analysis project Ga0265298, IMG submission 193486) | Bovine rumen microbial communities from tropical cattle in Woodstock, Queensland, Australia - Gonzalo_01 | ecosystem: Host-associated > Mammals > Digestive system > Stomach > Rumen ...
GTTTTGCGCAATCTCGTCCGGATTGATATAGACACATTGTTCCGCCCACTCGTGCTTGATAACCAAGCGAGTAGTGGAAGTCTTGCCTGAACCATTCGGACCTGCTATAACGATGAGAATAGGTTTCCTCATATTGCCTGTACCATTTGATTGAGTTTTGCAAAATAGGCAGCACGTGCCTTTTCCCAGCGTTCTTTCGCCTCTGCAGCTACTTCCTGCATCAATTGAGCAAGCATCTCGTCGGTTGGCTCTTGGTCCGTGTTGATAAAACGATAGTCATCCATAGTCTTAAACCTTTGCGGGTGCAAAGGTACAACAAATTTTTCAAATTTGCAAGAATTTTGACAAAAAATATCGTCTATGCTTGCATAAGCAGTATTTTTTCGGCTAAATTATTGTAGTTTGCACCAAAGTGCGGACGTAGCTTCGAAGGGGTCCCCTTTGGGGTAGCGGTCGAAGGTACAAAGAAAATTTGATATATGCAAATAAATCTGTAAAAATGCGGAAATATTTCTTATCTCAATAGATTCGAACAATTATTTTAATAAAAAATTATTTAAATCTTGCACAATTCAAAAAAAAGCAGTAATTTTGCAAGGTGAAAAGTGAATTAAGATACGATAAGGAGGATTTGCAGGAAGCGTTGCGTGTGCTGCGTGAGGGTGGAGTGATTGTCTATCCGACGGACACAATCTGGGGCATAGGCTGCGACGCGACCAATGCAGAGGCGGTGAAGAAGATTTACGCGCTCAAGCAGCGCGAGGACTCCAAGTCGATGCTTGTTCTCCTGGACAGTGCCGCCAAACTGGACTACTATGCGGATGTGCCGGAAGCAGCGGAAATGCTGTTAAACCTCTCCCCGGCCCTCTCCCAAGGAGAGGGAGACGTCAAACCGATGACGATTATTTATCCCAATGCGCGTCATCTGGCAGAAAACCTGATAGCCGAAGACGGGAGTGTAGGAATACGAATTACGAACGAGCCGTTCAGCAAGGCGCTGTGCGCGCAACTGAAACGACCGTTGGTTTCGACGAGCGCGAACATAAGCGGCCATCCGACGGCGCATTTCTTCCATGAGATAGAGGAGGCGGTTTTGAACGGAGCGGACTATGTGTGCCGGTTCAGAAGAGATGACGAGACGCCTTGCGAGCCGAGCAGCATTATCAAAGTGAATGGGGACGGAACATTTGTCATCATTCGGAAATGATGACATTGGTGATTGGTGATTGGTAATTGGTGATTGATAATTTAAGATTTAGGATATATGACCCTTAGACGGAAACAGCAGTTATGGTATTTCTTTGCGGACCTCATCAGCAGTGAGCTGGTGTGGCTGTGCTTTCTAATTTTCCGCTGGATGGTCTATGAGGGCAGGGTGGAGTTTTTGCAAGAAGCACTCGTTCCGGCCTTCAATTTCTGGCTGCCTTTGCTGGTCTATCCGTTGATTTGCGTATCGGTCTATTACCTGTCGGGCTATTACCTGCGGCCGTTCCAGAAGCCGCTGTGGCGTGAGTTCCTGCGGACGCTGGTATCGGCGGCTATTATCGCGCTGCTGTTCTTTTTCATCATCATCATCGATGACCAGGTGGAGACATACAACCGTTATCTGGTTTCGCTGGGTGTGCTGTTCGGTCTGCAGTTCTCGTTCAGTTACATCCCCCGTCTGACCATCACGCTGCTCAGCCGCCGTCGCGGTGTGCTGCGTACGCGGGTGGTACACTCGATGGTGGAGGCGGAGCGACTGAAAGCCGGCGAACAGGATGAAGTGATCATCGACCTGCCGGAAGGCTACACTGACCGGCAGCTGTATGAACTGATAGCCTGCCTGTACCCGCTGTCGTGTGACATCAGTATGGTTCCGCGCGTGTACGACATGCTGACCGGCGCCGCGCGAATCGGTCATCTGGATCGTCCTTCGCTCATCCGGATTACGGAAAACCATGTGTCGGACGCGGAGTTGTGTATCAAGCGAGCGTTTGACGTAGTGGCCTCCATGGCGGGGCTGGTGTTACTGTCTCCGTTATTCGTACTGATTGCGCTGCAGGTCAAACTGTCGTCCAAGGGTCCGGTCTTCTACTCCCAGCAGCGTGTGGGCCTGCACGGACTGCCATTCCGCATCTATAAATTCCGCACGATGGTCAATCATGCCGAGCAAGAGGGCGTGCCGCAACTGACGCTGGACAACGACCCCCGCATCACGAAGGTGGGACAATGGCTGCGCAAGTACCGCCTGGACGAGCTGCCGCAGTTGTGGAACATTCTGAGAGGGGATATGTCGGTTGTGGGTCCTCGTCCCGAGCGCCCATATTTCATCGAGCAGATCATGAAGGAGGCTCCGTACTACTGCCTGCTGTACAAAGTGCGTCCGGGTCTGACCAGTTGGGGCCCTATCCGTGTGGGTTACACAGACACACTGGAGAAAATGGTGGAGCGGCTGAACTGCGACGTCGTCTATGTGGAGAACATGAGCCTGCTGCTGGACATGAAAATCATGTTCTTCACCATCGATGTCATCATACGGGGGAAAGGACAGTGAGATTTGAGATTGCAAATTTATGATTTAAGATATAGAAAAATGTCCTACGACGAAACAATACATAAAGCGGAAACGATTATTGCTCAGTTGGAGCAGTCGGAAGCCATCAGTCTGGACGAGTACAAGCGTCTGGCGGCTGAGGCGTCGGCGCTGCTCAAGCAATGCAAATCACTCCTCACTGAAATGGACAAGGACATGTCGGTAGGAGTTGAAAATCTTTGATTTGGACACAAATCCGAGATAACGTCTGTCCTGGTCCACCACAGGAAGGTTCCATGCTCCTGTGTCTTCAAAAATCTCCATTACTTTGTCCATCGGCAGGTCAAACCGCAGCACAGCGAGCGGTGAGGTCATCAGTTGTCCGACCGTGAAGCGCTTGTACAGGCGCGGTTGGAACATAATGTTCCGCACCTCATCCAGCAACAAAATGCCTTTCAGGTGTCCCTCGTGGTCAATGACGGGGAAGATGTTACGGCGGCTTTCCGAAATCACCTTGACGAGTTCGCCGAGCGTCATTTCCGGCATGATGGTAATGAAATCGGTCTCGAGCACGCTGTCCATCTTGAGCAGCGTGAGCACGTTGCGGTCCTTGTTGTGGGTGAGCAGTTCACCTTTCTGCGCCAGACGCATGGCGTACAGGGAGTGTGGCTCAAAGAGCATGATGGTCAGGTAGGAGATGACGCTCACAATCATCAGCGGCATGAACAGATGGTAGCCGCCGGTCAGTTCGGCAATAAGGAAGATGCCGGTCAGGGGAGCGTGCATGACGCCGGACATGAGGCCTGCCATGCCGACCAGCGCAAAACTGGTCTCCGGAACCATCAGTCCGGACAGGTTCATGATGCGGGCTGTGACAAAGCCCGTGATAGCTCCCATGAAGAGCGAGGGGGCGAATATTCCTCCGACACCTCCCGCGCCGTTCGTTGCCACGCTCGCCACGATCTTGAACAGGATAATCGCCACGAAGTAGGCCATGATGATGAGTTGGGCGTTGAGCGTGGAGAGTTGTGCGTAGAACGCTGTGGGAACCAGATATTTCTCCAGCGGACTGTTGTTCAGCGCGCTGAGGCTGTCGCCGTTGATGAGCTGGCGGATGACGTCATAACCTTCGCCGTACAGCGGCGGGAAGAGGAAGATCAGGACGCTCAGCGTCAGGCCGCCGATTGCTATTTTCAATCCGAATGAGCTGATGGAATGCTTCATCCACTGCTCCAGTTTGTTCATTCCCCGTGTGAAATAAAGGCTCACCAGTCCGCAGACGGCACCCAGGATGAGGTACCAGGGGATGCGTTGCACGAGGAAGGGTTCGAGCGTCTTGAGGGGGAACATAGGGTCTGTGCAGGTGAGGATGTAGGAGATGGCTGTGGCGGTGACGGAGGAGATGAGCAGCGGCGCGACGGAAGTCATGGTGAGGTCCATCATCAGCACCTCGAGCGTGAAGACCAGACCGGCTATCGGTGCCTTGAAGATGCCACCGACAGCGCCGGCAGCGCCGCAACCGATCATGAGCATCATGGTCTTCTGGTCCAAGCGGAACGCCTTGGCGAGGTTCGAACCGATGGCAGCACCGGTCAGCACAATAGGCGCTTCGGCTCCGACCGAACCGCCAAAACCGATGGTCAGACCCGACCCCACCACAGACGACCACATGTTGTGCGCCTTGATGATGGATTTGCGCTGCGAGATGGCATAAAGAATTTTGGTAATACCGTGCGAGATGTCGTCCCGAACGATGTATTTGACGAACAGCGCGGCGAGCGTGATGCCAATGACGGGCGTGATGAGGTACCACCACGACCCCTCACCGGCGATGAGTTGTTCCTGTACCAGGCGCTGGATGAGATGGATGAAGGATTTGAGCAGCGCGGCAGCCATGGCGGAGAAGGCACCTACGAAGAACGAGAGAAGAAGCACGAGGTGCTTTTCGCTCATGTGGCGTTCACGCCATTCGATTAGTTTGTCGTAAAAATGTACCATTTTTACTTGGGCTATTGGCTGTTGGCTGTTGGCTGTTGGCTGTTGGCGATTAGCTAACGGCTAATTGTCCCATCCGATGCCTTTGTACTTGTCGAGGTCCCATTCTTCCTCGACCTCGTTGAGGTATATTGTTTCGGCCGTAGGCTCCTCGCTGTTGGCTGTCGGCCCGTCGGACTCGTCTGACTCGATGCGGGTGATGTCTATCGGGGCATGGGATATTTCGATAACCTGGTTCTGCTCTTTGTTCAGTTCCGTCCACAGGGCGTCCTTGAGTTCGTCGATGCCCTGCCCGGCTACGGAGGAGATGAAGACAACGGGGATACCTGTCTTGGCTGTTAGCTGTTGGCTGTTGGCCATTGGCAGTTGGTTACCTTCCTCATCGACGCGCGGTAGGTCGCACTTGGTGACGGCGAGGATGCGCGCCTTGGTGAGCAGTTCGGGGTTGTACTGCTCCAGTTCGTTCAGCAGGATGTTGTACTCCTTGACGATGTCCTTGCTTGTGGCGGGTACCATGAAGAGCAGCACGGCGTTGCGCTCTATGTGGCGGAGGAACCGCAGTCCGAGTCCCTTGCCTTCGCTGGCGCCCTCTATGATGCCCGGGATGTCCGCCATGCAGAACGAGCGTCCGTCACGGTAGGAGACGATGCCGAGTTGCGGCGTGAGGGTGGTGAAGGGATAGTCGGCTATCTCGGGTTTGGCGGCAGACACGACGCTCAGCAGGGTTGATTTGCCGGCATTGGGGAAGCCAACGAGTCCTACATCCGCCAGCACCTTGAGTTGCATGATGACCGTACGTTCCTGTGCGGGTTCGCCCGGTTGCGCATAGCGCGGCGCTTGATTGGTGGCCGTACGGAAATGCCAGTTGCCCAGTCCGCCGCGTCCGCCCTTGAGGAGCACTACGCGCTCGTTGTGCTCCTTGACTTCGCAGATGAACTCGCCCGTCTCGCCGTCATAGACGACCGTTCCGCAGGGCACCTCGATGATCTTGTCCTCTCCGTCCTTGCCGAAGGAGCGGCTTTGTCCTCCCTTGCCTCCGTCGGTAGCCATGATGTGCTTCTGGTACTTGAGGTGGAGTAGGGTCCAGAGGTTGCGGTTACCGCGCAGGATGACCGACCCGCCTTTGCCTCCGTCTCCGCCGTCCGGTCCGCCCTTGGGCAGGTACTTGGCGCGATGAAGGTGCATGCAACCGGCTCCGCCTTTACCGGAGCGGCAGTAAATCTTGACGTAGTCGATGAAGTTAGTCATGTCGGGTAGCGGGTTACGGGTTATGGGTTATGGGTTATGGGGTTACGGTCGAGAATACGCATGATCTGGAGGAAGACGTCTGCCATGGCCTGATTGCCGTTGACGGCAAAGTAGTTACCGTTGTGGAGGTAATAGTGGGCGATGGGTTCGGTCTGCTGGTGATAGACAGCGATGCGGTGGCGGATGGTATTGAGGTTGTCATCCTTCCGTCCGCTCACTTTGCCGCGCTCTATGAGGCGCTGAATCAGCAGCTGTTCGTCCACCAGGAGGTCAATCATGATTGCCTCCATCTTGTATTGGGCGAGCATTTTTGTCAGCGATTCGGCTTGCGCGACGGTGCGTGGGTAGCCGTCGAAGATGGTTCCCTTGCAATCGGCAGGCAGACCGGCGATGTAGTTCTCGATGACGCCGTACATCATGTCATCGGGCACCAGGTTTCCTTTGGAGATGAGTGCGTCAATCTGCTTGCCCAGTTCGCTGCCTGTGGCAATCTCGGCCCGGAGCACATCGCCTGTAGAGAGGTGCTTAAGTCCGTATTTCTGGGCGATAAAGGCGGATTGTGTGCCTTTGCCGCTACCCGGAGCACCGCATAGAATAATATTCAGCATAGTTAGTGACTTTGGCTGTTGGCTGTTGGCTGTTGGCTGTTGGCTGTTAGCTGTTGGCTATTGGCTATTGGCTGTTGGCTGTTGGCTATTGGCTGTTAGCTATTGGCTGTTGGCTATTGGCTATTGGCTGTTGGCTGTTGGCTTTAACGTTTGGATAAACGTATTTATGCCTTTCTCCTCTTCTATCAAAAAAGACAAAATCTGTTGAAATGTCTCTTTTGATATGTAGTCTCGTTGATAGGCGATAGTGAGTTGGGTTTCGACTTCAAAAGCCGACCCAATAGCAATTTCCAAGAAATGAGCGAATTCCACAGGAGAAGTACGTGAGGCACCTTCTGCAATATTCGATGCTATAGAAACAGCGGCACGTTGTAACTGGTTTGACAACCCATATATTTCCTTTTGGGGAAACTGTTCCGTTATGCTATAAATATCATTTGTTATACTTACAGCATCTTGCCAGATTCTATATTTCCTAAAATCTCTCATAAAAGCTATCGGCTAACAGCTAATGGCTAACGGCTAAAGGCTAATAAAAACAGACACAAAACGAGTTGCCCAATTAACGGGCAACTCGTTTATGAAGCTACATTGCCTGATTAGAAAGCAAACTTAGCACCCGGTTTGATTTTAACGACCTTCTTAGCAGGAACGTTGATGATAGCACCGGTGCGGGGGTTCTTAGCCTGACGTGCTGCCTTCTGAGCAACGCTGATGTTAGCGTAACCAACGAGCTGTACGCCCTCACCTTTCTTAACTGCCTCTACAGCTGCCTCAAGAGCTGCGTCGAGAACTTTTGCTGCCATTGCTGCAGAAACCTCAGCCTTAGCGGCAGCTGCCTTAATAAGTTCGGATTTGTTCATAACGTAACGAATTTTAGTTATTAATAAAGTGAATTATAACATCCTTATTTGGAATACGAGCGCAAAGTTACAACTTTTTCTTGAATTATCAAATTATTTTAGCAAAAAAAATGCATTTTTTTGAAAAAAAAGTGATTTTTTGCCATTTTGGCGCAGTTTTTGTGTGAATATATGAAAAAAAAGCAGTAAATTTGCACCCGTTATGAGAAATATCCCGACAGTGACGCGCTATTTGTTGATAGCAAACGTGATGATTTATTTTCTGGCCGGCTTGCTCCAGCGCAGCGGTCTTGATCTGAATGCCATCGGCGGTCTTCATTACCTCTCGGCGGAGTCGTTCCATTGGTGGCAGCCGGTAACGTATATGTTCCTTCACGCGAACCTGAGCCACCTCTTTTTTAACATGTTCGCGGTGTGGATGTTCGCTCCGACGATTGAGCGTGAGTGGGGCGAGCGTCGCTTTGCGTTCTATTACCTGGTCTGCGGTCTGGGTGCGGCGGTCATTCAGGAGCTGGTGTGGATGGCGATGCTGGCGAACCTGAGCGGCACGTATGGAGCGGCAGCACTTTCGCAGTACGCGTATTACATGAACACGATCGGTGCCTCGGGTGCGGTGTTCGGCATCCTGTTTGCCTTCGGTTGGCTTTATCCGGATGTGCCGATGTATATACTGTTCGTTCCCTTCCCCATACGCGCGCGTACGTTCGTTATAATATATGCGGTGATTGAATTGTTTGCGGGTCTTGGTACGGTGGCCGGTCTGTCAGCAGACAACGTAGCTCATTTCGCTCACTTGGGTGGAATGCTGTTCGGCTGGCTGCTTATCCTATTCTGGAGGGGCACAGACTGGTGCGAGCCCGGCGAGGTGTGTCGCACCCTCCTCTCGAAGCTGAGAGGCGGTCATAGTCCGGAAAGCAGTAAGGATGACACGTATGACAACTACCACTATCATCGCCGCGTATAGTGCAACAAAAAAATCGCCCCGATGAAACGCTTACTATTTACCATTTGGTCATTTACCATTTACCATTTATTTGGTCATTTAGTCATTTGGCTATTTTACCACGATGTATCGTAGGACGGTTCGTTGCTCGCCGTTTTGGACGAGGACCTGGTAGCAACCGGCGACAGGTGCGGCTTGGATAGATAGTCGTTCGGCGCCTTCGGCGGTGAGGGTCTGCAGGCGGCGGCCGTTCATGTCAAAGACGGTGACGGTGGTCGGCCAATCGGGGTTGAGTTGCAAGAGCCGTTGGGGGTCGGACGGTCGTACCATGGTGGGTTCGAGTAGCGGTGCAGGGGGAGCCGCGGAAGAAGTGTAATGCACTAATTCCGAACGCATCAATCCGGTACACAGCAAGCCGGACGGACTGCTGCTGACATCGACGACGGCGTAGTAGTCTCCGGTGCCCTTGAAGGATTGGTCGATGGTAAGGTAATAGCCGGTGGTCATCCGCTCATCATCCGCTGAAACGCCCTCGTCTATCTTATCCGGTGCTCCACGGACGCGGTACCACACCACATTGTCTTCGCCGAAGAAATAGCCTTTCGCTTGGATGGTCTTCACGTCGAGCATGAGCAGCCAGTCGTAGAGCGACACCACAGGCAAGGCGGCGTAGTCCCCGCAATTGGGCGCGAAGAAGGCTATGTAGTGCGCATCGCCAAGCACTTCGACCTGCCGCACGGCAGAGGTATCTCCGTCGCTCCAATGGTCAAAATGCCAGTCTTCCATCGGTGTAGCACGCAGTTCGTACCACTCGCCGCATAGTGCCTCAATGGACGCAGCGCGCCCACCGAGGACTATGCCTAATGCGAGAAGGATGCAATATGTTCTACAACTTAACCGCATCTACGGTTCCTTGTGCCGTATTGTCGGATTCGACGGTGATGGTGTACTTGATCTTGCGGAACTCTGCGGTTACATTCATGTCACCTGTTACAGTGAACGTGCGGCTCGGGTTGGTGTCGTTATCCGACCACTTGACGAACTCGTAGCAGTCATTCGGGGTAGCGGTAATGGTGACAGAGGTGCCGTAGGTGAAGAGACCTCCGCCGGTAACAGAACCGCCTTCGCCTGCATTGACAGTGATGGTGTACGAGTTGGTCATGTTGCTATATACAGCGGTATAGATGGCATCGCCAGTGACAGGAACAATCGTTGCATCCCAACCAATGAAGGTGTAGGTGTTCTCTGCGTCAGCCGGTCTGGTCGGATCGGAAGCGCCGTTGTAGGTAGGCTCCTGACCGTATTCCCATTCGGAGGATTGCAGTTCGGTGCCGTCCCAGTTCTTGAAGGTGACGGTGTATTTGTTGAGCGTCTCGGTGAACTGCGCCGTGTAGGTCGCTTCACCAGTAGCCGTGTAAGACACGTTAGGTGTCCATCCGCTGAAGGTGTAGGTGTACTGTGCATCTGCCGTCTTTGTAGCCACCGGAGCCGTTACTGCATCACCGTGGTTGTATGTGGCGGTTTGCAAAACGGTGTCATTCCAGTTCTTAAACGTGATGGTGTACTGATTGATCGCGAAGAAAGCACGATAGGTGGCACTTGCCTCAACACTTGTGATGGTAAGCGGGTTCTGGTCGTTGCCTTCAAAGTCAGCGCCGCCTTTTTGCCACTTGACGAAGTGATAACCGGTGGTCGGAGAAGCGGTAATCTGCACGTTGTCGCCGCAGTCCGTCTCCAAGGGGTTGGTTGCCCATGCTGTCACCGCCATCAGGCAGCATGCCAGCAAAAATGAAATCTTTCTCATTTTGATTTGATGTTTAAATTTGTTAATACTATAATTTTTAATTTTTAATTCGTAATTTTTAATTTCACAACTTCTGTGCGTCCACTGTTCCCATCGTCGGGTCATCGGATTCGACGGTGATGGTGAAGGTTCCTTCGCCTTCGATGGTATAGTCTTTCCATCCGTCTTGGGTAGCATATACATCCCCTGTTCCACACGGTACATGGAGCGTAATGGAACTCTGCGGGGATTTATTGGTAAAGTCAGTAGGCCAGTCAGGAACTGCAGTAGTCCACGACACATACATGTCTGTCAAAGCGGAGCAGTTTCTAAAAATACTCTCTCCAAGACTTGTCACACTACCGGGTATCGTAATGTTTGTCAATGCAGAGCAACCATAGAACACATACTGCCCAATGGTAGTCACGTTATTAGGTATCGTAATGTTTGCCAATGCAGAGCAGGAAAAGAACGCATTATTACTAATGGAGGTTACACTGTTGGGTATCGTGACGGAAGTTAATACTGCGCAATCGATAAATGCACGATTTCCGACAGAAGTCACTCCGTCACGAATATTCACCGTAGTGATGGATGACCTATAACTGTACCAAGGCACTTTGTCCGACGAACTCCAATCCGCCATGGCCCCTGTACCTTGAATGGTGAGCGTGCCGTCACAAGAAAGTGACCAAGTCACGTCAGATTCATGCCCCGTAGCACCACAAATACCACTAGTTATATCATCTGTTATCCTATAATCTTTCCATCCGTCAGCCGCTTGGTACAAACTCATCGCGCTACACGGCACATGGAGGGTGATGTCTGATTGTGGATATTTGTCGGTCAATTCATCCCATGCGGGTATATTTCCGGTCCAATACACATAAATATCGGTCAATGCTGTTTTACGTAAAGCACGATTCCCAATAGTTGTTACCGATTCCGGTA
>Ga0265298_10010570_pt1 | contig 10903 bp, 13 predicted proteins | sample AusTroGonzalo_MG_3_FD_193486 | JGI IMG/M metagenome (GOLD analysis project Ga0265298, IMG submission 193486) | Bovine rumen microbial communities from tropical cattle in Woodstock, Queensland, Australia - Gonzalo_01 | ecosystem: Host-associated > Mammals > Digestive system > Stomach > Rumen ...
AGCTCAGATTAAACTTGTGTTAGCGATTAAGAAATTTTACGTAGAAAGGCTGGTTCGCTACTCCTTTGCCTCCTCGGTTCATTTTGCATTTGTTCATCAGTGCCATTTGCCTGCGTGCCTCGTTGGCTATACAGGGCTGCGTTGAACGCCCACCGATTATCAATCCAAATCTTCTTGCCATAGTCTTCTTTTTAATTGTTAAACTTCCGTTGTGTCTCGGGCCCTTATGTCCTTTCGACGATGCAAAAGTACATCGAATTTCAAGGGGTTGTATTTGATTACTTTCAGATAGTAAATTTCGCTGTGTCATCGTAAATTTAGGCATTGATTGAAAGTAATTTCAGCAACTTTTCAGCGATAAACATCTGTCTCTGGAACACACGGTCACCCTCGGGAACCTTATACCTTTTCCACTCCTGGAAATTCTTTCTCAGGATACTGTTGGCAGACAATGGCTTCTGGATAGCCTGGTAGTTGCAAGGATACTGGAGTGTCACATTATATAATAAGGTATTCATCCGATGGCAGAAAGCGGCAATATCACTATCCCAACCACAGAAATCAACCAATACTCTATAAATAGCCGTCCACTGTGAGCCCACGCCGAAGAAGCCTGCCGCTACAATCACAGCCTTGGCCACCTCATCGTCGCTCTTCTGCACCTTCTGACAGCTATAGGTCACAGTCTCTATAGCGCTGACCATCTTATTAGCCAGCATTGCCTCTGCCATCATGATTTGTTCCTTCGTGTCACCTTTTTCTAATAAAATCTTCATTTCGTTGAGTTCGCGAGAGAAGATGAAGGTCTGAAATTGACGTCTTTTCACCTATAGGACTTTCTTCTCGTTCACTTCACTCAACCGGTCGCTCCTAATCGACCATTAAATTTGTTACTATATAATACCGAGGAATCATCCTCTGGGGTTTACTGTCTTTGTTGTTGCAAAATTACTAAAGTCATAATTCTCGGTTTCCGTTTAAGGCGCTTTAAGGCGCGATAATGCGCGATAATGTCGTTTATTTCCGTTTTCTTCAATTTAGGAATTCAAGTCATCTGAGTCAAGGGCAACAAGAAAACCCACACCGAGTATCATCGATGCGGGTGCAAAGTTATGTAAAAGAAAAGTAAATTACCCCCTACGTAGGGGGTACGCGTAGTAGGTACGATTACTCAATAAATTCCCAATACCCATTACGTTTACCGTTCACTCGCTTTACAATCAGCTTCTCCTGAAGCGCAACAGTTATTGTCTTGACGGTTCGCTCAGACTTTCCTATAGCTGTGGCAATTTCCTTTTGGGTGGCTGAGGGATTCCCATGCATGATGCGAAGCACCGCAACCTCTTCTAAAGTGCAATTTTTGCACTTTGGAGGCAGTTCATCGCTCAATTTTGCACTTAGAACTGGCTTATTTGCACTTTGTGACGTTGCATCATCTGTTTCTTTGCCCCAATCCACGTGCATGATTCTGTTCCTCAGGTCGTGCTCTTCACCCAGCAACATGCTACGGAAGAACCGCTCCAGATAGAGCGTGGTCTCTGAGATACCAGCTGTCAGGTCGCTGTAGTTGGCACGTACCAATGCATTACGGAAATACCAGGAATTCTCGGCAAACACATCGTTCACCACATTAAAACCCAACGTGCGTAGATACTTGATCATGAATACCGCCGTCGTTCTCGTATTGCCCTCACAGAAAGCATGCACCTGCCAAAGGTTGGCACAGAAACGAGTCAGATGACGGATAGCCTCATCGATATTCATGTTGGCATAGTTGAACTCACGTTCCTGCCCCATGTCGTATGCCAGCGTATCGCTGATGGTATCGGCACTGGCATAGAATACGGTCTTACCGCCAAGTACCCATTCGTTCTTTGTGATGTTATAGTCGCGAATACGTCCTGCCAATTTGTAGATGCCTTCAAACAATCGGCGATGGATTGAAATCAGCTGTGCCGGCGTAAACGAGAAAGTTTTCTCTTCTATCAGCTCAGTTATGCGCGCAGCCACTTTGTCGGCCTCTTCCGTGCGGTCACCTTCCACCTCTTTGCGCCCTGCTGCCGACTTATAGTAAGAGTCTATCAACTCCTTCGCCTCGCCTATGCTGATATCGCCCTCAATGTGGCGCTTCGCCGTATCAAGCAGGTATTCAGACGTCTGAAGCCTGTCAACCTGTTGCAGGCCGATGGCCACCTTCCATGCCTCGCTACGCTCACGCTGTTGCGGCTCACCTTGGCGGATGTATTCATCCAAGCCCTGAATGGTATATTTCTGTTCGTCGCTCATATCATTATATCGTATTATTCGTTGCTATAATTATATCCTCAGATGCTTGTCCAGCCATACACCAGCGCATGAAACTCCGGAGGAATATGGAATCCCTGACGCAGCAGCGATAGGTCAATGCTGCGCTTTAGGAGGAAGATGTGGGAGAGTGCATTTGTATTCATTTGAACATTACCTTTATTTATAAACGTTATTATTCTGTTTCTGTTTCAATTAACATTGTCATAAAACTCTACATAATTGAAGAATTGCTGTCAGCACTATTCCAGCAAGAGCAATATATATTGCAATTTTTGCAAGTTGTCTTGATGCCCTCGCCTCATATAGGCTTGCAGCTGTTTGATGATATAATTGGCTGCTGTAGGCAGATAGCCCTAAATCCGTGATTGCCAGGAGTCCAGAATCAGTCTCGATAAGCAATCCCATCATCTGCATATTGCCAATAGCAGTCTCTATCCAAACTCGATTATTATCGGTGTCTTTGAATGAAGACTTTATTAAAACGAAATCGACAAGTTTTGAGAGTGCCACTTCCATGTCAATCTTCTGAGAACTCATCAAACAAAAGTAATCCAGCACAAGGCAAATAGTTGTATATCTCACTAAGTTGAACTCTGTGAGTGTACTCCCATTCTTGTATTGTCCTGTAAATATCCGTATCATATCTTTTTATCGTTATTTTCTATATCTTCCTTATATTTCCACAGGAAACCACCAGCAGATTTCTTTATCCCTTTACATACGAGACCTATATCTCCATTAATATTCATGCCTAATCCATGAGAAGCCTGTGTTGCATTTGGCCATTCTTTAATAAATACACCATCTAAACGATATTGAAGCACGGCTTTACGTACAGAGTTTGGATACCTCTTTTGTAATAATCCTGCTTCTTTTAATAAACGATAGGCAACAGGAGCATGGTTACAAAGCTCTGTGATGCTATTATAATACTGCGAAACCTCCCATGCGCCGTCTATGGTTTTAGCCCTTCGGAACATGGCATCAGTGGGCTTTGCTTCTTTAAACAGATTGTTCTTTTTAAGATAGCTGTATAAGCGATGATTATTTACCCTTATTTGTTCTATTGATTGATAATTATCTGCTTCATTTAAGGCCTCGTCTTTTGTATATTCTTTAGGCTTTCCAAATATATCGTCCAGTAATCCATTTTTATGAAGCACTCTATATGCCCAGTAACATTCACGATGTAAATGCATTCTGTTTTTAAAGTGACCTTTATTCACAACAAGAAGGGCTTCTTCGATAGTGTGGTGTGTATGCTTAGCTCGATGAGGAAATAGTTCATTGAGTAAACCTCTGTATCGGCTCAATATTGCTTCATATGCTCCAATATATAGTTCTTGGAACAATTTTATGTCATAGTTACACTCTTTTGCTTTTTCTCTGATAGTCTTTTTAGTCCATTTAAGAGGATAAGATCCACCAACGGAACTTTCTCTCTCTCCAGTCTTAGCTCTATTCAGCAATTTCCAATTTAGCCTTCTATAATGCTCCACCCAAAATGCTTCTCGTTTTCCACTCTCATGAATGGGTATTCCTTCTTCTAATTGTCGAGGTATAGGTATGGCACATCCTGATTCTTCTGCGAACCTAAATACAGAAGAATCTTTGCTATTTCGATGTTGCCAATCTCTTTTGATCATGCTATTTGTTAAACCAACATATACTGCTTTTTGCTCAACAAATTCATAAGCATAGATATATTTCTTTTCCTTTTCGTAATCAGCAGTCTTAGGTGGAAGTCTCTTTAACCAAGTATAATCTTTAAGCCAACCGTTGCTTAAGGCTTTACTATATGCGGCAGATGCTCTTGTACTAAATGTAAAAATGTATTCATGCTTACGAGCTTCTTGCTCACAAGTTTCTTTATTCCACTTTTTTGCGTTACCAGAACAATATGGGCAACCTTTGCCTTTCAGATGATTAGTTGGTGACTGCCAAAAATCTCCATGTATTGGACACACAATACAGACTTTAGTTCTTCCGTTTATGTATTCAACTTTGTGATATTCGTACAGACCACCATGAACTTTTATCGCTTCTTCTATAAACTTTTCAACTGGTTTACGCTGAAGTCGACTCCTTCTATCATCGTAACATTTAGGACAACCTTGATTGCTAGAAAAAATATTGTCAGGTCGCATTGAAAATTCACCATGTTCAACACCATTTGCATCTTTTTCATGACAGACAAGAGTGATGGGAACCTTCATTGCTTTATAAACTACCTTTTCATAACTATAGCGGTCACCGAAGATGGAACGTAATCTATCAATTATTTCATCCTGAGTATATGATTGTCTTTTCTTCTTAGGTTTTGAAACATCAATCTTATAGGATAGCCACGTATAATTCTTCAGCCAATGATGTTTCAATGCCGCATTATAAGCATCTTCGCTTTGCGTTCTGAAAGACTTCAATTCAGAATAACGAGAAGCTTCTTCATAACATCTTGCTTCTGTCCAATATCTTAATTTGGCAGCAGTAACTTCAGTAGCACATTTTTTACATCCTCGTCCATCAGTATGATTATAAGGGTTTTGTAGGAACTCTCCATGCTTAGGGCAAATAATCACAACAGGAGTTGTAGCATTCACATACTCTACCTTGGAATAGTCATACTTATCCCCATGCACCTCTCGGGCCTTCTTGATGAAATCTTCGGTGGTCAGCTTTGCCATAATTCTATTTCGTTATTTACTCATCCTCCTCAATCATGTTTTCGAAACGGGCCTTGGCAATCTCCAGAGACTTTTGGATTTGGTGTTGCAGCACCTCACGAGGAGGTAACTCTGTCATATATTGAGCCACCTTAATACCAGCTTTATCAAGTTGCAGCAGCTCAATCTGCTCCTCGCTGCCCTCGGTACAAAGCAATAATCCAAGGGGTGTCTCTTCGCCTGGTTCCACCTCATTTTGCTCCAGCCAACGCAGATAGAGTTCCATCTGTCCTTTGTATTCTGCTTTGAATCGGCCCTTCTTTAGGTCAATGGCTATCAAGCGATGTAAGCGACGATGATAGAACAACAAGTCAAGATAGAAGTCCTCGCCATCGATAATCATCCGTTTCTGACGAGCTACAAAGCTGAAGCCATTACCCAACTCTATAAGGAACTGCTCCAAATGGGCCACCAAACAGTCCTCCAATGTCTTTTCACTATAGAAGCCCTTCAGTCCTGTAAACTCCAAGAAGTACGGACTCTTGAATACAAGATCTGGCGAAATTACGTTGTCATCACGTAAGGTGGAGAGTTCTTTCTTGATGATCTCTTCGGGCTTTCCACTGATGGCTGTACGTTCGAAGAGCATACCGTCGATTTCCTTGCGAAGCTTGTCGCGCCCCCATCTTTCTGATGCAGCCAAAGTTATATAGAACTCTTTTTGAAGGGGATCTTTTAAGGGAAGAACCTCAATAAAATGTGACCAAAACAATTTGGTCGCAAGCTGCGACACAATTTTGGAATCAGGGAATTCTTTGGCAAACTGCATCATTCTTCTAATGTTTCGCGTCTCAAAACCTTTCCTGCCATACTCGTCTTGCAATTGTGTCGCAACCTGCGCGACAATTTGCTTTCCATACTCAGCACGCTGATTTCCAAGCACTTCACGATTGATGCGCTCACCTATATGCCAATACATCATAGTCTGGGTATAGTTGGCTGTAGCTGCCACATGACCACGAGCTTGCTCGATGATATGACGCAAATCCTGCATCAAAGATTGTGTCGCAATCTGCGAGTCAATTTGACCGTTTAAATTCAACTCATTCATAATTTCCATATTATCTGTGACCTCCATAACTTGCAAATGCTACGAGGCATGTAAAGTTGTCGTATATTCTGGATTCGAATTATTTAATCAATTCCTTTCCAACAGAGGAGTCTTCCTCAATGTTATAACCTTGTCCTAAAATATCAGTTCGTTGATGGTAGCATAGTCGCGAATATTACCTTGAGGTCGGGATTTGCCTAAGCTCATTGATCAAATTGCCAAGGGTATTCAACTTACGCTTGCCTTCTATCGACTCCTTCGCCTCAATGAGTGCACCACGGAGTACATCTTCTAGATTCTTTTTCATTACAATCATTGCCTTGCATTTTTGAACCTGACTACTTGAACAACTCACTATGACTGCTCAGTCTTACCGATTGTCGTTAAACATATCGTCTACATTGTCGTAGACCTTGTTAGGGTTACGGCCCGACATGGCTTCCCTGATGGCTGCCTTAGTCGTTTCGTTAGGCTCATTATAAATGTAGTCGAGCAGTACACTCTCAACGTAGTTGTTGAGTGTACGGTTTTCTCTGACTGCGTTGCTCCTCAGTTTCTCCAGCAGGTCAGCCCTGAGTCGGAATGAGGCTGGTTTTCTGATAATTGTTGTTGCCATAGTTGTAATACAATTAAATGCTTTCGACTGCAAAGATAATACTTTTTATTTATATAGCAATGCTTTTTATCGATTTTTGTCACATTGTCACTTTGTAACAATGTAACAATAAGGATTTTCAATTTATGCCATTTTACTTTAGAATACATAATAATTATAATTATTATTATTCTAATTATTATAGTCCACACTTCGGCACGTGCTTAATGTTACAAAGTTACATTGTTACAATGTGACATGGCCGAAAATGCCGAAGTTGATCGCTAGCGACGAAACGTAATCTCAAAGGCTCGAAAATTACGGATTCGAGGGCACGAAATTACGGTTCGTTTAAAGGCTGCGATTAAGCGAGTGCAGAGCCATGCTCGCATGAACTCTGCCGAGCGTGAGCAGGCTCGATGTTGAAAACATCAATTCGTCAATTTTGTGCAGAAAATCGCCCCAAATCGAGGGTCAAAATTTGGAAATATAGGATAATCTTCGTATCTTTGCATTGTCAAAAGATCTGATGGCAAAAGCGGGATTCGGCCACCCGATGTAGCTGGTCGAAATTAAGTCTAATACCATGAAAAACACATTAAAAGTATGGCAAAGATTTTGTATGAAGTAAAGCAGAACCAGAACAATCACTCTGTGGCATTCGGCAAGTGGTATGCTCAGATCAAGAATCTGGAAACGTTGAACACGCGCAAGCTGGCGCAGCACATCTCGGAGCACGGAAGTATCTACACCCCCGATGTCGTCTACGGCGTGTTGGAGAAGTTCCGCAGCTGTCTGATTGAGATGTTGCTGAACTCGAAGAAGGTAAAGATTGAGGGCCTCGGCACGTTCTACTGCACGCTGGAGAACCAGAAAGGCGGTGCTCAGTCGAAGGACAAGTTTAACGTAAACTCGAACCTGAAGGCGCTGCACATCCGATTCCTGCCCGAGCAGACCACCGAGGAGAACATCTCCAGCCGTGAGTTCCTGAAGCAGGCCGAGTTTATCAACGTCGATTCGCTCATGAAGGGCAATGAGAACGCATCGAGCGCACCAAGCAATGGTGGAACCACGGGTGGCAGCGGTTCGAACACTGGCGGTAACACTGGCGGTAATACCGGTGGCAACAACGGCGGAGGCGGTGGTGACGATGAGCCCGACGAGAACTAGCAAAGAGTGTGCCCGAAAGGGCAACTCTTTTTAGATGAGAGATGAGAGATGAGAGATATGAAATGATTTAAAAAGTAAGAGAGTATGAAGAAGGAGACATGGAAGGCGATTATTCAGGTCGCAATTAGCATTCTGACGGCGGCACTGACCGCACTGGGAACGACATCGTGCATGGGTCACGGCCCATTCTGAAGGAAAAAAATAGGCTCGCAGGAAACTGCGGGCCTACTTTTATTATTGCTTGATTTCAATGTCGCGTTTGACGTTATTCCGAATCTTCGTCAGGTAGCCTTTCATGCCATCAGCGTCTTTCTGGTCGATAATTTCCAGAAGTTCTTTCAGCTCCGTTCGAATCTGGGCAACTTGGTCGTGCGTATAGGGGTTGAACAGGATTTCCTGCAACAGGTAGTCGTCCTCGTTCAACACGCCCTTGGCTATGCGCATGTGGCGCTTGAAGGTAGTACCGGGTGCGTCCTGATGCTTCATGACAGCAGCGAAGACGAAGGTCGAGACAAACGGGATTGACAGTGAGTAAGCCACCGTCTTATCGTGCTCCTCGAAGGTGTATTCGTAGATGTTGAGTCCTAACTTCTGATAGAGGTCTTTGAAGAAGATGCGACCCATGTAGTCACCCTCGCTGATGATGATGGCGTTCTCCTCAGAGAGCTGTTGCAGGTTGGCAAACGTAGGACCGAACATGGGGTGTGTAGAAACGTAACGCATACCCGTGGACTCGTAAAACTCCTTCATATCCGTCTTTACAGAGGCAATATCGCTGATGATACACTCCTTGGGCAGATATGGAATCACCTCTTTGAACACAGGGATGGTGTACTTCAGCGTAACGGCATTGATGAGCAGTTCGGGCTTGAAGGCCTGAATTTCCTCGTAGGTCGTAAAGCGCTGACAATTATAGGTGAAACGCATGCGTTTGGCATCGCGCTCAAAGACAGCTACTTCATGTTCGAAGCTCAGCAGGTCGATGAAGAACGAGCCCATCTTACCTGCACCCATGACAAGAATTTTCATAGCTTACTTATTGACGATTTCTATTTGTTGACGAACGGACTCCTCGTGGATACTCTCGAACACCTTGGCGACAAACTCGGCAGCCATACCGGTAAGCGTTCCCTGCACACCACGCTTCTCGAGAATCTCATTGTAGCGCGAAGCCTGCAAGACGGTCATATTGTGCTCCTTCTTGTATTCACCAATCTGACGACATACCTGCATGCGCTTAGCCAACAAGTCCATCAACTGGTTATCCAAATCGTCAATCTGCTTACGCAACTGCTGAATGCCTTCTGTGGTCACATGCTCATCGCGGATAATCAACAGCGAAAGAATGTAGTCGAGTACATCGGGCGTAACCTGCTGCTTGGCATCGCTCCATGCCTTGTCAGGATCGCAGTGGCTCTCGACAATCAGACCGTCGAAACCTAAGTCCATAGCCTGCTGGCACAGCGGAGCAATCAGCTCACGACGGCCTCCGATATGCGAGGGGTCAGAGATGATAGGCAGTTCAGGAATACGACGGTGTAACTCGATGGGAATCTGCCACATAGGTGCATTACGATAAATCTTCTGTTCGTAGCTGGAGAAACCACGATGGATGGCTCCAAGACGCTTTACACCAGCCTGATTCAGACGTTGCAGAGCACCAATCCAAAGCTCCAAATCGGGGTTCACGGGATTCTTGACGAACACGGGGACATCTACGCCTTTCATAGCATCGGCCAAGGCCTGCATGGCAAAGGGGTTAGCCGTCGTACGGGCACCAATCCACAGGATGTCCATATCGTACTTGAGAGCCAGCTCGACATGTTCAGGCGTAGCCACCTCGGTAGCGACCAGCATGTGCGTCTCGTCTTTCACCTGCTTCATCCAGGGTAGAGCCTTCTCGCCGTTACCCTCAAAGCCGCCTGGCTTGGTACGGGGTTTCCACACACCAGCACGGAAGTTATGACAGCCCTTCAAAGCCAGTTGGCGAGCTGTTTCCATCACTTGCTCCTCAGTCTCAGCACTACAGGGACCTGCAATGACGAAGGGGCGTTCGTTGTCACTCGGAAGGTTCAGTTTTTCTAATTCCAGTTCCATAATTATATTGCGTTTTTAATTCTTTCTAATGCTTGTTGTATTTTCTCTTCCTTGGCACAGAGTGAGATGCGGATGTAGCGTTCACCATTCGAACCAAAGATAAAGCCTGGGGTGATGAAGACACGAGCCTCGTGCAGCACACGCTCTGTCAGGTCTTCTACGTTCTGTATGTCAGCAGGTATCTTGCCCCAAAGGAACATGCCTACCTGATTCTTGTCGTACGTGCAGCCCAGCACATCCATTATCTGCTCAGCCCACTGACGACGACGGGCATAGGTCTCGATATTGAACTCGCGATGCCAGGCTTCATCATTCTTATAAGCCTCGGCAGCAGCCAACTGGATACCACGGAAAGTACCACTCTCAATATTCGACTGCACCTTCAGAATCCACTGAATAAACTGGGCATTCGAAGCACAGAGGCCTACACGCCAACCAGGCATGTTATGACTCTTCGACATAGAGTTGAACTCTATGCAGCAGTCCTTGGCTCCTGGTACCTGAAGGATACTCAGATGCTCCTCGCTGAGAATGAAGCTGTAGGGGTTGTCGTTGACCACTACGATGCCATGCTCCTGAGCAAACTTTACCAAGCGTTCGTAAGTAGCACGCTGGGCACGACCACCTGTGGGCATATTGGGATAATTGGTCCACATCAGTTTCACTCGCGAGAGATCCATCTTCTCCAGCTCATCGAAGTCGGGCTGCCAACCATTATCTTCGCGCAGGTCGTAGTTCACAATCTTAGCACCAAGAATCTTGCTCAACGACGTGTATGTAGGATAGCCAGGATTGGGCACCAACACTTCGTCGCCGGGATTGACGAAGGCCAACGTGACGTGCAGAATACCTTCCTTCGAGCCAATGAGTGGCAAAAGCTCGCTCTTGGCATCTAAATCGACATTGTACCAACGCTTGTAGAAACCTGCCATCGCCTCACGCAATTCAGGCGTACCCTGT
>Ga0265298_10010572_pt1 | contig 10903 bp, 8 predicted proteins | sample AusTroGonzalo_MG_3_FD_193486 | JGI IMG/M metagenome (GOLD analysis project Ga0265298, IMG submission 193486) | Bovine rumen microbial communities from tropical cattle in Woodstock, Queensland, Australia - Gonzalo_01 | ecosystem: Host-associated > Mammals > Digestive system > Stomach > Rumen ...
CCATCCACGATAACACCACCGAGGCTGGTGCCGTGGCCGCCCAGGAACTTGGTTGCAGAATGTACAACGATGTCTGCACCATGCTCCAACGGACGGATGAGATAAGGCGTACCAAAGGTATTATCGACAATAAATGGAATGCCGTGCTTGTGGGCTACTGCTGCCACACCTTCCAGGTCGAGCACGTCGCTGTTGGGGTTGCCGAAGGTCTCGGCATATACTACTTTTGTGTTGGGCTGGATAGCTGCTTCCAGGGCGTCGAGGTCGTTCACATTGATAATCGTGTTGGAGATGCCCTGTGTAGCCAGCGTATGGGTTATCAGATTGTAAGAGCCACCATAGAGGTTGTCGGCAGCTACGATATGGTCGCCAGCCTGCACAATATTCTGCAGGGCGTAGGTGATAGCAGCGGCACCAGAAGCCACAGCCAAGCCTGCCACACCACCTTCGAGGGCAGCCACACGGTCTTCAAATACGCCCTGGGTTGAGTTGGTCAGACGACCATAGATATTACCTGCATCGCGCAGACCGAAACGGTCGGCAGCGTGCTGTGAGTTACGGAACACATACGACGTAGTCTGATAAATGGGCACGGCGCGGGCATCGGTAGCGGGATCGGCCTGTTCCTGACCTACATGGAGTTGCAAAGTCTCAAATCTGTAATTCTTCTGTGCCATAATCTTTTTCCTTTCTTTTATTTAATTATACATATTATCTTTGTTTTTAACTTGTTATTTTGTTAATGTGTCTTTAAAACATTACTATGTCTTTTCGACGATGCAAAGGTATGGCAAAAAGAAATATCCCCCAAATTTCTTTCGAAATCCAGAAGATATCTCTATAATATTATATTTCACAGAAGATTATTCCGAGAAGAGAGGTATTACACCAACCTGACAGAATAATATTCTTCTACATGTTGCAAAACGCCTTATTTATCGGTCTTTTTCGTCTTATCGTCCTGCTTTTTTTCTTCTTTTTTCTCGTCTTTTTTCACCTGAGTGGCCTTATATCCGAATTTCTCGAAGGCCTTGATGAGGTTTTCAGGCTTGTTCTTGTCAGCATCGTAAGTGATGGTGACACGCTGATCGGGAATGTTGCAGTCAATACCCTTGACACCTTTCTCGAAACGCAGGTTGCCCTTGATTTTGTTTTCACAGCTGGCGCAATGCATCTGTGGCTCTGTGGTTACAACGAGGGTCTTGATGTCTTTGGCCGATACGCCCAGTGCCATAAGCAGCAGAGCGAATGAAACGAATGCTTTCTTCATAATCGTATTGTTTTTTGATTTTAAAGTTTCTTTCCTAAGTTTACACGTATGCCGGCATAGAACATACGTCCGTGAACGGGTCCCCACACCATGGTTGGCTCGAACTCACTGCCCCATGGGTCGGAGGCGCCGATGATGGGATTTTCCTGACGGTAGCCCGTGAGGTTCTCACCACCCACATAGACAGAGAAATGGCGGAACCAGCGCGTCACCTGCGCGTTCAACTGTCCGTAGGCAGGGAACCGGCGGTCCCAGGAGAGTGTGCCGTCGGTCTTCAGGTAGGGATCGGGCATACGGCCACCGCCATTGAGCTGGAACGTGGCATCAAACTGCCACAGACCGAGCGGTGTCTTATAGCTGGCCGTAAGCAGACCTTTGTATTTGCTCTGCAAAGGCTTCTCACGCAACTCGCCGCCATAGGTGGCACGCACGTCATTCAGACGATAGGCTGCCGTCAGTTCCAGTCCGTTTACCACGGGGTAGCTCACATCAACCTGGAAGGTATGTGAATACGACTTGCCATCGAGGTTGGCCAGACGAATCTGCTGTGGATTACTGTCGTAGTCGATGAGCATCTGCTGCAGGAAATGCGTGTAGTAGTACTCGGCATTCACCTTCAGCAGTTTATCGGCAAGTGGGATGCTCCATGCAGCAGAGATGCCATAGTTCCACGCCTCTTCCTGCTTCAGGTCGTCAACAACCAGTGTGCGTCCGCTGGCCAGCAGGTAGTTGTTCTCGGCCAGTGCAAAAGGTGTGCGATAGCCTTTACCAGCTGATACGCGTATCGTAAAGACGTCAGACGGGGCATATTTCAAGTGCAGGCGGGGCGTGACAAACGTTCCGTAATGACTGCTATGGTCGGCACGCAAGCCAGCCATTGCCACAATCTTATCGTTGATATTCAACGTGTACTGCAGGTATGCGCCAGGTGTCGTCTCCTTGGTGACTACAGGGACACCTTCCGTAAACGGAATGGCGGGAGCAAATTTCATTCCCGACGTTCCGTCGCCTACCCGTTGCCTTTCACTCTTCGATTTTACTTTTTCCTTTAGATAGTCGTGATTCAGCGACAGGCCAGCTGAGAGGTTATGCAACTTCGTCAGATTGGTCTCGAACATCAGTTGCAGGTAACCGTTTTTCTCGTCCACGTCATAGGTCTTCTTGCCATACAAAGCTTCGAGATTGTGGAGTGAGCCACTGGCCATCAGCGCGATATTCGTACCCTTTTCGGCATCCAGTATGAAGGCATGCTTCATGTGGGCCTCATAGCGACGGGTCTTCAGGCCAATCTCGTAAGGGTTGTGGACGTGGGGTGCCGTATGGTGGGTCTGACCACCATCGCGCTGCTCGTCCAGCAAACCAAGACCGCCATGGAAGATATAGGTTTGTCCGGCATACTGCCAACGGTTCTGAAGGTTTACCTGACGTACATTGGGCTGATCCAGGAAGCCATCGCCATTGTCGTCGTGGTGTCCCCAGTCGTTCTCGTAGTGGCCCAGTATCTCTGTATTCACCTTGCCAAGATGGATGTTACCGTCGGCATTGGCTTCCATCTTGCTCTTCGTATTGCCATAGAGATTAATGGTGGCTCCCTCTTCATCCTCCGGTTTCAGATAATCCACGTTGATCTGGCCGGTTATCGACTCGTAGCCATTGCGTACGGAAGAGGCGCCTTTCGACACCATGATACTTTTCATCCAGGGGCCTGGGATATAGCCCAGCGAATAGGGTGCTGCAGCACCACGGAAGTTGGGCAGGTTCTCAGTGAGCATCTGCACATAAGTGCCTGAAAGACCCAGTAACTTAATCTGCTTGGCGCCTGTTGCGGCATCACTATAGTTCACGTCAACAGAAGGGTTTGTTGTGAAACTCTCGCCAAGGTTGCAGCAGGCCGCCTTCAACAGTTCCTGTCCTGTGATGAGCGATGCATTATCGACATTACGCAATTTGATAGTACCCGAGCGACGCTTCACCACCATCACCTCCTTGAGTGTCTGGTCCTTGATCGTTCCCGTACTGTCCGTTTGTGCCAAGAGTTCATTTTGTGGCAGGGAAAAGGTGGCAAGCACACAGGCCAGCACCTTATAGATATGTATGTTCATTTCCAGTTTTTTATCCTTATTATTTGATTGATACTTACGACTTTTGTGGCAGGACACACCATGCCCTGCCTTATAAAAGGAACGTCGTGAGAATCAAATAAGAAGGATGCGGATTATCGCCAGATATGCCCGCGGGGGTATCGGCACCTTGTCAGGACAGAACAGGTCCTGTGGCTTGGCAACGATCTCCGGCATATCTGACCAGAGACTCGCAATAGTGAATAAAACAGGTTGGACAACAGTGAAGTCGGGGTGTACCACAGGGGGCTGAACCGATGCGGACAACTGTTCCACATCGTATTCCATGCATTGTTGCATGTCCATCTCTTCCATACCGATGCAGTCTTCATCGACATACATCGTGTCGTGTGAACGCGTGGCTAACTCCGTCAGCGAGGCAATATGAACTCTTCCGCTATGCAGACACCTGACCAGCGTCACCCCTCCCGCAACTTGTACTACCAATAGCGCGAGGAGCACCGCCACAAATGCCGTGCATAACTTTTGGACTCTGCTTGCCTTTCTCTTCATTGCGGCGGCAAAAATACAAAATATGTCTTATTTAGCAGGCTAATTGGACGAAAAATTAAGTTTTATTTTCCAAAATCCTTGTGCACCTCAGAAAATATCCATACTTTTGCACCAAACAAAAGAATATTTGCTATGGCTGAAATCTTAGATGAAACCGACCTGCAGATACTGAAAACGCTGCAGAGAAACGCAAAACTGACCACAAAAGAGTTGGCCGATGCCGTCCATCTGACCCCTACCCCAGTCTTCGAACGTCAGAAACGACTGGAGAAGAAAGGGTTTATCAAGAAGTATGTAGCCATCCTCGACCCCGAGAAACTGAATCAGGGTCTGCTGGTCTTTTGTAAGGTGAAACTACAGCATATAAACCACGAAAAGGCCGACTCGTTCACGCGTCGCATCATGCGTATCCCTGAGGTCACCGAGTGCTACAATACCTCGGGTGCCTACGACTACTTATTAAAAGTACGCGCACGCGACATGAAGCAATATCAGGAGTTTGTGCTCAACAAGCTGGGCGACATCGACAATATCAGTGCCATTGAGAGCACTTTCGTGATGAGCGAGGTGAAACAAATCTATGGCATTAATATCTGAGTTTACCGCACAGAGATAAAGTTCTGATTAAAGGTGAAGGTCTTCTCGTAGTTCTTCGTCTTGACGGTATAGGTATTGCCGACTTTGAAGGCCGGACTGGTCACAAGACTGGCGCTGCGCTTCATGGAGAAAGGCACGGTGACAGTGTCGATGAGTTTACCATCATTATCGTAGAGACTGATAGGTTCATCTTTTATGATTTGCGCACCAATAAGCAGAACGGTGGGTTGCTTGGCTGTTGAATTAGTGGGAACAGAAGGCATCTCGCCCATACCGCCACCCACGGAGAATATCTTGCCACCTTCTACAATAAGTGCTGCGAAGTCGCAGTCGAGTCCTTCCTCGGGCGAGCCCACCTGACTCCAGGCATAGACCACACCATCGCGGATGACGATGGCAGGCTCGTCGCTCTGCTCATTACTGCCAAAAGGAGAGAAAAAACCGTTCTTGGGGTTGGAGTCAACAGCATCGTTACCCTTACTGCGGGCTATGACATGGGCACCATTGAACTCTATGCAGGCATTGGCATTGATGGCATCATCCGTACTTAGCACATCCACGTCGCCACCATTAAATACGACACCCTCCTTACCTTCGATACCCTCGGCACCAGCAGTACTGGTACGAACGGTCACCTTGCCGCTATTAATGACTATCTTGCCTTTCGAGGCGATGCCTTTGGTAGAAGCCACATATTTATGTTTGCCTGCAAAACCGCCGAAACCGCTCTCTTCGCCATCTTCACCGTTCTCATCGCGGTTGTCGAAACCAGGGAAATCACCGCCGAAGTTTGGCATCCCACCGCCGAAATCTGGCATACCGCCACCAGGAAAACCGGGAAAGCCATTGCGCATAACACTGTCATTGGGCATTCCTGGGAAGCCACCTCCGAAACCGAAGGGCTTTTCTCCTAAGTTATCGCCCGATGTCGTCACATTGAGAGTCAATTCCTCAATGGTGATATCTTTCTTGGCTTTAATTCCCCGGCAACCATCTCCCGTAGCAACAACATTAAGCACTCCCTTACCTGAGAGCTGGAGTTTACCCTTGGCCCAGACAACGGCACCCTTGTTATTGACTGTGTCGTTACAAGCTGTGATGGTAAGGGTATTCTTGGTGCCCTTACAGGCCACCACCTCCACCTTCTTCTTATTCTTCAAGCAGATGGGGGCGCCCTCCTGACTGGTCAAATCCAAGCCCTCAAGTTTGACTTTGGCCTTGCCAGCAGTTTTCAGATTAAGCTGACCATCATTACTCTTGCCCTTGACAAGAATAGTTAGTTTATGATCTTGAAACAGGCTTTCTATGTTGACATTGGCATCTTTCACCGTGACCTTCACACTGTCTTTTACCGTTTGTGACACCTTGGCCTTTGAACCGTTGTAGCGGATGGTAATATCCTCAGCATGACACACGCTGCTCATCAGAAGGGGTAGAACCCATAATAGTTTTTTCATATCGTCTTTTTATTTATCTGAAGATTAGACGAGAATCGGAACAAAAAGTCAAATCACGAAGCATGTTTGCTGCTGCATTCCGGGCACAGCCCTTTAGTCATATAGTTGATGCCGGTAAGGCGATAGCCTGGAGGAAGTGTTACAGCAGGAATGGGTATGTCAGGAAGACAAAACGTGCGATGACACTGCTCACAATAGAAATGTACATGCTGATCGTCGTCGGCATCATGCCCATCATGACTATGGCAAAGTTCATAACGTACGCCATCGCCACCATCCTCAAGGACGTGGACCAGCCGATGCTCTCGGAAGAGTGTGAGGGCTCGGAAAACGCCGGACTTGTCGATGGACAGGATTTTGTATTCCAGTTCTGTGAGCGACATGGGACGCTCGGCATCGGCCAGCGCTTTGACTACGACGATGCGGTTGGCAGTGGGTTTGATACCATGCTCCGTGAGCAACTGCTCACATTCGTGTTGACTTAACATGCTGCAAAGATAATAAAAAAATAGTATCATTTGCAACTGAGTTGCAGAAATTATGTCGTATCTTTGCAGGCAGAAAAAACAAATAAGAAAAAAAAACAAGAAATATGGCACACGAACATCAACATTATGAGTGCTGCTGTCATGAACACAAACATGATCATCAACACGAACAGCATCACGAGCACCACCATGAACATCATCATGAACATCATCATGAACATCATCATGAACACGGTGGCCATCGTCAATTATGGCTCATCATTGCCACGGTGATACTGCTTATTGGGGCAGTCGTCATAGAACACACGCTGCAATTGACCACATGGCAATTGCTGCTGGTTTATCTCGTCCCTTATTTTTTGATAGGTACCGACACGTTAAAGGAGGCTGCAGAAGGACTCCGTCATGGAGATCCCTTCAACGAGCATTTCCTGATGTCGATAGCCACTATCGGCGCATTGTGCATAGGTTTCTTCCCTGGAGCAGAAACAGAATTTCCAGAAGCCGTTTTCGTTATGCTATTCTTCCAGGTAGGTGAACTATTTGAAGGCTATGCAGAAGGAAAGAGTCGCACCAGTATCTCGCACCTGATGGATATCCGTCCCGACATAGCACGTGTAGCGGGTTCTGAAGAGACTGTCAGTCCTGAGCAGGTGACCGTGGGCACCATTATCGAGGTGCGTCCAGGTGAGAAAGTGCCCTTGGATGGTACCATTGTCAGTGGTACATCCAGTCTGAACACAATGGCCCTGACAGGTGAGAGCGTACCTCTTGAGGTCAACGAGGGCGACGAGATTATCTCTGGCTGTATCAACCTGAGCGGTGTCATCACCTTGCGTACCACCAAGACCTTTGGTGAGAGCACGGTATCGAAGATTATCAAACTGGTAGAAGATGCCGGTGAACATAAGTCGCAGAGCGAGGCTTTCATCACACGTTTCGCCCGTATCTACACACCCATCGTGGTATTCCTGGCACTGGCTATCGTCATCATTCCCACACTCTTCGGAGGCAGTTTCGTTACATGGCTCTATCGTGCGTTGATGTTCCTCGTGGTAAGTTGTCCCTGCGCCCTGGTTATCAGCGTCCCCCTCACCTTCTTCGGTGGCATTGGTGGTGCGTCAAGAAAGGGTATCCTGGTGAAGGGAGCCAACTATCTGGATATCCTGTCGAAGGTGGATACCGTCGTGTTCGACAAGACCGGCACGCTGACGCATGGACGCTTCGCCGTTCAGGCCGTACACCCCGAGATATGCAGCGAATACCAGCTGTTGCACTTGGCAGCCCATGTAGAGCACTCTACCAGTCATCCCATTGGTGCCGCCCTGCGCGATGCATTCCCCAATGAGGGTACAGACGGCTGTAAAGTAACGGATGTTGAAGAAATAGCCGGCAAGGGCATACGTGCCAAGGTAGGCGAGAAAATGGTATGCGTAGGCAACACGAAGATGATGGAACTCATTGGCGTAGAATGGCACCAGTGCGAGCATGGCGACGAAGGTACCATTGTCCATGTGGCTATTGATAATGTATATGCCGGTCATATCGTCATCAACGATCAGGTGAAGGAAGACAGTGCCGAGGCAATCGCCCAACTGAAGAAGTTGGGGGTGAAGAAGACTGTGATGCTGACTGGCGACCGTGAAGAGGTAGCCAGTCACGTAGCCCAGCAACTGGGTATCGATGAATACCACGCAGAGCTGCTGCCTACTGACAAGGTCACTCAGATATCAGCCATCAGCCATCAGCCATCTAAACTCGCATTCGTAGGCGACGGCATCAACGATGCACCCGTTCTGGCACGTGCCGACGTAGGTATCGCTATGGGAGGCTTAGGAAGCGATGCTGCGATAGAAGCTGCCGATGTGGTGTTGATGGACGACCAGCCATCAAAGATAGCGACAGCCGTGCGTATTGCCCGTCGCACGATAGGCATAGCACGTCAGAATATCTGGTTTGCCATTGGCGTGAAGGTTGCCGTACTGATTCTTGCCGCCTTCGGCATCGCTACCATGTGGCTCGCTGTCTTTGCCGACGTAGGCGTCACGGTACTGGCTGTGCTCAATGCTATGAGAGCACTCAAGGCATAAAAAAAAGAGAGGTTTCCCGATGTTGTTTGGGAAACCTCTTTTTTATAGGTTACTTGATTTTCGATGTCATAGGACCTCGCACACCCTTGTAGGTCTTCAGGAAAGCCTTGGCACTACCGAAGCTAAGGAACATATCCAGACGTACTGGGATATGGTTATTGTCGTCGGTCACATAGAAACGGATCAACTCGTGGTTCTTGCCGTCCTCGCGCTCATAGAAAGAGAATACCAGGCAACGGAACTTCTCGTTTGTACCGTCAATCTTATAGTTCTCCTTACCACGATAGGTCATCCACGAATTGGTAAGACTACGGGCATCGCTGATAGGCAGAGGGATGATATCACCCTTCTTCATGCCGGAAGCGTCAAAGTTGCGCGCACGCAAGAAGATGCTCATCATATCATAGATACACTCAGCATACTCCTTATCGTTCCAGTGTTCCTCACCATCGGCATCAATACGGTGCATACGCAGATGACAGTTATTACGTGGATAGGTATACCACAGTTCATCTACATAATAGCGCTTACCCTCCAGGGCACCCTTGCGGAAATAGAGTGGCGAGAGGTCTTTCGCACTGCAATAAGACAACAAGGTGTCACGCATCACGAAGACGCCATCCAACTTACTGTTGCCACGGGTAGTCAGGCTGGTACGATAGGCCTTCTGTCCCTTGAATGTGGAAGTCACAGTAGACATAGATGCCGTACCCACCTTAAACCATACGAACTTCCAATTGAAATAGAGGTCGTAAGCTAAGAACTCACCACCATTGAAGGCTGTATTCTCAATGCCGCACTTAGACTGGGCACTCATGCTCAGCGGGAGCAGCATAAATAGGATAAACAAACATTTCTTCATTTTCATCAGGTTTTATGTTCTTATTTATGATTCTGATTCAGGTAATCAATACCCTTTGACTTTGCTCTGTCAAGATTTCGATTGCGCAACTGCTTTTCCTTATCAGGCTTCTGCTTAGTGATAGCCATAGGCTTCTGCTTATAAAGAGGCGTTGCCGTGAGATTCCACTGGCGCGTGGCCTCCCATTTAGCCTTACACTCTATCATCTGACGGTTATAATAAACGGGCTCGGGCTGCAGGTCCTGATCATAGATGCCCGTATCCCACTGACCATTGCCGTTCTTATCGATATAAGCACGCAGATAGTAGTTGCCCGGCTTCAGATACATAAACTCTGCTACACCCGACGCATCGGCCAGCACCTGACGCTGCACCCTGTCCTGTGTATCCATCAGCTGTACGATGACAGAGTCAGTAGCCTGACATCCGCTGATTTCTACAGTCAGATAAGCATATTCCTCCTCAGGACGCAGTTTGAACTTATGTTCTATCTTCTTCGTAATCTGGCCATAGATGCTCTCGAAGGCTGCCGAGTCGATAAGCAGTTTATAGTCTACACCCTGCTCGCGCTCGCTCAACAGTTCATAGCGTCTTACCCCTATCTGTCGCAAGGAGAGAGGCACAGGCGTCTCTACAGAGTCAACCACAGAGAAGAGATGCACAGCTGTGGTGTCACAACGGCGGAGAGGTTCTGGTGCATCAAAATAGATACGCTGTTCTGGATCCATCTGTCCTGTGACACTCCACTTGATGTTCATATACTTCGGAGGCATGATGGAATCATAAGGCTCCTTGCGCTTTTTCTTCCTGTCTTGTTCCTTCTTCCACTCGTCATACTCCTTCTGCCTCTCCTTCAAACGCTTTGCATAAGGCACCTTTGACACAAACTCCGTGGTATCCGTAAACTCTACCAGGTTACCCAGCGAGTCTGTCATCAGGAACGTTTTCTCAATGGTCAGCGTGTCCTGATTCACAAGCGTGGTATCAGCCAGCCAGTAGGTCAGCGTGTCGTTCTTCTGCGAAGCCTCCAGGATAAAGGCATTCTCGCTATCGAAATTCAAGCCACGAAGACGAGGCAGAGAGTCGCTACCATAAGTAAAGAAGATACCCAGGCGATTGGGGTCCTTACGCTCCGTCTTCAGCAGATAGCGATCGGTCTGAGGCTCCTGGAAACACAGCAACGTGATATCATCGGGCAGGAAATGGGTATAGTTAACCTGCAGGATATTGGCTATATGAAGGGAATCACGCCAGATCGTATCCTGACGAATATCCGGGCGCCATGAGGGAACGATACTGTCATGATTGAAGGCTATCATCTCGCTCTTCTGGCCAAACAGGAAATCGCCATCGGCATCCTGCAAGGCAAAACAGCGATAGGTGCCAGGAGCAACGCCCTTAATCGTGAACCGGCCACTGCCATTCGTGCGTGAGACACGCATCATGGGCTTTTTATGGAAGAGGGAATCCTCAAAAGAGTCATACAGACCCACCAGCATACCCTTG
>Ga0265298_10010575_pt1 | contig 10901 bp, 8 predicted proteins | sample AusTroGonzalo_MG_3_FD_193486 | JGI IMG/M metagenome (GOLD analysis project Ga0265298, IMG submission 193486) | Bovine rumen microbial communities from tropical cattle in Woodstock, Queensland, Australia - Gonzalo_01 | ecosystem: Host-associated > Mammals > Digestive system > Stomach > Rumen ...
CGGAGTGCCTTAATTCTATCGTTAGGGTCGTTAGGGTTCAAGCTCAAGAGGCTAGCGACAAATGCTAAGCGGCGTTCCTGCGATTTTGTTAGTTCCATTTTTTCCTCAATAATTACACTGCAAGACCAATATACAATATTATTATATATTGGAGTATTCTCGTAATTCGCACCCTAAAAATAGTTTCAAATCGTAAGATTTGCGTGCAAAAAAAGATAAAACTTACAATTTTTTGCTATAAAACTACTTTTTAGGTGAACAAATGTATAGAAAATATAAAGATTCTGTCAGACCATTTTGTATAATCGGGCGGTTCTAGCAAAAATTTCCCGATTTGTAAGCCCCTACAAAACTGTTTTTCCACGTCGCAATCGAAGCTTTTACTCAGAAGCCATGACCAGGCTTGCCGCAGCGTTTCATGGCCACTATGAGGTCGTTTGTTTTCTTGATAATGTTCTCGACGTCGACAATCATCTTCTCGGCCTTATTTGAGCCCTCGCCGATGGATTCGGCCACATCTTCGGGCTACTTGTTTTTTGCGTTCAGGGCATCGGTAGAGGCCTTGATCGTCGTGTCCACCGTGTAGCCGCATACCACGACCGGATCCTCAGATTGCAGGGAGCCCAGTTCAGTAAAGTCAACACAAGCCATGTAGGCCGCATGTTCATGAGCCTCGAACATGCCGTGGGCGATGCCAGCGAACAAAGCGATAAGTGCAAGCAGCGAAAGGTAGCCGACAGCCCGATCGGATTCTTTCATATGCCGGAAAAATGTTTTTTTCGCCCGTTCGTCATTGTTGAACGGCAAAAATATCCTTGACTATCCGCACTATTGTGTGTTGTGGATTAAAGGGGAGGGGGCAGAGAAAATGCTATATTGAATAAAAAAAGAAAAATCGCTTGATATGGAAAAAAATAGAAATCCTGATGATCAGCCCAATTCGGCTTTCGAAGCTGCTTCGGGCAAGCAAGTCAACTCAGCCTTTGAAACAGCTTCGAACCAGCAGGGTGTTTCCGCATTCGAAACCTCTTCTGGAGTAAGTTCTGCTTTTGAATCCGATGAATACTCGGCGCAATGTCAGGCCCGTTCGCGCACATTTGAACTGGTAGATAACAAGGGATACCGCCATACATTGTGGGGAGAAAAAATCCTCAGGAACCAGGGCGCCATGAGCATTGTATCGACGGCATGGCTGCAGGAGGGGTCTTCGGAACAGAAGGTCCTGATTAAGCGTATCCAGGGAGATGCCGACCCGAACAAGCGTCTTCTTTTTGACAACGAGGCTTTGATTACCTGCGAAAACGGTTCCAGGGGTCGCCATTTGGCTCATGGAAAATTCACGGGCAAGGATTCGCAGGGCCGTTCCTTTTTGGTCATGGAGTACTACGAGGGTAATAACCTCGAAAAGAAGATTGAAGCTGGCGTATACGAAACCAATCCCGGAAGGTGTAAGGCCGTTATTCGCGGGATTTTGGAAGGACTTGTTGAACTGCACGATCAGGGCATTGTCCACCGCGACTTGAAGCCAGCGAACATTATTGTGCGCTCGGATAACGGAGTGCCCGTCCTGCTTGATTTTGGCCTTGCATGCAAGACGAACCTTAAGGATTTGAACGTCAGTACGATTGGTACGTTTGGTTATGCGGCTCCCGAACAGCAAGATGGCGCTGCAGAGCATACGATTGCCTTCTCTGCAGATGTTTACAGTGTGGGCGTCATCCTTTTGGAAATGCTTACGCCGAGCTTCAGCGTGTTGAAGGCGGGAAAAAATTTTGCTGGCAAAATTGATCGGAATGATCCTGAGAGGCGGCAGAAGCTTGAGGATCGCCTCAATTCCTTCAGGAAGATTCTCGACGGACAGATCGCGAAACTCAAAAAGAATAACGCGGGCGCATTCAAGAACTTTATCTTGAAATGTCTTGAATTGGCTCCAGAAGAACGTTTCCAGAGTGGCCAGGAGGCGCTGGACCAGTTTATGTCGGTGGCGGCGCAGTTTCGCAGCGAACGAGATTCTGAATTCGACGCCACTAACCGCATAGATAAGGGTTCCATGACGGACCCTCGAGATGGAAAGACTTACAAGACCGTCAAGATTGGTTCAAAAATCTGGTTAGCGGAAAATCTGGGATATAAAACGCCCAAGAGCCTGTGCTACGATAACGACGAAGAGATTGCGAACAGGTACGGCAGACTTTATACGTTGAGCGATGCAAAGAAAGCTTGCCCGCCAGGTTGGCGTTTGCCATCGAAAAAAGACATAGAAGAATTGATTGCCGCCGCAGGAGGCGAGAGGGTCGCGGGTAAAAAGCTTAAATCTGCAAGCGGCTGGCAAGCAAATGATGGCAAAAGCGGAAATGGCGTTGATGCCCTCGGTTTTTCAGCACTTCCGGCAGGAGGCTGGCTGACTGATTCGGAGAATCCCGATGATCCAGAGGAAAACGGCTTTTTCTTGATTGGAGAAAAATTCGATTTCTGGTATGATTCGGGAATGTTAGAATTGTATAATCATTCTAATTGTGCCGATATAGAACCCTTCCATATTAATTATGTCGACAACTTTTATTCAATTCGTTGTATAAAAGACGAATCCGTAAAACCAGCTGTTCAACAGCCAAAACAGAACATTCCTGTTGGAAATTCGCTCAAAAAAAATGTGGCGCCGAAAAAATCGAAAGCCCCAGTGGTTATTGGAATTCTTGCAATTCTGGTAATTTTGTTATTTACCGTTGTCGCGGTTGTTTATTCAAACAAGGGTGATGAGGAATCGTCTGTGGATAATCAAACTCAGATTGACAGCGTCGTTAACGATTCTCGTGATGAGGATTCGTCTGCTGATAATCAACCTCAGAATGACAGCATCCTTAAGATGTACCTGCGTGATGGGGATACATACAATACCGAGGAAATCGGTGTAGATTCTACGAGTTACACGAAGGACGAGGACAAGGACGGTGAGCCCGATTACCAGGACAAAAGTTCCAATACACTCCGAGGCATGAAGATTGACAAGAAGGGTATCAACGTCAAGAGCGGTACTACGGTGCTCACCGAGCCCAGCTACAAACCTATTGACGATATCGAGAGAAACGTGAATGCAGCTCCGGTGATGCGCGATATCCCGGACTTCACTATCAAGGAAAACCAAAATGACGGCGTGATTGCAACCATCAAACTCGACCAATATGCCCGTGACAAGGACCACAGGTTTGAAGAGCTCGAGTGGAGCTGGACGGGCAACAAGTTCTTGCAGGTGAAGTATGACAAGTTCAACAGGACGATTACCGTATCGCAGCCGTACGAAAACTGGAATGGCAAGCCGGAACGCATCACGTTCACGGTGACCAACCCGGAAGGAGTGAAGACCGAGAAAACAGCTACCTTCTCGGTTATTCCTGTGAATGACCCGGATGGCGAGTCCGATTACCAGGACCAGGACCAGGACGGTGTGCCCGATTACCAAGACAAGTGCCCCAACACGATCCGTGGCGCGGAGATAAACAAGAAGGGCTGCCCGTTGAACGAGAAGGAAAATCTCGAAAAGCTCAAGAAGGGAATCAGCTTTGAGAGCGGTACTACGGTGTTCAACCTGGCCAGCTACAGGACTCTTAACGATATCATGAAGCTGTTGACCAAGTTTCCCGATGTGAACATTGAAATCCAGAGCCATACGGACGACATCGGTGACGAGGAAAACAACATGAACCTTTCGCAGGCCCGTGCGCAGTCTGTCGTAGATTACTTAATCAGCAAAGGAATTGACGCGAACCGCCTGCGTGCTGTCGGTTTTGGCAGTAAGAAGCCGATTGCCGACAACAGCAAGAAGGCAGGCCGCGCAAAGAACCGCCGTGTGGAGCTCGTGCCGTATTATCAAGACCAGTAGTGCGGTCCTACTCAACATATCAAAAAAAGAGGGCCAAACAGGGATTTGCCTAGGTTTTCGTCAAATTTTTCCCAAGAACGATTGACAATAAGCGACAAGATTTTCCATCAGCCACCCCCTCCCCGCACCCCAAATCTTGTAATTTTTTGTGTTTTTTTCGTGTGCTTTTACGTTTTTTCGGACAAAAAAGCTATGATTTAAACATTAGGAGCTTTATATGAATTTACTAGACGTTATCGCCAAAGCAAAACAGGAAAAAGCAAAGACTCTCGACCTTTCCCAGAAAGGCCTGCGTCTTCTGCCCCCGGAACTTTTTGAAATTGAATCCCTTGAGGAACTCAACCTCGACCGCAACCTGCTCGTCGAAATTCCTGACGACATCGGCCTTTTGAAGAACCTGAAGAGCCTCTCCGTGAGCGAAAACGACCTCATGGAACTGCCGGAATCCATCGGCGAACTCACCAAGCTCGAAAACCTTTACCTCGGTTACAACAGCCTTTCGGACCTTCCGGAATCCGTGGGCAAACTCGTGAACCTCCAGACGGTGAACATCGCGAAAAACCAGCTTCTGGACCTGCCGCTCGAAGTCGGCAACTGGCAGAAGGTGGTCAAGCTCTCGCTCCACGACAACATGCTCTCCGAAATCCCGCCGACCATCGGCAAGATGAAGAGCCTCGTGAAGCTCTACCTCGACAACAACGAACTTACGACCATTCCGGCAACGCTCTCGCACCTCGAGAACCTCGAAATCCTCATGATTTCCGGTAACCGCCTGGGCGCCATCCCGTCGGAATTCAGCAACCTGAAGAGCCTCCGCGAACTCGTACTTGACGCAAACCAGCTTGCGACCCTCCCGGAAAGCCTTGCCGAATGCGAAAGCCTCCAGACCATCTCCGTTATCGAAAACCCGCTCGAAGGTGGAATCCCGCGCGTGCTCCTCGACAAGAAGGGACTGAGCATCGACCAGTAGCAGCTACGCTGCAGTTACTAGTCACTAGTCCTTAGTTACTAGAAGATTGTCATTCCCGGCATAGACCGGGAATCTCCTTTTTAGGAGCTATCACAATTCCAACATTCAAAGGATAAAGTCATGTTTCTCCGAATAATTCTAGCTGTGACGCTTTTGTGCCTGCTCGGATGCTCAGACTTTATCCATCCGGTCAAGAGTACACCTGAACCGGAATCCGAGTACGCATTCAACTACTGGCTCCTGCAGAAAGTGTTCTTGTACGAAGAGAGACTCGCCGACTTGCCCAAAGACGGAGATTCCGATTCCATACAACAACAGCTTTATTCCTTCCTCAAGGACCCCTACACTTCATATACACCTCCCGCCAAGAGCGAAGAGCGATCGACGATCATCAATACAAGCAAAATCATCGGTGGCGACGTCGGAATGCGCTACACCGTCGATCTTACTCTTGAGCACCCCATCAAGATTGCCCGAGTTTACCCCATCAGCCCCGCAGGGCAAGCTGGCGTTCCAAGAGACGGAAACATCCTCAAGGTAAACGACATTGACCTCACGGGCGAAAAAGCCAAAGCCACCTACGATTCCGTCTTAAGTTACACCAAGAACATAGACCTCGTCGTCGCCTACAAGGGCGATACGACACTGTTCAAGCTCGAAAAGGAAACCGTCTACGCACCGACCGTCTTTGTCGATACGTTATATGAAGATTCCACAAAAGGTTACCCGGGCATCATATTTGTCTCTATCGAAGGTTTTAAAGACTCTACCGCCAACAGAAAGCTCGGGACATTCGGTGAACTTAAAAGCTACCTCGACTCAACAACCTCAGACAAGCGTGTACGCGTTCTCGACCTGAGAAACAATCCCGGCGGGCTCGTGATGCAAAGCCTCAAGATGGCCGATTTATTTGTAAGCAAGGGAACGATGTCCACCATGCGCCAACGCGCCATAAACGACAACGGAGAATCAATCTACGTACAATCGCATACCGAAGCAAAAGCGGGCGATATCGGGGAATCGGGCAAATTTATCATCCTGACAAACGGAGGCACCGCAAGCGCCGCCGAAATCTTTACCGCAGCGGTCACAGAGACGACCGACATTCCGCATGCAGGCGTCAAGACATACGGCAAAGGCGTTGGGCAGACAACCTATTTTACTTACGCCGGCGGGATGGCCACCATCACCAATTTCGAATTTTTGACGCCCAAGGGCAACTCATACCACAAGAAAGGCATCCAGCCTAAGTTCGACTGTTCTGGAACCATTACCGAAAACTGCGTTGCCCAAGTGGCATACGAGCTCTATGGCGTCAAGAGTCCTGCACAGGACGCATCACTAGCCAAACGCGCACTTGGGGTTAAAGAGTATTCGGGTTCAAAATCTGACGAAGGAGCTGTCATATGGGCCGATGCAGACTTTTATCTAAAGGCTTTCGAAAAGTCTATTCATTAATTTACACCATCTCGGCTTTTTCACTTGCATGTTTTGCCATGGGTGCGACCGCCTGTTCTTCGGACAGCGGGACTTCAGCCAATGAACTGAAAGCGTCTAGCTATACCAAGGAATTTTTATACAACTACTCACAGCTGTATTATCTCTACATCAATAAAGACCTGTACCTAGGCAAGCCCGAGGACTACATAGACAAATTAGATAAAGAGCAAGTCAAGTTACTGGTTCAAAGCGGGTACCCCTGGGATTATCACGACATCTACTATATGTACGCCATGATGAATGACGCATTTACATATTACATAGATCCGGCACGTTCTGTAGGCCTGATGAGCACATGGAGTACGTCTGCCCCCAAAACCGATGCTGGATTCACGCTGGATTCTACGGTCATTAAACAAAAGTACGTCATCAAGCAAGTCATAAAGAATTCCCCTGCAGACAAAGCAGGGCTTAAGGCGGGCGACGAAATTACGGAAATCGAGGGAACTCCGATAACAAATGACATCGTTTTCCAAAGGCTCTCTATCGCAAGCGAAGGCGATACCATCACCTTCACAATCAAACGAGACTCCACCACCCAAACCATTCCAGTCGAAATCGAATCCTACCTCACGCCAACTGTAGAAACGACATTCGAGGATTCCATCCCCATCATTAAAATAAAGGAATTTACGGCGTATACATCCAACGACTCCGGCACATACGCGGAATTTGTCGAAGCCCTCCATGAAACCGAAAAATACAGAACTACCATTATTGACTTGCGCAATAATGGCGGCGGAGACATGGACCATTGCATCCCCATGGCGCAAGAATTTCTTTCTAAAAACGACACTGCGATAGGAGTCATTAGGGCACTCCCCGATACAATCCATAAAAAACAGGTTATCGATACATTATATTACGTCAACAAGACCGACGGAATCGCAAAGGACCGTTATTTTGTATTCCTCGCAAACGAAAAGACCGCAAGTTGCTCAGAACTGATGCTTGCAAGCGTCACGACAAACAAGAAATATCCGGTCATCGGGACAACCACTTACGGAAAAGGAATTGGACAATCACGATTCTTCACCCCGTCAATGTCGCTGGTCTCAATCACTTCCATGAAAATTATAGACAAACAAAAAACAACTTATCACAAATACGGCATTGCACCTGATTTTGCGATAAGCGATAACGACCTGGCTCTCGAAAAAGCGCTTGCACTCGCCAAAGATCAAAATTACATTCGAGTCGCCGGCTACGGAACCGTAAACACCGGACATTTTGCCAAAGCAGCTGTAGAACCCGACACCATGCCAGGATTCTACCTTTTACCTGAAGAGTATAGAAGATTTATTTGGTAAGCAACTACGGCTAAACCGCGCTTACTTCAGCACGCGCATACGGACCATGACGTCCGTGTCGTTGACCTTGACGGCAGGCGATGCAAGCGTGAGTTCGATTTCCTTGCGGATATCGGCCACCTGCTTTTTGAGGCGAGCCATACGATTGCCTTCGAGCTTCGGCGTTGCAATCATCGTCTTCTTGGCCGGGTTCATCCAGTTGCCACGATTGTCCTTGAAGCCCAAGTGCAAATGCGGACCTGTGCTACGGCCTGTAGACCCCACCTTACCGATAACTTGACGCGGAGCAACCTTCGCACCGACGTTCACGCCACGCACGGAGAGGTGCATGTACCAGCTTTCGGTATTGTCCCTGTGGCGAATCGCAATCTTGTTACCGCTCAAATCATCGTAACCCGAAACCGTCACGACACCAGCAGCAACCGCATAGACCGGAGAACCCTTGGGGCTACCATAGTCGATACCGTGATGCACCGTGCGACGGCCCGTAATCGGGTGGATGCGCGCACCATAGGGGCTTGTGATATGCAAACGGTCGAGCGGGTAGCGGAGACCTTCGAAAATGAGAGCCTCGCCCTTTTCAGTGTAGTGGGCATTAAACGTACTCTTCGGATCCGGGTCTTCGTAGCGGAAAGCTTCATGATGACCAACCGTGTAACCGTTAAATTCAGCGTAAAGCACCTTGCCGCTAATCCAGATGGAATCCTGATAGAACTTTTCTTCGAGCAAAATGCGGAACTTGTCACCCGGGCGTGCAAGCTGGAAAGAGACCTTGCACTGCAAAACGGCGCTCACGACTCCCACCATGCGGCCAGGAATGCCGACCTTGTGCAAGATGCCGCTCAGCGTGCTCCCGTTTTCCAGGGCGCCTTCGAAAACGGACTGACGGATCGTCACCGGCTTGTCGATACGGCTATAGGCAAAACCGGAATCGACCTTGCTCAACATGTGGACCGTTGCCGGGTTCGGCGCAAAGCGGAAACGCTGGACTTCGCCTGCGGTATCGAGAGCGGCATAGAACACCTGCCCCACGCGAAGCGCTGCAAGTTCAACGGAGTCCTGCAAAGCAAGCACAATCTTGCCGCGTTCTTTTTCGTTGATGTTCATGCGGTAAAGCACCTGGAAGAGTCCATCGCCAGCACGGACCGTGTCGTTTTTCACAAGCCACTTCGAAGTCTCGCCCTGAGCTTTTGCTATGAGAATCTTCAAGGAATCGGCCGCAGCGACAAGCCTTGCATTTTCTTGCGTCAGCGCATCGATTTTTTTCTGTTCGTTACATCCGGTAAGTGCAATAGCAATAACGCACAACAAAAAGAAGATTCTAGACATAATAGACATAAGCACCCGCTCTTAAAATTTCAAAAGCAAAGATAAAATTTTTACGCAATCAACGAGATGGTGATCCCGCCCCGGAACACATCCGAGGTGACAAAAAAGCAAAAATGACAGCGCAAAAAAAATACCCCGCGCGGGTGGGCGCGAGGCATTTAAAATCAAGCGGATTGCTTAAAATTACTGCTGAGCAGCAGCCTTCTTGGCAGCCTTAGCAGGCTTGGCCGGCTTTGCAGCAGGCTTCTGTTCTTCGGCCGGCTTTTCCGGAGCGATCACTTCGAGAAGTTCCATTTCGAACTTGAGGACAGAGTTGCCCGGGATAGCACGGTTGCCACGCGGACCGTAAGCGAGGTCGCTCGGGATCCATGCGGTGACCTTTTCGCCAACCTTCATGAGCTTGAGCATTTCAGTCCAACCTGCGATAACGGCAGTGACCGGGAATTCGAGCGGCTGGCCACGATCGACAGAGCTATCGAACTTGGTGCCATCGAGGAGCGTACCGGTGTAGTGGACCTTGACCTTGTCTTCGTCCGTCGGGGTTGCACCCTGACCTTCAGTAATAATCTTGTACTGGAGACCGCTCTGCGTAGTCACGACGCCTTCAGCAGTCTTGTTCTGAGCGAGGAATGCTTCGCCTTCGGCCTTGTTCTTTTCGGCAGCGAGGCTGTCCTTTTTCATCTTTTCGGCCTGGCGGTCAGCAGAAAGCTTGTTGAGCGTTTCCATGATGACAGAGTCGTTCATCAAGTACTTTGCAGAATCGCTATTGTAGCGTTCCTTGAAAGCCTGGATGAAGAGGTCGAGGTCGAGATCGATGGAGTCGCGAGTCACGAGCTGGAAGCGTGCCTGGTTACCGAAATGAGCACCGAGAGCGTAGCTGTACTTGTCCTTTTCGGTCACAAGCGAAGTCTTTTCGGCAGATGCGGTTTTGCACGGTTCACAACCGGTCATAAGCATGGCAAGAGCGCCAGCTGCAATAAGCATTTTAGTCTTCATGTTTATCCTCTATGAAAAAATAGACGTTCTTAAAATAGTAAAACAATCCCCATAAAGCTTACAATAATTTTCTTTTTACCATTACATTTAGTATATTTTCCGCAAGAAATATATAATATCAGGATTACTATGTGCGGAATTATTGGATATAACGGCAAAGGTGAAGCATTACCCGTCCTCGTCGAAGGTCTCAAGAAAATGGAATACCGTGGCTACGATAGCTCAGGTGTAGCCGTTATCGACAATAACCAGATAAAAGTCGTCCGTGCCTCCGGTAAAATCAAGGCTCTCGAAGACAAACTCAAGAATACTCCGCTCAAGGGTTCTGTCGGTATCGCCCACACGCGTTGGGCCACCCATGGTGCCCCCACCGAAACAAACGCACACCCGCACACAAGCTATGATGGAAAGATTTCGATAGTCCACAACGGCATCATCGAAAACTACGCAAGCCTCAAGGCGAAGCTCATCTCTGAAGGCATCGAATTCAAGTCTGAAACTGATACTGAAGTCGTAGCCCACTTGATTGCCCGCTATTACAATGGCGACCTCAAGTCCGCCGTACTCAAGGCTCTCAAGCAGATTGAAGGTACTTTTGGCCTTGGCGTTGTCTGCAGTGACGAACCGAACGTCTTGATTGGCGCCCGCCGCGGAAGTCCGCTCATTTTGGGTATCGGAAACGATGGCGATTTCTACCTCGCGAGTGACGTTTCCGCCATCATCAACCACACGCAGAAAGTTGTTTACCTCGATGACAATGACGTTGTCCAAATCAAGGACGGCGGCTATTCCATCGTGAACATGAGCAGCCACGAAGTGCAGCGCGAAGTCCAGGACGTGGAATTTGACGCCGACGCAGTCGCCAAGGGCGGATTCCCGCACTTCATGCTCAAGGAAATCTTTGAACAGCCCGAAG
>Ga0265298_10010577_pt1 | contig 10901 bp, 4 predicted proteins | sample AusTroGonzalo_MG_3_FD_193486 | JGI IMG/M metagenome (GOLD analysis project Ga0265298, IMG submission 193486) | Bovine rumen microbial communities from tropical cattle in Woodstock, Queensland, Australia - Gonzalo_01 | ecosystem: Host-associated > Mammals > Digestive system > Stomach > Rumen ...
TCTACGTCGGACGCAAGGTCGCGGGCGTCCCCGGCGCGGCGGTCGCGCTAGTCGGCGTCTTCCTCCCCAGCGTCATGGTCTTCTCCGCAGTGTCCGCGGGCTACTCTCTCATTCCTCTCGGCAACCCCGTCCTCGACGGCGCGTTCCTCGGACTCCGCGCGGCGCTTACCGGCATAATCGCCGCAATGGCGGTTCGCTCGTGGCCGAAGTGCATCGACGGCGCCTACGCCGCGACAACCATGCTTCTTGCGCTTGTCGCGATCGGCCCTCTTGCCCTCAACCCGGCACTCGTCGTAGCCGTCGCAGTCGTATGCGGCGTCGCGGCGCGCTTTGCGGAGGGAGAGACCCCGCGCCCCGCCCGCCGCTTCATGTCCGCCTTCTGGGCTCTTCCGCTGATTTTCCTGAAATACGGCGCAATCGCCTTCGGCGGCGGGTATGTGCTCGTCCCGGTCTATCTCGGCGACTTCGTCGGTGCGTCCGCCCCGTACCTCCAGCTGGCCGAGCGCGAGTTTGCGGACGTGATGGCGCTCACGCAGATGACGCCGGGCCCGGTCGCCGTGAACTGCGCGACGTTCTTCGGCTACAGGATGGGGCTTGCGGACGGACTTGGCGCGGCGGGCGGCGTCGCGTACGCGGTCGTCGCGACGCTCTGCCTGCTGATTCCGGGGTCCGTCCTCCTATACCTCGCGCTCGGGTCGCTGGAGCGCTTCCGGGCCAGCCGCGTCGTGCAGGGCGTCATGCGCGGCGTCAAGCCCGTGACGATCGCGATGATGCTGAACGCGCTCTGGGCTTTCGCGGGGATGAGCGCGTGGACGCGCGGCGCGGAGGGGGAAGTCGTGTGGCATCCCGTCGCCGCCGCGCTCGTGGCGCTTGCGGCAGTCGCCGTCCTAACGCGCAGGGTCGGCGTCGTCAAGCTCATCTTCGCCTGCGCCGCCGCGTCCGCGGCGGTCGCGGCGGCAGGGACAATGCTCTGATGGCGTAAAATGCGAAAGGTTCAACCATGACGATGGACGAATTCGACAGGACATTCATGAAGATGGCGCTCAGGGAGGCGGAGAAGGCGGCGTCGGACGGCGAGGTGCCGACGGGCTGCGTCATCGTTGAGCCGGCGGTCCTGGAGCCTGCGCACGACGGACATCCGGCGGTGCTCGACCCGGACCCGGTGCGCGCGCGCATACTCGGGCGTGCGCACAACCAGACCGAAGGCCTGTGCGACGCGACCGCCCATGCCGAGATGCTCGCGATGAGCGCGGCGTTCTCGGCGAAGGGAGACTGGCGCCTCTGCGGGGCGCGGCTCTACGTGACGAAGGAGCCGTGCCCCATGTGCGCCGGCGGAATCGTCCTGGCGCGGCTCGACGCGGTCGTGTGGGGCGTGTCGGACCCGAAGCGCGGCGGCGGGACGGAGTTCGGCATCTTCGCGCATCCGGGGATCAACCACCATCCGCAGGTCGTCGCCGGCGTCCTCGAGGAGGAGTCTAAGTCCATCCTCCAGTCCTTCTTCCGCGCCCGCCGCGCATAGCGGCAGAATTGCGTTTGCAACATGGCGACAGAATTCGCCGTCAACCACCGGAGGATATCCATATTGATGGAAGATATGGTACAATATGGACGATGGCAAGACGGCAGAGCGGCGACGCAATAAGGTTTGTGACTACGCAATTCACCCTGCTGGTGAATCTTGCGCGGGGGAGTGCGGACGAAATAAATCCGCACTGGGGACGCTTCTTCGACCTTTACTACCCGACCATGGTCAAGTACGCCGAAATGTTCTGCGCTCCGCAGGACGCCGAGGACATCGCGCAGGGCGTCCTCGTCAGGCTTGTCGATGTGATGAGGTCCGGCGGATACGAGCGGCGCCCTGGCGTCCGCTTCAGCACATACGTCAAGACGCTCGTCAGGAACGAGTTCATCGACTGGCGCCGGCGTGAGGCTGCGCGCGGACTTGGCAGGACCGTCCCTCTGTCGGAAAAGGCGGGGCCGCATGTCGAACCGGACGCGGCGGCGCGTATCGACGCGGAATGGAGGCTCGCCTTGCGGGCGGCTGCCACCGACCACGTCCTCTCGCGGACGGCCATGCCGGACGACATGCGCCGCGCCTACCGTGCGTATGTCCTCGAAGGCCGTCCGGCAGGAGAGGTCGCGCGCGAGCTGGGCGTCAGGCGCGGCTACGTGCTTCTTGCGAAAACGAGGATCGACGCCCGCATTGCGGCGGTGGAGGCGATGTATGGCGAATGACGTCGGAACAGGCGCGGAATGCAGAACGGCGCACGGCGAGGGGCGCATGCTTGGCGGATGGAGGCTCGTTCGCAGGCTCGGCGTCGGCGGCATGGGGTCCGTATATGAGGCGGTCCATGCCAGCCTCGGCGTGAGGCGCGCCGTCAAGGTGTTCGCGGACGCTCCGCGCAATGCCGACGCGCTAAAGGCGCGCTTCCTGGCGGAAGGGCGCACGCTCGCAAACCTGTCGCATCCAAGGGTCGTCCGCATCTACGACTTCGCCATCGACGCGGCGGACGGCTCGCCGTACTTCGTCATGGACCTCGTCCTTTCGCCCGACGGCGAGCATTCCACGCTCGAGGACGCGCGGTTGCGCGGAATCGACGAGAAACAGGCCGCCGCATGGTTCGCCGACATGTGCGAGGGGCTTGACTACATCCACGCCCAGGGCGTGGTCCACGGCGACGTAAAGCTCGAGAACGTTCTGGTGGGGTCCGACGGACGCGCCGTGATCTCCGATTTCGGCATATCCCGCGCATTCGGCGAGGAGCTGCGGCAGAAGGTGGAGTCCGGACCCTGCACGGAGACCGACGCCTTGCGCATGGGTACATTGAACTATCTGGCGCCAGAGCTCCTGTCCGACCGAGACGCGCAGATGCAGCCCGGGACGGACGCCTGGGCGCTCGGCGTCATGATGTTTCGCATGCTCACGGGATTCTGGTTCGAGGACGACAACCGCGAGAGGTGCCTCGCGCTGCTGGACGGCTTCGACCTGCCGTGGAAGGGCGTCATCGACCGCCTTTGCTCGCGCGATGCGTCCGCGCGCCTTTCCGGCGGACGCCTCATGCCGTTCGCGGAGAGGATCGTGCGCCGCCGCGCGACCCGGAGTCGGATGTTTTGCGTCGCCGCCGCTTGCGCCGCGCTCTTCGCCCTGGCCGTCGTCGCATTCTGCACATTGCCGCCTCCGTCGCACAAACTCCCGTCCGGCCGCGATGTGCGGCTGTGTCCGCATTCGCCAGCATGGCGTGAATTCAGCCGTCGCATGGACTATGCCATGCGAACCGTACTCCTCGTGCCCTTCGAAGGGATGGACGGCGAGGTCGAGGACGCCTTGCGCGCCTTCATGGAACGCCGGTCCTCGTTCTTCTGCCACGAAGACTACTGGCCGCAGGACCGCGTGGGCAGGATAGACGCCCTCGTCTCCGCGCAGATGCCGGAGGCGGGCGCTCCGCTACACGCCAGCTCGCCGCAGCTTATGGCCTTGGCAGGGGAGGTGTACAGGCAGAAGCGGCTCTGGTCGTTCGGACGGGGCGAGTTCCCGGAAGACGTTGACCGGATTGTCGCGCTTGCCAAGCGTCTTGTGTCCGACGTGTCCTTGGGCCGATACGAACCGGAGTGGGCGTTCGAGCTTGTGGAGGCGGCGGTTCCGTTCGGCAGGCTGGACGGACGGCGCATAGGCGCGAACGACTCGCAGTTCCGGAGCATGGCCGATCCGTGGCTGGCCAAGATGATCGAAGCGTCCGCAATGGCGGCGGAGGCGTCCCGCGCGCACGGCTCCGCCTTCACTCCAAGGGACGATCTTGAGCATGACGAGAAATGCGCGCTTGCCGCTAGGCTCTTCAAGGAGGCGCTGTCCCTGCATCCTGAGCGGTATCGCGCGGCGGAGCGGCTCATTGGACTCTCCCACGCCGACCTGGACGAGGCGCGGCTTTCTTTCGAGCGATGCCAGGCGTATTGCTTCGACGACCTGCGCGCATGGAAGTCCTATGCAGGCGTTCTGGCCAGGCACGACGGCGACCCGGCGCGTGCCAGGCTGGCGCGGCTGCTGGACCAGGCGCTTGCGTCCGGGCGATACGATTCGTGGGTTCCGGCGTTCTATGTCATCGGGAGATGGTCGCTTCTGGCGAGATATGACGAGCACGGAAGGACGCTGGACGACAGGAGTTGGGCATATGCTGACGAAGAGGTGCGAAGGAAAACGGTTGAGACGATCCGCCGCTACAAGGACAGCGCGTTGATGTCCGAGGCTCCTGGTCCGCGCCGTCTGTCGCTGACCGCGCTCTTTGCCGCCGCCGCGCTGACATGCGGCGACGAGAGCCTTGCCGCAGAACTGGCGCGGCGGATTCCGTCCGCCCTGTTCAACGCAGTCGCCGGGTCGGTGATGAGAACCACGTCCCAGACCTTCCGAAGGCTGAAGAATCTGGCGGAAGACAGCGAGAAAGGACCTGAATCCCATCCGAGCACCCATGACTCGCCGCACAATAACCAACAGTAAACATCAAAACACGAAAGGAATCGGCAATTATAAAAAAGTTGAAAATAATTTGAAATTGAGCGCTCTGCAATGCGCTTATGTATATAGAGGGGCAGAGAGTCTCTGTTCGCGGCAGTCGCGGATATCCTTTGCCCGTCGAATACGGAAGAAAGGAGCATGACATGTCCAAAATCGTGAACAAATGGCGCGACAGGCTGATTGCGCTGCTTATCGTAGTCGGATTCGCCGCCTTCGCGATCGATCTGGTCGGCATCGACGTCTCGACCGAGCCTCCATCCGCGATTCAGGCCTCCGGACTTGTCTCCTGCTGCGAGCGCGTGGCCGGAGGCGTCCTCCTTGCCGTTGACGCCAGCGGCGGCGAGGACGTCATCCTTTCCGTAGCCGGGACGGACGCGGACCTCTGCTACCGGCTGCTCGCATCCGACGGCTCCGTCCTCGCCGAGGGGGAATGTCCGTTCGTCCCGCTATCTGACTATCCTGAGTCCTCCAGCGTGTTCGTCTTCGCCATCGACGGTTCATCCTTGGATGCTGTAGCCGGCGTCTCTGTTGCACCAGCCCCGGCAACGACGACAATTCCTTTTCCATTGCAACGCGGCGGAGCCGACTCTGTGGTTGAACTTGACATTGACCAACAGGCGACGATAATGACGGGCCGTGCAGATTTCGCTGACAAAGACGCGCATCCGGCCTTGATGCTTAGAGATGCCGGAGGTGCATACCCAGGTCTTTCAGGAGCGTTCACAGTGACAGTTTCCATAGCCAATGCAGTCTCCGGATTCAGTTTGCTCGGGTTCTCCCAGCCTGGGGGAACGACGACAATGGAAGGCATTCCCGAAATCGACTTCAGCGGCCCTGGACATGTCAACATCTATTCAGTATTCGGTTCCGGCGGTGAGTTTGTCCCACCGCTGACCGGGAATTACGCTTTTCAAGTGGAGGCGGACGACAAGATGGTGCTTTCCGTAGGACATGCGGTGGCAACTGCCGAATGGCCCAGCTGCGCAACAGGGGAGGTGGTCAGGGCCAGGTTTCGCGCCGGGGTGCGCTATCCGGTCAGCTTCAGGATGTCCAGCGTCGGCGGCCCTGGCGTGGCAAGGGTCCTCAAGTTCGCCGAGTTCACACCGGACGGCCCTGTAGGCATAGTAGTCTCGAACCGCAACGTGTCGTTCTCCAGAAAGATGGAGGTCATGCCAAGCGCGATTGCGCGCAAATACCTGATCGATGGCGAGCCTGATCCGGAGAGTACGTACGACATTCGCTGCATCAGATGCGACGAGGGCCTGTCAGTGTCTGGAAATGTTGCGATGCCGGATGCGACGTCGCCGGTGTGGAACGACACGAACAGGACGGCCATTGTGGTCTTCGCCCTGTACAAGAACGAAATCGAAATGGTGGATTCTGATTACGCGGTCTTCACGCAAATGCCCGAGAAGGTCGACAAGTGCGAGTGCGACTGCGGCGAGGGGACGAGCGCCGAGGACGGATGCGTCGAGTTCTCCCAGCGCTTCGGGCGTACGCCGTGGATCGCGGGGCTCCCCGTCGGACGCCTCGCCATAGAGGAGACCATGCCGCTTGCGCGCCTCTGGACTCCGTCCGCGCTCGTCTACGACCATCCGATGTGCCGCCGCGTGGCGGTCCGCTGCGGCGCGAACCCCCTCGACGCCGTGATCCTCGATCCCTTCGGCAAAGGTACGGAATACCGCGACGGACGCCCGGCCGGGATGTCGTCCGGCCTCGCACGCGGCATCCGCTACGACGACGGACTTCTTGTCGAGGTCCTTGAGGACCGCACCGAGATAACTTACAATCCCGACGGAACGGTCTATTCCATCAGACCTCCCGACGGGGAGCCTATCCCCGTGGAGGATCTCGGAATCGAGATTGCGCGGGATGACGTATCCGGCGCGATTACATCGGTCGTCTCGCGAGCGGATGGACGCATCGATGTGGAAAACATCTCAACCAATTCCTACCGTGCTTCATGGCATACCCCATCGGGCGCGTTCGTCAAGTCCTTCACCTTCTCCGGCGACGGCGAGACAACCTTCCGTCTAGACGAGTACAGGAGCGAGGACTTCCAGTTCGCGTCCGCATGGACATACGACGAGTCCGCGCAGGACTGGGTATTCACCCGCGCCCCCGGGACCGCCGCCGAGCGCACGAAGGCGAAGTCCATCGAATATGACCCTACAAACCGGACGTGGACGGCCGTGTACCGAACCTACGATTCGACCGGATCCGTCATGCGCGTCGAGACCTCTGTTCTGGACATCGCGGAGCGCTCCATAATGGAGACTTCCCGCACCGTGGGAGGGCGGACGCTCTACTCCGCCGAGCGCAACGAGTCCGGCACGCTCGCCTCTGACATCGACTTCCGCGGTCTCGCGACTTCATACCTCTACGACGAATGGAACCGCGTCACCAACGAGACGGCGAGCGTGAAGGGCGGAATCCTGCGCAAGACGGAATGGACGTATTCCGGCGAAGGGGCGTCCGGCGGCGTCATCGACCGCCGCCCGCGCCGTCGCGTCGTGACGGAGAACGGAACCGTCGTCGAGGACGAGGAGACGGTGTACGAGTCCAACCGCGTCACGAGAGTGCGCCATGCGGGAGAGGCGGAGCGCACGAGCTTCCGGGAACTGGACGCGCAAGGCAGGACGGTCCTCTCCGTAGATGAGACGGGTCGCGCCGCAAGTACCGAATATTCCCCGTTCGACGCGGACGACCTCTCGTGGACCGAGACGCGCGACGAGGGAGTCTGGACGGAGGCGGACGGCTTCGGGACGCTTGACGGGAAGTCCACGCGCCGTGTGACGGCATACGACGCCTCCGGCAATGCCATCGCCGTGCACGACTACGCGCTCGTCGGCGGGGAGTGGCTGGAGACGGCATGGACCACCAACAGATACAACGCCACGCACAAGGTCGTGTTCTCCGGGTCGTCCAACGGCAAGACGTCGTCCGCGGACTGGATATGCACGGGTCCCGTCTGGCAGATAGGCGAGGACGGAATCGCGACGACAAATACGTATGATGCCGCAAAGGCGAAGGCAGTGTCGGTCCGATACGGTCCCCACGGCGCGGTGACCACGACCTACGCCTACGACGCGGAAGGGCGCGTCGTCGCGGAGACCGAGTCGGCGGATGGTTGCGGGACGCTTGCGCGCTCATGGGCCTACGACGAGGAGGGCAGGGTAGTTTCCGAGACCAACCGCCACGGTCTGACGACTGCGTACGCCTATTCGCCGGACGGAAGGACGACGACGGTTACGCTCCCCTCCGGCGGGACGCGCGTGACGACGCTCAACGCGGACGGCACGCTCGCGTCCGTGACCGGAACGGCCGTGACGCCGGAGTACCGCACCTACGGCGTCACCTCCGACGGGCTCGCCTGGGAGCGGACGAGCTACCGCTCCCCGGACGGCGCGCGCTGGACGAAGACGTACCGCAACGGATTCGGCGACGTGGTTCGCGAGGAGCGTCCCGGCGCGAACGGCTCCACGCTGGCCACGGAGTACTCGTACAACGCCAAGGGGCAGCTCGTATCCGTGACGGCGACCGGCGAGCCGACGGAGACGAGGGTTTACGATACGTGGGGCGACGTCGTCTCGGTCGTCAGGTCCGCCGACGGGACGTACCGCGTCTCGCAGATCCTTTCCGTGAACGAGGAGCTGGACGGCGAGGTGTGGAACGTGGCGACGAGGGCGGAGTACTGCTCCGACTATTCGATAGAGCCGCTGGTGACAACCAACATGACGCAGCTTTCGGGGCTTTCGCTCACCAACGAGGCGCGGCGCATATCCTACGACGTCCGCGGCAATGCGTCCGAGACGATGACGGAGTTCGATCCCTCCACCTCGACGCGGCTGACGCGGACCACGATACCGACTGCGGCCAACGCCGCGCTCGTCGAGTCCGTGGATGGCGTCCAGACCCTCTCCGTCTCCCATTCCGCCGTGACTAACGCGGTCGAATACGACGCCTTCCGGCGAGCCGTGGCGAAGACCGACGGACGCGGAAACGCCACGACGAACGCATACGACTCGCTGGGGCGCCTCGCGTCCGTCACGGATCCTACGGGCGCGACCACCAGCTACGCCTACGACGCGGCGGGCAACCTCGCAGCCGTGACGAACGCGCTCGGCGTGGCGACGGTGTACGAATACGACGTAAAGGGCAACAAGACGTACGAGGGCGGCGGGACGTATCCCGTGTCCTACGCCTACGACGACTTCAACGTCATGACGAACATGACGACCTACCGCGCCGAAGGGACGCTGGAAGGCGACACGACATCATGGGAGTATGACGAGGCGACGGGGCTTCTTCTCGCGAAGACCTACGCCGACGGCAACGGCCCGACGTACACATATACCGACAGCGGCAACCTCGCGACGAGGGCCTGGGCGCGTGGAACCGCGACGACATACTCGTACGACGGATGGAACAGCCTCACCAACACGGTCTATTCCGACGGCACGCCGTCCATATCGCTCGCCTACGACGCGCTGGGGCGGCAGGTGTCCGCGACGGACGCTGCTGGGACGACGACAACCACATACGACGACTTCGGCGACGTAGTTGGCGAGGCGATGACGGGGCTATACTCCAAGTCCATGACGCGGCACCGCGACGCATACGGACGCGACCTCGGCTACACCCTCGACGGCTCGCGGAAGAACATAATAGAGTACGAAACGGACACTGCCCGTATGAAGCGCGTCATGTTTGCAAGCGCGTGGTATACATACGGCTATCTGCCGGGGACGGACCTCAAGTCATCCCTGACCATCGGCACGGCGGGGCGGACGGACTGGACGTACGAGGTGCAGCGCGACCTGCTCACTCAGGTGAAGAACACGGCATTCGGAAGCGTTGTTTCGCAGTACGACTACGTCAATGACGAGCTCGGACGCCGTATTGAAATCGCCCGCTCCGGAACGCGCATGACCGAGTCGCGCAGCGACGCCTACGGCTACAACGACAGGAACGAGCTTACAAACGTGGTCAAGAACGCGACGCTGAACGAGTACGCCTACCAATATGACGACATCGGCAATCGCCTCTCTTCTCTCGACCTCGGCAATAACCGCACCTATACCGCCAATGCCCTCAACCAATACACGTTGGTAGGGCGCGATGACCCCATCGCGCCGCATGAGGAGTTCTCTCCCCAGTATGACCTCGACGGCAACCAGACCCTCGTCAAGACCTCGACCGGCATTTGGTCTGTAACCTACAACGGCGAGAACCGCCCTGTCAATTGGACGTGCGGCTCAACAAATATTACGATGAAATTCGATCGCATGGGGCGCCGCGTCGAATATGTCGAGACGGTGAACTCCGTCACTAACACCCACCACCGCTTTGTCTACGACGGATACCTCTGCATCCAGCGGCTTAATGCCGTGGCGAACAATGCGATTGATCTCGCTTTCGGTTGGGATCCGACCGAGCCAATCGCCACCCGCCCATTGTGGATGCAGCGCGTCTCTGGGAATTACAACTTCTTCTACTTCCACGACGGCAACAAGAATGTTTCCGACATTGTGTCCTACCAGTCCGCACGTGGCGTCCCGGCGCACTACGAGTACGCGCCTTTCGGCGCAGTGACCGCCGCAACGACGAACACGGCCTTCACGGCATTCAACGTCGTTGAAACGAACCCGTTCCGCTTCTCTTCTGAATACTCCGACGACACGCTCGGCTTGGTGTACTACAATTACAGGCATTATGAGCCCCTAATGGGAAGGTGGTTGGTTAGGGATCGAACTTTTGAAAACGGAGGTGTGAATGTGCTTCTCTTTTGCCATAACGACCCCATTCGCAACTTAGATGTTGGAGGAGATGACGTCTGGATTGAAGATACTAAACGTGCGTTTTCTTTGCACCAAAGGGTTTGTGTTGATGTTTGGATTCTTCATAAAAATGGTTCTTGCTGTTATGAGGGGAACAAATATGCGTTAATGGGCAAGCATTGTATCAGCTTTGGGGAAAATAGCAATAGTTTTCCGGCGTTAGGAAGCAGTAGTAATGCGTCGTCTAGTTTTAGCAATTCGCTTGGTAGTAGGTCTGCGACTTTTCCTGTGAACAGTGTCGGCCAGGGGCAGTCAAGCGGGAGTTCGCGCAATCACGGGCAACCGTCAATTAGCACACCCATGTCGGATTTTCCTTCTGGTTTTACGGTCTCTCACGAAAGCGATAGTGGTTCCGTATATATCGATGGTGATGACGATTGTACTGGGATCCCACAGATTACTAAATCTGATTGTTCGCATGATATTAAAGTTTATAGGTACCTTGTCGGACTTGAAGGACGGGATGCTGATTATTCTTTACGCTCATCAAATTGTAGATCGTTCTCTCGGACAGTTTATGAACAAGAAAGGTTGAAAAAATGAAAGTCATCCTG
>Ga0265298_10010578_pt1 | contig 10900 bp, 10 predicted proteins | sample AusTroGonzalo_MG_3_FD_193486 | JGI IMG/M metagenome (GOLD analysis project Ga0265298, IMG submission 193486) | Bovine rumen microbial communities from tropical cattle in Woodstock, Queensland, Australia - Gonzalo_01 | ecosystem: Host-associated > Mammals > Digestive system > Stomach > Rumen ...
AACCTTAGCTTCACAACGATCAATTTACCACGGCTTGGGCTTCTCAATCGTGGCCATGTCGATAATTTCTTCGATGCCCTTAACAGAATGGTTGACCTTGTAATTGAGCAACTGCTTCACCGCTATAAGATTCAGTCCAAGCGCAAGGTTAAGAATTATCCTTTCCTTATGGGCAACGGCATTTGGATTGATTCTGACAAGCTAGATTGGGAAGACGAGATTGGGGAAGTTCTGAAACACGGCACATTGACCATAGGCTTCATCGGACTTGCTGAATGTTTGACAGCATTGATTGGCGAGCATCATGGCGAGTCCGATGAAGCGCAAAAACTTGGCTTGATGATTGTAAACTTTTTGAGAGTAAGATGTGACAGAGCTTGTAGGGAATATAATTTGAATTTTTCGCTAATAGCCACGCCTGCTGAGGGTCTTTCTGGTAGGTTTGTGGCTCTGGACAAGAAACGGTTTGGAATAGTCGAAGGCGTTACCGACAAGGACTACTATACTAACTCCTTCCATATCCCTGTCAGCTACCCAGTCAAGATTCATCGGAAAATTGAGCTTGAGGCTCCATACCACGCTATGACTAATGGAGGACATATAACCTATGTCGAACTCGACGGGAACACAGCAAATAACTTCAAAGCCTGCGAAAAAATTATCCGATATATGCACGATAAAGGCATTGGTTACGGTTCTTTTAACCATCCCGTTGATCGTGATCCTCTATGTGGTTACGTTGGCGTTATTGGTGATACTTGCCCCCGTTGTGGCCGCAAAGAAGGTGAAGCGATTCCTGCTGGACGATTAGCAGAACTAAGACGGAAGTACCCCAATGTTCCTAAGATATAAAGGAGAACAGTTATGAATAATCTTAAGAATAAACCAACCACTCCCCTCAAGGCTGTCCGGGCCATGTGCGTTGTCTGCAAGGGATTCAAGGTTCACGCCATCTCCAAGTGCGCAGATGAAGACTGCCCACTCCATCCGTTTAGATTCGGGAAGAGTCCCTATGCCAAGAGGGATCTTAGCGATGAAACGAGACAAAATCTCGTCAAAAGGGCCGAACACGCACGCAAGGCGCGGGCCGCAAGGCTGAAAGAAGCTAAGGAAGGAATGTCCTGATGAGCCAGAAATTTAAGTGGATAATCACCACGTTTGGAAAGAGGATCACAAGGCTTCAGCAGCTTGGGCCAAGTTACACGGCAAATGACGGCCTTGGAATTTGGGATGGCGGCTATCACCGCATTCACAACTGCACCATCGACATGACTAATGAAGACGAATGCGACGAGGCCTGCGCAGTCACTTATGGCTCTGAAGCAGAATTTTCTTACTGCCGCATTCGTGGTGCTGGTAAACTTATCCTTTGTGGAAGCGGCGACGCTCAAGCGGCTGAAAAAGAGCCGAGCAAGACGGTGACCTTCAATAACTGTATCTTCGAGGATTTTGGCCGGAGAGGGCCGGAAGTTCAATGTGGAATGTCTGTCGTCATGAACGATTGCCTGATTCGCAATTGGGCTGATCCTAAGCATTACGACAAAAGAAGCTTTGGAGCTTGGGCGCATAAAGGTGGCAAGATTGAAGCTATCGGATGCGTTTTTTGGCAGGACACGTACCGATTCAAGGCCAAGGACATATGTCACCACGTAGGTCAAGCGATCCATGAACAGGGGATCAAAGCCCTTTTCAAGCCAAGCAGCTACGTTTCAGGATGCCGTCGTGGACTTACCGCCACCGATGGAGGTGAGGTCAGGGCTAGAGGCTGCTTTAAAAATCAGTCGTGGATCATCCTAGAAAACAGCGACGATGAAATGAGCCGTGAAGAAGCTATAGAGCTAATTAGCTATCTTGAAGCCACTTGTGGATACGAGGGGGTGAAAAAGTGAGTGAAGACGATATCGAAATGGAGGAAATGAAAGAGGACGAGGATTTTGAAGAGCCTGCGGCAAGAAAGGCGTTCAAGGAGAAATGCTTTAAGAAGTACACGGGTAAAAAGATCACAAGCCCATTAAAGGCCATTCATGAGAAGTGCTATGAATGCTCAGGTGATCAATGGAACGAGGTGAGGCAGTGTGTGGTTTACAACTGCGCTCTATATCCGTTCCGCTTTGGAAAGAACCCGTTCCGCACCATCAGAAACTTGACCGAAGAGCAAAAACAAGCGTCAGCGGAACGGCTTGCTAAATACAGGGCCGAAAAATCCACTACTCAATAGTGGATTTTTTTTTGGAAAATTTCTCCATGTGTGTTTGTTCATTGGAAAAACATCGTTTTTGCCTACTAGAAAAGGATTTGCCATGAAAGTTAAGCTTTTGAACGTAACCGGCTACAACGACGCCCTCATGGGCATCGGCTTGTCTTACGGTCTGACTTCCCCTTATGAATCACTGGCTGAAACGCCTGACGCCACTAGGGTGCGTCTTGAAAAGATCGCCGAAAGGCTATCGAAACTCGATGGCGGTGAGGATAAGTTCCTTAGATCCATAGTCGTCACCTTGGACGTGACGGCCAGCCTGTACTGGTGGAAAGAAGCGGACACTTACAAGGTGGGCACTGTGGCTCAATCAGAGTCAACGATGCACACCTTGATGGAGAACGAGATAACGCAGGCCTGCTTTGAGCGTCCGATATTTCCTGACACCATAACGCATCTTGAAGGCCTGCGAAAGATGGGAAATTTCGAGACGCTTGTCAACGAACTGCCCTGCGGTTGGCTTCAGCGAAGGATCTGGACGCTCAACTATGCGGTAGTGAAAAACATACTGGCCAAGCGAAGCCATCACAAGCTCGCTGAATGGCGTTACCTCTGTGAAACGTTCAGGGAAAAACTGCCATACAGTTTCCTATTGGGCGGTGATAAAAACGCTTGCAATCTTCAATAGAATGCGCTATAAGAAATATGTCTTGAAAAAGTGTTCACGCAGCTACGTCGAGCCGTGTAGGAATCACGAAATGGAAGTAGTGAGGTCAGTGCAACGGTTTCAACTCATAAAGAGTTGCTCCATTTTGCCCCGGATAGCGATATCCGGGGTTTTTTATTTTAGGAGCCGCATATGCCCGAAATCGACATGGATAGAATGAAGAGCATCGTGGATGCCCTCGAAAAAAACGAGGCCGACAGGAAGGGCCTTTTAAGCCAGCTTTATGACACTGTTGGGGTGAAGCCATCAAAAAAGCTGCGTCAGGCTATAGACAACAAGCGCACTCATGCGGCATTACAGTTGCTGCTGCATAAGCCCTCTTAAGGGGGCATATATGAGTGTGTTCCAGTGTAAAAGCGGGAAACATCGGGGCAAATGGGTTTGTAAGTTCAAGAACCCCGATGGAAAGTGGATAACCAAATACTGCGTCACCAAGAGGGTGGCGCTGCGAATGGAACTGGAAAACCTACCAGAAGAAGAAGAGGACAAGCCCCTTTCCCTTGGCGACCTGACGGTTTTGTATTTCCGTTCAAACGAGCGCAATCCTAGAACCGTGAGGACGTATGTCCGTTGCCTATGTGGATATGAAAAGCAAGGCAAGCACGTTCAAGGAGCGGGGGAGTTTCTTCGAAACAAGCCTATCGAAGCGTTGACTAGGCGTGACTTGGAAATCCTGCGTCAAAACCTTCGTGATCTGCATCAGGCTGGAAACAACACCCTGAACCACTATCAGGCGTTCTTTCGTGCCGTCATGGCTTGGGCCGTGGATCAAGAGCTTATTCCACGCAACCCGTGGAACGGCTTCAAACGTCTGCCAGTGAGACGGCCTGAGATCACCGTGTCCTATGACGAGGTGAAGCGGGTGTACCTAGCCGCCTCTCCGTGGCTTCAATGGGCTATCAAAACCGCCTACTGCCTGTGTCTAAGGCCGGGGCCGGTTGAGCTGTTCAGCTTGAAATGGACGGCTTTCAACTGGGCCAGAGGTTTTGTCAGGATCAAGCAGGGGAAAAGCGGCAAGTTCAAGACCGTGATGCCGCCCAAGGAATACTTGGCTGAAGCCCAGAACCGATGCGAAAAGGATTTGGCAGACGGCATCGAGCTGGTCTGCACGCACGATGGCAAGCCTGTGGAGCGGTATTTGTATCTCAATGAATGGTACAAAGCCACTAAAAAGGCTGGTGTAAACTTGAGGTTCTACAACGTGCGCCATCTTGCGGCGTCAGAGATGCTTGCCCACGGAGCCGACCTAGCGGCTGTGGCGGCGCAGCTAGGCCACGCAAGCGTTGCCATGACAGGACAGTTCTACGCTCACGTCATGGTTGGGGCGCAGCAAAGGGCGGCTCAGTCGCTACCCCTGATCTAGCTTGGTGTACGTGGTGTATTTGGTGTAATTTGGTGTAACTTTTTTAGGCAAAAAAAACGGGGAAATCCGCTACTGGAGCGGGTTTCCCCAAGTCGTCAAAGTTGGGACAGCAGACAACCTGCCTGCTCTTTTTTCCAATAATTTCAAGGGCTTATGCGGCTTTTACACCAAACCCTTGGTGTAACTTCCTCCCCTCATCGGCAACGGTGGGGGGAGCTTTTTTTATTTCCAGAGTGGAAACAGGTAAGCCACCACTGCGAAAACCATGCCAACTAGCCAAGGCAGGAAGAAATCAAGGAATCCCTTGCCTGTCCACGCCGATGGCAGCAGGCCACAGTACCAAGGGCAGTTCGCCCTTTTCTTGCCGTGAGCCTCGATATACCTGTACTCCGACTGCGACAGTTCACGACCCATGTAAAAGGCCGCAGGCCACAGCATAGCGGCCCATGCGCAGCCAATCAGGTATAGCAGGCCACAGGTCACCAACGCAAGCAATCCATGTATCATGCGGCGTCCTCTTTCAATTCAGGTTCTTCCGTAACAACGACCTCTTCCACAGGTTCGGCTGCTTGTTCAGGTTCCTTTGGAGCATTGGCTGTATTTACAGCCATTTGAATCTTCTGAGTGGCTGTCACAACGTGGATAGCGTCCTTCCCTTGAACACTTCCACCCATCAATCCCTGCCAAACTACATTAAGTTCCTGCTCGTTCAAATCGAGATGAAAAACTTTCTCTTCCATAACATCCTCCCCTTTAGACTATACTTAGCCTGTTTTCGATTGCCGTGAGCCTTGCCTTTAACCGAGCAATTTCTCGCCGCTCGTAAGCGGCTTCCGTGCAAAGCAGCTCCTCGTAGCGAATGCCGTACCGATTTCCTGCTGGCCGGGCTTCTTCAATTACGTTTCCATCTTCATCAACACTTTCAGGACTTGCCTGCCATTCATCATAGCAGAAGAAGCCGTAGTCTTTCGGATCTATATTGGTGTTATTACAAATATCTTCAATGTCCTGAGCATATACACCAACATGCATTCTAGCTGAATCGACTTTTTCTTCCACTGAAGAATTGAACTTAAAAAGTTTAAAATCAATATTACCCCAAGCATCTAACAACGCATCAGGAACATTACCTATATCAGATTTTTCTCTTTTGTCTGAAATAACAATCACAGATGTGCTACTGTACATATTTTTCCATAAGCGAGTTGGTACACCTAAAGATGTAGCTTTATCACTATTTGGTATAATTACGTCTGCATTTGTTCTGGCAGCAGAAGTGTAAGATACACTGTTACTTCCAGATGTACTTGTTTGTGAGGCGTGGTACATAGTAATGGAAAGAAATTTTTCAGTATCAGTTCCATTAATGTCAGTTTTAGCCCATAAACATGTACCGTTAGAGCTATTAGTGCTTAATACTGACCCAACTCTACCAAACATATAATCACTTGAATCTAAAAATCGTATTTGTGTGTATTTAGCATTGGTTGGAGTATCTGGTATGTCAACATTTTCGTTTTTAATCGTTATCCCATTAAGTGTATTGACTGACAAATTTTCATTTATAATAGTAACTTTTTTATTAGTTTCTATTCCATCACCGCAAATATATGTGCTAGAACTAGCTGTAGAATCGCCAGCAAGTATTTCAATAACACCTTTCCTGCTTGTGCCGTTAACATTTGTAGAACTATTTAAACCATGAATTTTTAGTGAAGGATAATAGTTTCCAGTTGTACAACCATAAAGTTGTATTTCTCCACCATTATCTGATACTCTAATCTGTGCGCCATTAATATAATGTGTACCAGTCAACGTGCCACCAGAGAGAGGAAGGTAACTGTGTGTATGACTAGCAGCAGCATAGGCTGTAGATTCAGTATAAGCAGCAGTGCCTAAGCCTTTAATAGCTACCGCTTGTGCTGAGCCTCCGCTGGGAGTTACATTAAATGTTCCGTTGGTTGAGCCTGTGGCGAAGGTGTAGGTGGTATTAGTATTATCAGAAGCAGGAATTTTAACTGTTTTAGTAGAACAGGCTGTAACTCTACCTTTAGCATCAACCGTGATATAGGGAACGTTGAACGTGGCTCCATATCCAGGAGTAGCGTTGGCAGATGGGCCGTAACTGCCAGCCGTAACACCTGAATTGGCAAGAGTGGTGGCAACAGACCACCCAGCCTTGCTGGAAGCAGTGCCAGTTACGTCACCAGTTAAAGTCACGGACTTGTTGGCACTAAATTGAGTCGCTGTAGCAGCATTTCCTGAACATGTTCCAGCAGTTGTAGCTGATGCTGCACTAGCAACAACACCAGCATCAGTAGCAGTAATTGTATCTGTATATGCCTTGCTATGCAATGCTGTTCCAGCAGCGGCTATGGTAGCGTAAGAATTTGTTGAACTACCTGCACTGCTTGTAGTTGTATTGTTAACCTCTGTTGAGTTCTGAAGCGTAAACCTGCGTTCAATGGTTGAACGTGTTCCATCACCCAGACTACGGATTACACAACTATTGTACGTTGCAGCAGATTTATAAAAAATATCTGCGTATATTCCGCCCCATGTCTTATAAAAACCAACTTGAATACAATCTACTGGCAATTCTGAATCACGAACAAGCCATCTTACTGAACATTGACCATCTTGGTTAGTATTATTTGTTCTAAATTGAATATTGACAATGCCCTCACCGCCACCAATATTCTGCCTTGCAACAAGAAGTTTAATTCCTGCGTCTTGATATGTAGTAGTAATAGGGCCAATTTTACCTATACAATGGAACGGGTAATTGTTTGTATTACCTACACTAACTATAGAAGCATAAGGAGATGCTCCAATGGTAATGTTTCCGCTACCATCGAAATTTGCAGATCCTTGAAAATCAGTACCAAGAGCTATGGAACGAGCAGTAGCAAGTTTAGTAGCCGTAGCAGCATTAGCTACACTAAAATTACTTGGATTGTAAACATACATATTGGTGCCATCTGATCCACCCCAAAGCCATGTTGGTTGACCAGATTGTCCACTCCAATAGAATTTCATGCCATTGGAAGCTGCACCAGATTTACCTAAAGAAGCAGCACATGTTGCTGTTGCTGCATTACCTGAACAAGCTGACGCTGTAGTAGCGGTGGCTGCGTTGCCGTTAATATTACACACACCATTTGACAGATTAACTGTCAATGGACGTGTACTATCCCATGATCCATCAGCAGCACTACCACTTGCTGTTTTCAATAAATAAAAATTGGAACCATCATTTCTAAAAATTACACCATAGTTGCCATGAACAAGCCGTATTTGATTTTGTGAATAAGCATTAAAGCGCACTTCATTAGCATATATGTCACATATACCTCTACCAGCAGCATCACCTTGTGAATTGGCACATACTCTTACATCATAATCATATTTCGCGGTGTCATTATCGTAATGTAGATCAATATACCGACCCATCTCGCTTACATTAGTAAGCTTAGTAAGATAATTTGCAAGAGACTGATGGGAGGTAAGAGGCGTAATGCTGTTAGATCCAAGCGTAATCACACCATTGGCTATCTTGGCGTCCGTGATGCCATACCCGCTTAAAGTTGTCGGCTTGCTTGTGACTCCACTCCAAGCTACTGCACTTGCCGTAGCAGCATTACCTGTACACGAACCCGAACTTCCAGACACAGAAGTCTGTAGCGGATGAACATGGTCACTTCTGGCTACAGTAGTGGCAGAACCAACAGACGCCGTGCCATTTGCAGCAGGAGCAGTTGTGGAAAATGTGACATGAGTGCCATGACTAGATGCAGCCTTGCCATTGAGCTGCGTTTGAATAGCTGAGGTGACGCCACTCAGGTAGCCAAGTTCTGTAGATGTGACGGAACTTACAGTAATTTTCTTATCGCCATCAGTCATGAGGGCACGACTGGCTGTACCAAGCAATCCAGCGTTGGCAATGTTGCCATGAGTGTGAGAAGAGGGCGTAAATGAAGACGGCTTGCTTGTAACCCCGTTCCACGGCACGGCGATAGCGCTGATCAAGCCAGAGCTATCGATACTGATAGTGCTCCCATCAGGCTTAACAAGACCCGCTTTAGACGTGGTGGCGATTGTAATGTCAACGAGGGTGGATGCGTGCTGGTCAGCGGCTTCGGCGGCTTGCTGGGCGGCTAGGGCGGCTTCCTTGGCCTGATTCGCAGCAGTGGCACTGTTTGCGGCGTTGGTGGCTGAGGTGCTTGCGGCGTTGGCTTTGTTCGTGGCCGTGGTCGCTGACCCGCTTGCCGATGACGCCGAATTCGCTGCGTTGGTCGCAGACGTGCTTGCCGCTGAAGCCGAATTGGCGGCGTTTGTGGCTGACGTGGCGGCTGCTGACGCCTTGCTTGTCGCAGTGCTTGCCGAACCACTGGCTGAAGTGGCGGAGTCGGCGGCTGCTGTGGCTGAGTTGGCCGCTGCTGTGGCACTATTCGCCGCATTCGTCGCAGATGTGCTGGCCTGAGAGGCTTTCGTGGACGCCGTGGAAGCGGAGCCGCTAGCCTCACTAGCTTTTGTGGACGCCGTGGAGGCGCTGTTGGCTGCGGCGGTTGCGCTATTGGCCGCATTGGTGGCCGACGTGGCTGCGGCTGAAGCCTTCTGTGTACATGTGGTCGCATCGGCGGCTGTTTGAGTTGAAATAGCATTGACAGCGGTAATGAAATATGTGTTCAGCTCATCAATCATTTGTTCGAGCTGATCCATATTCGTCTTCACAGTCGCGTCAAATCTGTCCTGTGGCAAAGCTCTAGTAGGGAACGGATCAATCGGAGTGAGTGTGGGAATTTGCGTGGCCATTATTCAATACTCCTTATATCAAGCCTTGTATCTCAAGTCGAAATTCAGTTTGATTTGGCCCTTCGTAGACGCAATGCCAGTCTTCAATCCAGCCATAGATGGATAGGGCTTCTTCGCCATCATCTCGATTACCGCCCTCTACAACTATAGGTGTAGCTCTAAGCTCTGTCAATAATCTAGCCACCAAGTTCACACGCTGTGGTGGTATATATAGAGATACACTAGCTGTTTTATTCTGCGATCTTTTTATAAGAGTAGTGACGCCAAAATCATCACGAACCTTTTTTGAATAGTCAGTAATGCCAATCTCAGCGCTATACATCGTTTCACCGATATACTGAGTCATTCCAGCTATTACATGTCCAACATACGCATTATGTTGGTTAGTTACTGGAGTGATAGTCACTGTCATAGTTCCATTTAAAGTTACTGGAACATCAGTCTTAACATTGGTGTCATTGGAATTGATTATGTGAAAATAATAGTCGTATAGCGAAATGGATGGGATATCCTCTATCAAATCCAGTGTCTCGTCGTAATTGACTGTTCCGTCACTTTCTTCAATACGCACCCTACAAGTTGCACCACCAATGTTGAGTAGAGCGAAACTATTGGAGTTAACGAATGGAACCTTAAAAACGAGCTTCTTACCTACTGGAGCCTTGGTAACTGTTTCCAAATAATCATCAAGCATCTTGTATGGATTCGTAGCACCGACCACCATCCATGAGGGATCATCACCTCCAAAGGTACTCTCTGGATTATTCCCGGTATTCCCATCTATCATCGACTTATATGTGACGTGGTTCTTTCTTACCAATGTTCCGAAAGCGTATGTTGTGCTAGAATTCCATGTAACGCCGTCAGTGGTATCGTCCTCAGCGCTTGGAGTAGCACACCAAACTGAGTCTGACGAACTACTGGAATTTAACAGAGATAACTTGTTCGGTTTAATTATTTTCATACAAACACCTCTTATATCGTTGCCGTGGCTGGGATACCTTCATTATCCCAAGATTCAAACATACGCTGCATACGTTCAATCTTGTAAGCCTGAGTGCTAAGTTTCCTCAAGATTTGACGCAAGATACTATTTGTTTCAGACCCATTAGCCTGCGCAGCTCCAGAAGAAGCGTAGTTGCCACCTCTATCAAAATTTGGTGTACGCATCAAATCTATACTATCCCTATTACTAAGAATACCATAGCTCTGAGGCGACATCAATAATTCAGGGCCTTCTTCACCGACCCAGTAGGCTTTATTGCGTGGAGTAATACCACCAGTGGCGAAGCCTTCACCATTGCCTTTTAAATCATACCAATTAGCGAGAGTTGTATAATCACCTTGAATAGCCTTTAACACATTCTCAGGAGTCCATTCACCTGCTTTAACACCATGATGGGATTTTTTCTTATCATTAAGAGCCTTAGCTTTTGCCGTCAATAACTCATAATCATTTTTATATTTTGTACTCTTTGTAGTTATACCATAACCTTCATTTATGCCTTTATTATTGAACCAACCAGCAAATGTTGAGTATCCACCAACTTCAAGAATATACTTTAATGCTGTATCAGCTTTCCATTCTCCTTTTTTAGCATAAGAAGTTGCAGTTCCTCTATCATTTAAGGTCTTTGCAACATCTACAAGTATAGCATAATCAGTTCTACCGCTTGTAGTGGTCTTTTTATCTAGATCTGCAACTTCAGCACCACCTTTTTGCGACCACCAATCACTTACTTTCATACCAAGTTTGTCATTAATATAATCAATAACCTCTTGATAGGTATAACTACCT
>Ga0265298_10010579_pt1 | contig 10900 bp, 11 predicted proteins | sample AusTroGonzalo_MG_3_FD_193486 | JGI IMG/M metagenome (GOLD analysis project Ga0265298, IMG submission 193486) | Bovine rumen microbial communities from tropical cattle in Woodstock, Queensland, Australia - Gonzalo_01 | ecosystem: Host-associated > Mammals > Digestive system > Stomach > Rumen ...
CGGAAATGTTGAAGAAGTCAAAGGCCATACCGTACACGATGCAGCTGAGAATGAACAGCAGTACGCCGGGCATGGAGGGATGACCCATGCCGAAGAAGGCGAAGCGGAGCACCCAGGCAAACATGGAGATGAGCATCACCTTCTTGATGCCGAATCTCTTCATGAAGAAGGGGATGAGCAGGATGCACAGGGTCTCTGAGGCCTGTGAGATGGCGATGAGGGCGTTGGAGTTCTTGACGGCAAAGGTATTGGCCAGGGAAGGATCTGCGGCAAAGGAGCCCAGGAAGGTATTGGCGTAGCCGTTGGTAATCTGTAAGGACGCGCCCAGGAGCATGCTGAAGATGAAGAAGATGGCAAACTGGCTGTCCTTGAACAGGGCAAAAGCCTTGAGGCCGAAAGCCTCGGCAAAGGACTGCTTGCCACCGGTGCGGTTCACCGGGCAGTTGGGCATGGTGAGGGCGTAGCCGCATAGGATGAGGGACAGGATACCGGAGCTGATGAGCTGGGTGTAACTGTCCTGCATGGCCACACCGCCGATGTGCAGGAAGTTGGTCAGGAGCATGCTGCAGATAAAGCCCACGGTACCGAACACGCGGATGGGAGGGAACTCCTTCACGGGATCCATTCCTTCGTTGGACAGGGCATTGTAAGCCACGGAGTTCACCAGGGCGATGGTGGGCATGAAGAAGGCCACGCTGAGGCTGTACAGGACGAACAGCGGAACAAACTGGACGGTGTCTCCGGCCGTGATGCAGTAGATACCAGCTTCAATCATGAACAGACCTGCCAGGGCGTGGCAGATGGAAAGGACCTTCTGGGCGGGGATTCTCTTATCGGCCAAAATACCCATGAGCGTGGGCATGAAGATGGACACGACGCCCTGCATGGCGAAGAACCATTTGATCTGGCTTCCCAGGCCGATGTTGCCCAGGTAGCGGCCCAGCGAGGTAAGATAGGCGCCCCAAACGGCAAACTCCAGGAAGTTCATCACGATGAGCTTGATGGTAACGGGTTTGATCTTGATCTGCATAATGCTATGGTTTGTTATTGTTTTCGACTGCTCGTATCACGCAAATTTACAAAATTTTCCGTATTTTTGTATGTTTAAACCTGAAGGATGTTCAAATTCGAGAAGATAGCCAACGACCCTGCCAGCGCTGCCCGCGCGGGAAAGATTTCTACCGACCACGGAGAAATCCTTACTCCCATCTTTATGCCGGTGGGCACGGTGGGTTCCGTGAAGGGAGTTTATCACAGAGACCTGGAACAAGATATCAAGGCCCAGATTATCCTGGGTAATACTTATCACCTGTATCTGCGCCCCGGTCTGGATACCCTTTACAAGGCTGGCGGCCTGCATAAATTTGAGCATTGGGACCGTCCCATCCTCACGGACAGCGGCGGTTTCCAGGTCTTCTCCCTGGCGCCCATCCGCAAACTCACGGAAGAAGGCTGCAAGTTCTCCTCCCACATTGACGGCAGCAAGCACATCTTCACGCCGGAAAACAACGTAGACACGCAGCGTAAGATTGGGGCCGATATCATCATGGCCCTGGACGAATGCTGCCCCGGAGACGCCGACATCCGCTACGCTGCCAAGTCCCTGAAGCTTACCCAGGGCTGGCTGGAGCGTTTTGCCAGGCATTTTGACGAGACCGAACCATTGTACGGATATCAGCAGGTGATGTTCCCCATCATCCAGGGCTGTGTGTATCCGGAACTGCGCAAGCAGGCCGTAGAGCACGCCCTCAAGCTGGACAACGCCAATCGCGGCGGCTATGCCGTAGGCGGCCTGGCGGTAGGGGAGCCCACGGAAAAGATGTACGAGATGCTGGAGGTAACCTGCCCGCTTCTGCCGCAGGACAAACCCCGCTATCTCATGGGTGTAGGCACGCCTGCCAATATTCTGGAAGGAATAGCCCGGGGAATTGATATGTTCGACTGCGTGATGCCCACCCGAAACGGCCGCAATGGCATGCTTTTCACATGGGATGGAATCATGAACATGCGCAATGCCAAGTGGACGGACGATTTCTCGCCCCTGGATCCCCAGGGAACTTCTTTCGTAGACAGTTACTACACAAGGGGATACATCCATCACCTGTTCATAGCCAAGGAAATGTTTGCAGCCATGGTGGCCACTGAGCACAACCTGGCTTTCTATCTGGACCTGGTCCGTGTGGCCCGCGAGCACATCCTGGCCGGGGACTTCCTTGCCTGGAAGAACGCCGTAATCCCTAAATTGACGCATCGCCTATGACGTTCAAATTCAAGGGACTCCAACGGCTGGACTGGTACATCATCAGGAAATTCCTGGTGACGTTCTTTGTGTCCATCCTCTTCCTGGCGGTGCTCATCATCATCTTCGATATCAGTGAAAAGATTGAAGACTTCATCAAGAAGGAAGCCCCTCTCCGTGAGATTGTCTTCGATTATTACGTGAACTGGGTGCCGTTCTTCATCAACCAGTACGCCCCCATGTTCGTGTTCCTGACGGTGATTTTCTTCACCTCCAAGATGACGCAGGATTCCGAGGTGGTGGCCATGCTGTCCAGCGGTATCAGCTATCACCGTTTTGTGTTGCCCTATATCCTGTCGGCCTGCTTTATTGCGCTGCTTTCCCTGGAACTGGGGCAATGGGTGCTGCCACATGCCAATGGCGTGCGAGTGGAGTTTGAGCAGAAGTACAATCCATGGCGAAAGGTGAAGATAGGGCACGACATGCACTACAAGCTGGAAAATGACCATTTCGTGTATCTGGAGAGCTTCAGTGCCTATAACAATACGGCGTACAATTTCACGCTGGAGGATCTTTCGGACGGCAGGCTCCGTTCCAAGCTGACGGCCGAAAGTGCCCAGTATGATACAACGACTGGCGTATGGCACCTGAGAAACTGGTTCATCCGCGATTACGATGAAGGCCTCCGGGATCACATCCGAAGCGGCCGTCAGATGGACACCACCCTCAGCCTTACCAGAGACGACTTTTTCCTGAACAAATTCACCATCCAGCGCCTGAACAAGCGGGAACTTGACCAGCTTATCGAGACCCAGATCATGCGAGGCGACGCCTCCGTGAACCGGGCGCTCATCGAGAAGAACAACCGTTATTCCATGCCCTTCTCCACCATCATCCTCACCATCATCGGCCTGGCCCTCTGTACCAAGAAGAAGAGGGGAGGAATGGGTTGGAACCTGGCGGCAGGAACGGCCCTGGCATTCTCCTATATCCTGTTCATGCAGTTCAGCGAGATGTTCGTGATAACGGATACCTTGCCGGCATCCATCGCTATCTGGATGCCCAACATCCTGTACACAATCATTGCAATTGTCCTTTACATAAAAGCTCCTAAATAATGAAGGTTCCGATAGTTAATCATTCACCTTACCCTTGCCCGGCATACGCCACTCCGCAGAGCGCCGGCGTAGACCTCAAGGCCAACCTGACGGAATCCATCACCCTGCAGCCCCTGCAGCGCACATTGGTTCCCACCGGCCTGTTCATGGCCCTTCCGGCCGGATATGAGGCCCAGGTGCGTCCCCGCAGCGGCCTGGCTGTCAAGCATGGCATCACCGTGCTCAATACTCCCGGCACCATTGATGCCGACTACAGGGGAGAGATCAAGGTGATTCTGGTGAACCTCTCCAACGAGCCTTTCGAGATTGTCCCCGGAGAGCGTATAGCCCAGATGGTCATTGCCCGCCACGAGCAGGTGGAATGGGAACCCGTAGAAGAACTGGACGCCACCGAGCGCGGCGCCGGAGGATTTGGAAGCACTGGAAAACAATGAGTATTCAAGACCTTTACGATATTTACCTGCATAGCGCAGGCGTATGTACGGACACCCGTACCCTCAAGAAAAACCAACTCTTTTTCGCCCTCAAGGGAGAGAATTTCGACGGCAACCGCTTCGCCCTCCAGGCTTTGGAGAAAGGAGCTTCGTATGCTGTAGCGGGGGAGGATCTGGAGGCCGATGACCCCCGCCTCATCAAGGTCCCCGATACCCTGGAAGCCCTCAAGGCGCTGGCTACCTATCACCGCCGGCAGTTGCGCATCCCTGTTATCGGCCTGACCGGCACCAACGGCAAAACTACCACCAAGGAGCTGATCAAGACAGCTCTGGGTGCGGCTTATCGCGTGAGTGCCACAGAGGGCAATCTGAACAACGAGATTGGCGTACCGCTGACGGTTCTCAAAATCGGTCCCCGCGCCCAGATTGCCATTGTGGAAATGGGTGCCAGCCATCCCGATGACCTCAAACCGCTCCTGGCTGTGGCGCAGCCCAACCTGGGCCTTATCACCAATGTGGGCAAGGCACATCTGGAAGGCTTTGGCACTTACGAGGGCGTAAAGCACGCCAAGGGCCTGCTGTATGACTACCTGAAGGAACACGACGGCATAGTATTCGCCAATGCCGACGACCCCGTGCTACAGGAAATGCTGGCCCAGAGGGGGCTGGAAGCCATAGGCTACACAAAGGAAGGTGTAACCATCCAGGCCGATCCCTTCGTGGAACTGGACTTTGGCGACGCCGTCCTGAAGACGCAGCTGGTGGGTGCCTACAACGCCGACAACGCGCTGGCCGCCCTCAAACTGGCCTGGTTCTTCGACGTTGCACGCGAGGATGCCCTGCAGGCCATCGCTTCGTACGTTCCTTCCAATAACCGCAGCCAACTGGTTAAGACAGAGAAGAATACCGTTATAGTAGATGCCTACAACGCCAACCCTTCCTCCATGGCCGTCGCCCTGGACAATCTGGCCCAGATGAAAGGCCGCAAGGTAGCCATGCTGGGAGACATGAGGGAGCTGGGGGCCGATGCCGCCGAAGAGCATACCCGCATCGTGGAGAAATTGCAGGCCGTCATTCCGGGCGAAGCCGCGGGAACGGCCTACCTGGTGGGTGAGGAATTCACCAAGGCTGCCGCAGGCAAGCCCTATAAAACTTTCGCCACCTCCGAAGAGCTGGCGAAGTATCTTGTGGAAAACCCGCTGGAAGGCTGCACCGTTCTTTTGAAGGGCTCTCACAGCATCCAGATGGAAAAGGTTATAGATTCGCTTTAACTATCAGTTTGTGCACGGCGTAAGCCAGCACAAGGCCCAAGGTTAAGCCGAAGAGGCTTCCTACCAGAATATCCCCCAGATAATGGGCCGCCAGCATGGTACGGCTCAGGGAAACCAGCATGGCCCACAGCATGATTAGACATCCGTAAAGGCCGTAGTGGTGCTTGCTGTCGTTGAGCTGGAAACCGGCCCAGGAGCCCGCCGCAAAGCCAAAGGCGTTGCTGGCATGGCCGGAGAAAAAGCCGTACAGGCCGCCGTGGATGCCATCCGGGCAAACGACGCCGTTGGCTATCATCCAAGGGTCCCGGCAGGGACGCAGGCGCATGAAGCCGTCTTTGAACAGGTTGGCAATCTGGTCCGTGAGCAGTACACCCAGAACCAGGGTCAGAATGACCGCCAGACCTTTTTTCCAGCCCAGCCGCCAGATAAGGGCCACCATCACAAGCACGTACAAAGGAATCCATTCCCGGATGCCAGACAAAGCATGCCAGAAGCCGTTCATGGCTTCCGGATTGTGCTGATTGAGCCAGAGGGATACCTGTTGGTCTATTTGGACAAGGCGGTCCATAGGGCTTCCTTGAGTTCGTTCAGACCGGTCTGGGTAACCGAAGAGATGAAGACGTGGGGAATATCGGCCGGAAGTTTCTTTTCAATCTTGGCCTTCTGCTTCTCGTCTATGAGGTCCGTCTTGGTGACGGCCAGTACGCGGTCCTTCACCAGAAGCTCCGGATTGTATTCTTCCAGTTCCTTGAGCAGAATCTTGTAGCCTTTGGCCACGTCGGGTTCATCGGCCGCTACCATGAACAGGAGCACCGAGTTGCGCTCGATATGCCGGAGGAAGCGCATGCCTATGCCCTTTCCCTCGTGGGCGCCCTCGATGATGCCGGGGATATCGGCCATTACAAAGGAACGGTTGTCGTGGTAACGGACTATGCCCAGATTGGGTTCCAGGGTGGTAAATGCGTAATTGGCAATCTTGGGTTTTGCCGATGTAATGGCGGCCAGCAGGGTGCTCTTGCCCGCGTTGGGGAAGCCCACCAGGCCCACATCGGCCAATACTTTCAGTTCCAGGATGAACCAGCCTTCCTGGCCTTCTTCACCGGGCTGGGCGTAACGGGGAGTCTGGTTGGTGGGGCTTTTGAAATGGTCGTTGCCCCAGCCGCCGCGGCCGCCCTGGCACAGGATGTATTCCTGGTCCTTTTCTACCAGTTCGGTGATGACTTCTTCCGTCTCGGCGTCCTTCACCACCACGCCCTGGGGTACTTCCAGGACTATGTCTTCGCCGTTCTTGCCGCGCTTGAGGGCTTCGGCCCCGTTGCCTCCGTTCTCTGCCTTCACTACTTTGCGGTAGCGCAGATGGATGAGCGTCCACAGCTGGGGATTCACCCGCAGGATGATGTGGCCGCCGCGGCCGCCGTCACCGCCGTCCGGGCCGCCCTTGGGGACGTATTTGGCGCGGTGAAGGTGTGCGCTGCCGGCCCCTCCGTGCCCGCTGGCGCAGAAGATGCGTACGTAATCTATGAAGTTGGATTCTGCCATAGGTTAGTCTTCAAAGCCCCGGAATCCCAGGTCGAAGACCACTCCGATGGTGGCGCTGCCCAGAATGGCAAAACGGCCGCTGCGGTCTGTACGGAAGGTTTTCTCGCTGGTCAGGATGGCGTTAAGATCTAAGGCCACACTCATGAAATCCGTGACGCGGAACTGGTTCATCCAGCCGCCGCCAATGCCCACGGAGCCCTTGTGACTGCCCAGGCTGGAAGCCAGGATACCGCTGACTCGCATATAAAGGGCGGGATTCCACACCCGGTTGGGCTTATAGGATTGGAATGTGTTCATGAAATTCCACAGACCGTCCGCATGGAGCTGGAACAGGCCGAAGACAGTGTCAGAGGAGAACCAGGTCTCCTGGGGATCGGCCGGATTGGCCAGGATGCCGTGGAGGACGGCGCGGAAGCCGAAGGCCGGGGCAAACCAGTCACCTATATACAACTGGGCGGCGGGGGCTGCCGGAGAAATCTTGGCGTTGTCATATACGAGGTTTCCGCCAAGTCCGACGCCCAGGAACCAGTTGTTTTTCTGGGCATGCGAAGGGATGGACGTGGCCAGAAGGGCCAGTATCAGGGTAAGGGAATATAAAGCTCTTTTCATAGGTCGGAATATTCTTTTTACAATTCGCACAAAAGTACGAAATTCTTTTGAAAATACTATAAGTCTATGTCGGATAAAATGCTTATCTTTGAAAGATGAATAGCCTTGTGTTCCATTTCAGCGATGCCTACCGGGAAGAGGGTTTTCTTTCCTGGCTGCAAGAGGCTCAGGTTCTGGATTTTACCGGCTTGGAAGGCTGCTGCTGCTATTGTGACACCGAGGCAAGGAAAACGTTGGAAGAGGCATTTCCCCAACCCTTGCCGTGCTTGCGGTGGCTGGACAGCGGAGACTACCACTACCTGTCCCACCTGCTGGCCCTCCGGGAGAAGGAACCTTTCCACCTGGTGCTGCTGGACAACCATCCCGACAACCAGGACGCCGCCTTTGAAGGAGTGCTCTCCTGCGGCAGCTGGGTGAAGGACATGCAGGAACAGAACGCCCTGCTGCGGGATGTCCTCACCATCGGCCCTCCAGGCTGTGGGAATGAGGTTCCGCAGGAGTGGCTGGAAAAGAGAAGGGGAGAGCGGGTGTACGTGTCGCTGGACAAGGACATCATGGACAAGGCTTACGCCCGCACGGACTGGACCCAGGGAGGCCATACACTGGAAGATGTTAAAAAAGAATTGGGCCGATTGGCACAGTCCATGGAGATAGCGGCGGTGGATATTTGCGGGGAACTGGCTCCCTCCAAGGGCGCCACGCCGGAAGACCTCCGGATTAACATGGAAACAAATATTGAACTATATCAATTCATAATAACCAACCTTTTAAAGTAACGCGCTAACTATGTCAGACGTTCAAATCCCTCTGGACCAGTTGCAGAAGACCTGCCTGTACGACGCCCACGTGGCCCTGGGAGCCAAGATGAGCCCCTTCGCCGGATTCATGATGCCCATCCAGTATAGTTCCATTACCCAGGAACACATGGCTGTGAGGCAGAAAGTGGGCATGTTCGACGTGTCCCACATGGGAGAAATCTTCGTGAAAGGCCCTGAGGCCGAGGCTTTCATCAACCACATTTTCACCAACGATATCCGCGGATACGACCCCGGAAAGGTCCTCTACGGCATGATGTGCTATCCCGACGGAGGCACCGTGGACGATCTTCTGGTCTACCGCGAATTCCTGGCCGACCATTTCCTGCTGGTGGTGAACGCCGCCAATATCGACAAGGACTTCGCCTGGATCCAGGAACACGCCAAGGGCTTCGACTGCAAGCTGGACAACGCTTCGGACCGCATCGGCCAAATCGCCGTCCAAGGCCCTGAGGCAGAAAAGATTGTCATCGAAGTACTGGGTTATAAGGAAGCGGCCGATCTGGCCTTCTATACCTTCTGTGACGTGGAGTACAAGGGTGAGCGCCTGATCCTGAGCCGTACCGGCTACACCGGAGAAGACGGTTTCGAGCTTTACACCACTCCCGAGAATATCGTGGAGATTTGGGACCGTCTCCTGAAGGCGGGCGTAGAACCCTGCGGTCTGGGTTGCCGCGACACCCTGCGCTTCGAGGCCGGTCTTCCCCTGTACGGAGACGAACTGAGCCCCGAAATCAGCCCCGTGATGGCCGGTCTGGGCATGTTCTGCAAGTACGAGAAGGATTTCATCGGCAAGGAAGCCCTCCTGGACCAGAAGGCCGGCAACATCGGCCGCAAGCTGGTGGGTATCGAGATTGAGGACAAGGCCATCCCGCGCGCCGGCTATCCTGTAGAGACGGCCGATGAGAAAGAGGTGGGCGTAGTCACTACCGGTTACCACTCCCTTTCCCTGGACAAGAGCATCTGCTTTGCCCTGGTGGACAAGGAGTACGCCGCCCTGGACACTCCGCTGAACATCCGCATCCGCAAGAAGGTGTTCCCCGGCAAGGTCATCAAAAAGAGATTCTATCAAACAAATTACAAAAAATAAACACAAAGCACTATGTCTAAGATTCTTGAAGGAATTAAGTATTCTGAGTCCCACGAGTGGGTAAAAGTTGAGGGTGATGTAGCCGTGGTCGGCGTTTCCGACTTCGCCCAGAAAGAGATGGGAGACATCACCTATGTAGATATGCCTGAGGTGGACGACGAAGTGACCGCCGGTGAGGAATTCGGCGCCCTGGAGAGCGTGAAGGCCTCTTCCGAGCTCATCGCCCCCGTTTCCGGTACCGTGGTGGAAGTGAATGCCGGGCTGGAGGACACCCCCGAGAAGGTGAACGAAGACGCTTACGGCGCCTGGATCATCAAGGTCAAGATGTCCGATCCTTCCGAGCTGGACGCTCTCATGGACGCTACCTCATACAAGGCTGCAATCGGCGAGTAAGATGGCCCAGCTTCCTTATTTACCCCAGACGGAAGCGGATGTAAAGGCCATGCTGGCCCGCATAGGCGTGAGCAAGCTGGAAGACCTGTACAGCGACGTTCCCGCCCAGTTCCTGCACAAGGGCGCCTATGCCCTTCCGGACGCCCTGTCCGAGCAGGAAATCCGCGACTATTTTGCCTCCCTGGAGGCCATGAACGCCCGGCTGAAGGTGTTCGTGGGCCAAGGCGCCTACGACCACTACACGCCGTCCGTCATCCCTTACCTGTGCTCCCGTTCGGAGTTCCTGACGGCTTACACTCCCTATCAGTGTGAGATTTCCCAGGGTACGCTCCGTTACATCTTCGAGTACCAGAGCATGATGTGCGAGCTAACCGGCCTGGACGTCTCCAACGCCTCCATGTACGACGGCCCCACCGCCGCCGCCGAGGCCATGAAGATGGCCATCGCCTGCGCCCGCAAGAAAACCCGCGTACTCCTGTCGGCCACCCTTCTTCCCAACGTGATTGCCGTAGTTAAAACCTACGCCAAGTTCCACGGGGTAGAGATTGGCATGATCAAGGCCGATGGCGGCCAGACGTCCCTGGAGGCCCTAAAGGCCGAACTTGCCAAGGATGACGTGGCCGGTGTCATCGTGCCTTCCGTGAACCGTTACGGCATTGTGGAAGACCACAGCGGCTTTGCCGATGCCATCCACGAAGAGAAGGGCATCCTGGTAGAATACTGCGACCCTTCGGCCCTTGCCGTGGTCAAGACGCCCGCCGAATGGGGGGCCGATGTGGCCGTAGGCGACGGCCAGGCCCTGGGCCTGCCGCTCTGCTACGGCGGTCCTTACGTGGGCTTCATGACGGTGAAGAAAGAGCACATGCGCAAGATGCCCGGCCGTATCGTGGGTCAGACCACGGACAAGGAAGGCCGCCGCGTCTTCGTGCTTACGCTCCAGGCCCGCGAGCAGCATATCAAGCGTGAGAAGGCCACTTCCAACATCTGCTCCAACGAGAGCCTCATGGCCCTCTGGGTCACCGTGTACCTGTCCCTGATGGGTCCGGAAGGCATGAAGCAGGTGAACAAGCTCAGCGCCGACGGTGCCCATTACCTGAAGGCGGAACTGCTGAAGACCGGCAAGTTCGAGGATGTGTTCCCGGACAAGCCTTTCCTCAAGGAGTTCGTTCTCAAGTATAAGGGAACCGGTCTGCAGGAGCGCCTGGAGAAGGCCGGCTTCTTTGCCGCCCTGGAGACGGAAGAAGGTTATGTGAGCTTCTGCGTAACGGAGAAGCGCACCAAGGAAGAAATCGACCGCCTGGTCGCTATTGTCAAGGAGGGCTAGACTATGAAATACTACGACAAACTCGTTTTCGAACTCTCCCAGGAAGGCCGTACCGGTTTCTCCCTGCC
>Ga0265298_10010580_pt1 | contig 10898 bp, 8 predicted proteins | sample AusTroGonzalo_MG_3_FD_193486 | JGI IMG/M metagenome (GOLD analysis project Ga0265298, IMG submission 193486) | Bovine rumen microbial communities from tropical cattle in Woodstock, Queensland, Australia - Gonzalo_01 | ecosystem: Host-associated > Mammals > Digestive system > Stomach > Rumen ...
ATGGCGCGGGAGCAGGACGACGACGAACGGGAGCGACGACGAGGAAGCCCGGTCTCGCGCGGTATCCCGCGCGACCGGCCCGAATTCGACCAGAGTTGCCAAGCGCGGCTTGTTTCGACGCCGCAGCCGAGCGGACCGAAGCCCCTTTAGCCGAGTTGAGCAGGACTGCGACCCGAAGACATACTCGTGTATGTCGAGCGGTCGCATGGACGCTCAAATCGGCAAAGGGGCACAGGGAGCACGGTTGCGTCGAAACAAGCCGCACCTAGGAAAGCAAAACAGGGGGAACTGGGAACGGGGAACGGAAAGAGGGAGAAGGTACGAGGGACGAGGGGGAAGGTACGAGGGAGAAGGTACGGGGAAGGATGGAGGAAGTTGGTGACCAATGCGCCCTACCGGGAAGACGACTACGAGAAGAGGCTCCAGCGAACGCGGCGGACCTTGACGCGATTAGCGTCAGCGGGGATCAGGAGAAGCTTCGTCGGCCCCTTCCTGCGGAAGACCAGCGGAACCGCATGCTCGGCTATCCAGCGACGCCGGAAATTCGCCGCGGAAAGCCCGCGATCCTCGACTATGAACACCGGGTTCCCCTCCACAAACGACATCGCGACCTCCGCGCCACGCTCGTTCTCGACATAAACGTTGACGAGCAGCCTTCTCGGCCGCTCGTCAAGCGATGCGAACACCGCCGCAAAGCAGTTTCGCAGGAACTCCGGCGAAGGATCGCACGGATCGATGCGGATTGTCGCGCGTTCGGCCCGCCCCCAAAGCATCTCGTCAAGCGTCGGGCCAGAGCTGGTGCGCGAGCTCGCGAAGCTTGTACTTCTGGATCTTCTGCGAGGCGGTCATCGGGAAGACGTCCATGAAGTGGACGAACTTCGGGATCTTGAACCACGATATCTTGTCCTTGCAGAACTCTCCGACGTCCTCCTCCTTTATGTCGGCGCCGTCCGCCGGGATGATGAACGCCGCGGGCTGCTCGCCATACTTCTTCGAAGGGCAGCCGACGACCGCCACGTCCTTCACGCCGGGCATCGTCCCGATGAAGTCCTCGACCTCCTTGGGGCTGATGTTCTCGCCGCCGCGGATTATGAGGTCCTTCAGGCGCCCTGTGATGTAGTAGTAGCCCTGCTCGTCCATCCGCCCTATATCGCCGGAGTGGAGCCAGCCGTTCTTGTCGATGCACTTCGCGGTCTGCTCGGGCATGTTGTAGTAGCCCTTCATGTTGTTGAAGCCGCGGCAGCATATCTCGCCATCGGTGTTGAGAGGCGCGAGATCGCCCGTCTCGGGGTCGATGATCGCGACCTCCACGCCGGGCAGCGCCTGACCGATGGTCTTGCACTTGCGGTCGATCGACTCCTCGAAGTAGCGAGTCATCGTCATCACGGGACCGGACTCGGTGAGTCCGTACGGATTCGTGATCTCGCGCATGAACATCTTGGTCTGGGCCTGCTGCATGCGATGGACCGGGCATGCCGAGCCCGACATGATGCCGGTCCTGAGCGACCTAAAGTCGAAGCGGCTGAAGAGCGGATGGTCGAGCATCGCGATGTACATCGTAGGCACGCCGTACGTCGCGGTGCACTTCTCGCGCTCGATCGAGGTCATCACCTGGACGGGATCGAACTTCTCGAGAAACACCATCGTCGAGCCGTGGTTCACGCAGCTCATCACGCCGAGGACGCATCCGAAGCAGTGGAAAAGCGGCACCGGTATGCAGACGCGGTCGCGCGACGAAAGGTTCTGGCACGCACCGATCCAGAAGCCATCGTTCGCGATGTTGCGGTGGGTGAGCTGCACGCCCTTCGGGAAGCCGGTGGTGCCGCTCGTGTACTGCATGTTCACGACGTCGTTCACGTCCACCTCGGCCTGGCGCGCGAAGTAGTCCGCCACGGTCGTCTCACACGCGAGGCTCTTGACCTCGTTCAGGGAGTACATGCCGCGGTGCTTTTCGCCGCCAAGGAAGAAGACTCGCTTGAGGTGGGGGTACTTCGCGCACTTGAGCTCGCCGCGCGGGCACGCCTTAAGCTCGGGGATGAGATCGTTCAGGACCTGCACGTAGTCGCAGTCGCGGTAGCCGTTGATGACGAAAAGGTTCTCGGTGTCGGACTGCTTCAGGGCGAAGTCGATCTCGGCCGACTTGTAGTTGATGTTGAGCGGCAGGAGGATCGCGCCTATCTTCGCGGTCGCGAACATCAGCACGACCCAGTGAGGCACGTTTGTCGCCCAAAGCGCGACCTTTTCGCCCCTCTTCACGCCAAGGGCCATGAGGCCCCTCGCCACGAGATCGACCTCTTCGCCGAACTCGTACCACGTAAGTCGATAGTCGCGGTCGGCATACACGACGGCATCGTTCTCGCCGCAACGGGCAATCGTCTGGTCGAGAAGCTGGCCGAGGGTATACTCACGAGTAATGGGCAGGTTGTGCCAAGGCACACCTGTCGAAACGCTCTGCGTAAACGGCGGCTTCGACGGAGCGGAGCCGAACGGATCACTAAGTTTGAATTCAGCCATGGGGGGTATTATATCAAAAACACCGCGATCGCGACGGCCAGAAGCACCAAAACGAAAGATATGGCCTTGCGCCAGGCCGGCACGGCCTCCCCTGATCCGCCGCCGTCGGGACGGCCGAGGACCCGGCTCAGGCCGCGAAGGGCCAGAGGGAGCCGCCCCCTGGGAGTGGCGAACGCCGCCGCGGCGCCAAGAAGCCCCACGACGGCGAACACGGCTATGGCCTTTGCTATCACCCGTTCTTCTTCTCGAAGTCCTTCATGAATGCGACGAGCGCGTCCACGCCGGACATCGGGAATGCATTGTAGATCGAGGCGCGAAGACCGCCGACCGACCTGTGGCCCTTGAGCGAGCTCATGCCGGCCTCCTTGGCCTCTGCGATGAACTTCTTCTCGAGCTCCTCGTCGCCGCCCTTGATGCGCCAGGTGACGTTCATGTTGGAGCGGAACTCCTTAAGCGCCGTAGGCGTCCAGAACTCGCTGGAGTCGATCACGTCGTATATCTTCTTCGCCTTCTCGACATTGAGCCTGAAGAGATTCTCCTTGCCCATTTTCTTCACCCACTTCATCGTCTCGCCGAAGATGTAGATTCCCCACGTAGGCGGAGTGTTGTAGAGCGAATTCTCCTTCGTGTAGGTGCGGTACTGCAGCATCGTCGGGATCGCCTCGGGACCCTTCTCCGCGAAGTCGTTCCTGATGGCGACGACCGCCATGCCGGAAGGACCGAGGTTCTTCTGGGCTCCGGCGTAGAACATCGAGAACTTCGAGTAGTCGCGCTCGCAGCTGAGGATGTCGGAGCTCATGTCGCCGATGAGCGGGGCCTCGACCTCGGGGATCACCTTCATCTCGGCGCCGGAGATCGTCTCGTTGGTGCAGATATGCGCATACGCCGCGCCCTTTGTCCAGTTGAACTCGGTCGGCTGGCGGGTCGGGATGTCCTTCTGGCAGTCGGCCGCGACATTCACCGTCGCGCCGCGCAGAGCGGCCATCTTCCTGGCCTCCTTGAGGGCCTTGTTGCCCCAAGTGCCCGAGTTGACATAGTCGGCCGTCGCGCCGGCGGAAAGGAAGTTCATCGGGATCATCGCGAACTGCATCGACGCGCCCCCCTGGATGAACACGACGGACCAGTCATCGCCAAGTCCGCACAGTTCCTTGAATGTCGCAACGGCCTCCTGGTGGATCGCGTCATAGTCCTTGCCGCGGTGCGACATCTCCATCACCGACATGCCGGTTCCCTTGTAGTCGACCAGCTCGTTCTGCGCTTCCTGCAGGACCTCGAGCGGCAGCACCGCAGGACCCGCAGAGAAGTTGTATGCTCTTGCCATTTTAACTGTTTGCCTTTCTTTATGTTTTCTCTTCCGGAAAAATCACTTCTCCCTGTTGGTCGGGAGACCCCAGGACTCGAGCTTGGAGGCTATCCAGTCGAAGCTCGCCTCGTGCATGTCGCGCGCCTTGCCGCACGGTATGACCGGGCCCGCCGAGAGGCGGATGTCCTTCGATGTATCGACGGTGCCGAAGTCCTTGAACACCTTCGAAAGAAGCCCCTTCTCGCGAGTCGGCATGCAGCGCGAGTCGATCGCGAGCGGCACGATCGGAATGCCCGCCTTCTCGGCGAGCTTTGCGCCGATGGACGAGAAGTGCCTGCGCTCGAAGACCTTCTGCCTGGTTCCCTGCGGGAAGATTAGAAAGCTGTTGCCCTCGGAGATCCTCTTTACGCCTATGTCGAAGAGGCGCAGCAGGTCCGCCTTGGGGTTCTTGCGACCGATCCCGACGAGCCCCATGTGGGCGGCGGCCTTCTCGAGGAACGGAAGATGGGCGAGCGAGGCCTTCGCGACGACATTGAACGGCCCGTAGGTCAGCAGGATGGGCGGCAGGAATATCGTCTCGAAGGTCGACATGTGGTTGCAGAGATACATGACCGGCCCCTTGTACGCAGCGCGGTCGCCCCATCCGTCAATGGTGACGTTCATCCCGAACGACTCTGGGGTCGTCACCGTCGAAAAGCAGAACTGAGCCCAGCGCTCGGTCTTCAGAAGCCCTAGTGCCTCGTATACGGCACAGAACGGGAAAACCCTGCTCACGGCGAAGGAGAACCGCGTCGTGACGAGAGCGCCCGGCTTGTGGCGCTTCTGCGCACGGCGTTCCGGCGGCGTGGTGTAGCCGCCCGTGGCGAGGAGTTCCTTGCGGAATGTCTCTAAATCTGTCTTTTTCATTTGAGCCGTGTATTATATCACAATGTTTGCGCGCACGTATGCAGGCTCAGAGCGTGACTTCGCCTATGAAGTGCTTGGACTTGGGCTTGTCCAGGCGCATGGTGAGCACAAGACGCTTCTCCGCCGCCGTGCCCCAGTCGGTGTACACCGTCGCGGTCACCGTGGTAGCGCCAGTCAAGGCCGTCTGATGGGAGGCGTAGTAGTTAGAGAGCACCTTGTAGGTACCCTGCTCCAGCTCCTTCTTCATGTACTCCTCGGGACCGTAGCCCGTCGTAACGTCCTCCGAGACGAACCCGCCCTCCGCGGTGCGGCGATTGCCGTAGAACGCCTCCTCGCCGTTAGGCTCCAGGACGTGCAGGTCGATGTCCGTCTCGTCCGCATCCCAGCTCATCACGATCCTGAGCTTGACCGGAAGGTCGCGGCGATAGGCCGCGTCGAACTCCGGAATGGCGGGCCCGCCGCCCTCGCCCCATTCAACGGCGTTCACCCAGGAGATGAGCCCGTTCAGCTCCTCAAGGGAGATCACGGACACCTGGAAGTCGTTGCCGCGCCGCCCGCTGCGACGCGCCGTCGCCTTGAACGCAGCGTTCGCGAGAAGCTTCAACGCCTCCTCCAGCATCGCAACGTCCTTCGCCTCCTTGCCTGCCTCGGAGAGAACGAGCGCCAGATCGCGGCTCGATTGCCCCTCCTCGCCCCTGAGCCGGAGCGCCTTGCGGAAAGCCAGCACCGCGAGACCGTAGCTCCCGGCTTCGCGCGCCCGCCATCCCATCGAGCGCCAAAGGGCCGCGTCCTCGAGCTTGAACTCGGCAAGGTTGGAAAGGATGCGATCGGCAAGCGTGTTCTCGCCCGCCTTGTAGAACCATCCAGCGCAGTCGAGATAGAAGGCAGGCGAACCGCCATACGTTTCGCGCTCCTTGAGATACGTCCTGTACGCCTCCCCCTTCTCCGCGGCGCCGAGGGCATCAATGTAGGGAGTCTTCGGGTCCCACGGCTTCAGGGTGACGACAGGCGATGCGCCAGACCCTGCGACGCCTGGCGCAGGAGCAGGCGAGGGCGCCGCTTCCGGTTCTTCGCACAGTTCTTCGCACAGTTCCATCGCTCCGTCAGCCGCCGGCTCGGATGCCATGCGGGCACGGGCCACGCCGCTGCGCTCAGCCGCACCCGACCCGGGAGCCCCGGCGCTGAAGACATTTGCGACAGCGCTTACCACATTGTCAAACACCCCGCTCTTCGGCGTTTTTTTCGGGGGCTTGGGATCGTTCCACCACTTTACGCGCTCTTCCCAGTAACGCAAAAGCTCCTTTTCGTGCTCGGCCCGCGCCCTTTTGTCGGCGATCGGATCATCCTCCGCAGCGCGACGCCTCACCCACTCGTCATGTATCGCGAGATTCGCCGGAGGCTCGATCTTGTGCTCGAGCCACTGGTCGAGCGTTTCGAGAACGATGAGCGAAAGGCCGGGGCCTGCGACGCCATACCTGCGGCCGAGCGAAAGGAACTCGTCCTTGCGGGCGCCGGACTGCGAGGAAAGATCCTGCATCCGCCTCGCCGCCCAGACGGTCGCAAGAAGCGCACCGTCCTTCACTTCGACGCCTTCGGGGACCTGTTCGTCCTTGGCGAGCCTGCGGACTTCGACCGGACGGCGAGGCGCATCGCCGCGCGACGCGATGATGACGCAGGAAATCTCCTCATATCCCGGGTTCTCAAGCCCCATCGTATCGATCTCGTCGGTAAAGAGGAGAACAGGCGAGCCTGAATTCGCGCCGGAGCACTCGAGGGCGCGCCCTATGTCAGTTCCGCCATCGTAATCGAGCGCGTCGATCGCAGCGCACAGCTCGGCGCGCGAGGCGAACGCGCGGGCCTCATCGGGCTTGTTCCTGAACGGGATGAAGAGCCACTCTCCGGTTTCGGGAAGTGACTCGAGCTTCTTCCTCCACGCCGCGGCCAACGGCTTCGCGCTCATGCTCGCATCCCACAGTATGCTCCCCTTCGAGAACCCGGCAATGCGGTCGCCCTCGACCTTCGCGTCACCCTCCCCCGCACACGCCGCAAAGACATCATCGCCATCGCGCTCGTATATGACGCCTGCCGCGGCATCATCGGCCTTTGGCGCGACGTAGTCCACGACGGCCTTGCGCGGAACATTGGCGTTCAGGGGGAATATGCGCGTCTTCCAGACATTGCCCTTCACCTGCTCGACGATGCCGGGGTCAACGCCCTTCCTGACTTCGTTCTCGAAGGCTACGCGGGCCTTCTCCTTTTCGCATACGACGCCGGGGACCATCTCATCGCCGATCTGCAGGAAGTAGCCGCATACGAACGCCTCCTCGGGAATCGGAAACTCGAATTCGCCCGCCATGACGCGCGGATTGGGATTCGTGAACGTGAACGTCGTCCGGACGCGCCTGAAGAACGCGTTCTCGGCGACAACGGTCTCGCTCTGCTCGACCGCGACCGGCTTTTCGTCGGCGCGCAGATCGACTACGCGGATCACAGGCGGCGGGATCTGAATCTCCTCGGGGAAGCCGACGGCAGGGAGTGAAGCGGCCAGGAGAAGCAGCAGGAGTTTCTTTTCTGTTTTCATAATTTGATTACCTGGTGAGGAAATGGACGGGGGAAGATTCGCGGCTGTGGGGCTGGCTGCGGTACAGCGACCAGCCGTTGTTGAGCCAGAAGCTTATGCCGCAGACCCACATCGCGGGCAGGAGAAGCCCATGGTTTCCAGATATCTCGGCGACGATGACGATCGCCGTCATGGGAATCCTTATGGCGCTCGCGAGAAAGCCCGCCATGCCTACGAGCGCAAACGCGGCAGGGTGGATCTCGAACGTCGAGGGAAGGACGCGCGCGAAGAAAAGCCCTACAGCCGCGCCGAGCGTTCCGCCGCAGACGAGCGCCGGCGCGAACACGCCGCCTGATCCTCCTGAGCCGACCGTAAACGCAGTCGCTATCGCCTTCATGAAGAAGAAGCAGACGAATCCCGCGATGGTCAGCGGACCGAAATCCTCGAAGAGCTCGCTGCTGCCGGCGGTGAAGCTGGCCTGTATGACGGAGTAGCTCGTTCCGAGAATGTCCGGGACGAAAAAGCCGATAAGCCCTACCGCAAGGCCGCCAACGACGACCTTTGTCCAACCCGGCCAGCGCCTGTCGTGGAACCACGTCTCGGCTCCGCGGAAGAACGCTATGTAGAACCTTACGCCATATGTCACGATAAGGGCGAGGACAAAGTACGGCAGAAGCCTCAGCCCGTTCTGGTACGCGCAATCAGGCGGCATGGTGAAGAGCGATCCCCATCCGAAGAAGTAGGCGAAGACTGTATAGCTGACCGCGGACGCCGTGAAGCTCGGCAGAAGCGTCTCGTACTCGACGTCGCTGGAGGAGTAGAATATCTCCACGCCGAAGATCGCGCCCGCCAGAGGCGCCTGGAAGAGGGCGCTTATGCCGGCGGCCAGCCCGGCAGCCATGAGTAGCCTCTGGGCTCGGATCGTAAGGTTCATCCAGCGCGCGACAAGCGAACCGCACGCCGCTCCGATCAGCGTCACGGGGCCTTCGTATCCGGCCGAGCCGCCGGAGGCGACCGTCAGCACGGAAGCGACCGACTTTATCGGGACCACGGTTCCCGGAACGTATCCGCCGCGCTTGTGATAGGCGGCGACGGCGCTGTCGGTGCCGCGCGCATGATCGAGGCTCGAGAAGCGCTTTATGAGCAGATGCCCCAGAAGCGCTCCAAGGGCAGGCATCGCGACGAGAAGCCACCGGTGGGGATCGAGAAAGCTTGTCTTAGAGTACAGCCCAACGAACGCTGCGCCATCGGTCAACTTGGAAAGAAAGAGGTGGTGGCCGAGCCGCTCCAGAAGCCATACGCGACCGAACTCGATCATATACCGGAAGCCGACGACGACGAAACCGGTGACGAGTCCGACGAGCATCGCCTCCACAAAGTACTTTCCCGTGCGGAACGAGAGACCCGGCCCCGCCCGAAAGAACTTCAGGCTCGTAATCGAAAAACGTCTGAACATCAATGCGTATTATACCACAAAAGACCTGGATTGCGGAGGCTTGGCGAACCGTATGCTGTCGCGCCGCGGCTTGCCATTGACATATTTCGCGCCGCGTAATATACTGCGCATGCTTTTTTTAGTTCAAATGCCGTAACCTTTTGTCGCGAGATGTGTAAACACGACAGAAGGAGTGCCTTATGACCGGGAAGGATATGGAAGAAAAACGCAGAGAGACGATTGCGGAGCTTGAGAACGCCCTTGAGGAAATCGAGAGCGGGGAAGGCCTTTCGACTTTTGTGGAAGGCCACGGCCTGCAAAGCCTCAGATTCCGTTTCGAATGGAGCGAACCGCTGCTCCAGATATCTTACGATCTGCCCACGGGCCGCGCTCTCTCCCCGGATGAGGACCAGAAGGCGGACGACGCGGAGGCCGGAGCCGCGATACGGCTGGCGATCGTCCTTCTGCGGGCCTTCGAGCAAGGCAAGCCCGAATCGTTCGAGGACGGCACGCTGATCGTGTCTTGCGACGACGACGACGGCGCGCGCTACGAGATCCGCGCCGAAGACGGCAGCGTGATCGACGAGGAAGAGGGATGGTCCGGGCTGGCATCCCGTCTTGAAGGCGTTTTCACAGACTTGACGGATGGTCCAGTGATCATCTGGCCCTAATCGAAGGAGATCAGACCATGGGCGGACCTAACGGAGTTGGATTGGGCGGCAACCAGCCGCAGTTCATAAACTTCCCGGGCACCGGAAATGTCGGCAACGTCGGCAACGTGCCGCAGTCCGGCACACAGCCGAACATCGCGCCGCAGCATATCGACATACAGCCACAGGCGCAACAGCAACCTTCGCGCGCGGCGGATGTCGTGGGACAGCTCGACGTTCTCCTTCTGAAGGCGCTGAATGGCGCGTCTGGAGAGATCAATGCCAAAGACGTGGAAAAGGCCGCGACGAACGCGAAGCTGCCGAAGGAAATCCGTGAAAGCCTAAAGACCCTGGCCCAAGCCGCCCAGGAGAGCCTGGCTGCTCTCGACAAGTTCACAGGCAAGGACCTTGCCGCGGCGATGGAGAAAAAAGCAGACAATTCGATCGACTGGAAAGACGACAGCATCGTCGCCAAAGCGTTCAATGATGCGCAGATCGCACAGCAGAAACTCTCGAGTGCGATCGCGGATGTGCTCGGCCAGATCAAGAACGGGAAGGCCCAGGCGACTTTGGAGGAGCTGATGCTCCAGTGCGACAGACGCGTCGCCGAGATCGATACGCTCGCTCTGCAGATGGCGGACATCATCGACAGGGGCGGCGAAGACGCCCAGGCGAATGCGGCGGCTCTTGCGAAAGACGGAACCATAAGCTCCTTCAAAAGCGAGAATGCTCTCGACAAGTTCGGGCGCACCGAGATGTTCAATGCGCTGATGAGCGACCTCAAACCCTTGACGGATCGTCTTGACCAATACGCGAACGACGGCGTGAAGGATCTCAAGAAAGAGGACGTGAAAGCGTGCGTCAGGGAGCTCAATGCGATCAAGGCCAAGTTCTCCGCCGCCGCGGCATCCGGCACGCTCACGATCGGCACCAAGACCGTGTTCGTGGACCGCTCGCTTCTCGCCGAGGCATCCAAGATGCTTGACGGGGTCGGCAAGAAGATCAATGTCATCCATCGCGACTTGTTGCATGAGGCGATGGTGAAGCTGGTGGAAAAGGACATCCCGTTCTTCAATGACAGGCTCTTCACCGATTTCGCAGACGAAATCGGCACGATTGAGACCGGAAACCCGAAGATCAAGCCCCAGGCGATGAAAGATTACGTCAAGCTGATCAATACGTTCAGAAGCGCGGCGCGCACGTATGCGCAGTCACCGACCGGGGCGAACGCCAACAAGCTCAAGGATGCCGCGTTGAATCTCACGTATGCGGATACGGATGGTGTCACAAAATGTTTCGCCTCCTCTGCCATCGTCAAATTCAAGGCGCCCGCCAACGCGTCGCAAGAGTTCAAGGATGCAGTGGAGGAATTCAGGATTCATGCGCTCAAGACCACCGGGCAGAACGACAATACGGCGTTCTCGGATCTGATACGCGCTTACGACCACATGGATATCGCAGCGGACAAGCTCATCGCTCTCGGCAAGGAGATGAACGCCGGGCCGGACAGCAAATACTTCGTCTCAGGCG
>Ga0265298_10010581_pt1 | contig 10898 bp, 10 predicted proteins | sample AusTroGonzalo_MG_3_FD_193486 | JGI IMG/M metagenome (GOLD analysis project Ga0265298, IMG submission 193486) | Bovine rumen microbial communities from tropical cattle in Woodstock, Queensland, Australia - Gonzalo_01 | ecosystem: Host-associated > Mammals > Digestive system > Stomach > Rumen ...
GTCCGCAAAGGAACCTTCGATGTTCATTGCCTTCACAACATCCTCGGTTGTTCCGCTTCCGACCATGAAATCGGAAAGCTGTCTGATGTTGTACTGCTTTATGATGTCCTCGATGAGCTTTCCCGAGCAGTTTCCGCGATAGCTGTTCTTTCCGTAATTCCCTCTGTCGGGATAAGATACTATGGATTTCACTTCAGAACCTCCTTTCAGGATTCTTCGTCTTCGTCGTCTTCGACTTCTTCGAAGGTCAGTCTGTACATCTCTTCCTTGTCCAAAGGACAGCATTCTTCTTTTCTCTTGAGATATTCATACTCTTGTGTCGTCATGTTACCCGTCTCCTATAAGCACGGAATTGGAAATACAAGGGCTCAGCCCTTGCTTTTTTTCATTTTGGTTTCTCCATAAGACAAAACAGGATATAATTGATAATGGCCGGTGATTCGGACGAAAGAAGGAAAAGGTATGACTGATTCACTTGAAAGAGCAAAAGCCATTGCAGATCTGGAATTTCAGAAACCTCAAAGCGAGAAGCTCGAAACGATACTTCAGAAATACGACAGAGGAGAAACTTCTTATGACGAATTTGTATCCAAAACAGTAAAAGAGGCCAAAACTTCAGAAAAAGAAAAGGAATTACACATGAAAGATAATGACAAAATGCTTGACAATATTGCAGCAATGAGGGAAATAGCGTCCGGAACAAAAGAGACTCCGGAGGTAAGGGCGATCCTGAAGGATTTCCGTGACGGGAAGATCACCGGAGCCGAAGCCGACCGTCGTCTTCTCAAGCTCAGGGAAAAGGGAAAATAAACAATGGGAAACGCATTCGATCCCGTCTACATGAATGAGAAAGGGGTTCTGCGCAACAAGCTTGGAATCACAGACCCTGAAAAACTCGAAGAACAAGCCGCAAACCTTTCGGAAAGGGCGGCTGTTGCCATTGCGAGTCTCAGTGATTCGAATTCGGCAATCATGATAAAAGGATGGAATGCACAGTTTCTGAAAGACCTTCACAAAGCCCTTCTCGGCAAAGTCTATGATTGGGCAGGGGAATACAGGAAGGTGGACATAGGCATCGAATACGACCATGTCGCATATGAGCATTGGCAGGACGTGCCCCGTAAAGTGGATGAGGTTTTTGCCTATATAAGGGAAAAAGGCTGTTTCAAGGGCATGGGTTTTGCGGAGCAGGTGAAGAATCTGGCTCTCGTGTTCGGGATGCTCAAGAATCTTCAGCCGTTCAGAGACGGAAACACAAGAACAGCGCTGGTTTTCACATCCCTTCTTGCGGCCAAATGCAACAAGGTTCTGGACTATGCGTCCTTGGACGTCGAGGAGTTTGGCAAGGCCCAGGTTCTTGCAAGAGACGGCAACTACAATCCCCTTGTGATGCAGTTTGCAACGATCACCTTCTCGGAGAAGGATTTTCCCGAATTGAAGATGCCGAGGGTTTTCGTTTCCGACAGTCCGACAAACCTGCAGAAACTCTGCATGGGAAAAACCAAGGTCGGTGCGAAAACAATTTGGGACAAGGAAAGATAAACCCCAGACGAGGTAATATTCTTTCAAATCCTCGAATACTCCATCAGAAGCATATACCATAGTCAACCAGACTTTTTCTTTATTTTTTCAAATTTGTCTAGTTAACCCCCGATTTTAAAGGCAGGCCGAAAACCAGATAAAGAAGAAAAAAATGTGACACACCGTCACACCAAAAATAGCGCGAATTCATCCCCAAAAAAAATGAAGCCCAAGGTCCGAATCCAGACTTTGGGCTTTTTTGCATCTTCGGGCATAAACCTACAAGAAAGCGGAACCCTTGCGGATTCCGCCTGACTTAACGATCATACTCAGGATAAAGCGGGAAATTGTCCAGAAGCCTGTCGATACGGTTCCTCGCTTCCGCAAGATTCTCTTCCGGAATACGGGCCTTGGCTTTTGAGCCCTTTTCGATCCGTGTGTTCTTGAGGACATAAGCGATGATATCTGCGATTTCCGTCATTTCAACGGTTCCCATTCCCCTTGTCGTGACTGCAGGAGTTCCGATTCTGAGTCCGGAAGTGTACCACGGACCGTTGGGATCATTGGGGATTGCGTTTCTGTTGACGGTAAGCCCGCATTCACGCAGAACGCTTTCCGCCTGCCTTCCTGTAAGTCCGAGAGGAGACACATCGACAAGTACGAGATGGTTCTCTGTTTTTCCCGTACAGACCTTTATGCCGTTTTCGGAAAGCCTGGCCGCAATCGTTGCCGCGTTTTCCACGACGTTACGGGCATATTCCCTGAAAGAGTCCTGAGCCGCCTCATTGAGAGCCACGGCCTTCGCGGCCATGACATGCGGAAGCGGACCTCCGAGCACGAGGGGACAGCCCTTGTCCACGCTTTCGGCGAATTCCTTCTTGCACAGGATCATTCCGCCACGTGGGCCGCGGAGTGTCTTGTGGGTTGTTGTCGTAACGATGTCCGCCCATTTGACAGGGTCGAAATCTCCCGTATAGACCTTTCCGGCCACAAGTCCTGCAAAATGTGACATGTCCGCCATGAGCACGGCTCCGCACTTGTCTGCGATCTCCCTCATTCTTCTGAAGTTGATTTTTCCGGGATATGCACTGTAACCGGCAAGCAGAATCAACGGCTGCACCTGCATTGCGATGCTCTCGATCTTTTTGTAGTCCAGAAGACCGGTCTCAGGATCTACGGAATAGGAATAACAGTCAAACAGCTGTGCGCTTATGTTCTGTCTGTAACCGTGTGTGAGATGGCCTCCGCTGTAATAATCCATTGCAAGCAGTCTCTGGTTCTGGCAGGAGATCCTCAGATAATCCCATGCGGTCTTGGAAAGATCGCTGTATGTCTTGACCTCTGTTTTGTTTACAGCAGACTCAAACGCCTTCTTGATTCCCTCGAATCTAGGCTCCAGGATCTTGTGGTTCAGGATTGCCCAGAATGCACACAGATTCGCATCGGCCCCGCTGTGAGGCTGGACATAGGCATGGTCTGCCCCGAAGACCTCGCAGGCCTTTCTGCAGGCGAAATCCTCGATTGCGTCGATGTTCTCGCACCCTGCATAAAAGCGATGATAAGGGACACCCTCCGCATACTTGTCGGTGAGAAGCGTTCCCATTGCGGCCTGCACGGCAGGTGAGCTGTAATTCTCGCTTGCGATGAGCTTGAGGTTCTTTCTCTGGTCCTGAAGCTCCTTGACTATCATGTCTGCGATTTCAGGACATAAACGTCTTACTGTTTCTATGGTGTCTTTGAACATTTTCACGTTCTCCTTATCCGAAAAGGGAAGGCTGAAGGTCCTTCTCTTCGTTTTTGTCTTCTTCATCCGGTTCCGCCATGTCTTCCGGTTTGACGAATCCCTTTCTTACGAGCTCTCTGCCGAGTCTTGCAGCCGCAGCGTGTCTGTGACAGAAATCCCCCTGCTTCTCGTAACACAACAGCGTTACAGGTCCGAAGCGTTTGATCATATCCATGACCTTGGCACACAGAGAAGACCAATCAACAGAGTCAAGATAAGCCGTATATGCCAAGGCATATGCTTTCTCGTCCTTGTCTATGAACTTGTATCTGTTCATTATCTCCGCAGGTGGAGCTAGTTCCTGGAGCTCCGGGAAATCCCCCTTCGGAACGCGGGAAATGCACACGGGATTCGAATAGTTCTTTGCCTTGGAATAGTATCCCGTCCTGACCAGACCTCTTGATATGTCCCGGACGTGGTACAGATTGACATCAGTGGTATCGCAATTCATAAAAACCACCTCCTTTGTGAAAGACGGGTTTTTGACAGGCTCAGCCTGACAAAAAAAACAATGCAATGACGGTTCAGAAGGTTCTCGTTCTCGGTTCCGGAGATGTCTTGGAAGAAAGCATCCTTACAAGCTTTTCCGGATTCTCTCCGGACAGCATGTATTCAATCGCCTTGGGGACATCCGGGTGACTACGTCTCCAGACTTGCTCTATCGTATCAAACTCGAGGTTCTTGAGTTTTGAGTTCATCGACCTGCAGATGACGCGCATATTCTCCAGAGCGAGATCAACCATTCTTGAGCTCGGTCTCAACACAGCATCATATCTTGCGCTTATCGCATATTGTTCGAGATTGTCTATGGCGTTTCTCGTGCCCTGTCCCAAGGTATAGTGGTAATGGATTTTCTGCGCAGAGTTTTTCAGGCTGTGGGTGGGCAGCACATCTTCCTTGACGGCGGTGCATACGCCCTTCAGAAGCTTTTCGGCACACAGGGCACAGTGAAATAGAATTGCACGTGCCATGAACTCCTTCTGTCCTGCAGCGGCCAGAAACGAAGCGGCGGCAAGATCGTCGAGAGCAAGGGAAACCCATTCACGGGGTGTGTATCTGTATTCTCTTGAGTAGCTCATAGTCTGATTCCGTGCTCGGCGATGAGCTGCTTGATGCTCTTGTCTCTTGCCTCAGGATCGTCTGCCTTTCTTGCGACGAGAATCTCGACATCATCATAATCCCAGAGATGGCTGTTGATTTTCGTACCGATGTTCAGGAGTTCGTCATCATATTTGCTGTAAGGAATATCCACGACAACGGCAAAGGTCTTGTGGCTTTCGGGTGTTTCAATGTTCAGAGCAAAATCTCCGACAAGGTAAACCTCGCACCTGGGTTCTGCGTTCTTTATGACTTCTGCCATCTTTCTGATTTCGTCTGTAATCATCTTTCTATCTCCGTTTCTGTTTATATTATATCATCCGTAGCACACAAAAAAGAACCAGGAAGACATTTTCTTTAAAAAAAAGGGGACAGGCACAGCCTGGAAGCCGAAGGCCGCGTCACATCTGTCTTCCGGAAATCATTCTCCTGAGGGCGTTTTTTCCGGCCCTGAACATGTTGTCTTCCAGTTGTCCGTAAACCGGACGGGTTTCCGAAAAGCCTGTTTTGAGCTCTATGGCATCCATCAAGCCCCTGGGAATCGGAACATTGTCCGCTTTCTTCTCATCGAGGTCGGGATTTTCGAGATATCTGTATTGACGCCTTCTCTTTCCGTTGGTTCTGAACGTTCTTTCGATTGCGGAGAAATTGTTTCCGTTTTTTGTCTTCAGGACAAGAACCGCATAGTTGTCGTTGTTCTTAAGAGGAATCCGGAAAGCGCCTGTTTTTCTTCCGTCCGCCCAGTCCGGCTGTTCGAAGGAATATCTGCGCTTCGGCTCATTGGGTTGTGCATGGTTTATGAAAACCGAATCGGATCTTTTGAGAATCGAGTTTGCAAGCCCGATGAAATCGTCCGGTTTGTCCAGAATTTTAGATGTTGCGGCAACATATTTGGAAATGCTTGATTCATTGTTTTTATCAATTCTGAAGGAATGCAGATCCATTGTCTTTCCATTCTGTTTTCTTATGAAGGAAAGTGAATGTGCAGATATCTGCACCTTGAGCCGTCCGTATTCCAGGTATTCTCTGCTGAGGGCAAGCGAGACATCCAGCCCGCCTGCGGAGAGATTGTTCGTCTGTGTGTTCCGCGTGGCCTCGAAACCTTCGCGGACAATCTTGCCGAGATTTTCAAACAGCTCGGATTTATCGACGCAGTCTTGTTCCGGGGTGATGTCCAGGGTGGCCATCAGCTCCTTCACTTCAGGAGCAAACCTGTTCAGGATTCCGTCGTCTTTTGTCTTTATACTGATCTCCACTTTCTTGTTCGTCTTTTCGACGGGTTTCATTTCAGGCATCCAATCGACATCTTTGAATGTCTGATACGCCCTCGACTCCCAGGAAAGGAGGATTTCCCTTGACCCGTCCGGATATTTCAGTTCTTCCGCACAGAAAACGGATTTTATGTCGTTTTCTCCCATTGACTCTTCTTCTATCCCCGCATGGAGAATGTTTTTTTCCTTGCCGAAGTTTTCGGATACAGCCCGTCTGATTGAGTTCTGTCCGTCTTTCCCGATATTCTTTTCCGTCATAAACAACCTCTTCAAAAAAAACAGGCCGCCCGTGAGAGCGACCTGTGTGAGTCAAAGTCAATGTCTGTTGATCCAGCCCATTACCTCCCCGAGTCCGCGGTAGACGTTTCCGTCTGCCACGAGCGTGGGAACGCTCTGGATGCCGTATCTTTCGACAAGTTCGATAGCCTCATTTGCGTTTACGGCCTCATATTCGATGCCTTTGCGCTGCAGATGAGCCTTTGCGGTAGGACAGTTGGGACATGTCGGAGTGGTGAAGAGCATGGGCTTCGCGAACTTCTGCTCTGCCTCGCTTACTGTCTCGGCAGGGTTTTCCGTGTTCTTGTAGCTTTTGATCTCGCGCTCCGGGCAGGCCTTCTCGGTCTTCTCAGCATACTCCTTTCTGTCCTCGAACTCCTGGGCCTTTCCAGGGTTCCAGTTCTGGATTGCACGGTAATAGCCTGTGATTCTCGAATAGACCTCTGTCGGTTTTCCGCAGTGCGGACAGACGGGCTGTTCTCCTGCGAGATATCCGTGATCCACACAGATGGAGTAGGTGGGGGAGAGACTGATGTAGGGCAGTCTGTAGTTTGCACAGATGCTCTTGATGAGTCTCATGGCACCCCTGTAGTCGGAGATTCTCTGACCGAGGAAGGTGTGGAACACTGTTCCGGAGGTGTACTTGGGCTGCAGCCTGTCCTGGATGTCCAGGGCTGTCCAGACATCATCCGTGAATCCTACGGGAAGGTTTGAGGAGTTCGTATAGTACGGAGACTCCTTTGTTCCCGAGGTGATGATGTCGGGATAGTACTTCCTGTCGTGCTTGGCAAGTCTGAAGGCTGTTGATTCTGCAGGAGTTGCCTCGAGGTTGTACAGATCGCCGGGATACATCTCCTGGTAATCCGCAAGACGCTCTCTCATGTGGTCGAGAACCTCTTCCGCGAACTTCTGGGATTCAGGGTTTGTCATATCCTTCCCGAGCCACTTTGCATTCAGGCAGGCCTCGTTCATACCTACAAGTCCGATTGTGGAGAAGTGGTTTGCGAATGTGCCGAGGTAGTGCTTTGTGTAAGGATACAGTCCGCCCTCAAGTCTCTTCTCAAGATAGTTTCTCTTGAGCTTCAGGCTTCTTGCCGCAATGTCCATGAGCTTGTCGAGTCTCTCGAAGAAATCCTCTCTGCTCTCCGACAGATAACCGATTCTGGGAAGGTTGACGGTGACGACACCGATTGATCCGGTTGAGTCTCCGCTTCCGAAGAATCCGCCGTTCTTGTGTCTGAGCTCTCTCAGGTCCAGCCTGAGGCGGCAGCACATCGAACGGATGTCGGACGGCTTCATGTCTGAGTTGACGTAGTTGCTGAAATACGGGGTTCCATACTTTGCGGCCATCTCGAACAGAAGCTTGTTGTTCTCTGTCTCGGACCAATCGAAATCAGGAGTGATGGAGTAGGTGGGAATAGGATACTGGAATCCTCTTCCGTTTGCATCTCCCTCTGTCATGATCTCGATGAAGGCCTTGTTGATCATGTCCATCTCTGCCTTGCAGTCGCCGTATGTGAAGTTCTGATCCTTTCCTCCGATGATTGCGGGAACGTTCTTCAGGTCTTCGGGAACCGTCCAGTCAAGAGTGATGTTTGAGAACGGAGCCTGTGTTCCCCATCTGGAAGGTGTGTTCACACCGAAGATGAAGGACTGAAGGCACTGTTTAACCTGCTTGTAGTTCAGGTTGTCCGCCTTCACGAATGCCGAGAGATAGGTGTCGAAGCTTGAGAATGCCTGTGCACCTGCCCACTCGTTCTGCATGATTCCGAGGAAGTTGACCATCTGGTTGCACAGCGTTGAAAGGTGTGTTGCGGGCTTTGATGCGATCTTTCCCGGAACACCGCCGAGTCCTTCGCGGATCAGCTGCTTGAGTGACCATCCTGCGCAGTAAGGTGCAAGCATGCTCAGATCGTGCAGATGCATGGCTCCGCTCTTGTGGGCCTCGCCGATCTCCTTGTCGTAGACCTCGCTGAGCCAGTAGTTTGCAGACAGTGCGCCGGCTTCGTTGAGGATCAGGCCGCCGATCGAATAGTTGACGGTTGAGTTCTCCTTGACTCTCCAGTCCTCCTGCTCGACGTACTGTTCGATGATCTTCTTGTAGTCGACCACGGTCTTTCCGTCGCGGTTGTCCGATCTTGACTGTCTGTAAAGGATATATGCCTTTGCGACATCGGAGAATCCTGTTTCGATGAGGGCGATCTCGACGCTGTCCTGGATGTCCTCGATTTTCCATTCCTCAAGGTTTGAATCAAGCTTTGATACCGCTCTCAATGCAATGAGCTGTACGACAGCGTCCTGAGGCTTCTTGTTTACTGCGACGAATGCCTTGCTGATCGCATTCTCGATCTTCTTGATGTCGAAAAGCACAACGCTTCCGTCTCTTTTGATTATGTTCATTCTCGGTCTCCTTGTATCCATAGATGAAGTATTCAGAATATAGTCTCTCGTTCCGTCGACGCGAAACGCAATTTCAGACTGTATCGGCATGTCGATGCGGCGCTCAGCGCCGAAAGACAGAAGACATTGTCTCCGTTCTGTTTCAAATGGTTTCGTATCTTTCGGATAAACGGCTATAACGCATAGCGCAATAAGGAAACATAAAGATGGAAAAAGACACATTTTTCAGGAAAATCAAGAACATTCTCGGAAGAAGGAATTGGAAAGAAGATGAGAATCTCATGAAAAGCCCCTTCGACAGTTCTTTTGTAAGGATGGAAAACGACATGGTATTGTTCTTCAATGAGGACAAGACACGTCTGAACGATTACGAAGTCTTCGCTTTTTCTGCAGAAGACATTGGCTCCCCGCGGAAAATCGCCAGGGAAATAAGAAGGATGACAAGCGGAAAGATCGAGCACAGCGATCTTGTAGACAGAAGCTATTCGAGGGAATACAACGAGATAAGGAACTCTTACATAAACATCGAAACCTATATGAGCAGCATCAAGGATTCCTCGAGGGTTCTTGAAAACCCTTCCTTGAGACATACGATATATAACAGCGTATACGGTACGGAAATAAATCTCTCCATGCTTTGTTCTCCTACAAGAAAGGAAGCGAAAAAGGCTTCTCTTGCGATAAAGGCGGTGGAACTCTCAATGAAAGACCTCTCCGAGGTAATCGATTGCCTTGCGGAAAATGACAAGGAAGGCTTCAGGATGAGGTATTCGCTTGAAATGAAACGCAACGGAACGCTGCTTAAGGACGAGAATGTCAGAAACGCCATCCTGGACAGTGTCAGAAAACAATTCGGTCCGGACGAGGAGAAGAATGTCCACACCGAAGTCCTTGAAAGCTACGAGAGGGTGATTTCCTTCTTCAGAAGCGAGCTTGATGCCACGGGAAAGGGCGACAACCTTTCTCCGGAGGCCCTTTCAAAGAGAAAGAACGACCTGGAAACCACCATAAAGAGCCTTGAAGGCGAAATGACCGCGTATGCCCGCCGTTATCGGCCGGAACCTCCGAAAGAACAGAACAAGGAGAAGAAACCGGTTTCCCCCGAACGCCCGGAAGCACAGAAAGGTGCAGAGAAGAAAAAAGCCGCATCTGCTCCGGCAAAGAAACCGAAACCGGAAAAGAGGTCTTCGGACGAACACCCGGAAAGATAAAAGGAGCACGGCATGATTGAGTTTAATTTCAAGAACGAAGAATACGGCTTTCTCTCAAACATGAGCCCGATACCAGGAGGAATAACGGTTCCGGTCAAATGCGACAACGGACAGATATACCATTTTCGTTTTTCCTCGGTGGAGAATGCGTTTCAGGGATACAAGTGCTTTTCAGAATTCAACGCAGTTCACTCTGCCCCGGAGATTGCAGCTTTTGCTGCTTTTGCCGACGGAAGATACAACGGAAACACCATAAAGCCGAACCCGAAAGCATTTGATGCCTTCGAGGCCAGGAAACGGGGAAAGCAAATACGGAATTTCAATAAAGAACAATGGGAATCCGTAAAGGTCCCCATAATGGAATATCTGGTAAAGAAGAAATTCTCAACACCAAGCATGAAGGAAAAACTGCTTGCAACTTCCGACAGTCTTGTTGAATCCGGAACGGGGGACAGGTTCTGGGGGACAGAGAACGGAGAGGGGGAGAACAGGCTGGGAAAGATAATCATGGCAGAGCGTTCGAGACTTCGCGAATTACCCAGAACCTATGCGGGTATAGGTTCAAGAGAGACTCCTCCGGGCATTCTTGCCTATATGACCGAAACCGCATCAAAACTTGAAGGTATGGGGTATATCCTCAATTCCGGCGGTGCCCGCGGAGCGGATTCGGCGTTTGCCGACGGGGTGAAGAACAAGAAAAACACAAGAATTCTTATCCCGGAATCCGAAGCGAATAAAAGTTTATGGGACAAGCGGACCAAAAGTTTTGTTCTTGACGACAAAGGAAACAAACAACCGAAATTTCCGGGAAAAAACTACAGAACCCGCTATCATGAAACACCGGAAGGTCTTGCATCTGTGGACAAATATCACCCCAACCCACAAGCTCTCGGCCCATCCGCGAGAGAACTTATGGCCCGCGATTATTACCAGGTCATGGGCAACCCCTCGGCCAACATGTTTCCGGCTTCTTTTGTACTGTGTTGGGCGCCGGTAGATAAAGACGGCAACGCTTTGGGTGGAACCGGACAGGCTGTAAAAATTGCCGAAGATCACCATATTCCCGTCTATAATCTTTCAATTCCGAAAGAAAAAGAAAGATTCGAGTCCGATATTTTCGGAATTCAAGCGGAAAGAATCCCTGAAAAGAAAACAACTCCGCGGGAGCATACCTGTTTGACTCGTCTTGAATGAAGAACAAGGTCCGGGCACTCTGCCACCCCAAAAAGCCGGCGGTTCAGGTTGCAGTTTTTCGCAGACATCCTCAACAGTTTAATCTGTTCGGAGTTCAACTGAATCTGTCATGTGGTTTCTGTTTGCCGTGGTTTTTACCGCTTT
>Ga0265298_10010582_pt1 | contig 10898 bp, 8 predicted proteins | sample AusTroGonzalo_MG_3_FD_193486 | JGI IMG/M metagenome (GOLD analysis project Ga0265298, IMG submission 193486) | Bovine rumen microbial communities from tropical cattle in Woodstock, Queensland, Australia - Gonzalo_01 | ecosystem: Host-associated > Mammals > Digestive system > Stomach > Rumen ...
ACGGCCTCGAGGTTCACCTCGAGGATCGCGTCCTCCTGCGAGCCCTTGCCCTTGTAGTGGCCGGTGTTGACGTCGACGGCGATAAGCGCCTCCGTCTCGTCGATGACGAGGTAGCCGCCGGACTTGAGCGGGACCTGGCGCGCAAAGGCCTCGGAGAGCTGGCGCTCCAGTCCGTAGTGCTCGAAGATTCCGGTCTGCCCGTCGTAGCGGCGGATCTTGGAGCGGGCGCGGCGGGAGATGAGCCCCGTGACGTCGCGCATCTGGTTGTAGCTCTTCTCGTCGTCGATGAGGATCGCGTCGACGTCCTCCGTGAGCCAGTCGCGAACGACGCGCTCGCAGAGGTCGGGCTCCTGGAATATGCAGCACGGCGTCCTGAGGCGCTTCGTGTTCATCTGCATCTCGTTCCAGACGGACAGAAGGCTCCTCAGGTCGCGGGCGAACGCGCGCGCGCTGGCGCCGGCGCCGACTGTGCGGACGACGAGTCCGACGTTGTCGGGAAGCGGCAGCCTGTCCAGTATCTTCTTGAGCCTCTGGCGCTCCTTCGCGTCGCCGATCTTCTTCGAGACGCCGCGGATGCGCGTACCTGGCATCATGACGAGGTAGCGTCCCGGAATGGAGAGGTTCGCGGTGACGCGCGGGCCCTTCGTGGATATCGGGCCCTTCGTGACCTGCACGATGATCTCCGATCCCGGCGGAAAGCGCTTGGCGATCTCGGCGTCGGAGAGGCGGGCGGGCTTCCTGCCCTTGCCGTTCTTCTTCGGCTCGTCGTCGTCGTCCAGGAGCGCGTCGGCGTCCGGCGTCATGTCCCAGTAGTGGAGGAACGCGTTCTTGGGGAGGCCGATGTCGACGAACGCCGCCTGGAGGTCGTTCTCGAGGTTCTGGACGCGTCCCTTGAACACGCTGCCGACGAGCCGCTCCTCCTCGGGGTGCTCGACCATGTACTCCTCGAGGCGTCCGTTCTCCAGCACGGCGACGCGCGTCTCGAGCTTCTCCACGTTTACTATTATCTCGCGCTTCAGCTTTGAGCGCTTAAGCCAACCGAACAGGTTCATCTATGTTTCCTCCTCTTTGTGTATTGATATGCTTTGTGTTATGCCCAGCCCGGCCATCACGGTCAGAAGGAACGTGCGGCCGGAAGAAATGAACGGAAGCGGCAGCCCGGTGATCGGGACGAGCCCGACGGACATGCCGACGTTGACGTAGACGTGCGCGAACAGCAGCGTCGCGAAGCCCAGCGCAAAGAGGCGTCCGCGCGTGTCCGACGCGCCCCACGCGATCCACGCGCACGAAACGCACAGCGTAGCGAAGAGCGACAGCAGCACGAGCGACCCCACGAAGCCCGTCTCCTCCGCATAGACGCAGAAGATGAAGTCGTTCATCGACACGGACGGCGGAAGGTACTTCAGGCTGTTCGTCTCGCCCTTGCCGATCCCCTTCCCGGCGAAGCCGCCGGAGCCGATGGCGATCATGGCCTGCCGTATCGTGTAGCCGGCGCCGGCGGGGTCGGTATCCGGATAGAGGAACGTCTTCACGCGCTTGAGCTGGTGCGGCTTGAGCGGAACGTACTTCAGTATCGTCTCGCGGCGATCGGGCGTCACGCCGGGGCGCTCCGCCTCGTGGACCGCGCCGAGAAGCGCCGCGGCGGCCAGCGCGCCCGCGACGAGCAGCACGGTTATCCCGCGCCGCCAGATGCGCCCTGCAAGCAGGATCACGAGGAACGCGGGCGCAAGCGCAAGCGCCGTGCCGAGGTCCGGCTCCATGAGCACGAGAAGCGCAGGGACCCCGAAGAGCGCGCATCCGAGCCCGAACCCCCCGATGGATCTCAGCCATGCTGGCGGCTCCTTCATTCCGTAGACCTGCGCGAGGAACGCGATTATGCAAAGCTTCGATATCTCGCTCGGCTGGAAGAACCAGAGCCACCGCTTGCCGCCGTATATCTCGCTGCCAAGTAGCAGAACGGCGACGAGCAGCACGAGCGCGCCTGCGTACGCAGGAAGAGAAACCCACTGGAGGACCTTGCGGTAGTCCGCCCACGCAAGCAGGGCGTAGATGGCGAGGCCGAGCGCAGCCGTCTGCAGGTTGGCCTTCCACATTCCGTGGAACACGGCCTCGCGCGCGTTGCCGGCGGACCATATGCACGTCGTGCCTATCGCGACGAGCATCAGCATCGCGACGACCTGGACCCAGTTGATGCGCCTTAGGACATTCACTGCGCACCTCCCTCCGCTTGCTCGGGCGCGAGCGTGCCGAAGACGTGCTTCAGGACTTCGCACACCTTCGGCGCCGTTGTGCCGCCGCCGGACTCCCCGTTCTCGACGACCATCGCGACTGCGATGCGGCGCTCGGGGCAGGTCATGCGCCTGGGGCTCCCGTCCGCACCGTGCGCGCATGTCTCGGCGTACGCTATGAACCACGTGTTCTTGCGCCTGCCCGCGCCGACGCCAACCTCGGCGGTGCCCGTCTTGCCGATGACCCACGCGTCCACGTTCTCCGCGCCCTTCCTTCCCGTGCCGCCAGCGACGACCATGCGCATTCCCTCGCGGACGAACCCGAGCTCCGTCTCGGTAAACGGAACCGGGCTGAACTCCGGCGGCAGTCCGGCGATGAGGCGCGGCGTCGCGAGAAGCCCCGTCCCTATCGCGCCGGCCACGCGCGCCATCTGAAGCGGCGTCGCAAGAAGCATCCCCTGCCCCATGGACATCTGCGCGAGGTCCCCGGGGAACCAGCGCTCGTTGTACTTCTCGCGCTTCCACGCGTCGTCAGGGACGACTCCGGCGGCGTCCGTCGGGAAGTCCAGCCCTGTCTTCGCGCCGAGCCCGAACGCGCGGGCGGCCGCAATGACGGCGTTGGTCCCGACCGCCGCGCCGAGATAGCAGAAGTACGGGTTGCAGCTGTCGCGCAGCGCCGTCATGACGTTCTCAGGGCCGTGCCCCCATGTGCGCGAGCAGCGTATCTTCATCTGTCCGCACTGGTAGTAGCCGATGCATTCGTAGGCGAAGTGCGGGGAGATCCCCTGGTGGATCGCGGCAAGCGCGGTGAGCGGCTTGAACGTGGAGCCGGGCGCGTACGTCCCGCCGGACGCGCGGTTGAGCAGAGGCTTGGCGGGGTCCCTTGAAAGCCCGTCGTAAACCGCCTGGCGCAGGATTGGGACGAAGTCGTTGGGATTGTACGCAGGCGCGCTCGCGAAGGCGAGTATCTCGCCGGACGCTGCGTCCATCACGACGCACGCGCCCTTGTGCCCGGCCAGCTGCGCCTCTGCGACGGACTGCACGCCGACGTCCAGCGCAAGCTCCAGGTCGGGTCCGCGCTTCGCCTCGACGATGGTCGTCTCGTCGTGCGCAAAGCCGCGCGCGTCAACCAGCAGGCGCTTCTCGCCGGGGACTCCGCGAAGGTATCCGTCGTAGTAGTATTCCGCTCCGCTGCGTCCGCGCATCTCCATGTCGTAGTAGCGGAACGCCTCGTCGCCCGCCACGGACTCCGCGCGGTCGCGTCCGACGTAGCCGACGAGGTGCGCGGCAAGGGATCCGTTCGGATAGACGCGCTCCTCGCGCTCGAGCGCGACGAAGCCGGGGAGGTCCAGCTCGTGCTCGGAAAAGCGCGCGAGCTCGTCGGGCCCGATGTCGCGCCAGACGACGAGCGGACGCGCCAGGGCCTGCTTGAGATGGCGCATTATCTCCCGGTCCGTGACCGGCGAGGGGCGTCCGACTATTGCGGACGCCGCGTCTATCGCCTCGCGGATCTTGGCGGCGGTGTCGGACCACGTGCGCTTCTGGAAGCTCTCGGCGTTTACGGCGATGGAGACGGCCAGGCGGTTCTCGGCGAGGACGGCCCCGCCGCGCGCGAGGATGCGTCCGCGCGGGGCGTCCGTCTGGACGCGGCGCTCCGACTGCACGGCCATGCGGCGGCGGCTGTCGGCGGCGGAGTCGATCTGAACGCGCTCGAGCCTCACGGCGAGGACGAGGAGTCCGACCATGATGCCGGCCGCCACGATCCAGCAGGCGGGCCCGCCGGGCATGTCGATCTCATCCTTCATCGATCGCAGCCCTCCTTTCCAGCCAGTAGAGCGCCGCCGCCACGAGCGGCGCCGTGACGAGTCCGACCGGCGCGGCGACCGTTATGCGCGAGAACACGCCGACGTCCATCGCGCCGCGCCAGAGCCAGAGCCACGCCTCGAAGAGCGGATGCGCGAACGCCATGGCGATGTACGAGAGGCGCGGAGTGCGCGCGACGAGGGCGGCGACGGCGAAGAAGCAGACGCTCGCCGCGAAGGGAAGCCCGGAGAGCGCGTCCTCGCATCCGCCCGCGGCGATCGCGAAGAGGACGGCGGAAACGGCGCGGCGGCGCGGGGCGACGAAGAGCGCCGACATCAGGAGGATCGGGAAGCCCACGCCGACGAACTTCGGCAGAAGCTCCTCAAGCGCCCCGCCGAAGACGAGCACCAGAAGCGCGAAGACGAGCTGGACGAGGTCACTTTTCACGGCGGATGAAGACGTCCTCCAGCGTCGAGAAATCGACGGTCGGCTGGACTTCACCCTCCTGGGCGGGAGCTCCCCCGCTTCGGTCAACGGAAAGCAAAGTGCCGACCGGGATTCCGGCGGGGAAAACCCCGCCGAGGCCCGTTGTCAAAACCCTGGACCGCGGCGCGACCTGCGACGCGGCGTTCAAATGCCTGAGAAGGAGCATGTCGTCCGTCCCCCCGGAGAGGATCCCCTTTACGCCCTTGGCGCCCTCAACGTAGCAGGACACCTTGAGCGACGGATCGGTTACGAGCAGGATCTCGCATGTGTGCGGGGTCACCGAGACGACGCGCCCCACGAGTCCGTCAGGAACCGCGACGACCGCGCCCTCGACGACTCCGGCGAGGGACCCCTTGTCCGCCCGTAGCGTACGTCCCGAGCCAGCCGCTCCGCCGCCCTCGGAAAGGACTCCCGACGCTATCCAAGCGCCCTTCGTGCGGGCGAGGTAGCCGAGTGCGGAGCGAAGCCGGGCGTTCTCGGCCGCGAGGCGTTCGCAGTCCATGCCGACCATGGCCAGCGAGGCGACCTCGCGGCGGAGGCGGACGTTCTCGGCGCGAGCCTCGGCGCCGCGCCAGAGTCCGGAAATGCGCGTCCACACCTTCTGGGAAAAAGAGCGCTGCGCCTTTTCGATGGGGTAGGCCGCCTCGACCGCGGCGCCGCGGAAAAACGCGAACGCCAGCGCGAGCGCGGCTGCCGCCGCGACCACCGCAATAGCTCCTGTCTTTCTGGACTTCAACTTCAGCGAATCCCTCTCAAGCCGGGGAGCCGCCGAAGACCCTGTTACGACGATGCCCTCTCGTTCTTCGCGAGGAAGTCAAGCTCGTTCATGACGACGCCCGTGCCCTCGGCCACCGCCGAGAGCGGATCGTCCGCCAGCGTGACGGGCAGCCCCGTCTCCTTTGCAAGAAGCTTGTCCAAACCCCTCAGCTGCGAGCTTCCGCCCGACAGCACGAGCCCGCGGTCAACCAGGTCGGCGGCAAGTTCCGGCTCGCACTTTTCGAGCGTGATCTTCACCGCGTCGATGATCTTGCTTACCGGCTCCTTGAGAGCGTCCCTGATTTCCTCGGAGGATATCGTCAAGGTCTTCGGCAACCCCGACATTATGTCCCTGCCTCTGATTTCGAGCGTCTTCTCCTCGCCCGTCGGGTATGCGCTTCCGATCTCGATCTTGATGAACTCGGACATGCGCTCGCCGACCAGGAGGTTGTAGACGCGCTTCACGTAGCTTTCGATGCAGTCGTCCATCGCGTCGCCGCCAGCTTCGCGCTGGGAGTAGCTGTGGACTATGCCCGCAAGAGATATAATGGCGACTTCGCACGTGCCGCCGCCGATATCGACGATCATGGAGCCGGCAGGCTCGCTGACGGGAAGCCCCACGCCGATCGCCGCGGCCATGGGCTCTTCGATGAGGAACACCTTGCCCGCGCCGGCCTGCTTGGCGGCGTCCTCGACCGCGCGCTTCTCGACCTCGGTGATCCCGCTGGGAACCGCAATGACAAGGCGGGGGCGGATGTTGAACCACTTGGCGACGATCCGCTGGGGGCAGACCTTGTTGATGAAGTACTTGATCATCGCCTCGGTGATGTCAAAGTCGGCAATGACGCCGGACTTCATCGGACGGATGGCCACGATGTTGCCAGGCGTGCGGCCAAGCATCCGCTTGGCCTCCTCGCCGACGGCAAGGACGCGCTTGGACCCGGCCTGGATCGCGACCACGGACGGCTCGCGCATGACAATGCCCCTGTCCTTGACGTACGCCAAGGAGTTGGCCGTTCCAAGGTCTATGCCTATGTCTGTAGTGAAAAGCGCCTTGAGCTTCTCTAGCATTGCAGCTCTCTTTCGTTTTTTCTATTATATGCTAGTATTTTATCGAAAAACGCGCCCATAGTCAATACTGAAGGAGGGATAAAAATGCATTAAACAAGACACTGGCGACGCGGAATTCCGTCACCGACGCATGAGCATGGCTGCCTTCGCAACCACGCTCCTGCAATTCCCTTTGTTTTTTTATTCAGCCCCCTGGCTTTGTGGGGGAAAATTATATCACACAATCCGCTTTGCCCGCAATAGGAAACTTGCAGATATTTTCCTTCCGCGGCTATTCGTAGTCGACCACGCTGGCCCAGTGCGTCAGCAGGTCGAGCTTCTTCGGATCGGAGATCTTGGCGGACGCCGCGGCGGCCACGATCGGCAGCCACTTCTGGACGTCCGAAACCTTTGCCTTCAGGGCCTCGCACGCGAGCGCCATGTACTTCTCAGCACCGGCCACGTAGCCGGCCAGCCAGAGGAGCAGGTAGGAGTTCGCGACGTCCGCGAGGGGGTCGCCCAGGCGCACGTGGCTCCAGTCGATGACGCGCCATTCCCCCTTGGGGGTGATGATCACGTTCGTCGGGTTGAAGTCGCCGTGGCAGAGCGCCTTGCCGCGCGGCAGGGTCTGCAGCTTGACGTGCAGGTCGTACCGCGTCTCCTTCGGAAGCGGCGAGGCGGATATCTGCTTGTCGAGCTTGTCGGAGAGGTTGCCCATCCGGTCGGACGTCTTGGAGAATATCTCGCGCTGTATCTCGACGAACTGCCTGAGGTACTTGCCGATGTTCTTCTTGTCCTTGGCCATCACGTCCGCAAGCGTCTCGCCCTCGACCCATTCGCGGCGGATGCACCAGTGGTCGCGGAGCTTCATTACCTCCAGCACCTTGGCCACGGGCAGCCCCGTCTCCGCCGCGCGGGCCTCGTTCATGGCCTCGTTCAGGATGAGGGACACCTTGTAGCTGGGCCCGAATATCTTGAGGACCGTGTCCTTGTCGCGCAGCACGACCTTGTCCGTGCGCTCCAGGAGCACGTTGCCCCTGGGCGCGCACTTCTTGGCGGACTCGTTCCTCTTAGCAGGCTTCTTCGTAGCTTTCTTCATTTTCGAAATTCCCTTCGGTCTTTAGACTTGTGTCCGCCGGCCGCTCAAACGGCCGTCCTCTTGCCGTAGTAGGCGTTGAGGTACATCTGCTTGATCTCGCTCATGAGCGGATAGCGCGGGTTCGCTCCGGTGCACTGGTCGTCGAACGCCTGCTCCACCATGTCGTCGAGGCGGGCGAGGAAGTCCTTCTCGTCCGGCACGTAGTCGCGGATCGTCGGCTTGATGCCGACGCGCGCCTTGAGCTCGCGGACGGCCTTGACGAAGTTCTCGAACTGGTCTTCCTTCGACTTGCCCTTGATTCCGAGGGCGTCGGCGATCTCGAGGTAGCGCTCGAGCGCGTGCGGATGCCCGTACTGCGGGAAGGTTCCCATCTTGCGCGGCACCGGCGCGGCGTTGAAGCGGAGGACCTCCTCCATCATGAGTGCGTTGGCGATTCCGTGCGGGATGTGGTGGAACGAGCCGAGCTTGTGCGCCATCGAGTGCATCACGCCGAGGAACGCGTTCGCGAAGGCCATGCCGGCCATGGTGGCGGCGTTCGCCATCTTTTCGCGCGCGACGGGGTTCTTCGTCTTGGTGACGGCTGCGTCGTAGCACTCAGGGAGCCACTTGAAGATGGTCTGCAGCGCGCGTATCGCGAGTCCGTCCGTGTAATCCGTCGCAAGCATGGAGGCGTAGGCCTCGAGCGAGTGCGAGACTGCGTCGATGCCGGAGGCGCTCGTGAGGCCGGGCGGCGCGTCCATCTGCATGTCGGCGTCGACTATGGCCATGTTCGGCATGAGCGCGTAGTCGGCGAGCGGATACTTGGTGCCGCTCGTCTCGTCGGTGATGACCGCGAACGGCGTCACCTCGGAGCCGGTGCCGGCGGACGTCGGGACGCAGATGAAGTAGGCCTTCTCGCCCATCTTCGGGAACGCGTATATGCGCTTGCGGATGTCCATGAAACGCATCGCCATGTCCATGAAGTCCGCCTCGGGATGCTCGTAGAGGACCCACATGATCTTGGCGGCGTCCATGGCGGAGCCTCCGCCGACGGCGATGATCACGTCCGGATTGAAGCCGGACATCAGCTTCGCGCCCTCCTTGGCGCATGCGAGGGTCGGGTCCGGCGCGACGTTCGAGAACGTCGTGAACATGATGCCCTGCTCCTCGAGGCTCTTCTCGATGGCCTTGGTGTAGCCGTTCGCGTAGAGGAAGCTGTCCGTCACGATGAAGGCCCGCTTCTTGCCAAGCTCGGAGCCGAGCTCCCTGAGCGCCACCGCGAGGCACCCCTTCTTCTGGTACACCTTCTCGGGCGCGCGGAACCACAGCATGTTTTCCCTTCTCATCGCCACGGTCTTTATGTTTACGAGATGCTTGACCCCCACGTTTTCGCTCACCGAATTGCCGCCCCACGATCCGCAGCCGAGCGTAAGCGACGGCGCGAGGACGAAGTTGTAGATGTCGCCGATGCCGCCATGCGAGCTCGGCGTGTTTACGAGGATGCGGCACGTCTTCATGCGCGCGGCGAACTCGGCGAGCTTGGCCTTCTCGCGGACCTCGTCAAGGTAGATGGAGCTCGTGTGTCCGTAGCCGCCGTCCGCGACAAGCCTCTCGGCCTTGGCGAACGCGTCCTGTATGTCCTTCGCGCGGTACATCGCCAGGACCGGCGACAGCTTCTCGTGGGCGAACTCCTCGGAAATCTCCACGCTCTCGACCTCGCCGACGAGAATCTTGGTGTCCTCCGGCACGTCGAAGCCGGCGAGCTTCGCGATGGTCACGGGCTTCTGGCCTACGATCTTCGCGTTAAGCGCGCCGTTGATGATGATCGTCTTCCTTGTCTTGTCGAGCTCGTCGCCGCTCAGTATGCGGCAGCCCATCCTGCGGAAGAGCGCCTTCACCTCGTCGTAGATGCCGTCGAGCACGATGACGCTCTGCTCGGAGGCGCAGATCATTCCGTTGTCGAAGGTCTTGGAGTGGATGATGGAGCTGACCGCGAGGTTGATGTCCGCCGTGTCGTCGATGATCGCCGGCGTGTTGCCCGCGCCGACGCCGAGGGCCGGAGTGCCGCTGGAGTACGCCGCCTTCACCATGCCGGGTCCGCCGGTGGCGAGGATTATGTCGGACTCCTTCATGAGGTAGTTCGTCTTGGGCAGCGACGGCGCGTCGATCCATCCGATGATGTTCTCGGGGGCGCCCGCCTTCACCGCGGCGTCCAGCACCGTCTTTGCCGCGGCGATGGTGCAGTTCTTTGCGCGCGGATGGGGGCTGATCACAATGCCGTTGCGCGTCTTGAGCGCGAGAAGGCACTTGAAGATGGCGGTGGAGGTCGGGTTGGTGGTCGGGATCACCGCGCCGACGACGCCGATCGGCTCGGCGATCTTCTCGATGCCCATTGCCTCGTCCGTCTCAACGACGCCACACGTCTTCGTGTCCTTGTATGCGTTGTATATGTATTCGGCGGCATAGTGGTTCTTGATTACCTTGTCCTCCACCACGCCCATGCCGGTCTCCGCGACCGCCATCTTGGCGAGCGGAATCCTCTGGCAGTTCGCGGCCAGCGCGGCTGCCCTGAATATCTCATCGACCTGTGCCTGGGTGAACGTTGCGTAGCGGCTTTGCGCCTCGCGCACCTTGCCCAGCGTTTCCTCAAGATCCGCGACGGGATTCTCAACTTCCGCCGCGGGCGTGTTTTCGCTTGTCATTTACGACTCCTTGTTAAACTACCTTGTTAAACTAGGTGACCTCGCTATAACCATTGTGCCCTCATTATACCATTTCCAACGCTTTTACACAACAAGACAGGCGGGCGGCGCGTTTTCCGGCGGCTCTCGCGCATGCGAGCCCGCGCCAACGCCGCCCATATGCCGGCCTTGCCTGCTCGCGCAGAAGCAATCGCCGGATGCATAAGGCAGTTCTTCGGCCTGCCTGGCCGCGCCTTCCAGGAGCGATGGCGTCGCCTAAGGCCACGCCCTCGTCGGAAGCGTCATTTACTGGCCGCTTCCAACGCCTGCGCCAGCTGGTCAGGGCAGGAGGTGCCGTTGCGGCACTGGACGCCCTTCAGGAGCGCAATGACGTCCTCGACCTTGCGGCCGACGACGAGCTTTGCGACGCCCTGCGTGTTGCCGGGGCATCCGCCCACGAACTCGCACTTCGTCACGACCCCGTCGGCGACTTCGTAGTTGATCGCCCGCGAACATGTTCCCGTTGTCTTGAATGTCGTCATCTTGGTTCCTCCTTTTTCTTACCACCTTGCCGATTAAAGGTTTAACTAACAGGACATCCAGGACAAACAAGACATCCGGGACTTGGCCGTCTCGGTTGTCCCGTCGGTCCCGGTCGTCTCGTCTGTCTCGTCATTTCCAGCCCTTTCGCTTCTTGATGCTCCAGACCGCCTGGTCGACCTTGCGCCTAATCTCGGCGACTCGGGCCTCAAGCTCCATGACATCTGTGGCGGCGTCGAGCCGAGAATATACGCCCTTGTCCCATTCTTCGCCGCG
>Ga0265298_10010583_pt1 | contig 10896 bp, 12 predicted proteins | sample AusTroGonzalo_MG_3_FD_193486 | JGI IMG/M metagenome (GOLD analysis project Ga0265298, IMG submission 193486) | Bovine rumen microbial communities from tropical cattle in Woodstock, Queensland, Australia - Gonzalo_01 | ecosystem: Host-associated > Mammals > Digestive system > Stomach > Rumen ...
CCCAAGGGAACGCCACGGCGGTCGGCTATCTCGGCCAACGAGTAACCCTGGGCGAACTCGTACAAGGTGTCCACCGCCACACTTGCTGTGCACATACACTGCACAGCAGACAATACCTCGTTGTTCTCCACCACCTCGTCAGGCGGAGTGCCGCCTTCGCGGTCTATGTCGCCCAATGGGACGGTGTTCCTCGTTTCGAGTTTCTGCCCGGCATTGATCCATAGATTTCGCATGATGGCCCGACACCATGAGAAAAGCGGTCTTGTTGGGTCGTAGCAGTCCCGGTGCTCCAATGCCCTTGTCACGGCCTCTGCAGCAAGGTCATGGGCACGCTCGTCACGGCAGTACATCCTCGCAAGCGATTGCAGGGAGTGGTACACCGCAACGATTTCACGCTCAAAGTCCACGGCTCGCTTCCAACATGTCACGGGCTGCATTCTTCATGTCGGCAATCAAGGAGTCAAGACGTTCATACCTCATCGCACGCACTTCATCCTGGAGTGCACGCACCTCTTTACGGAGTTTTCTGATTTCTTTATTCGTGTTCATGGTTGTATTGTGTTTAGTTTTGGCTGTCGGACGCTGCAAAATTACCATGCCAGTGTGCCATAAACTTGCACTAAGGATTTAACAAACCTTATTCGCGGAAATCTCACGGAAATTTTCACGGAAAACGCGGAAATTTTCCGCACGAAATGAGCAACAAAGCAACAATAACGGGAAAAATATTCCTCTTTTTGGAAATAAAGGGGCGTGGATTATTCCACACCCCAACAATGAAACGAAACTCTGTAAAGAACAATGAACTGTCTATAATAGTCCTCCCATTGGCATCTTCGCCAGCAGTTTTGAACGCTCCGACGCCTGATGCACAAGGTTGGCATATATCGCTGCATTGATCGTGCCGGGGTCAATGCTCATCTTGAAGATGGACATCACATAGGCGATTTCCGAGTACCAGGACTTGCGGGCATCCACTGGCTTGCGCTTGTCCTTGGACTTCTCGCGGCGCTCCTCGATGCGCTTTGTCTCGAACTCCACCTCGCCGATGAGCGACTGGCAATGCGCCAGCACCTTCTCGTCGGTGTCCAGGTGCTCGGCATCTATGCCCAATTCCATCAGCACTTCTCGAGCCATCTCTGGGTGATTGTGCTTGCACAATATCATGCAGATGCGGGCACACAAGCCCTTTATCCTCAGTTTCGAGGCTCCCTCTCCGTCGGCAAGGTCCAATTTCGCCTGAGTAGGAGAGGCAATGCTCTTGTACTCCGTCAGTATGGCGGAGGCATTTTTCAGCAATACTGCGTGGTTGACCTTCTCGCCCTCGCCCACAAGGACGTTGATGTCCCCGCAGGCAAGGTCTATGAGTTTCTGAAGCGTCAGTTGGTCAAGTCGGTCTATCATGTGCGTCGCTTGATTAAGTCCGCATGGCGCTGACGCCTGAATTCCCTGGTCATGGTGTCCTCAAGGCGGGCGAGGCTGCGGGTCATCGCCTTGGTGTTGGTGGCGACACGTTCCTCCAGCGCCGTGTAGTCGTTGATGATGATAGGCTGGCCGCTCTTGCGGTCACGGGGCACGTTCATCGTGAGGGAGGCTCCCATGCGCTCCACATCGGCCTGCGTGATGTCGGGAATGACCTCGGCACCCTTCGGCAGATTAACGAGCGTTGGTTTGTCGGGAGTGATATAGGCATTGTTGCCGATGAACACCAACTCGGCTTTGCCACCGTCACCGACAACGGCGAGACCTCCGGGGTGAGGTGTGCCTTTGGTTCCTTCCTTGTAGGCTTTGATGGGCTGCGCCAATGCGGTAGCTGTCTGAATGGCACCCATAGCGGCCACGAAAGCGGCACCTGGAATACCTGCAGGCCAACCGAGTTGAGCGAAGGTCTGCATTATACCCAAGGCGGTCGAGATGGCAATCTGCGCCACCTTGTTCGCCTTGTCCATGACGGCAGACTTGTACTGGAGTTGTGCCTTTTTCTTCTCCAACTGCTCCTGACGGGCAGCCGTGGCGGCTTCGGCCTCACGTTTACGGAGTTCTGCCTCCTCGGTGGTGATGACACCATGCTCGGCAAGGTCGTCTATGCTGGCGATCTGCGCCTCATGGTGGGCCTCCTCAAGTTCCATCTGCTCCTCAATCTTGGAGATTTGCTTGTCATACATGGCAGAGAACAGCTCACCGACGGAACTGATGGCCTGACCTGCTTTCTGTGCCCAGTTCTGGATGGCATCCATGCGCTTTTCCCGGGCTTCCTGCTCGTCAGCGATGGTGCGGTTCAGTTCCTTCTCCTCGGCGTTGGCAACGGCTTTGGCGAGGTCCATCTTCGCTTTGGCGAGTTCGGTAGCGATGCGCTCACGGTCTTCTGCCGACAGGTCCTCGAGTTCAAGTGCCGCCTCAAGCCCCTTGATGGAGGCTTCGGCCACGTCAATGGCCTGCTGTTCGGCGAGCCGTGCATTATCACGGGAATAGCGCTTGCGGACTTCGGCAATCTCTTTCTCGTTGCCCTCTGCCTGTCGCAGTTCATCAAGGTAGAGTTCATGCAGAACACCCTGCTTGTCGCGGTATGAGGCGATGATAGAGGCGATTTCCTCCTCATTCTCCTGCTCGATGATGTCGAGGCGCTGCGCCATCATGGACTGGATGGTCTCGTTCATCTCGGCGGTGTTCTCCTCAATCTGACGCTGATACTCGTTGCCGATGGCGGTAAGGGCTGTCCACTTGGCGTTCTCAAGTTCTTCGGTGTTCTTGTTGTACTTCTTGGCCTCGGCAATGGCCTTGTCATATTTCTCGGTCTCATCCTCAAGGGACTTTTTAAGTTCCTCACGGATATTGGACTCAAGGACACCGTAATGGTGGCGCACCTCGTTGGCCTGTTCCTCAAAGGCCTCGGCACTGGAGGTGGTGATGATGCCGGCGAGGGCGATAGCGCGTTTGGCGGCGGTGTCCTCCCAGTCATCAAGCATTTCATTGGCGGAGTCGATGAGTTCCTGCATCTGGCTTACGGCATCCTCGGCACCGGTGTCCTTTTTCGTGGTCTTGGTGGAACCCTTTCGCGTGGACTTCGTGGTGGATGTGGGTTTCGTGCCACCGCCGTGAAGTTTCACCATGTCGCGGAGAATTCTCGCCTGATCAGCGGCAAGGGCCTTAATCTTCGTGAACCTGTTCAGATACTCATCAGCGACAGCGAGGTCGCCATTGACACGGGCTTCGGCATACTTCTGCAGCAATACCTGCGCCTCGGCTTCCCACTTGAGCACGTCGATGTAGGTCTCGCTCATGCTGGCAAGGGCAGACTTCCATTGGATGAGGTCCTTGTAGTAACCCAGGGACCCACCGTACTTTTGGTTCAGTTCATCCACAAGCCGCTTCTCATCCTCGGCACTGCCGTTGAAGTTCTCAACCACACTGGTGTAGTATTTCAGTTCACCTGCGGTCTCGTAGGCACTCTTGCCGCTGTCCTTGATGGCACTGTTCACTTCCTCAAGCCTCTTGGCGGTCTCCTCTGCATCCTTGTTGAACTCCTTGATGCCTTCATACAGGGCGACAATCAGTGCAATCACGGCACCGATACCCAGCGCGGCGAGGGCGAGCTTCAATGCGGTGGCGGCAGCGGTGGCACCCGTGAGTGCTACTGTCTCCACTCCCACGGCAGCGGTATGCGCTCCCGAGGCGACGGTGGCGGCTTCGGTGCCAGCAGCGACGGCACCCTCGGCAACGGCGGTCTCGGTCGCGGCTACGGCCTCGGTCTGCATGGCGGTGGCCTCTGCAGCCGTCGCGGTAGTCAATGCGGCTTTCTCAATGCCCAACAATTTCAAGATAGCATGGTATGCACGATAGGCACCGGTGCCGTTGGTGGTGAGCTCAGTGGAAATCTTTTGGATGCCGTTCATCAGCGACATGATGCCCATCAGTTTCTGGGTTGCCTTGGCAGCATCTTCGCTCTCCATGCCGAAGGCACTCAACGCTCCCTCGAAGGCCTGCCAGCCTCCCACTGCGGTCTCAATTACACTGATACCCTGTGTCAAGCCCTGCGTGTCGTTCGCATAGTCGTTGATGGTGTCTTTGGCATCATTCATGGCATCCTTCAAGACACCGGCACGCTCGGCGACTTCCAGGAACGCCTCACTGGTGGGGTCAACTCCATCAGCCAACATCCGCGCCATCTGCCAGGTGAGCTCCTTCAGCTCGGTACGCAACGACTTCCCAGCGATGGCATAGTTGCCCACGTTGCGTTGGAACTCGCCCATGTCGGCGGCGAGGTCTTTGAGGTGGGCGTCGAGGTTTTGGATTTCCTTCTCAAGCATCTGCCCCTCGGCACCGGCCTTCTCCTCCTCGTTGAGCTGCTTCTGCGCCATCTTCAGGCGTTCCAACTGCAACGACAGACGCTGATACGAGCCTTCGGCGGCCTGCATCATCTTGGTCTCGTTGTTGAGGATTTTCTGCAACTCGGCCTTGGCGGTCTTCAGCTCCAGTTCTCGGCGGGTGTATTCCTCGGCAGAAACGGAACCTTCCTTGTAGGCAGCCTTCAAGTCCTTCATCTGCTTGTTGTACTTGGCCAGCATGGCGACGTTCTGCTCATGCGTGCCGAGGATGCGGTCTGCCACATCCAGCGAACGCTGCTGCTCGGTGAATGCCTCACGCTGCGCCTTGTTCAGCTTCTCCTGCTCGGCCAACTGACGGGAGATGGTGTTGGTGGTGTTGGCGATGACCTGCTGCTGTTGCTGCTGGATCTGCGTCACCTGCTGTGTCACCTGACCAGCACGCTGCATCTGCTGCTCATAGACCTTGGTGATTTTCTCAAGGTCGCCGTTTACCTCCACGGGTATCTTCAAACCCTTGGCGAGTTCCTTGGCCACCTCGCTGTAGTTCTCCAATGTGGCCTCCATCGCCTTGTCAAGGGCGGCCAACTGGTCCAACGCCTCTTGAGCGACGAGGTCGGTAATGATGGTTTCGTTTGCCATATCAGTATTGTGTTATGATTTCGATTTCTTCTCCGTTGTAAGGCTCTCCGTCACTGACGAAAGCGAACGTCCCGTCAGGCCTTCGGTAGAGCACCTGGGGGCAGTCAAGCATGACCGCCGTCTTCTTTGCGAGCTCCCTCTGTTTCGTCAGGTCCCGCATCCATTGTTCCTGCTGGCACCTGCAACTCATATCGTCTCAAGCCATGCCCTGAGCCATGGCCACAGGAAATTGTTGTTGAAATGTCCTACTGCGGGGTCGCTCAATGCGAAGATCTGCGACCCGTACTTGCGCTCCACGGCAGGGCCCTGGTCCCAACCGAAGGTGAATATCTCCACTCCTCGCCCGGTTGACCTTGCGCTGATGGAGCCGTGGAATGTACCCACGATGAACAGGTTCGGCGTGTTGACGTCGCGGGGCGGCAGTCCAAGCCTGTCACTCGCCTCGGGAGGCGTGATGCGCTCCTTCCATGCGATGTACCTCTCGGGGTGCATGAAGCACGGTACCCAGCGGTCGGCCTCTTCATCGAAATAGCCGGCACGCTTCTCACGGAAATAAGGGTCATCGCTGTAACTCGGCGTCAAGGGCACGCCGTTGCCGTCAATGCCAGAATACAACTGCTCACGGACGGAGAACGTCATCTCGTGGCTGTTCTCGTCCATGCACCGCAGCACCTCACCCTCAAAGCCGTCCTTGATGGTGCGGATGCGCTCTCTTATATCGGCAATCGTCGGCATGGTTCTTCAATTAAAAGGGGCACCCCACGTTAAGCGGAATGCCCCGATGTTTCACTTGTTGGCCTTCTTGGCTTTGGCGGGCTTCTTCTCTCCCGTCATCCGCTCATAGACGTCCGCCAACATCTTTAAGCGGGTCTTCTCGTCGCGGTCCTGCCAAAATGCGTCCTTGTGGTGCTCGATGAACTCCTCCTTGGACATCTTCTTGCAGGCCTCGTCGAAGAAGGTGACACCTTCGTAGGTCATGGCTCAAGAAGTTTAGGCGGGCTCGATGCCGTACACGCTGTAGGTGCACAGCACGGAAGCCTCCTTCAAGATGGGCACGGTCTTGCCGCTGGCCATCGTCATGGTGATGTAGTTGTTGGCGGCACTGTAGGTGGCGGCGGTGATGTCGTCCCACATATTGGTGGCGGAAGTGCCGGAAAGCAGAGCACCATACTTGGCGGTGGCATCGGCGCGGCCGTACTTCTCAACAATCTTGTAGTTGTTGCCGGAGTCACCGACCTTCACTACCTCAACAGGCATCAGACCGTAGATGGCGCTCAAAGCGTCGTAGTCCAAAGGCTCGACGTCCAGGCGCATCATGTAGTCCTCGACATCCTGGTAAACGACGTTCACCACGAGGCTGGCCTTGTCGGAAGCACCGGCATGGTCATTACCGCTCGGGTAAATGGTCACGGGAATACCTGCGAGGGTATCGGTGCCGTCGTTCAGACCGTAAAGCTGGTTCTTCGAGTCGAAGAGGTACATATCGAACACCTTGTTGGCGTTCTTGAGGATCTGCGCACGCAGATAGTGACGGAAAGCGTCCAGGGTGAACGCATCAGTGCGGGCGCTCATGCCGTTGTAGGCATTGGGGCCGTAGCCGACCTGGCTCACCTGGGCCTCGCCACCGCTGGGCTCCCAGTTGATGATGGCGGGGAAGCCGTAAGCACGGCCGGGCAGGTCTGCATGGCAAGCAGTGCGCAGGTTGGCAAGCGTGGAATACGACAGCTTCGTGCCATGCTCTACCAACACCATGCCACGGATTTTGTCGTAGTCGATTTCACATACGCTCTGACCGGTGAAGAACGAGTCAGAGACACAAGTTCTAATTCTTGACATATTCTCTTTTGCAGATTAGATTGTTAACTTTAATCTCAAGGCTGCGAACGTCGATAGCGTCTATCGGCTCGCTCACCTCCTGACCGCTCGGCGTCACAGCACCGTACCGGCCGTAATCGAAATTCTTCGACATGGTATGTGGGACGTACTCGATGTCGCCGTAGCCCCAGTCGAAACGCGGGTCGCTTTTCAGCACCTCTATGAGCCTGTCATAGATGGGCAGCAGCACACGCTCGAAGGACGTCTCCATACGCATCTCGTTAGACCACTCCTTCCTGGACGAACAGGCGATGATGAGATTGATTTTCGTGCGGTAGGCATAGTCGGGCGAGTCCACAATCTGCACGTTGGGCGTCTGCAAGGCGATCAAGGGGAACTTCAGCGGCATGTTGCTGCCGAGGCCCTTCGACCGCACGTCCAGCATGTCCTTGACATACTGCGCAGAGCCGTAGATGTAGTTGATGTCGATACCCTCCACCTGCTCGGTGCTACCGGCAGGGCCTGTCTTGGTAACGACTACGGACTTGGCGACCGCATCCACCACACTCTTGAAAATCTTCTCTATCTGTTCCATCACAGGTTGAACTGGTTGATTGGTGTAACCATGTTGACTTGATAGTAAACGTCATAGGTGCTCACATCAGCCCACGCGATGAACTCCTTGTTCAGTTCCACCATGTCGTTCCAGACGCTGACCATGCGCTGACGTGGCGGCTCGTTGTCGTTGGCCGACTTCAGCCGTACCAGTCCGGTCGCGGTCATCACCTGGTTGCCGTCACCCGCCATCTTGAAATAGACGTAATGGGCAAACGGCAGGCGCAACTTCTCAAGCAGGTCCTCCATGTCGTCGGTCTCGCCGCTCGAAAGGGCGGTAAGAACCGAAACGGCAAAGACATTGCCCAACATCTTACGCAGGAACTCGCCCTGGTAACGCTCGATGTAGCCCGTGATGTGCTGCTGCACGGCATAGGCATTGTTGTCGAGGTCACTCGTCGCCTCGGCGTTCATGACCTGCAACGGGCCGTGGTAGAAATATGAGCAGTCAATGAGGTTCATCTGTCAAATCATTTCTTGGTCTTTTTGGGTTTCTTCTTGTCCGTCATGCGGACTTCCTTGGAGTCCTGCGGCGCCTCCACCGCTTTGGTGTCGTCCACGGGAGCCTCGGGAGCCTTCTGCGCCTCTGTAAGAGGGGTGAAACTGAGGACACCCCTCTGTATGCGGACGCGGTTCTCACGAATGAGCACCTCAACGGCCGGACCTGATACAACATACTTCATAGTCTTGAGCGGTTTTTAACCCTCGGCCTTGAAGGTCACGGTGACAGTCACGTTGGCTGCGGGCATCGTGAACTTGTTGTTGTTGACGGTGACAGGCTTGCTGCCGGTGGTCTCGACAACGGTGATGGTGTCAACGACATAACCATCCGAAGGCGTGGCGGAAACCGTCACCTCAGTGCCCGCAATCGCGGAACTGCTGGGCGAGGTGCTGAAACTTCCGTTCGTGGCTGCGGCCTTCGCAATGGTGTACGAGGGCACCGTCACGTTGCACACGTCCTTGTAGGTGGTCCCGCCGACGGTTACCGACGCGGAGATGGTAGCATTGCCAGCGGCAACGGGAGTCACAACGCCCTTGTTGCTTACCGTTGCCTTGCTGGTGTTGCTGGAGTTCCAGGTGACAACCGCATCCTCGGGGATGACGGAAGCCTTCAACTGGAGCGTCGTTCCGCCATCAACGGTAGCCTCCGAAGGAGTCACCTCAACCATGGCGTTGACGTCACGCATCTCGATGATGGTGATGTCGCCAAGAGCCTTGCGGATTTGGTTCTCCTGCAGCAGCTTGTCCAGGGACTTGCCGGAAATAGCGAAAATACCGTTCTTTCCCATGATTAGTCAGCGGTGATGGCGGTCTTTACGCTGTCGAGCGAGCCAAACGAGAAGGCCCAGGGCATGTAAACGGGGAAGATGATCTCCTCCTGAGCGATTACAGCCACATAGTTCTTGAGCTTGGTGTCCACGTCCTCGGCGAACTCGATGCTCAAGGTGGTGTAGTCGATGAGGTTGGCAGCGCCGCGGAAGTCACCGACGAGGTACTTGCCGACGGGTATGCTGGTCAGCTCAATCACGGGGATACCGCTGATGGTCTTCACGCCGTTCTGGTTAACGACGAGACCGAGGCTGCGGCCCATGGTGTCCTTCTCGGCCATGATGGCGTTCACGGTGATGGGGTTCAGCACGACAGCGGTGGGGCTGTACTGTGCGTAGTTCATCACGGCGAAGATGGTGTTCAGCACATCCTGGCTGTTGGGATAGGCGATGCTCTTGTAGGCACCGTGGTTGACGGTACCGGTGATGTTAGCAGCGGTGATGCTGCCACTGTAAGCGCCGCCCTTGATGAGCAACTGACGGTCGTTCATCTTGATGACATCGTAGGTGCCGTTGAAGCCACTGTCGCCACTGTTGGCGAGGGTGATCTTCATGCCCTCGAGGATTTCGGGGTGCGGGTCATCAAAGGTCAGGATGGTGTCGGCACCGCTGTTGTAGGAAGCAACGCTGTCAACGTCACCTGCACTGATGGTGGTGATCGCACTGCCGATGATGGTCTCAACAGGGGTGCAACCGGTCTGGTTGACGATACCCTTCAGCTGGTCGCCGCTGCCGTCACCGAACAACATGTTCCAGTCCTCGGCGAGGTAGATGCGGTCAGGCAGGGTGGCAAGCAGCCAGGAGCGCAGGAAGATGCGGCTCTTGAGCATGCGCTTGCTCAACTTGATATGGGTACCCACGCGGGCGGGGGTTGCGGTAACCTCCTTCAGGCTGAATGCGCTCTCGGGCAGCTCGCCGTTCTCGGTCACATAGCGCACGTTGCGGTCAACGGCAGCCACCTGGCCGAAGGTGTAGGCGGTGAACTCGGGGTCGCCCTGCAGCACGGTGATGATGTCACGGAGGTGCAACTTGGCGGGGTTGTAGGGCGAGAAGTAGCGCTGGTCCTGACGGGAAATCAGGTTGTCGCCGCTGTAGTTGGCGTTGTCGCCGCCACCGTTGGCGTAGATGCTCACGATGTCCTTCAGGCTGAAGCCGTCGAAAGCGCCCGACTTGCGGGTCTTGCCATCAACGAAGTCCTGGAACTTCTCACTCTCGAACATCTCGTTCAGTCTCTCGTCGAACTTGGAGATAACCTCCATGCCGTTGGGAGCCTTGTGCGCCTTCTCGATGACCTCCATGCTCTTCTTGAGCATTTCGCGCAGGTCGTTGTTGTCCTTGACGAGCTGGTCGAACTTCTCAGCGTCATAGCCTTTCAGCTTGCCGTTGATTTCCTCGAACTTGTCGTCAACATCCTTCTGGGTCAGCATGCCCTCGATGGCCTTGTTGCACACGTCAGTCATCATGTCGAGAATGCTTTCCATGAATTTCTTCTGCTCGGGGTCCTGAATTGCGTCCAGGTTCACACCGAAGTCTTTCTTGTTGATCTTCATAATGAAAACTCAAATTAAATGGTTAGTGTTTCTCGATTACAGCGTTGAGGCCACCGAAGAAAGTGCTGCCAGCGGCTTTCTGTCCCGTCTCCTCACCCTCGGTCTGAGTGTCGCTTGACGGCTCATCCTCGGTCTTCTCGGTGACAGGATTGGTTTTCTCTTGCATGATTGTCGATTGATATACTCGGGAATAGCAATGCGGGCAGTAGGCATACTCGGCGAGGTCGGTGACGGATTTCTTCACCATCTCCTCGTCAATCTTGCCGTCGCACTTGCTCAATACGGGCTGGAGGATGGCAAGCACGGCCTCACGGACTTGTGGCTCAAGTTTCGCCATCTCTTCACGGACGATGCCGTCACGCAGCCAGTCAAGATAGTACTTGGCAGCGTCGAGCACCTGCTGCTCGAAAGTGTACCTTTCGGCCTCGTCCCACACGAACTCCTGCCCGCAATGGGGACAGGTAACTACCACAGCGCCCTCAAGCGCCTTGTTCAGCATGTCAAGTTTCATCTCGTATAGTTTTAAGCGAGCATCCGAGTAGCGCATCTTCAGCGCCTGACGGATGAACTCGATGTTAGCCCTCACGTCGCCGGGGCTGTCGTTCTTGATGCCTACAAGGAACG
>Ga0265298_10010584_pt1 | contig 10895 bp, 6 predicted proteins | sample AusTroGonzalo_MG_3_FD_193486 | JGI IMG/M metagenome (GOLD analysis project Ga0265298, IMG submission 193486) | Bovine rumen microbial communities from tropical cattle in Woodstock, Queensland, Australia - Gonzalo_01 | ecosystem: Host-associated > Mammals > Digestive system > Stomach > Rumen ...
CTTTGACTACCTGGTGGGCGATAATGCTTGGCTTGCCATCAATTACGGCATGATCAACGTCACGAACGACTATAATACTGCTGGCCTTGAAGGCTCTGCCCGTAATTTGCCGGACTACTTCAATAAGGAAAAGAAGGGCGATGGCGCAGATGGTACTTACCAGCATAAGTTTAGTCAGTCTATTTTTGAAGCTTCCATTAATGTGGAATTTTAATGGGAGGAAGCGAATATGATGTTCAATAAGAAAATTTCCGCTTTTGGTCTTACTTCTGCGATTGCGCTCTCGGCTGCGACAGCATTTGCTGCTGAAAATCAGACGGAAGTCGTTACGCAACAGAAGTCCCTTTTGGAAAAGCTGGATTCTCTCAATGCAGCGGTGCTTGGACTTAAGATTAACGGTACGGCAAAGGCCGGTGTCCTTGCTTCCTTTGCTTCTTCTGACCAGTTTGCAGACAACTCCCCGACGCAGGAAAATCAGGCTTTCACAGATGTGAACCTGCGTTTGACCGCTCGTCCGAGCTCCGAGACGATGATCGATGTCCAGTTGCGCTTGCACAAGGACTGGCAGAGTGCCTATGACGAAAACAACAACCCGGTTATCGGTCACTGGTTCAGCTACGACGGTACGATCCTGAACAAGCATGTGGATTTCAACTTGGGTTATATGCGTGTCGGTTATACCCCGCTCACCATCAACACTCCGCAGACCGAAGTTCTCCAGGAACCGGAAATCTTCGCCGAAAAGCGTCGTGAAGCCCTTGCCCAGCGCAACCTCGATACTACGAGCCGTCGCCTGTTGCATGGTCTCAATGTCGCTTACCAGAGTGGCAGCGTTGGCGCGGTCGATAACATTACCGCTCAGCTCACTGGCGCCCGTCTTCGCAATACGGCCAAGAAGTCTGACCAGTTGTTCTTTGACTTCGACTTCTCTGACCGCTACCTCCTTGGTGCTCGCGCCGGTGTCGAAGCCTACGGTGCTCATGTTGGCTTGAACTATGTCAATGCCTTTGACCGTAAGCAGACTCGCCGTTCTAAGGACCTCGATGATCTTGATACTATCTACTATGAAAAGAATCAGGTCTTTTCTGCCGATATCGCATTCGATTCCAAGAAGGTGCTTCCGCAGCTGCCCATCACGTTCGGCTTGAATGGCGAATTTGCCATGTCCAACTGGAAGGTTGACCGTGATTACAACTATAATGGAAAGAAGGTTTCTTATAGGGTTGCCCAGGCTTCAGATGCTAGCGGCAAGCAGTTTGCTTATGTGAAGTCTTCGCTGGAAGCTGATCCGCACTATGTGAATGAAGAATACCTCGATCTGGATGGCAAGAGCTTCTATGCCGATGTCTTTGCTAAGGGTAACATCAGTGATGTTGACTTCAAGGTCAGCGCCGGTTACTTCCAGACGGATTCCAACTTCTGGTCTGAAATGGCGTCTTCTCCGGTCTACCAGGGTCGTTCCACGATTCTTAACGCCGGTGCCCTTTATTCCGATTCTTCTTATGCAGACTTGATCTTGGGGACCTTCGGTGCTTCTAGCCTCGAAAACCTCTACTTCAGTGTCTACAACTCTACGACGTTGCAGGCTGGCAACTTGATGACTACGGGTAAGAAGAACATCCTCAGTGAATTTGGTAGCTTGGAAAGCCCGAACCTCTTCTACCGTTTGGACAACAACTACAAGAATGGCCACTTCTACCGTAACGGTTATACTTCGAACATTGCTAAGAAGCGCGAACTTGATCCTTTGACGGTTCTTGATCCGTCTGTGGGTCTTGCATTGCCGCTCGGCATGGCAACGCCTGATCGCAAGGGCATTACCGCCAAGGCCGACGTGAACTGGGCTGACAAGGTGTTCTTCAACGCCCGTGTCAACTTGGTCACTCAGGGCAATTTGCCGAGCTTCGACGCTGAAGGCAATCCGATTACGATTGAAAACAAGTTCACCGAATTTGCAGTGGGTCTTGGTGTCGATGCTGGCGCTCTTGCTGGTCTTGACCGTAAGATCCTTGTTCAGGGCTCTTTCTCCAATGGCTCTGAAGACTCCTACCTGAACCGTAAGGTTAACCGCATCGTTGCCGGTGTGACCGCCGATGTCTGGGGCCCGATCTCTGTGCTCGCCGGATTCCAGATGTACGAAAAGAAGTTTGGTGACAATGGCTATACCGTTGCTTCTACAGACGAGAACGGAACTATTATTGCAGCGGCTGCTGTGACCAAGGTTAGCGAACAGTTGATCATGGGCGGTGTCCGTGTGAAGCTTGCGCCGATCTCTTACTTGACCGTCCAGTATGGCATGCTCAAGAACGACCTCGACTTCAACGTTGCTGGTCTGACTGGCCTGGTTGCTAAACAAATTTCCATCAGCAAGAATGTTATCCTTGCCGATGTAACGGTGAATTTCTAAGAGGTGCTAAAATGAAAAAATTTCACCAGTACATGATGATTCTCTTGGCAGGTGTTTTGGGCGCCTGCTCCTCGATGAGTGTTGACGACCCTTATGAAGAAAACTTTCCTGAGGGTTTCGATGCTAATGTCTATGTGGAACTGCATCCTGAACTCCGCATCGCAGAAATTAGAGACTATGTGGCTTACCGCAATGAAGTGGTTTCTGATTCCATGAAGAAAGCTGGTGTGGATGATGCTACTTTGACTGCATTTACCACCAATGACGAAACGGCGTTCCTTGCCAATTCTGTTTTAATCCAGTATGTCTATACGGTTTTGATTGGACATTCTGCTGAAGATTGGACTGCCTATCTGACGCAAAAGGCCGTGTTGGCTGCAGATCCTTCGGACAAGACTGCGAAGCCGGCTGTTACAAAGGTTGAAAAGGAATTGAAGGAATTCAATTTCATCAACGTTACGGAAGACCAGAATACCTGGAATAACGTTCCGAAAGACTTGACCGCATATTCAATGCAATATACTCTGTACGGTAAGTCTCATGCTTGGGCTTATCGCTATTGCAACGATAATGAAAAGATCGCGAATCCGCTAGTTCCGGAAACAGATCTGGATGACGGTAAGCCAGCAGGAACGAGTCCGACGAGTTTTACTCCTGTAACATACCTTGTCTGCTATGACAATGTCAGCTTGGTCAACCGTGTGATTCAATAGGATAAGAGGTAATCAAATGAACTTTAAAGTTATTACATTGGCTCTTGCCATGGGCGCTGCAATGGCCCAGGCTGCCGCTGACAAAGTGATTGGCTTCTATCCGTATTGGAGTCAGTATTCTCAGTTCTATGCCAAGGATATCCGCTACAATCTCGTGACCGACATCCACTACATGTCTATCACTCCGACTGCAGAAGGTACGGTTGCTTTTGCTGACGAATACGATGCCGACAACTTCAAGAACCTTGCAAGCATGTCCAAGGAAAACGGCGTGAAGCTGATTGTTTCCGTGGGCGGCATGGAAGCTGAATCTAGCCTCAAGGCTATCGCTTCTTCTGACGAGACTCTCTCCACGTTCGTTTCGAATGTGAAGGAATGGCTCTCCACGAATGGTGGCGATGGCGTTGAACTCGACTGGCAGAACCTCACGTCGGATGATTCCGAAGATTACGCCAAGATGCTGAACGCCTTGGTCGATGGTCTTTCGGGCTCTACTGTGACTGCCGTGATTTACCCGGCTTTGGGCTTGGATGCCTACAAGGCCGAAGCCTTGAACCGTGCTGCTTACGTGGACGTGTTCATGACGGACCTCATGACTGAAGAATCCAGCAGCCTCGTTCCGAACCAGAGCGCAAACTCTGTGCAGGAAACGCTTGACGCTGTTGCCTCTGCCGGTGTGAACAAGGATCTCCTTGCTCCGGTGGTGTTCATGTATGGTAAGTCCTTTGCTGGTGCAAAGGGCCTCGGCACGAGCCATCAGGGTGTGGGTAGCGGTAACGAAGGTTACCTCCCGTACGCTGAACTCATGAATCGCTTCGATACTCCGGATTACACGGTGACATTCGATGAAGCTTCCAAGTCCGAAGTGGCTGTGAGCGAAACCGAATCTATCGTGTTCATGGGTATCCCGTCCGTGAAGGCAGTCGCCCAGCACGTGAAGAGCGAAGGCATGGCAGGCGTTGCCGTGTACGACCTCTCCCAGGACCACTACGAACCGATCGTTTCACTCCTCGTGACTGTCGGCCTCGAACTCCGCCCGGGCGTGAACTACAAGGCTTCCAAGAAGTAATTCTCGGAGTTCGCGGGAATCGCGAAATCTGAAAAAAATTGCGAAATTCATAAACGCTAAAAAAATCCTCGACGCAACCGCGCCGAGGATTTTTTCTTTCGTCTTTCGTCTGTAGCCACGAAGTGGCGTTCTCTCGTCTGATTAATACACTCGATACACTTGGCGTTGCCTATAGTAAACATTAAAATGGGTGGTGGAGGTACGCTTTTACAAAAGAAAAGGTATTTTTTAAACAAAAATGAGGTTTTGTATGCGTAAACATCTCGTAGCTGCGTTAGCGTTTGCTGTGCCGACAATGGCTATCCCCCTGGTGAACCAGCTTGGCTTTGCTCCCGAATCCGAAAAGACGGTCGTCATCCCCGGTAACGACGCGAACCCGCTCGAAGTCCGCGACATGGCAGGCAACACGGTGCTTACGCTCGAAGCTCCGATGGTTTACGATTGGGACTATAGTGGCGAAGAAGTCCAGACTTACGATATTTCTTCGATCAAGAAACCGGGCACGTACCGTTTGTATAGAGACGGCTATATCGGCAACCCGGTCGTGATTGGCGAGAACGTCTATGAAGATTTGACGAAGGCAGCCCTCAAGTGGTTCTACTACCAGCGTGCAGGCATGGCTCTTGATACGCGCTATGCAGGCAAGTGGGCTCGTGCCGCTGGCCACATTGACGATAGCGTGACGGTTTACGGTACGGATTTGCCGACGGCGACAGTTGTGGCTCAGTCCAAGGGCAAGCCTGCTCCCAAGAAGGCTGACCCGAAGATTATCAAGTCGCAGCGCGGTTGGTACGATGCCGGTGACTACGGCAAGTACATTGTGAACTCGGGTATTACCGTGTTTACGCTTTTGGAACTTTATGAACACTTCCCGGCATTCATGGATACGCTGCAGTGGAACATCCCGCGTGAATTCCCGAAGATGCCTTCGCTCCTCGAAGAAATCCGCTGGAATCTGGACTGGATGCTTTCGATGCAGGACAAGGACGGTGGTGTTTACCACAAGCTCACATCACTCAAGTTCGGCTCCAGCACGATGCCTGAAATTGATGGCGCGAAGCGCTATGCGATTGAAAAGAGCTTGACTGCAACGCTTGACTTTGCTGCTGTGATGGCGCAGGCTTCTCGCGTGTATGCTCCGTTCGACAAGGCTTTTGCTGACCGCATGCTCAAGGCTTCTGGCGCTGCCTATTACTGGGCAAAGCATAATCCGAAAGCTTTGTACAAGCAGCCTTCCGATGTGCAGACTGGCGATTATACGTATGGCGGCGAAGACGGCAAGGATGAATTTGCCTTTGCTGCAACGGAACTTTTCCGCGCCACAAAGAAGAAGAATTATCTCAACGACTTGAGCGCTTACAAGCTCAGAAGCGATGGACCGTGGTGGGGCGATGTGAACATGCTCGCCGTTTACCATGTGGCTCTTGATTCTGCGGACTTTGGCGCAAAGCTCGGTGGTGCTGCACGCAAGGCTTTGCTTGCCGCTGCAAACGAACTTCGTGCAATTGGCGATACGAGCGCTTACAGACTCCCTGCAACTCCGTCGAGCTGGAACTGGGGCAGTAACAGCGCCATGGCAAACAACGGAATCGTGTTACTCCACGCTTATTATGTCACGGGCGACAAGAGCTATTTGGATGGCGCACAGCAGTGCCTCGATTACCTCTTGGGCAAGAACCCGATTGAAATGACGTACGTGACTGGCTTTGGCTACAGAAGCCCGCGCAACCCGCACCATCGCGTGAGCGAATCTGATTTTGTCGATGATCCGGTCCCGGGCATGCTTGTGGGCGGTCCGCACTTGGGCAAGCAGGATATCAACCTCGATGGCAAGGAACTTTGGAAGTGCCCGAACTACGCTGTTGCAGACAAGCCGGCACTTGCCTACATCGATAATCGTTGCAGCTATGCGACAAACGAAGTGGCCATCAACTGGAACGCTCCGCTTGCATACCTCGCTGGCGCGTTGCAGGCCATTTACGTAGGCCACGCCAATGCGGTTGTGAAGTAAGTTTGCGCTAGGTTGTGTGTTTAGGGTTAGGCGGGCTTTGGCCCGCCTTTTTTGCTTCTCGTCATCCTGACGCCAAGGGCGGAAGGATCCAGTTATTTCTCGTACGGCTAATCTAGTGTTACTTCCACAATGCCGCGGACGGAATTGAAACAGTAGATTTTCTCGGCGGTCTTGAGTTCACTCGGGTACAGAATTTTTTCTTTGGCCTTGCCTTCGTTCAAAAGCTTTTGTCTCGTAATCCCATTTAAAAGCCCGCACTCGATAGGCGGCGTGTAGATGATGCCATCTTTCAGAATACCGATATTCGTGAACGTGCCTTCGGTGATTTCGCCTTTCTCGTTTACGCAGATTTCATCAAAGACGTCTTTCGGGAATGGCAAGCGGATGCTCGTTTTGTGGTACAGGAACGGATTGGATGAATTTACTTTGTGTACGATTTTGATTTTTGGATCTTGCTTGGGCGCGGGAATCGGTCTTGTCGTGAGTTCAAAGTGACCGTCTTTGAAAAGCTCGATCCTGTTCACGACGGAACTGTCGAACTTGATTTTTTCAAGGTCGCTGTTCCAGGTGAAGCCGAGGGTGTTCGCTGAATTTTTCAAACGTTCAAGATGCATCTCGAAATCGGTGATGCCTGTTTCAATCAGTGAAAAATCGGTATTTAAAAAACTTGCTTTGGTCATGGTTTCATTCCATTCGTCATCTGCGGTAGAGGCCCATGTGATGGCGCCGCCGGCATCGTATCTGTATTCCGATTCGCCTTGCTTTTTCTGCAAGATTCTGATGGGGACGGAGAAAATCATTTCGTCGCCGTGGATGTAGCCGATGGCGCCGCAGTACACTTCTCGTGGGAACGGTTCTGCATTTGCAATGACTTCCATTGTAGAAATTTTGGGCGCGCCTGTGATGGAACCGCATGGATAAATCGCATTGATGATGTCGTAAAGCGTTGTTCCTTCTTTCAGTTCCGATGAAATCTCGGAAGTCATCTGGAAAACGGTTTTGTGCTTTTCGACTTCGAATAGCTTGTCGGCGCGGACGGTTCCCGGCTTTGAAATTCTCCCGAGGTCGTTTCGCAGCAAGTCGACAATCATGACGTTTTCAGTGCGGTTCTTTAAGTCGTTGTGCAAGAATTCTTGCAACGCATTGTCTTCTTCGGAAGTCTTGCCGCGCTTGAGCGTTCCCTTCATGGGCTTTGTCAAAATCTTGTTGCCGCGCTTCACAAAAAACAGTTCCGGCGAGAATGACAAAATCGTCTCGTACTTGTTTTGCAAAAAGGCGTTGTATGGAGTCTTCTGGTTTTGCAATAGGAACTGGTACAAGTCTAATCCAATTGCGTTTGTTCTTAACGTTGAAGGATATGTGTAATTGACTTCGTATGTGATCCCGTTCTTGATTTGCTCTTTGATGTAGTCAATCTTTTGTGTGTATTCTTCTTTGGATAGGCGCGGTTTTACGATGGTGCCGATTTTATAGTCGGGAATTTTTTCTTCGAACGGCTGGAACGAATCGTATGCTTCGAAGTAGATGAGGGGAGCTTCGCTTGTTGCGTTTTTGAGGTCGTAGCGCATGTAGCCGAGAAGGTAATAGCCTTGGCGTTGCAAAGATTCAATTCTGTTGAGTGCGGACTGGACCTTTTGCGGGTCGAAAATTTCAATCGTTTCGATCGGATTATTAAATACTTTATTGGCGTATATTTGCATAATCACAGGACTCGTTTTTGACGGCGCAAATATAAATATTGCTATACAAGAAAGTCGTTCTAATGTTAATAGTCTGTTACAATTACGGTTACTTTGTAGCAAAATTGTAACTTTTTGAAAATAAGCGATTTCTTGCAAGTTTTCAGTATATATTACTGGCATGCAAAATTGGTACTTTCTTATTGTTGTCTCTATAATTTTTGTGTCGGCTCTCTTTGCATCTGCAGCATCGACGCCAATGTAATGCAAAGACGCGCTCGATTATAATTGCTGGTCCCCGATTGAATCGGGGATTTTCTTTTTTTTAAGAAGGCGAAATAGGACTATTGGGGTTAGTGGTCAAAAAGTCAAAATTATATGCAATTTTTTCTATGAAATTCTTGATAAAATGTGATGAAATTGTTATAATTTCGTCACATTTTTTAAACATCTTCGGCAAATCATGTGTGGTCGGAGAATAAAGGATTAAATATGAAAAATAAACTGCTCTTGGCACTTGCTTTGCTTTGTGCCTATTTTGTCGGCTGCGGTGACTACGATGAATCCTTCGACAATCCATTGAATGGCTCAACTGAAAAAGAGACGGCAATTGACTCTGCCCGCTATACTGTCATTGTTTATAGTACTATAGAAGGCGCGGCGGATTCGATTATAGAAGATTTCTTTAAAAAGTCGCAGGAATTTTTAGACGAAAAGAAAGTCCGTGTTCTTGTTTGCCATAAATATGGCATTGACGATTATGACAAGGAATCGGGAATACATTTCACTGGAAAATTTGCTAAGCCGGGTGATATTGTCACTTTCGAATTGACTAAAGACTTGGATTTGAAAACAATCAAGAAAACCGCTCGGAAGGCTGGTAAATCTGTGCTGATGTCTGATTCGGGCTTGCTTACGGATGTGTTGAATTATGCAGCAGACAGTCTCCCTGCTAAAGACTATGTATTGATGTTCTATGGTCATGGTGGTGGTTATGACCCGGATCTCGACTATCCTAGAGAATTGCGCACAAAGTCTTCTTCGTCTAAATTGCGTGGGCAGGTGTCGGCTGCAATCCTTTATGACGAAGCCTCTACGGATCCGGAAACCAACTTCACTGACGCCTTGGGTATGTTTGACATTAAGCGGGAAATTGAAAACTCATCTATCAAGCATCTTAAGGGAATCTTTTTCCACGACTGCCTTATGGGTAATGTCGAATTTTTAAGCGAAGTGTATACTTTGGCGGATTACATCATTGCTTCGGAACATGAACTCTATGCTGATGAAATGTTGATGGTTGATTTCGTGAAACAGCTGCATGATGGACGTGAAAACTTTGAGCAAACTGCAAAACACTTTTTGAGAAATACGAGATCACATTGGAAGCTTGAATACAAAGACGAGGGCGTCAATGGTGACCTCATGCTTTTGAAGGCTTCCGAAATGGAATCGCTCTTCCCGATTTTCAAAAAGATGTCTAAACGTTTGCAGTCTTTCTACAAGAAATCTGCGAAACGTGAGCAGATTGACCATGCGAGCATGGCCGCTTATTTGATTGATCTTTATAGGTACCATTTTGATATTCTTGATTTTACTAATCTGGTTGCCGAATATACGAAGGATAGCGTCTTTGCAGATTATGCAAAAGAATTGGATGAAGCGCTTGATAAGTTGATTATCGAGAAGATTGAAACTCATAACATTGATATTAGTGGTCTCAGCACGTTCTCGCTATCTTATTGGGCGGCGTTCCATGATTTGTATAACGATAAATCTGCATGGGATTATACAAACAAAGAAGCCTATGAGTATACAACATTCCATAAAGAGACGGGTTGGGGAGATTGGCTCGATGTCTGTGCTTATGTTGATTATGAACTTCTGGACGGAATGGCCGATGACGAAGGCGATGCGGAAGAGGATGAATAAGCGAGATTTTGTTAAAAAGTCGTATTTTTGTGTAAAAATCACTAGATTTTAATTGTTAAAATGTGACTAAATTATTATAATTTAGTCACATTTTTTAACCATCTTCGGCAAATCATGTGTGGTCGGAGAATAAAGGATTGAATATGAGAAAAAAACTATTTCTTGCGCTTGCTTTGCTATGCGCTTACTTTGTCGGTTGCTCTGATTACGACGATTCCGTGGATAATCCATTGAATGGCTCTGCAGAAAAAGAAGCGGTAATTGACACGGCTCGCTATACTGTTGTTGTTTATGGCAATTCTAATGGAGATATGGATTCCATCATTGAAGGCGTTTATGAACAAATGCGGCCACTTATGAAGAGCAAAGATGTTCGTGTATTTTTTACCTATAAATACGGAGCAGATTCTACTGTTGAAGGTTATGATGAAGATGGTAACATCGTAAAAATGCCCTTTAATGGAAAATATGCTGAGCCTGGGCAGTTGGTCGCTTTTGAAATGACCAAGGATTTGGATTTGGATACGATTAAGGATCATGCCCGCATGGCTGGTGAGTCTATAATGATGCATGATCCGGGCAGACTTACGAGCGTGTTGGATTATGTTGCGGACAGTCTCCCCGCTAAAGACTATGTGCTTGTTTTTTGGGGACATGGTCAAGGCCTTGACTTTGATGTTGATTTTCCTGAAATGCACGCAAATCAGACTGCTTTGGCTAAATCGCAGGATTTGGCTGCCATTATGTACGATGAGTGGACTTTTGACCCGGAAACGTTTTGGAAAGATGGCATGAATATATACGATATTAGGTGGGAAATTGAAAATTCGAAAATCAAACATCTTACGGGACTTTATTTCCACAACTGCTTAATGGGCAATTTTGAAAGTCTAAGTGAGGTTTACACTTTTGCCGATTATATAGTTGCATCGGAACATGAGTTAGCATCTGATGGAACCTTGATTTTGAACCTGGTCAAAGAACTGTACAAAAAAGACAGTTTCCAAGATGCTGTTAAAGCCTCGTTTGATGATTCAGAGAAACACTGGAAGATAGAATATAAGGATGCGGAGAGGAATGGTGA
>Ga0265298_10010587_pt1 | contig 10894 bp, 11 predicted proteins | sample AusTroGonzalo_MG_3_FD_193486 | JGI IMG/M metagenome (GOLD analysis project Ga0265298, IMG submission 193486) | Bovine rumen microbial communities from tropical cattle in Woodstock, Queensland, Australia - Gonzalo_01 | ecosystem: Host-associated > Mammals > Digestive system > Stomach > Rumen ...
CATTCTGTGTCCTCGTCCTGCTCATAATCGTCAGGATGTTCAGGGGGGTGTGATGAATGATCAATATCTTCACCAGGCTGATCCAATCGGCACATGACATCCACGCAAACAAGACAATTCTCCTGGCGTTGATCAGAAGGAACACCGCCGGGCGCTACAAGAGCTCCTATGTGGGCTTCATATGGCATCTGCTCCTGCCTGTCCTGATGATCGTGGTCCTCACCATCACGTTCACTTACATCAGACCTCGTGCCATGGAGGATTTCTGGATCTACTTGAGCGCAGGAATTTTCCCCGTCTCGTTCATATCGAGCTGTCTTAGAGGAAGAGCGATCATCTCCAACACGAACTACATCACCAAGATGAAGATCCCAAGGGAGATCATAGTGATCGCTTCGGTCATCACAGAGTTCCTGGGCGTCGTGTTCGCCTACGTGGCGATCATCATAGTCATCCTAATGTCAGGACAGTATGTGAACTGGTTCGGTATGGCCATGCTACCGGTCGAGATGCTGCTTATGTTCATATTCTCCCTAGGGTGCTCGTACCTGATATCCACGATAACGGTGTTCATCAAGGATGTGGGCTATCTAATGAGCATCCTGATGAGATTGGTCATATGGATCACACCCACATTCTTCCTGGCCAGCGAGGCCAAGGGTCTCCTTGCGACCATAGTTTGGTACAATCCTTTCACATACTACGTCGAGGTCTTCCATGACATCCTGTACTATGGAACGTTCCCGCATATGGAATTCCTAGGAATGAGCGTGATTCTGGCAGTCGTGTTCTTCATGATAGGGGCATTCGTGTTCTTCACTTATGAGAAGAAGTTCCCGGAGGTGCTGTGATGGAGGACGATGTGGTAATCAAGATAAGAGGGCTGAAGAAGTCCTACACCATCGTGGATCCTTCTCTCAAACAAGGCAGACTCTTCAAGAGTAAGTCCAAATACCCCATATTCGACGGTATCGACCTGGACATCAAAAAGGGGGACATAGTAGGAATCGTCGGTCGCAACGGATGCGGTAAGAGCACATTCCTGAAGATAGTCTCCGGGATCCTGGAGCCCGATGAGGGTACCGTGGAAGTGAAAGGGAAGGTCGCCAGTATCCTGGAGCTCAGCATGGGATTCCATGGAGATCTGTCCGGAAGGGACAACATCATCCTCAGGAGCGAACTATACGGAATCCCGAGAGAGGAAGTCCTGGAGCACATCGACAAGATCGTAGAGTACACAGATCTGGGCGTCTTCATCGACAACCCCGTCAGAACATATTCTTCCGGTATGAGGTCCCGTCTCGCATTCTCAGTCATGGTGAATGTGGATGCAGACATATTCCTAATCGACGAAGCACTGAGCACCGGAGACATGGCGTTCGCCTCGAAGGCATCAGAACACCTAAAGAATCTGGTCCGTAGCGGTAAGACCGTTCTTTTCACATCGCACAGCATGAGCACCATCAAACGTACCTGCAGCCGTGCGGTTTGGATCTCCGACCATATCATCAAGATGGACGGACCCTCAGACGATGTGGTAGACGCATACTCGCGCTCGATCAACGATTCATTCGAGGAGACCTTGAACCTGGCCAATGACGGATCGTCATCCGCACAGTACAGGCTGGCCAACTTCTACAGGGATGGAACGGGCGTCGAGAAGAATGAAGAGGAGTGGAAACGCTGGTTGAACGAGGCTGCTATGAGGGACCATCCTATAGCCCTCAACGATCTCGCTGACATCCTGATGTCTGAAGGCAAGGCCGAAGAAGCCCTTGCCATGTATCAAAGAGCGGCAGAGAACGGAAGCTACGAGGCCAGAAGGAAATACGCTACCCTTCAGGGAGAGACCATGGAGGAGATTCGTGAGCTTCGCTCCATACTCAAGGGATTCTGCGACTCAGGCTACCCTTACGACTTCTGCAACTATGGGGAGCTCATGCTTAAATCCGCTCTCACGACAGAGGACTACAAGGAGGCTTACAAGTACCTCTCCAAAGCATCCGATATGGGATGGACCGATGCAGACCTGCTTCTAGGACAGATGTTCCGCGACGGAAGCGGCGTGGAAAGGGATTTCACCAAGAGCATCTCGTATCTCAGCAAGGCGGCCGAGAATGGTAACAACAAGGCCATGTACATGCTGGGAGACCTCTACTCCGACGGCAAATACATGGAGAGGAATTACGAGGAGGCCTTCAAATGGTATCTGAAATCGGCATCCGTCGGCAACTCCAGATCCCAGTATCAGGTGGCTATGATGCTATCCACTGGACTGGGCGTCGAGAAGGATGAGGAACAGGCCAAACAATGGTTCGCCAGATACTCCAGCTCCATGATCAACGATTCGCGCAAGAGCGCCATGGATACGCTCAGAGCGCGCAGGGGCGACATCACACTCTCCAACGATCTGCTGAAGGCGATGTCCCGCAGCAACCATCCTCCATCCATGGCTGCACTGGCCATGAAATACGAGACTGGAAAGGGATTCAAGAGGAGCGAGAAAGCTGCGATGGAACTGCTTACAAAAGCTTCTGTAGCAGGCGGTTCCCCGCGTGTGAAGCTTGCCGACCTCATCGCCTCCAAAGACGAATCAGGCAACTATCCCCAGGAATCCTTCGACCTCATAAAGAGCGCGGCGGAATACGGCGATGCCGGTGCCATGTACAGACTGGCCTTGATGTATAAGGACGGCAAGGGCTGTGAAGCCAACGTCGAACTCTACCGTAAGTACATGAGGATGGCCATGGAATGCGGCAACAGGGAAGCCAAAGATGTCGTCAGGCAATGGGATGCTCGCAAGGAGCGCAGAAAGAACGACAAAAGCGATGGTAAATCGAAGAACGATAAGGACAAGAAAGAGGAGAAGAAGGATTGACCTTCAGTACTTTCTTTGATACCTTAGTAACGCAATCGTTGCCACGCCTATGGATGCCAGGACGGCTCCGATTATGTACGTAAAGGAATGATCCTTCACCTCGATGTAAAGTCCTCCCTCCTTGGCCTCAGCGATCACGTCGTTCATCTGAGCCGATCTGCCCGATGATGCAATGTTCACCAGATCCTGATCATAATCCAGGATCTTCTGATTTTTCAACGTAGCATCACCTACGGCCCTGATCGAGGCACCCTGGAGAAGAGATGTGAGACTGCTTACCCTGAGCTCGGTGCTCTCGAAGTCCCCATCCACATCCAGCTCATAAAAGAAGTCCAGATCGAAGTCGTTGATCCCGATGAAGATCGTTCTTTCATTGGAACTCGGATTGATGATGGTTACGTTCAGATCCGCGGTGATGTCTCTGGCCACGGTTTTTGTACCAACATAATCGGGACCGACCCCGCTGATGCGATTCATGTTCTGATCGATGGAACCGTAACCGCTGAAGACGACCCTCATATCCAACTGGTCATTCTCCTCATCATACTCGGCATTCATTCCTATGTAGATGTAAAGACTGAAGCTGTTATCCACGCGGTACTTAGCATCCGTCTTGATCTCCACATCCTTCCCGTAGAGGACTTTGGGATTGTCCGCGACGATGAAAGTAAAGATCACATCGTCGTTATCGGTGAATACAGAACCGGCCCATTGCATCCCTCCCAAGTGATCGATGTCCTTGAAGGTGGTCACATCCACGGAGACCGTGTCCATCATCACCAATCCAAGCTCTCCGTATCTGCTGTCCGAACCCTCGCCTGTCTTGGTGATGTCAAAGGCTTCCCTCATGGGCTGCGGGAGATCGAATCCAGCTTTGAAATGACCGATGGAGAACTCCGCATTCCCTTGAGGCAGAAGATGTCTGGCAATCAGCTTCGATACCGGGAAACCGGCCAAAAGGGATGCCAATGCCTCGAAGTTGTTCTCATCTATCACGAACGATGAGACTACACGGCTGATGATCTCGTTGAGCCTCTCAGTCAGGATCTTCTGGTTCTGATCGGGATCGTCGGTAAGCTCCAGTACAGCTGGGGTGTCTGCGATGGCCGACAGCACATACATCAGCAGATCGCTGCTGTCCGAAGGATCGGAAAGCTTGTTGCTCGAATCCTCTGCATCAAGAGCAGATGATAGCGGGACCATGAGCATCAGGGCGATGGCGAACACAGCGACGACCGCCTTCCTCATTCGGAATCCCTCCTATAGCATACAAACAGAACGATGGAGAACAGAAACACTGCCCAGCCCAGACAAAGAATGAAACAAGCGAAAGGGTCCACATCCACACCGGGTGCGGATTTCAGAATCGTAAGGATGCTCAGCACCGTCAGACCGCCGAAGCTGTTGGCGTTCATTGCTGCCACCATATCCGGCAGCGGGATTACGGAGTACAATGTATCGATGTCTACTAATCCGGATAGCGGTCCGAAGATGAATACGATTGCAGGCAATACGACGAACACAACTAGGAACGACAATGCGGCTGAATGTTCGGAACGTGTGTTGATGATCATGGTCACCGCGACCACTATGGCCACGTAGACTGCTACCATGAAGTATGCATACAACACGGAGACCTGGAAATTGTATCCGTGTATCGTCTGTCCGACGAAGATCATAACGAACGCAGGCATCATGAGGAAAACAACTGTGGCGACCGCTCCCAGGAACCTTCCTGCCAATGCTGGGATGCCTGATAGCTTGAGCGTCCCTCCCTTCTCCGAAGCAACTACCACCGCGGCGAATGTAATCAGTAAAGGAATCGGCATCATGAATGCCGTTCCCATCGATATCCTGACCACATATCCGTAGGACTCGGCTATGTTTCCGATGATGAACACCAATATGTACATCAAGAACTCGATGACCAATGAACCGAAGATGAAGATCAGGCCTCTCCTGGAGTAGAGCTTCTCCAACATCATCCTGAACTGTCCCTCGAAGGAGTCCAGAGGTACCCCTGTTGACACCTCTGATGCAGATCCCTCTAAGAGAACTTCGCCCATGAATCCGAATCTGGGTTGCCGTAGTTAAATGGTTTGTTAGATTAATGATAAATTCTCACTTGGACATTGTATGCCTGATATCATGGCTGCCGATCCCAGGGTACAGGAATTGCTAACAGGTTTCGAATCCGGGAAGATACCGCTTCTGGAGTTCATACGCTCGGTGAACCGTCTCCAGGAGGAGGGCGAAGTGATAGTATGCGATCCTTCGCTGGGAAAGGCCGTGGTCACATGCTTCGGAAGGCACAGCGAGGGCAGGGACCTGATGGCAGGACTGCTGACCATGCACGGATTCATTGTCATACCAGCAGACCGCGATGCCGATCTGGACGAGATCGTGGAGCTGTGCAGGGATCCAGACGTCACAGTGCTGTGCATGTCAGTCCAGACGACATACGACAGCCCGGAGATATTGAACATCTCAGATATGCTGGAAGAGGCCGGTATCAGACAGCGTATAATCCTCAACATCGGTGGTGCAGCGATATCCGACAGTACTGCTGAAAGGGCAAAATGCGACGTCTATTCTAATTCCGCCTCAGAATCTGTAAAACTGATCAAAGAAGAAGTTAGGAAAAGGGCTGGGCACTAAAACTCTGGGTAAAGGTTTATACTCATTCTGTTTGTAACATTTCTTATGACGCATGGTGTGCTGGGCCTTATCGTCTGCCCGATGGTGGACGACAATCTGGTCTACAGTATGAAAAAGGATCCGGAAGAGAAGTCCGTATTCATTGTCCAGAACAAGAACAACAATTCCATCAGGAAGAAGCTGGACGATGCTGGGATTCCTTATGAACTTGTCTTATGGGAGGATGTCTTAGCCAACCGCTACGAGTTCGATAGAACAAAGTTCACCATGCTGATCTACATGACAGATTTAGGACTTCATTCCAGGCCAGAAGAGCTCAAGACCACAGTGGAGGAGCTGGCAACGGACATGCAACCCTACGTGGATGGGATCGGGTTCTATCTGGGGACCTGTGGCAATTTCGATTGGAACATCCCTAGATGGTGTGATGAGAGGGGAATGAAGCCCAGCGCGATGTTCTGCGACAAGAACGGATGCCTCTGCCATGATTGCGTTGGAGTCAACATCGCTGGCGGTCCAAAGTACACCGAGATGCAGCAGAAATACACCGGGCACCTCTACATCTTCCCTGCGATGGCCACCAATTACGATGAGTTCATGGAGGCCGACCAGGCTGAGTCCGCTGCCACCGAGGCAAGCCTCACTCCTGAGATGAGAGAGGTACTGGGGATAGAACCCGGCCGCGACGGGTATATGAGATGGCTGCTCAGCCTCGGTAACTACGAATACATCCTGAAGCTCGATACCGGGATCGGAGACAGAGAAAGCTTCGAACGGGACCTCCAGAGCGTATCTGAGAGGACGAGGCTCAAGATAAAGGTGGCAGAGGACGGATGGGTGGACCTTCAGCCCACAGACGACCTGTACGCCAAATGCAAATCATTCCTTCAAGCTTGAATTAAAACGAGAAAAGCCCGCACCACCAGATCTTGATGGCGCGGGTATTGTTTCTTCGTTCTCAGACGACGTCGATATTGATCTTTCCGAAGCCGTGCTCGTTGATGAACATGGCGGACGAAATCGCCTTGTCCAGCATCATCGGGTCGCAGATGAGGACCGCGTCTTGTCCGGACAGACATTTCATCGTACAGTTCTCAGGTCCGTTGTACAGGTAATCCACGGGCATTGCCGTGTTCCTGACTGCGAACCTTGCAGACATTCCGTAGACTCCGGTAGCCATTCCGCCAAGGTCGTAATCCTCGATTATGGCCTTGATGTCGGTCTCCCTCTCCGCCTTTATGACGTGCAGCGCACCGAGATTGACATCCTTGTGCTGTGCCGTCTTAAGGGACAGTTGGGACTGGGCCCTCGGATACGGGGTGAGTTCCTCTCTGCCGAGACCTGCCAGAGTGCGGTTCATCATGAACACCGTAGGCAGCAGGAGTCCCGCCTTCTGAACGCTCTCGTAATCGGAGTAGAAGGGCTCGGGCTCTCCGCTGTACATGCACTTTCCTCCGTGAAGGACACGGAGCTCATCCGCCCATGAGTAGGTCAGATCGGTGTCGTGAGACGACATGATGACCGTCACTCCGGATGAATGCATCTGCTCTGCGATCTCCATGACCTCATAGGCCATCTGGGGATCCAATCCTGCAGTGGGCTCGTCCATGATGATGACGCTGGGCCTCATGGCCAGAACGCCCGCGAGCGTTACTCTCTTCCTCTGTCCGTAGGACAGTTTCATAATGGGGGACTTTGCGTAGTCCTCCATCCCAACCGCGAAGAGAGCCTCCTGGACCCTTTGCTGTACCTCTTCCTTGGGCAGCCTCATGTTCTCAGGACCGTAGGCGACATCCTGTTCCACATAGGGTTTGAACATCATGTCGTTGGGGTTCTGGAAGAGGATGGACACTTCAGAACGCATCTTGATTATGTCCTTGTGCCTGTATGTCAAGGGCTTGCCTCTGAAGAGGACCTGACCCTTGTCAGGTTTGTACAGCGCGTTCAAGACACTGAAGAGGGTGGACTTTCCGGCACCGTTGCATCCCATGATAGCCGTCTTCTTGCCCTCTTCGATCTTCATGCACATGTCATCCAGGACCTTTGGTCCCTTCCTGCTGTAGGAATAGTTGATATGGTCAGCTTCTAGAAGTGTACCGGCCATCAGATCATCTCCAGATCAGCATCGAATCCGATGCTCTTCAGTTTCTCATACTGCTCCTTGATCGTTGGAGTGTATATTGAATCATAGAATAGGACGGAATCCTTTCCTTCCACAGCCTCGGTGAAGCAGGCATCGATCGCATCGAACTGGAAGTCGATGTGCTTCTCTCTGAGTGCGAACCTGGAATCGGAACCGTAGACGCCAGTGAGCGTGCCGTTGAGCTCCTTCATGACCTCCTCGTACCTGCCGACTGCGCTCTCCTCTTCGACAGCAACGCAGACTATCTTTCCTGATTTCTTGGACCCACCGAACTTGGCTGTGAACTCACAGCAGTTACGCGGATAAGGTGCGGGAGACAATCCGTCCAATGCTGAAATATCTCTGTTCATATTGAATACGGATGGCGTCAGAAGACCGCATCTGTAGACATTCTCCGCATTATTATAGAAATCCTCAGCGGAGCCACTGAATTCTATTTTACCGTCATAGATGATGTTTGTTGTATCCGCCCATTTGTAAACGATATCGATATCATGAGTAGATATTAGAACCGTCACTCCCTGCAAATGCAGTTTCTCCGCCAGTTCCATGACCTCCATCGAGGCCTGCGGATCGAGGCCTGCGGTAGGCTCATCCATAATCATTATCTTAGGATTCATAGCAAGAGCGCCTGCGATTGCGACTCTTTTTCTCTGCCCTCCGGACAGTTGCTGCAGGGGACGTCTTGCGAAGGGGGTCATCCTTACATCTCTGAGAGCTTTGGCCACCCTTTCAAACACCTCTTCCCTGTCCAATCCGAGGTTGAGCGGTCCGAATGCAACATCCTCCTCCACCAGTGAACAGAATATCTGTTCATCCGGATTCTGAAGAATGACAGCTACATCGGACCTTAGTTGGCGGAGCCCATCTTTGGTGTATTCAACAGGTTCCCCGCGACTGTATACAGTACCGCTCTGCGGTTTGTATACCCCTGTAAGCGTGTAGAAGAACGTCGTCTTTCCTGCACCGTTAGCACCAAGTATTGCATTACGTGATCCTTCTTCGATGCTCAGGCTCATATTGCTCAGGACATTCCTTGTGCTATTGTTGTGAGCGAAGGTCACATCCTCTAATCTGAATATTTCGCTCATAGGTCCCACCCGAACAACGGCGCAAACAATTTTGCCATATTGACCCAATCTGATGAATACTGGCCAACGAAGTAGAGTCCGACAGCAAGGCCGATTGAGACGACTATCCATTTAATTGATAATTTCTTAGGTTCGCGAAGTATGGGGAAAGTTCCGTCATAGTTCCTGCAGGCAAGAGCTGCCTCCGATTTCTCGGCCAGTTCCATCGAAAAGATGAAAGTTCCTGCCATCGCACCTCCGTATGACCTCATTGCCGTCATTGGACCATTATACCCCAGACGGCACTGGGCTGCATCGATCATGACCAAGAATCTCTCCAACAGAAGGAATGCATATCTGTAGATGAGAACGATGAGCTCGGTTATTTCGTTGGGGCAGCGGATGCTCTTGAATGCGAACGAAAGATAGGGGATGGGTGTCGAACATGCAAAAGAGAGCATGAGTGTGACACCTGCTATTGCACGGAAGAATATCAACCATGCTTGGTTGAAACTCTGTTCCGTCATGTAAATTGTGAACCACAGGATGTTGCCCTCCCAAAGAGGTGGTAGGGAATGGTCTCCAAGAATCGAGATCATACCACTACCCAGAACCATAATCAGGATAGCTTCCCCTATAGCCAATAATAACAACAAAGGTACCCTTAAGTTTGTCGAATAGGCCATCATTATCATGCCTATTGCGAACGTGATCATGGGCACCAAGATACTATTCGTAACAAGCCCCACGATAAGTAGGGCAAGAACGAAAAAGAGTTTTCCGAGAGGGGCCCAGTTAACCATACGCGAGCTGTAGGCCAGCTCGTCCATTTCTACTTGTTCAGACACGGATCCACTCTCGGGTTTTTAGGATCATTCGGCGGCTGCTCCTGCTGCCATCTTTTTCCTTGCAGAGTTGGTTCCGATGAAGTAACCGATGATTACAGCACCGATGGCTGACTGCACAGCAAACAGCATGGCCTCGATCTCTCCAGGAAGCTCTCCGTAGATTGCATCGATCCAGTCTGTAAGCCAAGGCACGTATCCGTATTTCTCTGCTTCCTCTCCTCCTGCATCATCGGATCCACCGTAATCTCCAGGAACAAAGGCGAGAATTCCAACAACCATGATTGCTACAACTGCGAAACCTACAATGTAAATCATCTTGTCATTTGCCATGCTCATACCTCCGTGGAGAAGGGATTGATCTTGTTGCTGTCTGCGATCTCGAAGATGTCAGCCCTGGAAGTTGCCAGGTAGTGTGCGAACATTGCGAGAACGATTCCTTCTACAATTGCCAGAGGAATCTGTGTGACTGCGTAGACTGAGAGCATGTCGATCATTGCATCGATAAAGTTTGCTCCGACTGAGGTCACGAGGTTCAGAGACATCTGAATTGCGGTCACGACATATGTCATCAGGTCAGCGATAGCTGCTGCGAAGAACATGCTGATAAAGACGTTTGCTCCGGCTTTTCTCAGTACCTTCCAGAAAATAAGACCAATGAGAGGTCCGATAATTCCCATGGACACACAGTTCGCTCCGAGTGTTGTGAATCCACCGTGTGCAATCAGAAGTGCCTGGAAAATCAAGACGATTGTAGAGAGAACTGAACAAACTCCGACTCCATAGAATACAACTGCAATTCCTGTTCCTGTTGGGTGTGCGCATGATCCTGTCACAGAGGGTAACTTGAGTGACGAGATCAGGAAGATGAATGCTCCAGAGAGAGCGACTGTCATCTTCTGCTCCGGGTGCTCTGCAAGAATCTTGCGGAGCTTAATGATTCCCACGATGAAGAAGGGAGCCATTACCGCGAACCAAACGACACACCATATGGGATCTAAATATCCTTCCATTATGTGCATTTATTTCACCATCCAATGGTAGTGCCCGCGGACCTGTAACCCTCGGACACTTGTATCGAATTTGTATACTATTCGATTAACACGTTATCTCAGCAGGTAATATTAATAGATTGGTGGATTCATCCATATATTAAGTTGGATTAATAATCCAAAAACTAATCCAACCAGTTTTCCCCTCTTTTCCGTTTAAGTTAAGGAAATAGAAAACTCTAAACAGCTTAGAAAAAGGAACGGTTGCGATAAACGGATACAATTTCCTACCTTTATGACCTCACATA
>Ga0265298_10010589_pt1 | contig 10893 bp, 5 predicted proteins | sample AusTroGonzalo_MG_3_FD_193486 | JGI IMG/M metagenome (GOLD analysis project Ga0265298, IMG submission 193486) | Bovine rumen microbial communities from tropical cattle in Woodstock, Queensland, Australia - Gonzalo_01 | ecosystem: Host-associated > Mammals > Digestive system > Stomach > Rumen ...
AGGTGGCACAGCTGGACGCAATCTTCGGCGAGATTACGAAATCCATGAAATGGATGGAGAGCTATACGGGTATCAAATGTCCGTTTAAGGAGTATGGCCTGGCCATCATACCCGACTACCCCTTTGGTGGTATGGAGCATCCGGGGGCCTTCCAGATCAATGAGTCTCGACTGCTACTCGACAGCAATGCATCGAAAGAGGAGGAACTCAAACGCATGGAACTGATTGCCCACGAGACGGCTCACCTCTGGTTCGGAAACGTCGTCCAACTGAACTGGACGGAGAATCTCTGGGAGAAAGAGGTAATCGCCAACATCATGGCATCGAAGATTACACGTAAACAGGTGGATGCCAAGGAGAGTGACATCAATTTCCTCAGCACCTACCAGAACAAGGCCATCGCCTTAGACCGCACGGATGGTACATACGACATTGACCAACCGTCAATCGTCGACCATACGACGTTGCTCTACGACAACATTATTTATAATAAGGCAACGGTCATGATGCGTTCACTGGAACAGCTTGTGGGTGCTACAAAGATGCAGAACAGCCTGCGTAGTTTCTTACAGAAATATTATTTCAAGGAGGCAACTTGGGAGAATCTGATCGAAATACTCGACAAGGAGAATCCTACCGTCGGCGTACGACAGTTCTGCGAGGTATGGGTCAACCAGAAGGGTATGCCCATCATCAACACGTCGTATAAGGACGGACAACTCGTGGTCTCCCAGACCGACCCCTTCGGACGTGGTCTTTGCTGGCGTCAGAAGTTCGTCGTTCAGGTGGTCTACGATATGGCGCAGAGCCGTACCATCATCGTCGACATGCAGAAACCAATCATGACTTATAGCCTGAAAAACGGTAAACCGAGCTATATCATACCCAACTACAACGGTCAGGGCTATGGTATCTTCACCCTCGACGATGACTACGCAGAGATCTTGCCAAAACGTTTCATCACAACCCGTAATGATTTGGCACGTTATTCGCTGCTGAACACCGTCCACGACAACTACCTGCAGGGTAAGGTTGCTCCTTCACACTTCGGTGAGCTCTATCGTTTTATGATGAAAGAGAAGAATCCGATCATTATGCAGACAGCCATCGATCACATGTTCAAGATCGCTTCTGACATGACCGCCGACCAGCGTAAGACACTCGAACTGTGTATGATGGACCTGCTGGGCGAGAACAAATCAAAAGACTGTCGCCAACTCATCTTCCGGAAGATGGCTGCCAACGCCACATCACCTGACGTACTCGCACAGTTGGAGACGGTTTGGCAACAACATAATGACCCACTCTTCGACGAACATGACTATATGGAGATGGCCTACCGTCTGGCAATCACCAATCCCACCCGCGCACAGGAGATCCTGTCCACACAACGCGCTCGTCTGAAGACAGAGGATCTGCAGAAGGAGTTCGACTTTGTCAGCCGTGCTTGTAACCCGGATGCATCGAAGCGCAACGACCTGTTTAAGAAACTCATCAAGAAGGATAACCGCAAGGAGGAGGCATGGGCCATCCACGCCGTCAAACTATTGAGTACCGACGTATACGCTCAGGATGCACCGAATTATGTGTCTCAGAGTCTCGCAAATCTGAAATACCTGCAACAGACCAGCGATATCCTCTTCCCGGGCAATTGGCTGGAGGCATTATATGACGGTCAGAAGAGTAGTGCTGTCAAACAGACCACAGAGAACTGGCTGAACAACCCGAAGACAGACTGCCCCGAGGACCTTCGCAACAAGGTATTGGAGGTTTCATGGTTGATGAGAAACCAGAAACCGTATGTAGAGAAACCCAAACCGGCCGTCGTCGTCTCAAAACCCAAGACGACTGCTAAGAAGACGGCTGCCAAACGTAAGAAATAAAACAAAACATAAAGAAAAGATATGATACGCTTCTTTCAGACACCACTGAAGACGGTGATCGCCACAGAGGTTGATCACAAACTGAGTGAACAGGAAATCAAGGAATTAAACTGGCTGTATGGCGAGGCAACGATGCTCGAGGCTGATACGCTCGAAGGCTTCTTTGTGGGTCCGCGCCGTGAAATGGTGACGCCATGGTCCACAAATGCCGTAGAGATTACGCAGAACATGGGACTCAAGGGCATCAGCCGTATCGAGGAATACTTTGCTGTCGACAGCAAGGATGCTGAGCACGATGAGATGCTACAACGTATGTATAACGGCCTGAACCAGGATATCTTCACCATCAACATCAAGCCGGAACCCATTAAGTATGTGGACAATCTGGAGGAATACAACGAACAGGAGGGTCTGGCGCTCAGTCCTGAGGAGATAGAATATCTGCACGGTCTGGAGAAACAGAACGGCAGACCTCTCACAGACTCTGAGATCTTCGGTTTCGCCCAGATCAATTCGGAACATTGTCGTCATAAGATCTTCGGTGGTACATTCATCATCGATGGCAAGGAGATGGAGTCAAGCCTCTTTGCAATGATCAAAAAGACTACCCAGGAGAATCCCAACAAAATTCTCTCAGCCTATAAGGATAATGTGGCATTTGCACAGGGACCTATCGTTGAACAGTTTGCACCGAAAGACCAGAGCACCAGCGACTGGTTCCAGGTAAAGGATATCGAAAGCGTCATATCACTGAAAGCTGAGACACACAACTTCCCCACCACTGTAGAACCCTTCAACGGTGCTGCTACGGGTACTGGTGGTGAAATCCGCGACCGTATGGGTGGTGGTGTTGGTTCTTGGCCCATCGCTGGTACAGCAGTCTATATGACAGCCTATCCCCGTCTGAAAGATGACGATAAACTGACCCGCGATTGGGAAGATATCCTCCCCGTTCGCCAGTGGCTGTATCAGACACCAGAGCAGATTCTGATCAAGGCCTCGAATGGCGCATCAGATTTCGGAAATAAGTTCGGACAGCCGCTGATCTGCGGCTCTGTACTCACTTTCGAACACCAAGAGCCCAACGATACCAAGTATGCTTATGACAAAGTCATCATGCTGGCTGGTGGTGTTGGTTACGGCACGAAGCGCGACTGTCTGAAAAAAGAGCCCCAAAAAGGCAACAAGGTGGTCGTGGTCGGTGGTGATAATTACCGCATCGGCCTCGGTGGTGGTTCCGTATCTTCTGTTGATACGGGTCGTTATAGCAATGGCATCGAACTGAATGCCGTTCAGCGTGCCAACCCCGAGATGCAGAAACGTGCCTACAACCTGGTGCGTGCACTCTGCGAGGAGGATGTGAACCCCGTCGTATCTATCCACGACCATGGTTCAGCCGGTCACCTGAACTGTCTCTCTGAACTCGTTGAGGAGTGCGGTGGTGAAATTGATATGACCAAGTTGCCGATTGGTGACAAGACGCTTTCGAGCAAAGAAATCATCGCTAACGAGAGTCAGGAGCGTATGGGTCTCCTCATCGACGAGAAGCATATCGAACATGTCCGCCGTATTGCTGAACGTGAGCGTGCACCGCTGTATGTCGTCGGTGAGACCACAGGCGATGCCCACTTCTCCTTCAAACAGGGTGATGGTGTGAAACCATTCGATCTCGATGTGGCTCAGATGTTTGGCCACTCGCCCAAGACCATCATGAAAGATAATACGGTAGAACGTCACTATCAGGACGTTACCTACTCTCAGGATAAGATTAACGAATACCTGGATCGCGTGCTGCAATTGGAGGCTGTGGCCTGTAAGGACTGGCTCACCAATAAGGTCGACCGCTCTGTGACAGGTAAGATCGCCCGTCAGCAGTGCCAGGGTGAAATCCAGTTGCCGCTCTCCGACTGTGGTGTCGTTGCACTCGACTACCGTGGCGAGAAGGGTATCGCCACAGCCCTCGGACATGCGCCCCAGGCTGGTCTGGCTGATCCTGCTGCTGGTTCTGTACTCTCTGTAGCCGAGGCACTGACGAATATCGTCTGGGCACCGCTCGCTGAGGGAATGGACTCTCTGAGCCTCTCTGCCAACTGGATGTGGCCCTGCCGCTCTCAGGAGGGTGAGGATGCCCGTCTCTATGAGGGTGTGAAGGCGCTCTCCGACTTCTGCTGCGATCTTCACATCAACGTACCGACCGGTAAGGACTCGCTGTCTTTGAGCCAGCAATATCCCAACGGCGAGAAGATCATCTCTCCGGGAACCGTGATTGTTTCTGCTGGTGGTGAGGTCAGCGACATCAAGAAAGTGGTGTCACCCGTCCTCGTCAACGATAAGAATGCCTCACTCTATCATATCGACTTCTCATTCGACGAGCAGCGCCTCGGTGGTTCTGCCTTCGCACAGAGCCTTGGTAAGGTGGGCGACGACGTACCTACCGTCAAGAACCCCGAATACTTCGCTGATGCCTTCATGGCCATCCAACAGCTCATCGAGAAGGGTTGGATCATGGCTGGTCACGACATCTCTGCAGGTGGTCTTATCACCACCCTGCTCGAGATGTGCTTCGCCAACACAAAGGGTGGTATGCATATTAACCTCCACGACATCTGCAAGGATGGCGACATCGTGAAGACACTCTTCGCCGAGAACCCGGGCGTCGTCATCGAGGTTTCCGACGAACACAAACAGGACTTCAAGGACTTCATGGAGGAACAGGGTGTCGGCTTTGCCAAGATAGGTTATCCAGTAGAAGATGCCCGCACCATCGTGGTGAAGGCTGGCGATATAGAGCAGACCTTCGATATCGATGCACTGCGCGACACATGGTACAAGACCTCATACCTCCTCGATCGCAAACAGAGCTTCAACGGCAAGGCTGCCGAGCGTTTCGCCAACTACAAGAACCAGCCTCTGGAGATGGTCTTCCCCAAGTCCTTCACCGGTAAATTGGCTCAGTATGGTATCTCTGCTGATCGCCGTCAGTCCTCAGGCGTAAAGGCCGCAATTATTCGTGAAAAGGGTACAAACGGCGAACGCGAGATGGCTTACATGCTCTACCTCGCCGGATTCGACGTAAAAGATGTCATGATGACCGACCTCATCACGGGTCGCGAGACACTCGAAGAGGTCAACCTCATCGTCTTCTGCGGTGGATTCTCCAACTCCGACGTCCTCGGCTCTGCCAAGGGTTGGGCGGGTGCTTTCCTCTTCAACCCGAAGGCCAAGGAGGCACTCGATAAGTTCTATGCCCGTGAGGATACGCTCTCACTGGGTATCTGTAATGGTTGCCAGCTGATGGTAGAACTGGGGCTGACAGGTGCTAAGGGTGCAAAGATGTTACACAACGACTCGCATAAGTTCGAGAGTGAGTTCATCAGCCTCAGCATCCCACAGAACAACAGCGTGATGTTCGGCTCGCTCAGCGGTTCAAAACTGGGTCTCTGGGTGGCTCACGGCGAGGGCAAGTTCCATCTGCCTGAACCAGAAAGTGCTTACAACATCATTGCGAAGTACAACTACCCGGGCTATCCTGCCAATCCGAATGGCTCTGACTACAACGTGGCTGGTATCTGCTCGGCCGACGGTCGTCACCTCTGCATGATGCCGCACCTGGAACGTGCCTTCTTCCCCTGGCAGAACGCCTGGTATCCTGCTGACCGCAAGAACGACGAGGTGACCCCATGGATAGAGGCCTTCGTTAATGCTCGTAAATGGATTGAACAACGATGAACATCTATTGGGAATCGTTCCGTACCTTCTTTAAGATTGGCATATTCACCCTCGGCGGTGGATATGCCATGATTCCTTTGATAGAAGAAGAGGTGGTCAACAAAAAACAGTGGGTGTCCAAAGACGAGATGCTCGACCTCATCGCCATCGCACAGAGTTGCCCGGGGGTGTTCGCCATCAACATCGCCACCTTCATCGGCTATAAATTAAATAAGGTACGTGGCGCCATCGCTACCACCATCGGCACAGCCCTACCCTCGTTCCTGATCATCCTGGCAATAGCGATCTTTTTCAGCCAGTTCAAGGACAATCCCTACGTGGCGGCCATCTTCCGAGGTATCCGACCTGCCGTCGTAGCCCTCATCGCCGTACCCACCTTCCGACTGGGACAACGGGCAAAACTCAACCGCTACACCATCTGGATCCCCATCGTCTGCGCCCTCGCCATCTGGGCCCTCGGCGTCTCTCCCATCTACATCATCATCATCGCCGCCCTCGCCGGCTTTGCATACGGAAAGATCTTTGTACGCAGAGACACAGAGACACAGAGGAAATAGCACTCTGCGCCTCTGCGTCTCTGCGTACTAAAAATATAATGAATATGATTTTTATCTCACTGTTCATCACCTTCTTCGAGATTGGCCTCTTCGGATTCGGAGGCGGCTACGGCATGCTCTCCCTCATCCAACACGAGACAGTAGAAACACACCACTGGCTATCAACAGCAGAATTCACCGACATCGTGGCCATCTCACAGATGACACCCGGACCCATCGGCATCAACTCCGCCACCTACTGTGGCTATACGGCCATCCACAACGCCGGCTATGGCCACCTGATGGCGACACTCGGCTCTGCCACCGCTACCTTCGCGCTGGTACTGCCATCACTGATTCTGATGATTCTGATTAGTAAGATGTTCATGAAGTATATGAACACACCACTAGTACAGTCGGTCTTCACAGGCCTGCGCCCTGCCGTCGTTGGCCTCCTCGCAGCAGCAACCCTCCTACTTTGTAATAAGGAGAACTTCTCTACCCCGATGGAGAACCCCTGGCAGTTCTTTATCAGCTGCGCCCTGCTCATCGCCACTGCCATCGGCACCGGCTACCTGAAAATCAATCCCATCCGCATGATCTGCTACGCGGGCATCGCAGGTCTGCTTCTGCTATATTAACTTTGTTATAAGGTAGGCCAGCCATCGGAGGTCCAACGAATAGGTCGCTGAACCAGCACGGAAGCACCGTTCTGGGCAACACTGTAACCATGACAGATGAAGATGTCCTGCCCTTCGAAGGTGTAGGCAGCACAATGACCGGCAGCCTCATATTCCTTTTTGTCACCTTCAAGGAAAAGATTACCGCCACCATAACGCATATCAATGCCCTTGCTGTCAAGATAGGGACCGTCAACCGTCTTACTACGACCTACCGCCACACGATAATTACTCTTGCTGCCCTGACAACAGTAGTCCCACGACACAAAGAGATAATACCAACCGTCGTGCTTGAAGATAAACGGCGCCTCAATGGCATTCGGACCGGCATAATCTGACGTCGGATTCTTCGGAGGATTCGGATTAATCGGAAGGGAGGCCTTGGCATCCTGACTATCCAGATTATACCGACGGGCAATCGTACGGGGCTTTTCACCCTTCACGACATGCATCGCCGTATCAAGACGAACCAACTGGATACCATCCCAGAAACTACCCCATACCAGCCAGGGCTGATCCTGATCGTCAATCACGAAATTAGGATCAATGGCATTCCAGTTGTCGCGCTTCTCCTTTGAAGCCACGATACAACCCTCATCCTCCCAAAGTCCTGATGCCAGGGAACGAGTAGTGAGTAAACCGATGGCGGAGCCGTTCTTGCCAAAGGTAGAACAACTATAAGCCAACCACCAACGTCCGTGCCACTGGATAATGTCCGGGGCCCACACGTGAGAACGAAAACCTGGGACAGAATCATGCGTCCATTTGGGGATGACCGACATCACAGGATCAGGCGACACGGTCCAGTTCTGACGGTCGGTCGAGGTCATCTGCTGGATACCCATACCTGTGGCAAAGATATACCAGGTACTATCTTCGAAAGCCATCACCGGATCATGCACCATGGGTGTCTCCGTGGTGAAAGCCACTCGCGAAAAGCGATGCCGTTGCCCCTGTGCCATCACGACACAGGCGGCAAGCAACATCAAGGAAAAAACAAGTTTCCTCATATATTAATTAAGTAGTATGTGGTTCAATAATTATTTCAGAAGATATTTCTTCCCATTCTTAATGTAGATGCCAGGCTTTTGAGGTGAAGTCACACACCGGCCTTGGAGGTCATAGACCCCATTATCCATTGTCCATTGTCCATTCTCCATTGTCATAATCCCCGTCGCAGCCTTGGTCTGATAAGCCCATGCTGTGACACCGGTCTTACTGGCCAGACCTGTAAAGGCTATCGTTTTCTCATCTTTCGGTTCGAGCGTCTGCTCAACCATGACGCCTCTATAAGCCGTACCACTGATGACAAAGTTCACATACGACGTACCTGCTGTTGCAGCCCAAGTACCAGTAGCTCCACCACTGATCTTTCCATCGGCAGAAAGGGTGATCTCAACAGGCTTGGCGGCTTCCTTCTGAGTGTGGTCTAGTCTGTATTTGTGAATCAGAAGTTGATAGGTTCCTGGGATACGGTCGGTGCTCACCTGCTGCGAACTGGCGATATCAGCACTCTTTACCTCCTCACCGGTATATTCGAACGGGGCAGCAACCAACCATCCGTCTTTGTTCTGGAACACCTGATGAACGCGCACCTGATGACCTTCACCTGCATTCTGGAATCGGGTGTGATAAACCAGATAGGTACGTCCATCCTCGGCAGCAATGATGCTATTGTGTCCCTGAGAGCGCTCACCATAGTTGCCCTTCGTCTGATTGCCCCAGTCTGTATAAGCCCCAAAAATATTCACGCCACGGTCGCTGTTGGCCTTGGCGCCGAAATTAAGTTGGTAACTATTGTAGACAGCACTGATATTATTAGAATCTTTATAGGGACCGTCAGGCTTTTCAGAACGGAATACACGCATCTGGTAGCCACCGTTATTGTAGTCGTTAGGATTACCACCAGCAGCCAGACCGCCATAGCTCATGAACAGGAAATAATAGCCTCCGATATACTCGATATACGAAGCTTCGCCTGATACATAGTAACCACCAGCAATCTTCTTACCGAAATAAGGGTCTTCAGTGATGCCATTGCCAGTACCAGTCAACGAATATTCCACATCATAGTCACGCAGGCCGGTATTCTCGTCGAGCTCCAGCATCCAGATGCCACCGCTCCAAGAACCATAAGACATCCATAGCTTTCCTTCCTCGTCGTAGAAAACGCATGGGTCGATGTTATTGGGCCAGCGATCACCCCATTTACTACCTGTGGCATAGCGCGAAGGCAGAGTGCTCTGCGAACCAATAACAAGTTCAAGGTCAGTATCCTTAAACTCCGTACCATTCTTAAAGCCGCTGATGACCACCGGAGCCTGATAACGATAAGGTCCAGTAATTTTATCAGCAGTCAGAAGAATGATACTTGAATACCACGAGTCACCATTGATGCTTAGATACATACACCATTTATTCATGACCTTGTTGTAAATGACATCGGGAGCCCACATGTTACCATCTACATTATAACTCTTACCACCCTTTGCAGACCAGTTAACAGCATTGAACTGCGGCAGACTTACATCTACACCGCCTTTCTTGACCGTTGTGACCTGTGGAGTGGTAAAGGCATCCTTATTAGCAGCATTGCTGCTCGATGCGGTGGCCCAGGGCACAGTGACTTTGGTCCATCTCATCATGTCACTTGTCTTGGCATTATCTCTGTGAGAGCCGAAGATATAATAGGTCTTGGACTCTGGATCCCAAACGACACTTGGGTCATGAACTGTCACATGCTGCAGCGATACCGCAATGGATATCGCTGGCAGCATAAGCGACAGAAATAATGGTATGAATCTTTTCATCATCATTACTCAAAGATCATGTGACAACCGTCAACCGTGAAGCGGAACCAGAGGTTATCCCCGTCAATAGGACTGATACCGATATAGTCCTGATAGTAGGTCTCACCGTCATTGCCTTCCATGACACACTTCACATCAGCAGAACCACCATTGTTGGTCACGGATACGGTTACCATCGCCTCATCCATAGCCTTAAGCCATGCACCCCAGTCGAGCTGACCACCACTTGGCAGACAAGCACCATAGCTGTCACCCCAACCATAGTTGTCGGCACGGACGACAGCATATTCACTGTTGTCCTCACGGGTCAGCACAACCACAAAGTTGTTCCAGTTGTTGGCGCCATTGGTGAAGTTCTTGATGCGGGTAGTAACGGTCTTACCAACAGGCACATTGTACATATCAGAATGAGCACCCCACCAACCGGTAGAGTTATCTTCTGCACCAAGTACGCTATCGAACTCCAGGTGGCAGTTGTCAACAGTAAAGCGGAAGTAGAAGTCTTCCGGATCAACCGTGTTGATGCCATTGTACTCCTGCGTATAGACCTCACCGTTTGTGCCCTGCATCACGGCCTTCACATCAGCGGTACCATCACCGTTGTTAGTAACGGCTACAGTAACCTTGGCACCGTCCATAGCAGCAAGCCATGTACCCCAGTCACCCTGGGTTCCAATCGGCGTACAAGCACCATAACCATCACCCCAGCCATAATTATCGGCACGGACTACGGCATACTCTGTATTATCAGCACGACAGAGAACCACGACGAAGTTGTTCCAGTTGTTGGCACCACTGGTATAGTTGGTAAAGGTACTGATGAAGGTCTCATTCGGGCCTACCTTGATATTCTCAGAATGAGCACCCCACCAACCAGTAGAATTGTCGGTAGCACCAAGGCTCGTGTACATCTTATCAACAACCTCGAACTCTGCAGTTCCGATGATAGGTGCATTGGCAGCCTCACCTTTGTAGGTCTTGGCATAGGCAGCCACGAGGGTCTTCTTGCCCAATGAATACATATCAGGAACAGTCTGAATGGCTAAGTCTGTTATCTTCACAGTCGCAGAAACTTCCTGTTCGAACTGGATAGTAGCAGTAACATTAGCAAAGGCTTCCGTCAGGTCTGTACCCTGAAGCACCTTCTTGGGTACACCATTCAGTGTCATATACAGTGGCTGCTTGTCTTCTTTAGAAGTGAAACCGCCAATAGGTTCAATGGTAGAACCAAGGAAATTAATGAATGAACCCTCAG
>Ga0265298_10010590_pt1 | contig 10893 bp, 5 predicted proteins | sample AusTroGonzalo_MG_3_FD_193486 | JGI IMG/M metagenome (GOLD analysis project Ga0265298, IMG submission 193486) | Bovine rumen microbial communities from tropical cattle in Woodstock, Queensland, Australia - Gonzalo_01 | ecosystem: Host-associated > Mammals > Digestive system > Stomach > Rumen ...
GCCCTTGAAGATGCCGATTCGGTTGAGCAGGCGTTCGTAGATGTCTTCCTGAATGGAACCGGCCACCACCATTGAGTAGATGTTGACCACCTCGGACTGCTGGCCAAAGCGGTCGATACGACCGATGCGCTGCTCGATATCCATCGGGTTCCAGGGCAGGTCGTAGTTGACCATCGAGTTGCAGAATTGCATATCCAGACCTTCGCTACCCACCTTTGAGGACAGGAGGATGTGGATATTGGGATTGTTCTTGAACTCGTCGATGATGTCGGCCCTGTTCTGAACCAGACCGTGTATGATAAGGCTATTGAAACCGCGTTGTTTCAAACGAATCTGCAGGTAATGAAGCGTTTTACGGAATTCCGCAAAGATGATAATCTTCTTTGTGCCGTTCTTGAAGACCTCGTTGATAATCTCCACCAGTTTATCTACCTTGCCGTCTGAATACTCGGCATAGCGGTCGTAGCCTGCGTAGAGGTCATCTTCGCTATTGAGGTAGGCAAAGACGGAACTGGCGATCTGCTTCTTCTTGGTGATGAGGCCCAGGATGGCACTCTGGTCCATCTTGATTTCTCCTTCGGAATCCGTCCAGGAATTCTCAGATATATACTCATCAATTGCCTCATCGAAATATTCTTGCTCCTCCTCGCCCAGTGTAACAGGAATCAAATGCGGCTTGCGTTCGGCCTGGGACATATCCATCGTCACCTCACGCTTGCGTGTACGCGAGAAGACGCTGTTCATCACGCTGATTGAATTCAGCAGGTACTGGAGACGTGCCCTGTTCTTATAGTTGTCCTCGCCATCGAGCAGTTGCATTATCTCCTGATAGATGGGGTCGTCCTTAAAGGAATCGGCCACCGTGGTGTAACTGGAGTAGATTTCCCGCTCATCGGCCGAGAATGATGTATAGACCTCAGCGTCGCTCAGGGCCTCCTTAATGGAATGCAGCGGAGCATTGGCGTTGAGTGCCGATATGGCAGCGATAAACGGCCGGTTCTGCTCCACCAGGTTGCTGAAAATCTGGTAGTTGAAGTACCGGGTATTATCCAGCAGGTGCAGCAGGTTGTAGAGGTTCTCGTTGCTAATCATCACCGGCGTTGCCGTGAGGAAGAGCGCGGAATCGGCCAGGGACATCAGAATCTCGGCGCCGCCGTATATGAGCGTTCCTGTGTTCCTCAGCCTGTGGGCTTCGTCGCAGACCACCAGAGAGAATTTGCGGCCGGAATCGGTCAGGTAGGATATGAGGTTATCCTTCTCGCCTGTCTGCTCCGCCTTCTTGGTATCGTTCTTCTTGAAGCGGATCTTCTCGTAGTTGACGATGGCCCGGACCTGCCCGTTTCGGTACTGAAGGTCTTCCAGCAGTTCCTTGGGCCTGTCGTAGATGCGGAATGCAAGGCCGAACTTCTCCTGGAGTTCCATCTTCCACTTCTCCTGCAGGGACTTCGGGCAGACGATGAGCACGTTCTGCAGCTCACGCCTTGCCTTCAGTTCCAGCATAATGTGGCCCGCCTCGATAGTCTTACCCAAACCCACTTCATCGGCCACCAGGAGGCGGCGCGAAGGCGAATTCAGGAACTTCAAGAGCGGCTTGAACTGATAGGCCCGGAACAGTGTCTTGGAAGCCTTCAGGGACGATATGGTGGAATTGTTGGAACTCTTAATCTTGAAGGAGGTATTCTTCTTGGAATACTCCGAATACGTGCCGAAAATGCCATTTGAGCAGCGCTCGAACGGGTCGGACACGTTGTAATCCTGTACCAGGTCCTCTTCCAACTCATCCGTAATCTTGCCGTCCCAGTTCACGCGATAGATCTGACGGCCACGGCGGGCAGGCGCAACGTCGATGATGACTCCCCGCTGTGAGGAATCATGCCGAAGGACGGAAGCGCCGAGTTGGAATTTTGCCATAGTTCAAGTGAGGTTTATGCCACAATAACGTTGTGCAGGTTATTGATAAAGCGACTGACGTTCATCAGGTCGCTGCCGAAGACTTGCTGCCACTGGAAGTCCACGAATGGACGTTCATTTACCATTGTGTTGCCGGTGATATCACCGTTCTCGCATACGTAGGATATGATGGTTCCCAGATATTCTTCCTGTTCAGGATTAAGGACTGTATTTGTTAGGAACTTCCCGTACTGCTGCAGGGCCTTATCTCTGTCGATTCCAACAATGGAGCGGATGAATGCAGCCACAACGTCTCCGCAAATCATCTTACAGCCACGGACGTAGGCCTGGTATTCTTCCTTGGTGCCAAGGTCACGCCAGCAGATGGTCTCCAGTTGGATGATGTCGGCGTGAGTCAGCTGCTCCATATTGATGAGTTTCTGGATGACCGGCAGGTTACGATTCTCCCGAAGAAAGTCAATCACGCGCTGCTTATAGGTTACGACCAGAACCGGCGCATCCACGGGGCCGAGGTCTTCCACGATGTCCTCAATGTTGAGCGTGAAGGTGCGGTGGTCATCGCCCAGAATGAACTGAACGAGGTCGCGGATTTCGGTACGAACCTTCTCCAGATAATCCAGAGCGGCTCCTTCGAATACCTTCGGATCTGAGATTTCCTGCAGCAGATGAATCTTTGCTGAAACCTGCGGGATGGAAGCCCGCTCAAGCAGAGCGTTGGCAATCTGTGAGACCTTGACACGGCTGCGGAGAGGCGCTTTCTGCGTCTCGTCAACCAGCGCCAGTTGCATATTGAGCATCAAGACATCGAAGCGCAGTGCTGCCGTGTCGTTGGTTTGCATTGGCAGGAGCGGAGCCACGCTATTCTCCAAATCGGCCCTGTCAACTTCTGAAACGTAGGCCCAGTTTTCTTCCTTGCGGAATTTGTCGATCAGTTCCCAGTGCTGGCGGACGCCAATCTGCGTATCTTTCAGCCCAAGAACCTGATTGCGGAGCATCTTCTTTAGTTCGTCGTGGAGACTCTTGGGATACTCTTCCTGCTGATATGTAGCGTGTTGCAAGGCACAAGCTAAAGCGAGTCTGAGATTAAACAGACGTGCTGACAACGGCAGCGCAGGAACTGGGTCAACGCCGGATTCTTCTCCGAAGTATTCGATGTTGCCACACCAGTCAATAAGCTGGAAGTTCTGCTTGTCCAGTCCGTCTCCCAGCAGGTTCTCACAGAGTCGGGTTCCACGTCCGACCATCTGCCAGAACTTAATCTTGGAGCGAACCTTCTTGAAGAAGACCAGGTTCAAGACCTCCGGCACATCGATACCGGTGTCCAGCATATCGACGGATACGGCTATTTGCGGAAGTTTGTCCGGAGAGGCAAAACGGTCAATGAGATTCTGGGCGTATTTAACCTGATTGTCGATGAGGGCGCAGAAGTCTTCGCCCAGTTCCGGATAGAGAGCGTGGAAGCGCTCTACAACCAGAACCGCGTGGTCGTGGTTGGCCGCAAAGATGATGGTCTTGCCAAGTTTCTCGCCGGCATCTATCCTATAGCCAGTCTCCATCAGGTTGCGCAGGACCTTGTCCACGGTATCCTTGTTGAAGATGTATGTGAACAGTTCATTGTTGGCCACATCACGATGGTCTGCATCGAGACTGCCTTTGTTCCGCTCATACTCCCAAACCGCCTCCATCTGCTTCCTTTCTTCCGGAGTCAGCTCAGCGTATTTGATACCTTCTTTGAGTCGCTTAGTGGAACGAGAAATCCAAAGCGGTGGTACCAGATAGTGGTCTTCGACAGCTTGCTCCAGGGAGTAGGAATAATTCGGCACACCACCTTCAAGGCCGAAGAGTTCGTACGTGCTGCGATCGACCTCCTCCCTTGGTGTGGCGGTAAGGCCAACTATCAGTCCATCGAAATAGTCCAGGATGGCCGTATATTTCCCGAAGACACTGCGGTGGGCCTCATCAATGATAATCAGGTCGAAGCGACCAACGGAGAATACCTTCTTGGGCGCATCGATATAGTTAATCATCGTCTGGTACGTACTGAAAGTAATGCGGGCATTGAGGTCCGGTTCACGCTCTTCGTTGAGTACGGAGACCGTTGCATTTGGCAACAGCTTGGCAAAGTTCTTCTTGGCCTGGTTCACCAGGGCGGTACGATCAGCTAAGAAGAGGATATTCTTGGCCCATTCGTTCCGCATCAGGACATCGCAGAGAGAGATGGATACTCGGGTCTTGCCGGTGCCTGTAGCCATAACCAGGAGCGCTCTGCGATGCATCTCGTTGAAATGATTGCAGACTGCGTGTATGGCCTCCTTCTGGTAATAGCGGTTGGTGATTTCGTCCTTGATACGGAGGTCTTGCATCGAACCCCGTCCGCGGCGCTGCAGTACCAGTTGAAGGTCATCCTGCGTGAGAATACCGAAAACACGTCGGGCAGGATAGCCCAAGCCGTCAATTATCTGGGTGGTGAATCCGTTCGTGATATAGATAACAGGGCGAACACCATACTTGGCCTCAAGGCAGTCTGCATAGAGTTTTGCCTGCTGCTTACCGGCTTCCGGGTCAACTGTAGTGCGCTTGGCTTCAACGACTGCCAGCGGCTTCCCATCTGGAGCATAGAGTACGTAATCTGCGTAACCTACACCCTGCTGATTGGGCATCCCTTGCAATTCCACCTCAATGCAGGCTTTGCCGGGAGCCACTACACCCTCCTGGTCTACAATCTCCCAACCAGCTTCCTGAATGAGAAGGTCTATGAACAGTTTGCGGGTTTCAGCCTCGGTGTAATCATCAGTAACTACAGGAGCCGGTGCAGGATTGTCCACCGCTGCAGCAGGAACGGAGGCAACGAAAGCAGAAGGAGCGGCCGGTACCTCTTCGCGAGGAACGACGTACAACGCCGGCTTGTTATTCAGGAGTTCTCTGTCGAATGGTGCGAGTGACGAAAGGACGCGAAGTTTCAGCAGAACGCCACCTACCAGGTTGTAAAGGTTGAGGACGCAGAAATATGCCTGACCACCTGTAACGCCACCATCGTGGGCAGCGAGGTTGCCGACTTTACGGATATAGTGCGCGGCCATCATCAGGCGCTCGTCGTTCACAAAGGAGACGAACGGTTCCCCTGACATCAACTCGTAGAGGTTGGCCCGCTCGGGAATCTGGATGTTCTTGAGCGTGTAGATGGTCTTGACCAACCATTCCAGAGCCCTACGACTATTGATAGCCGTGGCATCCTTGTCGGTGTTCACAGAAGCCTCTGCGGCCTGGCAAAATACGTGCAGGTCGTGTAGCGGCTCTATGTCCTTTAGGTAGTCAAAGTTATGCATATCACCCAAAATATTTATCTAATGTAGCATCTATAAGGCATTGAATATTAGTCAGGTTACTGACAATATATGCTTTCTGACGCTCAATTTCCTGCATTTCTTTAGAAAAAGAATCTTGAATAGATTTAGGGGGAATAGGGATAATCAGATTGCCTAGCGTACCTTGATTCAAGTTCTGTATGTTACACCCCTGTCCTCCGCGAGTTAACACGTCCTTAATTAGTTGAGTCCGCACGAATTCACTGAAGTAATCTGATTGTACAGTGTTGTCATAGAATCTACACCTAATACAAAAACCACTGTAAACAATATCCTCACCACCAGTATGAACTAAAACACAGCGACCTATTAATGATTTACTTCCGTTAGAACGGACAAACACAAAATCGCCATCCTTTAAGAGATAGTCACTATTAAAGCTATCAGAAAGCAATATATAAGAAAGCTCAGTGTTGTCAACAATTTTTCGGTCTTGAAAATCGCTAACTCCCAATATCTTTATGGGCCTCCCTTTATCCGCCTTGTCAAAATTGAGTCCATTCTTAAAAGTAGCCAAATCTTTTAATGGCTTTACGGGCCATTTTTTATCATTAGCAACAGGATTCCCAAACGTGCTAAAAAAGATGGATTGTGATAAGTTGTTTAATTCTTCTAACTGCTTGGTATAATTCGTTTTAATGCCGACCAACAAGTCGAGTTCGTCAACAATCTTCTGCTGTTCAGCATTAGAAGGAAACGCAATTCTAACTGGGGCTAAAGACTGACGCGTAATCTGTGGAATAGAAGAACCTGTAATGGCATTACTTAGCCCTGAATACTCAAGTTGGTATTTCAAAAAATGAATATCAAGATTATCCGTTTTGGGGTGAACAACCATAGCATTTCCATTTATCCAAGAAAAAGGCAACGTTATGGCCATTTTCCCACAAGTCCCACGACATGCAACAATCAACTCACTATTCTCATGATTATACTTGTCAAAACGCCCGATAATTCCATTCGATCCATAGACAAGATATGCCCCGTCGCTCACAAAATTCTTTGCAGAAATTGTGGTAGGCTGATACATATTACAGGTTTCGCCAAGTGTGGCACTTGTCCAAGAGTCTCTCATATTACAGGTATTTTTCAACAAAAACATCTAAAGATGCTTTAATCTCAGACTGCAACTTTACAATTCTCCCAACAACCGCCTTGGGATCTTCAAAAACAACTTCCTCTTTCTCTATCTCCTTGTATTTTATAATAGATAACGAATAATCATTTTGACGTATCTCTTCTATTGGAACAAGGAAGCTCTGATCCTTGCGGCTGCGTGACTCTTCACCTTTCAAATTGGCAAAACGGTTTTCTATATCAGGAATATCATTTTCAGTTACCTCTGAGCGTTTCTGGTCTAATGAAAAGCCATCGGCTCTCATATCATAGAACCAGACATTGTCTGTCCCCCCTGCGTTCGTTTTGGTAAAAATCAATATGGCAGTTGAGACGCCAGAGTATGGTTGGAACACGCCTGCAGGCATTGAGATTACAGCCTGAAGACGCTGCTTCTCCACCAATTCTTTCCGAATAGCTTGATGAGCCGTAGAATTACCAAATAAAACCCCATCTGGGACAATACTCGCGCAGCGACCACCAGTACGAAGCATACGCACAAAGAGTGCCAGGAAAAGTAACTCCGTTTTCTTAGTGGGCGCAATGGCCGTAAGCGTCTTTGCAATCACTTGCCCGTCAACGCTGCCGGCAAACGGAGGATTGGCTAAGCACAACGTATATTTATTAGAATCAGTATTCTGATCTGACACACTATCCTGCCATTTTACGTCCGGAGCATCCACGCCATGCAGCATCAAGTTCATTGCTCCGATGCGAAGCATGGTGGTATCGGTATCGAAGCCGTGGAACATTCCGTTACGATACCAGTCGGAATTCTCCTTCTTCAGCAGTTCCTTACGATAATGCTCCTGGATATATTTGGCGGACTCCACAATAAAGCCGGCGGAGCCCATAGCTGGGTCGCAGATTTCGTCCTTCAAAGTGGGCGCCATCAGATTCACCATCATTCGGATGATATGGCGAGGAGTGCGGAACTGGCCATTGGTGCCAGAGGCAGCCATTTTGCCAAGGATGTACTCGTAGACATCGCCCATCGTGTCCCGGTTATTCATATCCAGCTCATTAATTCCGTCCACGACACGCGTGAGTGTGCGAGGGTTCTGAATCAGGAACACGGCATTTTGCATAAACCGGCTGTAGGCGCTCTCCTTGGCACCACCCAGATCCTTTATGAAGACAAACACGTCGTTGCGGACGGTGTTGAACATCTTCTCCGCCTCATAGTTCTTGTACACATGCCAGCGGAGGGATTCATAAGGGACATCTTTATCCGTGTCGGGGTTATGCCATTTTTCTCCCATCTTGAAGACTGGGTTATCAATCTGGCCACCGAAAATGCCTGCTGCCGCTTCACGGTCAGTTTGGGCATCATCAAGCATTTTCATAAAGAACAGATATGTCATCTGCTCCAAGATGGTAAGAGAATTGGTGATACCGCCCGTCCAGAAGGTATCCCAAATTTGGTCGATGCGATTTTTGATTTCGCCGGTTATCATAAAAAGTATGTGTTTTCTTGTGGGTTGCTATAATTGACAAATTTAACGAATTTTCTCCGAAAATAAGGTAACAAAGTGTAAGAGAGTGAATATGAGGATACAAAAACGCCCCTGCAGATGTGCAGAGGCGCGGTTGGAATTAGTAAGTTAATGGTGAGGTTACGTTGATTTTTGCGTTCTCAACCAAGCCCGATAATTCCGCTTGAAGACGCGGAGGGCTTCCATCTGGTTACGACCTGAAAGCCGGGTCTCCACATAGTCCAGGAACTCCTTGTCATCCGTGGGCAGATCGTGGTTGTGCTCGATGTCCCACTTGATGTCACAGGCGAGGTCCATGTAGGGCCGCTTGGAAATGGCCGGAAGATGGTTAAAACGGTTTTCAACGACCGTCACGTATCGATAAATGTTGCTCATAGTGATGTTCTTAAATTATTCCTTTTTGCGGTACTTGCCGTAACCCATGCGCTCTACGAGGCCCATTTTGCCACAGAATTTGGCTACGTAGCCTTCCGCCGTACGCTCGTTGATTTTCAGGCTCCGTGCCGCCTGGATATAGTCAGGACGGCCGAATTCCGTGGGCAAGGCGTTGAACAGGCGCTTCTCGTCAGTGGAAGAGAGACGGGGGCGCTGCTTTTCGCCGAACAGCTCGCAGAACACCTTGGTGGAGTGCTGAATAAGGACGGCGGAAATCTTCATGGCAGAATTGAAGTCCACGTCGGAGCAAACCGGGTTGGTGCAGAAGTCGCCGGTCTCCATCAAGCGGAGAGCAGTGAGAATCATCGCAATGCGGTAGCAAATGAGACCCATGCGGCGAACGGTGGCCAGGATGCCCTCACCGAAGTCGATGAAAAGCGAGGTCTGGCTTTCGGAGAAGTAGTCCAGGAAGGTTTCCTCCTGCTCGGGAGTCAGCGAGAACTCCAGCGGGTGCGAAGCCTTCAAGGTGTGGTAGAACTCCAGGTATTCCTGACCCAAGGAGGCAAAATACTTGTTCAGAGACTGCCCGGAAGAGCGCTTGAAGACGTTCTTGAATTCCAGGTTAGACTCCAGGTAGTAGAACGCGAAGCGGCTGAAAAGGCCGTTTTCCGGGCTCCTGATGAGGGTTTTAATCTGCTCGGGAGTACCGGACAGGACAGCCGACAGCTTGGGCACATCCACCTCTACGTGCTCGTCGTTGCCGCGACGGTGAAAACCGAACGGTTCGTGGTGGAACGAGTTGCGGAAATTGGTGGAATAGTTGCCGTAATCGCTCTTGAACGAGGTGGCCAACGTGTCGCCTTCGGTCTCGAAAATGAGGGCTGTACCGTCGTTATCATGCATAATCTGCGTGACGGCGGAGGCGCTGGTGTCACCCGGCATAGTGAGCATCCGGATGGGCGGCTTCTCGGGCTTGACCACGTGCGAAATCTTGGTGTTCTTCTTGTCCTTCTCGTACTGGACCATCTTGGCCTCGTAGTCCTCCTTGAGGGCTTTCCACTCGGCAAGAAGTTCTTCGTGGATAGGTTTGACAAGAAGCTTGCAGAGAGCCTGACGGCCCTTGCCGGAGGAGGCGCGGGCGGTCAGGTAGTAGCAAAGATTCGCATAGACGGTAACATCGTCGTACACGGCCGAGTAGTTGGGCAAGACTGCTGAAATGCAGGCAATGGCACCAAGGATAAGCACGTCCGCTTCCTTCTCGTTGTCGGCCTTGCAGGCGACCTTCTGAAGGAATTCAGGGAGAGACTCGAACAGATCCTGGGAGAAGGACGGAGCGGGCATATATTCCGGCTCCTTGACAATCTCTGTGGCATCTGCGGTCTTACCGAGTGCGGAATCAGCGGACTTACGGACTTTGGGCGGCGCCGTGTGGATGTCAATGCCGTGCTCCTTCGCAAGCTGGAAGAAGGTGGCGGCGTTGATTCCGGAGCCGTGACCATTGAGGCAAGCAGTGTACTGTTTGTCGGCCTCGTTGTAGTCGTAGTCCGGGTTGAAGCGGCTGATGCGATGGTAGATTTCGCGACCGGATTCGCCACGGCCATCGGCGATGGCGTAGGCGATGTTGCGCCAAGGGACGTATCCGGAGGTGATGTCTATACCGGCTTCTTCGATGCGGCGGGCAACGATTTCAAAGTCGTCCTCAGTCGGTATGGCGTAGGACGCAGGAGGGCTGGATTTCGGCTGGGCAGGCTTCTCCTCATTCTGCTGCAGCCAGTAATTTATATCAAATCCTTCCATAGGCGGGGTTATTTGAAATTGGGGTTAATGTAGGCCTGAGGATCGTACGGGAGGAAGCAAGCACGGCTGACGTCCTTGCAACTCTGGTCCATCCGGAGACCATAAGCGATGCGGAGATAGTTTGCTACTGCGTCGAAGACCTCGGCGTGGGAATGGCCATTGTATTCAATGGGAATCACCCATTTCAAGCCATCTCCGCTGGGACTGCGGAACAGCAGCACCGTATTAAAGTAACGGTCCTTGAGCAGGGCCTGGAAGGTCTCCTCAACGTTGTCGAGGTGGTCCAGGTCTACGCCGAGCAGGTTGGAAAGCCGAACCAGGGCAGCGTCTTCCCGTTTGGTGAATTCGCCCGAGAAGGTCACGTAACTGAAGTTCTTGGCTTTGTACGCGCGCGCTTCTTTCCTTTCGGTGATGGTGCGCAGGTGTTCGGTCTGCTCTTTGGCATAAGGACCGATGAGGTAGTTGTACACGTCCAGTGGCGTGACGGTCTTGAGAGGGGCCGTGTTGCTGATGGGCATGCGGAAGAAACTGAAGGCGGGTAGCTGAATCTCCGGGCGCTCAGTCTCCGGCGAGTTGGAATACTGCCGGTTCTCCTCGCCAATGTGAAGGAGCAGTTCCTTGTTCAGGAATTCCAGCAGTTCCTGGTCGTGGAGGCCGTAGTACCGCTCTGCAAACTCGAAGCAGTCGCCGTCCGGAATGGTGCCGGAGAGGTCGTGGTGGTAGCAGAGTTCATCAGAAAGTTTCTCCTCGGGATGGAGTTTCTCCCTGAAGATGTGGAGCGTTGGCTTCCCGTCATCGAAAGGGTTGCGACAGTTGCCGCAGTCCCTTCCGAC
>Ga0265298_10010591_pt1 | contig 10893 bp, 7 predicted proteins | sample AusTroGonzalo_MG_3_FD_193486 | JGI IMG/M metagenome (GOLD analysis project Ga0265298, IMG submission 193486) | Bovine rumen microbial communities from tropical cattle in Woodstock, Queensland, Australia - Gonzalo_01 | ecosystem: Host-associated > Mammals > Digestive system > Stomach > Rumen ...
GATTACCTTTCCATCAAGGCCCAGATGGAAAACAGCCTGATAAACGACCTTGCCGGCACCACCAACAGGGCCTTCACATGGAACGTGAACGTAGACGGCCTTGAGTTCACTCCCGTCACCAAAGGCATCAAGTACCCTTCCGTGTCGGTATCGTTCACATCACCCACCTACGACAACGGACTCTCCTTTGACGGAAAGGTCTCCACGGATACATTCACCCTTCCGTTTCCGGAGGACAGCAATATCTTTCCCCTGAACCTCAGGCTGGGAGTTTCCAAGAAATACGAATTCAAGAGCTGGAACGACAAGGACTACATGGCAGGCCTGAGCGGTGAAGCCACTTCCAACAGCTTCAGGATAATGCTGCTTGGTTTCGAGAACCGCTTCCTCAACGACGTCATCACGCTCCTGACGCTGTCCGCCGAAGAGACCGACATGTACCTGAAGGTTCAGGCCCAGAAGCATAAGCTGGAGGATGATCTGGCAAACGGCGTCATCAAGTCGGGATCCGCAGAGGAATCAAAGCGCCGCAATGACATCGAGGTCATGGAGGTTTCCCTGGAGCAGAAGGATAAGGCTTTCACGGACAAGAAGGCCGAGTTCCGGGAGATCTACGGCACAGAATACGTAGAGGTGGACTACTGTGCTCCCAGCAAGCTGGAGTTCGTTCCGGACATCGAGAATAGCTTTACGGTACGTCAGAGACTTGCAGAACTCTATACTGCGGAGCAGAAGCTGGAGGCAGCAACCGGACGCAGCAGTTCACTGACGCTTACCGCAAGTGTCGAGCCCTCCATCAAGTTCAGGGAGGCCAAGGCTTACGAGGCTACTACGGTCAACGGCGAAGTGGGTGCTTCATTCTCCACGGGAAACCTGAACATCAACCTTACCGTGAGATCGATGTATGATCCCCTTCTTGTGGAAAACGCACCATGGGGAACAGGCCCTACCATCACCATGAGCGGATCCTGGAGCAGCAAGCCCTCTTCCGTTTCAGAAAAGGACAAGCAAAGGCTCAGGGAAATCTATAAGGATGAGGAAGTCTACAACAGTGTCCTGGAGGAACTGGACCGTGAAAGCTCCGAGAAGATTCAGCTCGAGTCACTGCAGCTGGCCCAGAACGTGGCGGAAGCCCAGCAGGCATGGGCGACTGCAGCCGAGCAGTACATGAACGACAGCGTGAGCCTGGTGACCGAAGTCACTGAATACAACAACTCAACAACCATACTCAGCCTGAAGAAGGAGAGAAGCGCACAGCTTCTGGAACAGCTTGCAAAATACATGGAAGAAGAAGGAATCTCCGATGACGCGAATGATCCGGCAACGGTGATGTTCATCGAAACCATGGATGAATACATGGGAATCCTCTACGAAGAGCTGATCTGGAACATCAAGGGCAGGATACTCGGCAACAGGATAGAGATATTCAATCTGCAGTAAGGCCCTAGGCCCCCTTGTAGTTGTACAGAGGTCTCAGTATGCTCCGTATCTCCACCGTTTCACTCACGGCCCGGGCTATCTCGTCCATGCTCTTGTAGACGGCGGGAGCCTCGTCTATGTTGAGCCCGCTTACCGTTGTGGTATAGACACCCTGCATGGAACTGCGGTATTCATCAAGACTCAGTTTCTCCCTTGCCTCCCTGCGGCTGAGGATCCTGCCTCCGCCGTGCGGGGCCGAATAGTTCCACTCGGGATTGCCCTTGCCGACTCCCAGGATCGTCCCTTCCATTGCATTCACCGGGATTATGACGCGCTGCCCCTTGTGGGCAGGCACAGCCCCGTGGCGGATGATGCCGTCGGTCCTGTCCGTATGGTGATGGCATGAGTCAAAGGCGTCCCGGACTTTCCATCCCATCTCGGAAATGATTCTGTCTGAAATATACCTGCGGTTTACCCTGCAGACATCGGTAATTATTTCCATGTCATGGAGATAGTCATCCATGTCCTTTCCATATAGAAAAGTATCCTCCAGAGTGACGGATTTCCTTTTCCCTGACAGAACCTTATCAAGGTAGTAACTGAGTACAGGTACTCCCAATGCTCCCAGCCCGTTGTGGACAACAAGATACAGGTGCCCGTCTTCATCACGGTCCAGCTCTATGAAATGATTGCCGCCGCCCAGGATTCCCAGTGATGTCGGCCACAGATAGTGGTCCCTGACGGATCCGTAGCACCTGAGGGCGGAAAAGTCATAGTCATAGGCCGGCACCAGCAGGGACTCTCCTCCTGAAGCCGGAAACAGGTGACATACTTCATCAAGCAGATGGAAATCAATGCTGCCGGTATCTTCTAGCATGGAACAGCGGACACCGCATCCTGCCGGGTATTCCAGAGCCAGGACCACAGGCTCTTCAAGCGTCATGGTGAAGCCCGTTACGGTCAGACGTCCGCTTGGATGGACATCAGGCATGATCCTTATCCTGCGTCCGCGGGCAAACTCATGGCTGCAGATTTCCCTTATGATCGAGACAGCCTCCTCCCGTATGGTGGTTCCGTAGCATATGGCCGTACTGCAGGTGCCTTCAATGGTCATCATTGCTCACTCGTCTCCCTGAAAGGGATCGAACATCATCTCGCCTGTCTCGAACGGGAAACAGCGTGGTGCGGGAGCATCGGCCATCACGGACCCGTATCTCTTCTTCATGAAGACAATGCGGTGCAGGATGTCATCGGGAATCTCATAACCCAGGTCACGCGCACAGCCGACTATGCCGGCCTCATCGGCCGGCTGAATCAGCTTTTCCATCAGCGCGGGAGTCAGATCCGTTATATTGAGCTTCTCAAGCGGCAAAGATCACCTCTTGTCCTTGTCTATGAACTCAAGCGTGATGACGGACAGTGCACCGAAGGCAAGGATGAACAGGATGAAGCGCAGCCAGTAGCCGGCTATCAGCTTGGAATCCTTCTCGTAGTAAGGTTTCTGCTGGGTGATTGCCGCCTTGTTCTGGAGGAAATCCTTCACCTTCTCCTCTCCGATTATCTTTATCAGGCTCCACACGGATACCTTGATGTGAATGGTCTTGTCCTTGGTCCTGGCATAGATGTCCGACCTGCGGAACGCGTCAATGACATCTCCTATGGTCTTCTCCCCTTCACCTGCCGTTCCATCGGCTGGCTTGATGTAAGTCATCAGGGTCTCGGCATCTTCCGGAGCCACCAGCTGAAGGAAGCTGAGGGTAAGCTCGTCCACGGATTGTGCCCTGACGGCCTTGATGTACCGGTCATCGTTCTCAGGTCCGAGCATATCGAGGATCTGCTCTATGGTAAAATTGCCGTCTATGTCGGTATTCTTGAGCTTTACCAGCGTGTTCCATGCGGTGGCCATGGGCAGGTTGTTGTAGTCCGCCTGGGCCGCGATGCACTTGACGCCGTAGTTGGAGATCATCAGCTTGGACAATCCGTCGGACCACGAAGGAAGCGTGAAGATTCCGCCGGAGAACACAAGCTGCATGATCAGCAGGAACGGCATGATGGACATGGCCGTGGTGGTATTGTGCACCAGAGTGGAAATCCACAGCGCAATCATGTCGGATGCATAGGAAATCAGGAACACGGTGATTCCGACATCGAAGATCATGAGCGGAGTCAGGATTCCCTTTGCAGGGAACTTGATTCCCATGACTACGCAGATGTAGATGGTCAGTCCCGACTGCACCAGGCACAGCAGCGCCTGATACATCATGTGCGACACGATGTAGGACGATATGTGCAGTCCGGAGCGGTGCTCCCTCTTGATTATCTCCCTCTCGCGGCAGATGACCTGGACGGAGTTGAAGCATCCGTTCCAGATTGCCACGCAGCTGAGGGCCAGTGCGCCCTTGAGAGTTCCTTCCATGGTCACGAAGAAATCGTTCCTGACCACCAGAGAGACAAGACCGGCGATTATGACGGACATGGGAAGTAGCTTCCAGTCGTTCTGATAGACGAACATACTGAGCAGCCTGACGAAGCAGATTCCCACCTGCTCTATCCTGCCCCTGTATCTCGGAGCCCTGACGGTTTTCTCGACTTTCTCAGCCATTGCACACCTCCGCATACTTCTTGATGTACTCGTCAGCCAGACCTTCTCCTCCGGCATCCTTGGGATTGATGGCCCTGACTATCAGCTCCATGCTGCTGCGTCCGAAGAACTTGCGCGCATCCTCGATGCTTCCGAAGTACGCAAGACGTCCGGTGCGTTGCTTGTCCTTTGCAAGGACTATGACATCATCGAACAGGTCTATGACTCTGTCCGGCGTGTGTGTGATGACGATTACTATCTTGCCCTGGTCGGCGATCTTCCTGAGCTGGGCCATCAGACCCAGAGCCATGACGCCGTCAAGTCCCGAATCCGGCTCGTCCAGAATGAACAGGGCCGGGTTGGAGACGAACTCCATTGAGATGGAAAGACGCCTGAGCTGACCGCCCGAGAGCTTCTCCACGTGGTTGTTCTTGCTGGGCCCGAGACCGAATATGTCAAGAACCTCGTTCTCACGGTCCTTGCGGTCCTTCTCGGCAACGTTTGTCGGCAGCCTGAGCAGTGCGGCATCGTCCATGGTATGCATGATGGTGTCCTTGCCGCGGATCAGGTTCTGCTGGTTCACGAAACCTATCTGGTACTGCATCTTCTTATAGTCGCTGTAGACATCCTTGCCGTTGAGCAGGATCTTTGCCTTTGCCTTCTCATAGCCGTTCACGGCGTTGAGGAACGTGGTCTTTCCGGCTCCGGAACCACCCAGAAGAAGGACCATGTGACCCGGCTGGATGTTCATGGCGATGTCACGCAACAGGTACTTCTTGTGGAAGAACTCGGTGACGGTACGCTCCCTGATTTCTATGGAAAGACCGTCTCCCAACGCAGCGGCGCCCGCCTTGCCCTTGACGAGCTTGAGGGCTTCCTTGCGCATGCCTTCGACCTTGACCGACGGCTTGAACTTCCTGGACCAACCCCAGATCACCATGGTAATGCTTTCAAGAAGGAACCACATCCATACCCATTTCTTCTTGCGCTTGAAGATCTCGCACAGACCCACGGACACCCTGATGGTGTAGACCAGGTTGACAACCACTGCGGCAAGGGAAATGCTTCCCAGCAAGAGGACCAGGATTGTAGGAAACCTGACTCCGATTCCGTCCGCAATCAGATTGTCGACTGTGGTCAGGACCGACATGACGGCCAGTGCCCTTCCCTCCATCTCATGGTCGGCGCAGAGAGCCAGATTGTACTCCCTGACAAACGGAATCAGCGCCTTCCAGGGCTTGACCCCGCATTTGGCAAAGAGTCCCCACATTCCGAATATCCGGATGGATGAGATTACAACCCGCCACAACACGGCACCACCGAACATTATATCGGCAAGTATTTTTAAGATTGACTTTAGCATGGAGTAATCATAACACAGATGGGGCCTGTGTTGTCAGTGCTTTTTCTCCAGCATCTGGCGCTCCACGAGCTCCTTGAACAAACCGCCCTTCTCCAGAAGCTCCTCGTAGGAACCTTCTTCGGCAATCGTTCCGCCGTCCATCACCAGGATCCTGTCGCAGTGACGGATGGTGCTGAGCCTGTGGGCGATTACGACCCTGGTGCATCCCATCTTGTCCAGAGCCTCGGAAACCTGCTTCTGAGTCCTGTTGTCCAGGGCGCTGGTGGCCTCGTCGAAGAACAGGATGCTGGGTTTGGGGGCTATTGCGCGTGCTATCAGCAGGCGCTGCCTCTGTCCGCCGGAGATTCCGCCTGCGCCTTCGGATATCATCGTGTGCATGCCCATGGGCATGGCATGGATGTCGTCTGCAATGCCGGCCTTCTCCGCGGCCTCCCATGCGGCCTTCATGCTCAGCTGCGGTGCGCACAGCACTATGTTGGAGTAGATGTCGCCCTGGAACAGCTGCGCGTTCTGCGTGACAGTTCCTATCTTTCTTCTCAATGAGCCCAGGTCAACGCTGTTTATGTCCTTGTGGTCGTAGAAGATGGATCCCTTGTCGGGTTTCTCGAATCCCAGAAGCAGCCTCATCAGCGTGGATTTGCCGCACCCCGTCTTGCCGACTATGGCGACATACTCGCCCTTGCCTATGTGCATGGAAAGATCATCCAGGACGTTGGGGGTGTCTTCGCTGTAGCGGAAGCTGACATGGCTCATCTCCAGGTCTCCCGACAGTCTGGTGATGACTTCCTTGCCCTCGGTCACCTCAGGCTCCGTCTCCAGGAACGGGCGGGCCATCTCCAGGATAGGCTTGATCTTGGCCGTGGCAAACGCCGCGTTGCCCGTCAGTGACGAGAAACTGCCCAGGATTGCGCCGTAGGCGGCGGAGAACGCAAGATAAGATGACGGCGTGATGTCGTGCCTGGCGGCAATGTAATAGATGATTATCAGCGAGAACAGCGATATGGCCTTGCTTATCACCGAGTTCAGCTTGAGGAATCTCGGAGGATTGTACGCAAGCTCCATGCTCTTGGTGTACAGCCTGAGCCATCTGGCGAACAGGCGTTTCTCGGAACCTGTGGTCTTGGCCTTCTGGACTCCGGTGATCACCGAATAGGACATGCCGGATTCCTTGGCCTCGGCCTCATATCTGCGTCTGTTCACGGATGTCTGCACCTTGGCCGAAATCAACGTGAACAGCACCGTGACCAGAACGATCACTATGGTGGCCACCATCAGTGGCCTGGCATAGCTGAACACCTGCGTCAGATACAGCAGTGCGGATGCGGCACCCAGGAACGATCCCAGAATCAGGCCGAGTATCAGGGAGCACAGCTGGTTCACGGAGTTCGCACGACTCTTGAGTTCACCGGGGCTGTACTTGCGGAAGAAGCTTGCCGGAAGACTCAGGATGCGCATCATCATGGACGCCTGCACGCCCACTGATGTCTTGAGTTCTATGCGCTTGGCCACGAGATCCTTGATGCTCCTGATCAGCTGTGACGACATATACAGGCACAGCAGCGTGATTGCAAACCCGCCCAGCGCCATGGTGCTTCCCGAATCAGGCACGAAACCCGTGATCTGCTTGATCACCCTTGGGATTATCACACCCACAAGCGTCATCAGCAGCGTCAGGGCCACTACGGACACGACATCAGAAAGCGATATGCTCTCACGCATGTACGTGATGAGGTCCCCCACCGACAGCTTCCTGTCGGGAAGCGGCCTGTAGAAGCACAGCGCCTGTGAAGCGAACAGCTGAGATGTCCTGCGGTTGAGCCTGAGCATCCTGCCGCTCTCCGGGTCCCTGAAGCGGTAGCCGCGGATGGGAGCCGGAATCAGCGCCACGGCCGTGCCGGAGTCCTTCATGTATGCAAGTATGGGCCCGAACGAACTGCTGTACCAGTTGCCCGACAGCTCGACAGCCCTCCTCATTATCCCGTGCGGACGCAGGCAGTAGTCCAGCTGCTCGGCGCCGTCCTCCATATCGTCCGGAAGGTCCACCGGCCTGAGGTGATAGAACTTGACTATCTCGTCCAGCGAGTTCTTGGCGATCATGCGTGACTCGAGGAGCCTCACGGCATCCCTGTCTCCCATGAGGATACGGGTGATTCCTACAAAGGAATCCTCCAGCAGCCGCTGGTCAGCCTGGCGTCTTTCGTTTATCTGTTCGTCAAACCATCCCATATTCCCACCTACTCGTTCTTCACCAGGTCATGATACAGACCGGCCTTTTCCATGAGCTCTGCGTGCGTTCCGCGCTCCACGACCTCTCCACGATCCAGCACGATGATCTCGTCGCAGTCCCTCACCGTGGAGAGCCTGTGTGCCACGAAGATGCAGCTGATGCCGCGCTCGCTTATGGCGTTGATTACCTCATACTCCGTCTTTGCGTCAAGGGCGCTTGTGCCCTCGTCCAGAATCAGCACGGACGGGTCCAGGGCAAGTGCCCTTGCAATCTCCATCCTCTGCCTCTGGCCGCCCGAAAGCTCCCTTCCGCCCGATGCCAGCATGTGCTGGTAGCCTCCGGGCATCCGGACTATGTCGTCGTGGATGCGGGCATCCACTGCCGCCATTATCATCTCGAAGTCCAGTATGGTGCTGTCCCACATCTTGATGTTGTCCGCCACACTTCCCTCGAACAACGTGATGTCCTGGTCTATTACCGCAATCGAGCCCACCATCATGTCGTGCGGATAGGCGCTCCTGGGCTTTCCGTCGAACAGTATGTCCCCGCTCCAGGGGTTGTACAGTCCCGTGATCAGCTTGGCGATGGTGGACTTTCCGCACCCCGAAGATCCCACGAGGGCTATCTTCTTTCCGGGTTCAAGCCTGAGGGACAGGTCCTTTATCACGGGCTCAGCCAGCTTGGAATAACCGAACGTCACGTTCCTGAGCTCCACATCCCCGTGCAGCTTCGTAATCGTGGATTCCTCGATGGCCGGATTGTCCAGCACGTTGGGATCGTCCGGATACTCCATGACGTCCTCCATGCGCTCCATCTGGGTGCGCATCTCCTGGATGGTCTGGCCTGCTCCGATGAGCGTCATCGCCGGAGACATGAAGCTGGACACGAAGCCCTGGAACATGACCACGGTACCAAGGGTGAACTGTCCTTCCAGAACAAGCCACACGCCCAGGACCAGAACTGCGTACTGGGTGAGCTTCTCAAGCGCCTGCGGGACCAGACCCAGGAGGTTGAACGTCCTGGTCATCCTTGAATCGATGTTGTTAAGCGATGCCTGGAAGCCGGCCCATCTCTGGAAGTAACCGTTCTCGGCGCCGCTGGACTTGATGGTCTCTATCATCGAAATCCCGTTGACCGTGGTGGACTCGAGCATGGCCGCATCACGCAGCCTCACGCGCGTCATGTTCACTCGCTTGCGGGAAATCAGCTGTGCCAGGAAGATGTTGACCAGCACGGACCCCACACCGATTGCCGTGAGGATCAGGCTGTAGCGGATCATCAGCACCAGATAGAGGATCATCATCACCGTATCAAGAACCACCGGGGCCAGCGTCTCCACCAGCGTTGTGGCTATGCCCTCGCTCATCCCTATCCTCATCTGGATGTCGCCGGCCATCCTCTGCGAGAAGAACTCCATGGGAAGATGAAGCACCTTCCACATGTACGAGGTACCGCCCACTATGGTCATCTTGCCGTTGAGCTTGAGCTGGTAGATTGCCCGTACCCATACAACCACTAGTTCTATGACGGCCAGGCCGGACAGCACAAGTACGAACGGATACATCCAGTCCTCGTTGTATCCGGACAGGATGCGGTCTATGAATATCCTTGAAGTGACCGAATTGATGATGCCGAACAGGTAGAAGATGATCGTGGTCAGCGCCACGAACACCAGAGCGGCACCTGCGCCGGAAAGGCTCTTTCTTGCGAACTTCAGCACGCTCTTGGGCCCGCCCTCGGGTACGAAATCCTTTGACGGGGTTGCGAACAGCACTATGCCGGTGAACGATTCATCGAACTCCTTCCACGAAATCTTGAGCGATCCCCTTGCAGGATCGTTGATGTAGACGCTGTTGCCCCTGAAGCCCTTCACCACCACGAAGTGGTTCATGTCCCAGTGGACGATGCACGGGCAGAATCCCTCCTCCCGGATCTGCTCAGGACTCATCCTGCGGGCCCTGACTTCCATCCCGTAATGCTGGGCGGCCATGTAGATGTTCTTGGCATTGGAACCGTCGCGGGAAACGCCGCAGTCGGAGCGCACCTGCTCAAGCGGAACCCATTTGCCGTAGTAGGCCATGACCATGGCCAGCGACGCGGCACCGCATTCGAGGGCTTCCATCTGCATTATGACGGGGACATCGGCAACCTTCATCCGGACTTACCTCCCGAACAGGAAATCAATCGGGTGCTCGGCCCTTATCAGGATCCGCGCATCATATTCCCCGTCAGGCATCTCGCCTTCAACATAGGCCAAGATATGGCCGTTCTCTGCCTTGTACACCAGTGAAACGGTGAACGTGCGGCTGCCGACGATTACCTTCTGGCCGGCCCTTACGTTGCTTCCGTTCTGTGACGTGAACTCCATCTCCCCGTAGTTTCTGGCGAACTTTATCTCTGCATCCATGGAGGTCTCGATGGTGGCAACCGATGCCCAGACGAACAGGCCGGCAAGCAGAAGGACAACGGCCGCCAGGATTATCCACACGGACGGATTGGTAACACGCAGGCAGTCCGTAAGCTGCTCCGGTGTGGAAATCTTCTTGAGAACCTTCTCCCTGTACAGGCCTTCGCCCTTTTCCTGAGCCATATGATGCCCTCCTGTCCTTCAATGGATTATATCATCAATCAATCGGAATTCAAAACATGAATTGAAATGCGCGCGCAATAACCCTTATAATCAGTAGCTGATGCAGAACGTACTCAGAACAGCAGCCATATTGTATTTCGGAAGCGCAGACTGGTGGATCATACTCGAAGTCTGCTTCATCGTCGGACTCTGGCCCCTTCTCCGGAAATCCGGAATCAAGGGCTGGTGGTCGCTTGTCCCGTTCGGACGTGACTACATGTTCGCCCGATGCGCCGGATGCGAGAAGGAAGGCCGCGTGCTTCTGGTCCTCAGGATCCTGAATACGGCCGTGTCACTGGCCGGAAAGACCGTGGACATAATGTCGTTCTCGATATCTGCAATAGCGCTGGCGCTTGCCCTGATGATGGTGATAGTCATTTACGGCATCAGGATATACAAGGGCATGACCGACACCTACGGCAAGAGCAGATGGTGGATTCCCGTATGGATCTTCGCCAACGGCATTGCGGCCCTGATCTGGGGATTCTCCCCCTCATTCACGCCCAAAGAGCAGGCCCACGAGCATGAGATCGACGACAGGATCGAGGAAGAAAAAGAGCACGGAAAGCATACATGGTTCGGAGACCTGGGCGGCAACTTCAAGCGCCTTCTGAGATACTTTGCATTCAGGCATGACTGGGTGAACCTGCCCATGGCGGTGCTGATAACCACAA
>Ga0265298_10010592_pt1 | contig 10892 bp, 8 predicted proteins | sample AusTroGonzalo_MG_3_FD_193486 | JGI IMG/M metagenome (GOLD analysis project Ga0265298, IMG submission 193486) | Bovine rumen microbial communities from tropical cattle in Woodstock, Queensland, Australia - Gonzalo_01 | ecosystem: Host-associated > Mammals > Digestive system > Stomach > Rumen ...
GCTTCTCAACTCGCTGGCACCACCATTATGGAGTTAGACACCCAGGGTAGCTACAACGGCCACAAGACAGGGGTGGATGTCACAACGGGCACCCTCTACCTCTATTTCAAGAATGCCACCAGCATCCAGGCTGGTAAACCTTATCTTATTAAGTGGACAAGGGCTGATGACTATGCACCATATGATTATACTACACATATCACACACGACATCCACAATCCCGAGTTCTATAATGTCCAGATTGATAACAGCCAAGCTGCCATAGACCGCCAGACTGTCATCAGTTCCGATGGTAGGGTATACTTCGTGGGCATTTATTCAGGCATCCAGTACACAACCTCTTACCCAAATTTAAAAACCATATACCTCCTCAGTGCTGACAACAAACTCCGACATCCAGATGCACCAAAAAATATGGGCGGTTGCCGTGCGTACTTCAGGCTCAACGGCTTAAATACCGAAGTCAAGGAGTGCATCCTGAACTTTTGGGAAGAGGATGATGCCGATGGCTTTAAGGACATTAGGGACTCTAAGGACCTTAATGACGGCACCGTCTACGATCTAAGTGGTCGCAAAATAGCCAACGGGCAACAGTCAACAGCCAAAGGATTGTACATAGTGAATGGCAAAAAGATACTGAAGTTTTAATTCGTAATTCATAATTCGTAATTACTATGACATACATTAAACCCAAAACAACAGTAGTAAAACTGCAGACACAAACCGTATTGCAGTCAGGTAGCTATAATTTAAATGACATCAATAGCAATGCCGGTCTAGAGATTGGAGACGACAATATTAGATGGGATGCCCGCACTCGCGAACAGAATATCTGGGGAGAGGAGTGGTAAAGCGTTTTAGGATTTTCCGAAAAAATATTATTTATAACCTTTTATTACAATGAAGCAATTCTTCCGAACTAAAGCTTTTGTTGCAGTTTTTCTACCGACAGGTGCTGCACTGCTGGCTGGTTGTACTGATTCATCAGACAACCACGTGAACAACAATCAGCCGAAGCCCAATGGCGATGGCAAGTACAACATCATCTTCATTACCTGTGACCAGGAGGCTTATATGGAACAGTATCCTGCAGGCAGTGATTATGCTGCGCGTGAGCGACTGAAAGCGTTGGGCACCACGTTTGAGAAGCACTATGCGTGTGCCAACGTGTCTACCAGTAGTCGTTCCGTTATCTACACAGGGCGACATATTACAGAGACGTGTATGTTGGATAATACCAACTATGCCTTTGTTAATGATATGTCACGTGACCTGCCAACAGTGGGCGATATGCTGCGTCAGGCCGGATACTATACAGCTTTCAAAGGCAAGTGGCATATATCTGGTGATACCCAGTCATTGGAGGAATACGGCTTCAGTGATTGGACAGAAGGTGATATGTATGGCTCTGTTCAGGAAGGTTATCATGAGGATGGAACAATTTGCGACCATAGTATTGACTGGCTTAAGACTAAAGGAAAGGAATTGAATGACAAGGGGCAATCATTCTTCTTAGCTGTGAACTTCCTGAATCCGCATGATATTATGTACTATGGTGATCAGGAAGGTACCTATATTGCTGGCCAGGCTACACCTGCTCCTGATGATCCATTGTACCAAAAGACCTATGACGTATCCGTTCCTGCTTCTTGGAACGAATCCTTTGACAAGCCGGGCAGACCGGCTGCACACAAGGACTATAACCGCCAGTGGCAGGCTTGGGTAGGTCCGTCTCCTACAGACGTAGATGGCTGGAAGCGTTTCCGTGACTATTACTTCAATACCATTAAGGACGAGGATAATCATATGTTGCGCCTTCTCAACTATCTGAGTGATGCTGGCCTGCTACATAACTCTATTATTATCTATACCAGCGACCATGGTGAGATGCAGGGTGAGCATGGCCTGAAAGGTAAAGGCGGCAACATGTATGAGAACAATATCCATGTACCCCTTGTTGTCTACCATCCAGAGTTCCCAGGTGGCGGTCATGTTAATAACGTTACTTCACACCTTGATCTGGCTCCTACCTTCCTTGACATTGCTACAGCTGGTAATACATCACAGTTTGCCCAGATTACCAGTGCTCTGCACGGACACTCCCTGCTACCAGCGCTTAAAGACCATAATGTGGACGTACGCAATGGTGAAGGTGCACTTTTCTGTTTTGAGATGATCTCGATGATTGATGGAGACTTTGTGCTGAATCAAAGCTTGAGACCTGCCTATCGTGCTGATATGCGTAAACGTGGATTTGTGCGCGGCATCATTACCAAAGATTATAAGTTTGCCCGCTACTTCTCACCGCTCAACTTTAATACACCTGCCGATGATGATGCACTTTGGGCCAACAACGACGTGGAACTATTACAGTGTGGCACAGATGAAGTAACGAACTTAGCTTGGCCGAGGGGTAATGAGCATGCTCAGCTTGTTTCCACTATGAATCAGAAGCTAAATGACCTTATTCGGCAAGAGATAGGCATTGACGATGGTAGTGAAACTAATAAGGGTTACCTTGGCGGTTTGAATCCCTACAACAAGAATAATTATCTCAATCAGTAAATATCGATAATGCCCCATATTGACAACCATCGTCACTACGCTATTGAGGTAAAACCCATTGGCGCTGCTTGTAATTTGCGTTGTGAGTATTGTTACTATCTAGGGAAAGGGAGCGGCAATCCTGCCGCCCCCGCCCTTATGTCTGATGTAGTCCTAGAACGCTATATCCAGCAGGTTATTGCCATCCACGGTCAGTTAGCAGAAATTGAGTTTGCATGGCATGGCGGCGAGCCAACGATGTGTGGCATTCCTTTCTTTGATAAAGCTACACAACTACAACGGAAGTACGGTGCTGGTCGGCGTATCCTTAATACGCTGCAAACTAATGGCACTTTGCTCAACGACGAATGGTGCAGTTTCTTTCACGATAACCACTTCCGCATAGGCATCAGCATTGATGGTCCTGAATACCTCCATAATATATATAGGAAGGATGCGCATGGTGAGGGTACTTTTACCCGTACTATGCATGGACTTGAACTCTTGCAGAAACATGACGTTGAGTTTAATACGCTGACAACTGTAAATGCTGCTAATGCTACTCATGCTGCCGAGGTTTATGATTTCCTTCGTCAGTTCACTGACTTCATGCAGTTCTTGCCCGTTGTTGAGAGTCTGCCCACGACAAAGGTTAAAGGTAATGTGGCTATGCCCCCTGGCTTATACAGCGGACAGCCATCCTTCAACTATCATCAATCAACAGTCAATTCTCTGGCCCCCTTCAGTGTTTCTGCTGAAGCCTACGGAAGATTCCTTTGTAATATTTTAGACCAATGGATGGCGCAGGATATCGGGCGCAAGTTTGTACAGGTTATAGAGGCGGCTATTGGTAACCATACCCGTCGACCTGCAGGCCTTTGTGTTCATGAGGCTGTTTGTGGACATTGTGGCGTAATTGAGAAAAACGGCGATCTCTTTCGCTGTGATCGATATGTTTTTCCAGAGTATCGCATTGGCAATATTATGGATACATCGTTGCATGATATGATGCAGACTAATCGTCATTTTGGCGAATATAAGATTGATAGCCTTCCCTCTGCCTGCCTTCACTGCGACGTGGCTGACCTGTGCTTCGGAGGCTGTCCAAAGGATCGCCTCCTTGAACGCCTTACTTTCAATGGCGTAGAACGTCGTAATTACCTATGCCAGGGGTACAGAATGTTTTTTCAGTATTTCCGACAGAAATACCCTAAGATAGAAAGAAGTATAAAACTATAATGGGATTATTCCCAAATGGACAATAGTAAAGTGTCTTTTATCCATCTACCTTCCTATCTCCTTCCTATCTCCTTGCTACGTCTGTGATTTTTTATGTGGAAAAGAAAACCCCTCCTGTTAGGGAGGGGCTAGAGGAAGGGAAATCAGGGTTTACGTAGTATCCATTCCCTATAGGAGCCGATGCCGGCACTGGCCGAATCATAGGCTATGTATCCTATGGCTATGTTGGCAACGAAAGCGTTGGGCATTAGCCAGAACAGGAGTTTTGTTAGAAGAGGACGCTTCAGTATCTTGTTTGCCTTACGCTCCAGACGTTTCAAGTCAGGCAATATGGCACGTGTGTGGTCGGTGCATTTTTCCAGTTGCAGGCCACTGTTGGCGTAGTGTGCATTCAGTTCCTGCAGAGATTCAAATATTGCAGCAGCACCGCCCTTTGATGTCACTGTTATGGCCTTCTGTACAACGGGGTCGTAGGTTTCAATCTTGTCGGTCAGGGCATAGTCGAAGACGATTACCACGCCTCCGGGTTTCAGAACTCGGCAGACTTCGCGGTAGATCTTCTCCTTGTCGGTATTGTGAACAACGGTCTCGAAGGCATACAGGACATCTATGGAATTGTCCTGGAACTGCGCAAGACTGCTATAGTCCTGCTGGTAGGTACGGACGTTCTGGGGGATATCCTTCTTGTTCAGCGGAGCCAGATCTACGCCGATGAAACTTGCCTCTGGATGGCTGTGCGCCAGATAAAGCAGATTAGCTCCTTGTCCGTAGCCCAATTCCATCACCACATCGCCTGGCTTGATGTAGGCAGAGACGGTGTCGGGCTGATAGTAAATGTCTTCATCGGTAAAGCATCCGTTGGAGCTGATTCTGAAGTGCATAAAGCCGTCCTGCGAGTGATAGTGCTTGTAGGCCCATTCATTTATCTTGTAATAAGAACGTATCTGTTTCAGGGAGTTCTTCTCGCCTTGCGTAAATTTGTCCAGGTTGATGAGCCTCTCCATCTCCTGCATCTTGGCATGTAGCTGGTAGTTGCTGTAATTGGGATTCATGATGATATGTGACGTTTAATGATTATGATTACTAGTTATCGGATGAAGAGCATCTCGCGGTACTTGGGCAATGGCCACAATTCGTCATCAACAATAAGTTCCAGTTCGTCTATGTGGTAGCGGATGCTTTCTATGAGCGGTGCTACGGTATCATGATATGCAATGGCCTTCTCTCTTATACTCTCAATCTTGTTGGCAACACGACGGGCTTCTACCAGTGCTTCTACATTCTCTGTGATGAAACTGCTGTGCTCACTGATGCGCTCGATAAGAGCCAAGTTGTTGGCACTGACCTTCAGAGCCGTCTGCTCAGGGAAGATTTCCTTTACCTTATGTACGTTATCTATCAACTGGCTCTGGTATTTGGTAGCCACAGGGATGATGTGGTTCAGGCAGAGGTCACCAAAGATGCGGGCCTCAATCTGAATCTTCTTGGTGTACGTTTCTTGCTTGATTTCGGTACGGGCTTCCAATTCGGCCTTCGTGAGGACGTGCATATCGGCAAACATCTTCACGGTCTCGGGTCTCAGATAGTTGTCCAGCATCAGAGGAGCGCTATTTTCAACGTCCAAACCACGACGGGCGGCTTCCTGCTTCCATTCCTCACTATAGCCATTGCCATCGAAGCGGATAGGCTTGCAGGCCTTGATGTCTTCACGGACAGTCTTCAAAACAGCCTTCATGGGCTCGGTGCCTTCCTTTATGAGCTTGTCTACTCGCACCTGGAAGTTGGTCAGTGCCTCTGCCATAGCGGTATTGAGCACAATCATAGAGGCAGCGCAGTTGGCCTGTGAACCTGCAGCACGGAACTCGAAACGGTTGCCGGTGAAGGCAAAGGGAGAGGTGCGGTTGCGATCGGTATTGTCAAGCAGTAGCTCGGGAATCTGAGGAATATCCAAAGTGAGTGAACGCTTACCCTTGAGGTTGATAATCTCCTCGTCGGTGGCGTTCTCCAGATGGTCGAGCAAATCAGAGAGTTGTTTGCCCAAGAAGCTTGAGATGATGGCTGGAGGTGCCTCGTTGGCTCCTAGACGGTGGGCATTAGTGGCTGATATAATGCTGGCCTTCAATAGTCCGTTGTGATGATATACCGCCATCAGACTCTCTACCAGGAAGGTAACGAAGCGCAGATTGTCCAATGGAGTTTTGCCAGGGCCATGGAGCAAGACACCAGTATCAGTAGATAGACTCCAGTTATTGTGCTTTCCACTTCCGTTCACACCGCCAAAGGGCTTTTCGTGCAGCAGGCAGCGGAAGCCGTGCTTACGTGCTACCTTACGCATCAGCATCATTAGTAGCATGTTATGGTCTACGGCTAGGTTACACTCTTCGAAGATGGGAGCCAGTTCGAACTGGTTGGGGGCAACCTCGTTGTGGCGTGTCTTGCAGGGAATACCCAATTCAAGGGCCTTAATCTCCAGATCCTTCATGAAGGCAGCAACACGACCGGGAATAGAACCAAAGTAGTGGTCGTCCATCTGCTGGTTTTTAGCACTGTCATGGCCCATCAGGGTGCGACCGGTCATCACCAGATCAGGACGGGCAGCATAAAGGTCCTCGTCTACAAGGAAATATTCTTGTTCCCATCCCAGATTAGTAATAACCTTTTTGGTCTCGGGATAGAAATAGCGTGCCACAGCGGTTGCAGCCTTATCAACGGCCATCAAGGATTTCTTCAGCGGAGCCTTATAATCCAATGCCTCACCTGTATAAGAGATGAAGACAGTGGGAATCATCAGTGTATCGCCTACCACAAAGACAGGGCTGGCAGGATCCCAGGCACTATAGCCGCGTGCCTCGAAAGTAGAGCGGATGCCACCACTGGGGAATGAACTGGCATCAGGTTCCTGCTGAACCAGCTGCTTACCGGTAAACTCCTCTACGAGGCCTCCCTTGCCGTCGTGCTCCACAAAGCCGTCATGCTTCTCGGCCGTTCCCTCGGTAAGGGGTTGGAACCAGTGGGTACAATGGGTGGCGCCCAGTTGCATGGCCCACTTCTTCATGCCCTCGGCCACGATGTTGGCAGTTGCCAAATCCAGTGTCTCTCCGTTGTCCATTACATCGCACATCTTCTTATAAACCTTGGCAGGAAGATACTGGTACATCTTCTCGCGGTTGAAGACATACTTGCCGAAGAACTCGCTTGGGCGTTCTGTGCGGTTAGGAACGGAAATGGGTTTCTTGTTGAAAGCTCCTCTTACTACTTGAAATCTGAGTGTACTTGACATTTATATTTACTATTTGACTATTTACTATATACGATTTTCGTTATAACGTTATCACGGGATTATGATTCCTGGTCGAGAAACCGTTGGGTCAGGTCGCCGTAATTCTCGATACGACGATCGCGCAGGAAGGGCCACCAGCAGCGGACTTTCTCGGAGCGCTTCATATCCACCTCTACTACAGTGATGGCTTCTTCGTCCTTGGGGGCACGATAGAGTATCTCGCCCTGCGGACCTGCCACAAAGCTGCTGCCCCAGAACTGGATGCCGTTGGTCTGGCCGCTGGGGTCTGTTTCGTGTCCGACACGGTTGACGGCAATCACAGGCAGTCCGTTGGCAACGGCATGACCACGCTGAACGGTTGTCCATGCCTCGCGCTGACGTTCCTGCTCCTCGGGGGTATCGCTGCTCTCATAGCCGATGGCAGTGGGGTAGATGAGTAGTTCGGCTCCCTGGAGGGCCATCAGGCGGGCGCCTTCGGGATACCACTGGTCCCAGCAAACCTGAACGCCTAACACGCCTAAACTGGTGCGGATGGGGTGAAACCCAAGGTCGCCGGGGGTGAAGTAGAACTTCTCATAGTAGGCGGGGTCGTCAGGTATGTGCATCTTTCGATACTTTCCGGCAATGGAGCCATCCTTCTCGAAGACAACGGCCGTATTGTGATACAGACCTGCAGCTCTGCGCTCAAAGAGGCTTGTCACCAGCACTATGCCGTATTGGCGGGCTAAATTGCCGTAGAACTCGGTGCTAGGACCTGGTATTGGTTCTGCCAAAGAGAAGTTGTCCACATTCTCTACCTGACAGAAGTAAAGGCTGTTGTGCAGTTCCTGCAAAACAACTAACTGTGCTCCTTGCTTGGCTGCCTGGGCAATGCCTTGAGCCAGTTTCTGCTTGTTGCTTTCTACGTCAGCTGTACAGCTTTGTTGTATGATTCCGACTTTCATCTTTTCTTATTTAACAAGTTTTGTTGACGTTGTCGTTAATTCTCAATTCTCAATTTTCAACTTTTAATTTCCAACGCTCCTACGGGGAACTGCATGGCGCTGCAATGCAGGGAACCGTGCTGAAGGATGAGCGTCTGGCTGTTGATGTCTACAATCTCATGCTTGGGGAATGCCTTAGCTAGTTGATCGTGTGCCTGACGGTCCAACTCGTAATCACCATAGGTAGGCATCAGCACAGCCTTATTGATGATAAGGAAGTTGGCATAGGTGGCAGGCAGACGGTTGCCGTCCTCATCAAACTGCTTGGGTGCCATAGGGAGGGGTATGAGGTTGTAAGGCTCACCACTGAGTGTCTGGAAGGTATGCAACTGCTCTTCCATAAGCTTTAGTTCAGTGTAATGCTCATCTTCCGTATCATTACATTGAACGTAGGCAATGGTGTTTTCGGGGCAGAAGCGTGCCAGTGTGTCTATGTGGCTGTCTGTGTCATCGCCTGCCAGATAGCCGTGGTCTAGCCAAAGGATGCGTTCGGCATGAAGGAAGGAGAGTAGACGTTTCTCTATATCAGCCTGTGTAAGGGGGTGGTTTCTGTGAGGCGCCAAAAGGCATTGACTGGTGGTCATGATAGTTCCCCGGCCATCACTCTCTATGCTTCCGCCCTCCAGGACGAAATCAAGATGCTCCTCGTATTCGCCCTTGAAGATACCTTGTTGCAAAAGGTTACGGTTTATCTGGTTGTCCAGTTCTGCAGGGAACTTCTCGCCCCATCCGTTAAACTTGAAGTCCAACAGGCGTGTGCCTGTTTCGGTAAGCAGTGTTATGAAGCCGTGGTCACGAGCCCATGTGTCGTTGGTAGGCATGGCACAGTATGTTATCTGCTCACAGACGTCTAGGGGAAGTTGCTCTGTGAGTAGTGTCTTAATCTGATCGGGCTCTGGGGTGACTATGATAAGCTTCTCGCGAGAGGCAATCTGCATGGCCATCTGAATATAGCATCGTGTCACTTCCTTCAGAACGGGAGCCCAATCTGTACCGGCATGGGGCCATGTAAGCTGAACGGCGCATTGTGGATACCATTCGGCTGGTAGTTGGGTTGAGCGAATCTCTGTGAGTTCAGGACCGTTTTCTTCATCGTATCTGAGCTGCAGAAGCAGGTCGGTGATTGTTGTGGTGGGTCGTTGGAAGTGTATAGCCATCTTTCTCTTACCTATTATATATATAAAGTGGGTGCAAAGATAGCGCAAACCGAGAGAAAAAACAAATTTAATTTGAGTTTTTCCGAGGTGAAGCCTATCTTCGAGACTGCGCAGCAGATTCAAAATTACTAATAAGGAGCGGAATACAAAAGAAAAACAAAATATATTTGGTATTTATCTTCTTTTAGCGTACCTTTGCGCCCAAGAAACGTACTTACTATGAGCGTGACAGTTCGGGAAGTGATGAACGCCCTTGAAAATTTCGCGCCTCTGCCCTTGCAGGAAAGTTATGATAATGCTGGCTTGCAGGTTGGACTGACAGAGGCGGAAGTCTCAGGGGTTTTATTGTGTCTTGACGTGACTGAAGAAGTCATCTCTGAGGCCATAGACTTGGGGTGCAATCTGATTGTGTCCCACCATCCTTTGTTGTTCCGAGGATTGAAAATGCTTTCCGATACAGATATGGTACAGCGTTGTGTAAGGATGGCCGTACAGAACGATATTAATATCTATTCTGCACATACTAATCTGGACAGCGCCATTGACGGTGTGAACTATGCTATAGCAGAACGTTTGGGTCTGGTTGACGTGGAATTGATGCAGCAGAGAAGAGTTCCTGTGCAGACCGAAGCCAAAGAGCGCATGGTGCTGGGTGGTAATGGTGTGATAGGCTATCTGACAGAGGGCGAGGACTCGCTGGTGTTCCTGCAAAGAGTGAAGCAAGCTTTTGGTGTGGAATGTCTGTTGCATAATGAGTTGCTGCAGCGTCCCATACAGTGTGTAGCTATCTGTGGTGGAGCGGGCGATTTCCTGTTGGATGAGGCTATCAAACAGAAGGCCGATGCCTTTCTGACTGGTGAAATGCATTACCATCAATACTTTGGGCATGCCCAACAGATACAGATTGGTGTGTTGGGTCATTACCAGAGCGAGCAGTATACGACGGATATATTCCGTAATGTGATAGAGGACAGGTTCCCCAATTTGGCACTCTTCAAGACAACTGTTTGTACGAATCCGATAAAATATTTGTAGACCTCTCTTCAACTCCCCCGAGGGGGAAGGTATAAAATAGTAAATTGTAAATAGTCAAATCGTAAATAATAATTATGGCAAGAGAAAAAGCTAAGGATCCCGCTGATTTGAGCGTGGAAGAAAAACTGAAGAACTTGTATGAGCTGCAGAAGCTGCTGACAGAGATTGATAAGATCAAGACTCTTCGTGGTGAGTTGCCTCTTGAGGTTCAGGACTTGGAAGATGAAATAGAAGGTCTGGCTACTCGTGTAGAGAAGATTACTGCTGAGGTGGCTGAACTGAAGCGCGAAATCAATCAGCGTAATGGCGATATTGAGGTTAATAACAGCAATATTGAGCGTTATAAGACTCAGATGGACAGCGTGAGAAACAATCGCGAGTATGATACCCTGAGCAAGCAGATTGAATACGCTGAGTTGGACAATGTTCTGAACGAGAAGAAGATAGCTGAGGCAAAATCATTGGTTGAGAGCAAGACTGCCGAAATTACCCGTTGTAACTTGCTGGCTAACGACAGACGTGCTGATCTGGATGTTAAGCGTGGCGAGTTGGAGGAGATTATTGCTGAGACCAAGGCTGACGAGGATAAGCTGCGTGAGAAGGCTAAGAACCTGGAGTTGACCATCGAGCCCCGTTTGTTGGGTGCTTTCAAGC
>Ga0265298_10010594_pt1 | contig 10891 bp, 10 predicted proteins | sample AusTroGonzalo_MG_3_FD_193486 | JGI IMG/M metagenome (GOLD analysis project Ga0265298, IMG submission 193486) | Bovine rumen microbial communities from tropical cattle in Woodstock, Queensland, Australia - Gonzalo_01 | ecosystem: Host-associated > Mammals > Digestive system > Stomach > Rumen ...
TTGTAGAAGAAGAGTACTCAGTAGCATATAAGAAGGGTAATACTGAACTCGGAAAGAAGCTGGATGATGCCATCACCGCATTAAAGAACGAAGGAAAGCTTGACGAGATAGTATCCCACTGGATTGGCGAAAACGCAGATCAGGTATCCTACGTACCCGACAGCTCCGTAACAAGAACAGGTAAGCTGATCATGGCTACCAACGCAGAGTTCCCTCCTTATGAGAGTAAGAAGGGCAGCGAGGTTGTCGGCATAGATGTGGATATGATGAGAGCGGTATGCGACAAGCTTGGATTAGAGCTCGTGATAGAGGATATGGCATTCGATTCCATTATCACTTCTGTAGAGTCAGGTAAGGCAGATGTAGGTGCAGCAGGCATCTCCGTTACGGAAGACCGTAAGAAAAACGTTGACTTCACAGTAGGCTATGCAACATCTACACAGGTTATCATTGTAAAAAAATAAGTTGTAACTCAAGATCATTTTGAGGAATCAATAGTTGGCATCCGTAACACAGGAGAAGGAGGACCATATTGGATTCATTTTTCGATAAACTTCATGAGACTTTTATAGTGGATGACCGTTGGAAGTATCTGGTAAACGGACTTAAGACCACGCTTATCATTACGATCTTTGCGGTAATGATCGGTATGCTCTTAGGCTTCCTGGTAGCCATAGTACGTTCAACACATGACAGGACCGGCAGGTTCAAGATCATGAACCTGATATGTAAGCTGTATCTTACGGTTATCAGAGGCACGCCTGTCATGGTACAGCTGCTCATCATTTACTACGTTATCTTTGCATCCGTAAGAATAGATAAGACACTGGTCGGTATAATTGCATTCGGTATCAACTCGGGTGCGTACGTGGCTGAGATAGTCCGTTCGGGTATAATGTCCATAGATAAGGGACAGTATGAAGCGGGAGCGAGCTTGGGACTCAATTATTCCAAGACGATGAAGCACATCATCCTGCCGCAGGCATTTAAAAATGTGCTTCCCGCACTGGCAAACGAGTGTATAGTATTGCTCAAAGAGACTTCGGTAGCAGGCTATATCGCCTTAGAGGACCTGACTAAGGGCGGAGATATCATCCGAAGCATTACATATGAGCCTTTCCTGCCGCTGCTTGCGGTCGCTATCATCTATCTGGTAATAGTGGTAGGACTGTCCACATTGGTAGGCAAGCTGGAAAGGAGGCTCAAAAAGAGTGATAGAGGTTAAAGGACTAAAAAAAGCCTTCGGCAAAAATGCAGTATTAAGCGGCATAGATACTGTGATCAACAAAGGTGAGAAGGTCGTAGTCATAGGACCTTCGGGCTCGGGCAAGAGCACCTTTTTACGCTGTCTTAACAGGCTTGAGACACCGACGGAAGGCTCTGTGATATTTGAGGGTGTGGATATAACACATGTATCCGAAAAGGAGCTTAATAAGATCAGAGAAAAAATGGGCATGGTATTCCAGCATTTTTACCTGTTCCCGCATCTGACTATACGGAAAAACCTTACGCTAGCTCCTGTAAGGCTAAAGCTTATGACTAAGGAAGAGGCCGATAAAAGAGCGGATGAACTTTTAAAAAAGGTTGGACTATTTGACAAGGCGGACAGCTACCCGGACATGCTCTCCGGCGGACAGAAGCAAAGGATAGCGATAGCGAGGGCCTTAGTCATGCGTCCCGACGTAATGCTTTTTGATGAGCCCACATCGGCGCTTGACCCTGAGATGGTAGGCGAGGTACTGGCGCTCATGAAACAGCTGGCAGAAGAAGGAATGACGATGGTGGTCGTAACCCATGAGATGGGCTTTGCCAGAGAAGTAGCATCGAGAGTCATGTTTATCGACGAAGGCGTGATAGCGGAGGAGGGTACCCCCGAGGAATTCTTCGGCAACCCTAAGAGCCCGCGCCTGAAAGAATTTTTATCAAAGGTATTGTAATATTCGTAATTTAACAAATCTTTAATTGTAATAAAACCTAATATATGCTACTATTAAGTTTAGTGGCGGGACGGATTTTTTGTCCGTCCCGCTTTAACTTTTGGGGAAGGACGGTTTTAGTAATGAGAGTAAGTGATGATATTATCTATGTAGGTGTCAACGACCATCAGATAGACCTTTTTGAAGGTCAGTATGTAGTACCGGAGGGCATGGCGTACAATTCGTATGTGGTTAAGGATTATAAGATCGCCGTTATGGATACGGTGGATAAAAACTTTACACATGAGTGGCTGGACAATGTAGCTAAGGCACTCGGGGGAAAGAAGCCCGATTACCTGGTAGTTCAGCATATGGAGCCCGATCACTCGGCAAATATCGTAAACTTTATGAAGACATATCCCGAAGCAACTATAGTTTCTTCGCAGAAAGCCTTCGGCATGATGAAGAACTTCTTCGGGCAGGAATTTGAAGACAAGCGCCTCATCGTCGGTGAGGGTGACGAGCTTCCGCTCGGAAAGCATGTTTTAAAGTTTATCGCAGCTCCCATGGTTCACTGGCCCGAGGTTATCATGACCTATGATACCTTTGACAAAGTGTTGTTTTCTGCAGACGGCTTCGGAAAATTCGGTGCTAACGACGTAGAGGACGATGACTGGGCATGTGAAGCAAGAAGATATTATTTTGGTATAGTAGGGAAGTACGGTGCACAGGTACAGGCAGTATTAAAGAAGGCTGCTGGACTTGACATTAAGACTATATGTCCTCTTCACGGCCCGGTGCTTAATGATAACTTAGGATATTACATCGGTCTCTATGATACATGGTCAAGCTACGGAGTAGAGTCCGACGGCATCATGATAGCCTATACTTCCGTATACGGAAATACAAAGAAGGCAGTAGAGCTTTTGGCAGATAGATTAAAGGCTAAGGGATGTCCCAAGGTAGTGGTAAATGACCTGGCACGTTCCGATATGGCAGAAGTGGTTGAGGATGCATTCAGATACGGCAGGATAGTACTGGCTACCACCACTTATAATGCAGACATCTTCCCGTTCATGAGGGAATTCATCAACCACTTGACCGAGCGCGGCTTTAAGAATAAGACCATAGGCCTTATAGAAAACGGCTCATGGGCACCCATGGCTGCCAAGACCATGAAGGGCATGCTTGAGGGCTGCAAGAACCTGACCTTTACCGATACAACGGTTAAGATCACATCGGCGCTTAATGATGTGAGCAAGGATCAGATAGAAAAGCTTGCCGATGAGCTTTGCATGGATTACATGGCAGCAGCACCCGATACTGCAAATAAAAACGATCTGACCGCACTCTTTAAGATTGGCTACGGTCTGTATGTGGTTACATCCAATGACGGCAGCAAGGACAACGGATGTATCGTCAATACCGTATCCCAGGTTACCAGCACACCCAACAGAGTGGCTGTATGTATCAACAAACAGAACTATTCGCATCACATCATCAAGCAGACCGGCATTATGAATGTTAACTGCCTGTCGGTTGAGGCTCCTTTCTCCGTATTTGAGTCCTTTGGTTTCAGATCCGGCAGAACAGTGAATAAGTTTGAGGGTACCGATGTGCTGCGTTCGGATAACGGACTGGTATTCTTACCCAGATATATTAATGCTTTCATGTCCTTAAAGGTAGAGCAGTATGTGGACCTTGATACCCACGGCATGTTTATATGTGAAGTGACCGAGGCCAGAGTCATGTCCGATAAGGAGACCATGACCTACACCTACTATCAGGACAAGGTTAAGCCGAAGCCCCAGACCGAAGGCAAGAAGGGCTGGGTATGTAAGATATGCGGTTACATCTACGAAGGCGATGAACTCCCCGATGACTTCATCTGTCCTCTGTGCAAGCATCCCGCATCAGATTTTGAACCGATAAAGTAACTAAAGGAGATACATAAAACATGGCAAAACTGGAAGGCGTTTTCTTTTCAAAAACACTAGCAAGACCGGTACATTTTGTAGCGGTACTCTGTAATGATAACGCAATGGGCACACCGGACACACCCTACTATAAGCGTCCCACCAAGAATGTTTACCTGCTGCACGGATACTCCGGCTGTGATACCGACTGGTCATCAAATGTAGCACTTGGAGATCTGGCAAATAAATACAATGTAAATTTCTTCATGCCCAACGGCGACAACAGCTTTTACCTTGATAACAAGGCTACGGGCTATAAGTACGCTACCTACGTGGGCGAGGAGTTTGTTAACTATACACGTAAGACCTTTAACCTTTCCGACAGCAGAGAGGATACCTACATCGGTGGTCTTTCCATGGGCGGATTCGGAGCGCTTCATACCGGACTTATGTTCAATAAGACATTTTCCAAGATCCTGGCCCTTTCGTCCGCACTTATCCAGGGCATGATAAAGGTTTTATCACCGGATATGCCTGACAACCCTATGGCAAACTATGATTACTACGCATGGACCTTTGGGCTTAAGGACGGTATTGATTTTGAGGCTTCCGAAAACAACCCCGAGTATCTGGTTAAAAAGCTTAAGGCAGAGGGAGGAAAGTTCCCTGACATCTACATGGCATGCGGCACAGAGGACTTCCTTATCGAGCCGAATAAGGCATTTAAAGCATTTCTTGATGAAAATAAGGTACCTGTTACCTTCTTTACCGGTCCCGGCGTGCATGATTTTAATTTCTGGAGAGCACAGCTCGTAGCGGGCTTAGAATGGGCATTTAAATAAGAAAACACCGAAAAATACTACTGTTTTGGGGAAAAATCCGGTTTTTTTCGCGAAAAATCAAGGATTTTCCTTGACAAATCCACCTATAAAGATTATAAATAATCATGTGAAACACTTTACCCTCTAACAGAAGAGGGAATATATAGGAGGATTATCAATGAACAAGACAGAATTAGTAGCAGCTATCGCTGCAAAGGCTGAATTATCAAAGAAGGATTCCGAGAAGGCAGTTAAGGCTTTCATCGATGCAGTTACCGCAGAGCTTAAGGCAGGCAAGAAGGTTCAGCTTGTTGGATTTGGTACATTTGAGGTAGCTAAGCGTGCAGCTAGAAAGGGAAGAAATCCCCTTACAAAGAAAGAGATCACCATTAAGGCTTCAAACGCTCCTAAGTTCAAGGCAGGAAAGGCTTTAAAGGACGCTGTAAACACCAAGAAGAAATGATCTGACTTTGGCAGCTTTAGTAACCCCGCGGTGTAAATCGTGGGGTTTTTTAACAGAAACAGGAGAAACGGCTTGAGATTAGATAAATACTTAAAGGTTTCAAGACTTATAAAAAGAAGAACGGTAGCCAACGAAGCTGCCGATGCGGGCAGAGTCCTGCTTAACGGAAAGGAAGCAAAGCCTTCTGCAAACGTTAAGGTGGGCGATATCATCGAGATCGTGTTCGGAAACAAAACGGTCAAGGTTGAGGTGCTCGCTATAGCAGATACCAGCAGGAAAGAGGAAGCTAAGGAGTTGTTCAGGTACATATAGGAGGCTGCTGATGGCTGGAAAAAACAAAAAACCGAATAAGCGCTGGGGACTGTTCTTTATCTTGGTGGCCGTGATGCTGATATGTGGGTTCATATATTGGAAGACCATATTGATGGAAGGCGACCTGAACGAAAAGAACCAGGAAAAGACTATTATTGAAAAACAGATAGAAGAAGAAAAGCGTAAGAATCAGGAGCTGACCGATGAAATGAAATACCGTCAGACCGATGATTACATAAAGGACAAGGCAAAGGACGCCATAGGCTTGCGTGATCCCGATGAGACGATCTTTCGTCCCGGAGACAGTGATTAAAGACATTCATGAGACAAAATACGGAAAAGAAAGTATTTGATTATATAAAAAAATATAACCTCATAAAAGAAGGCGACAAGGTGGTGGCCGGAGTTTCCGGCGGTGCCGATTCCATGTGCATGCTCTTACTTCTTTTGGAGCTTAAAAAAAGCATGGATATTTCGATCACTGTGGCACATGTCGATCACGGGATAAGAGGAGCCGAAGCAAAGGCGGATGCCGGCTTTGTAAAGAGCTTTTGCGAAAGCCACAGTATCGGTTTTGAGCTGGCAGAAACGGATATCCCCGCTATAGTCGGAGAAACAGGGCTTTCCCCCGAAGAGGCCGGGAGAAATTACCGTTATGAGTTTTTCTGCCGCACGGCCGAAAAGTGCGGAGCAAGTAAGATAGCCGTGGCCCACACGAAAGGTGACCACGCCGAAACGGTGCTTTTTAACATAATAAGAGGCAGCGGTATAAAGGGCCTAAAGGGTATTTCGCCGATGAGAGCCGTTAAAACGGAAAATGGCGGTGAGCTTACGCTGATAAGGCCGATACTTTCTTTAAGCAGGGATGAGATAGAAGAGTACCTTAGGGAAAACGGGCAAAGTTACAGAACCGATTCCACAAACATGGAGGACACCTACTCCCGCAACAGGCTAAGGAACCGTATAATCCCCGAGATAAAGGAATACATAAACAGCAATGTGACCGGGCATATAGAGAGCCTGAGCGCCCAGGCGTCGGAAGCTTTTGATTTTATAGAGCGTGAGACCGACAGATACAACGGGGCGGTAACATATACGGAGGATGCGGATGGAAAGGTTGTATCCTGCAGGATTGATTATTCCGTGATAGGAAGCCTGCATCCGGTATTAAAGAAAAACATCTTAAGACGGGCCTTTGAAAAAGTGGCCGGAAAGCTAAAGGATGTGGAAGAGACCCACATCATAGCGATAGATGACTTATATGGGAAACAAAGCGGTAAAAAGCTTTCCATGCCTTACGGCATAACCGCCAAAAGAGAATATGATTCGATCGTCTTACAAAAGGAGACCGGACAGGATACGGAAGACGACTTTTCCGATACGGTAACCATGTACGTAGTACCTAGGTCTGAGCTTTCCGAGGAAATCCCTAAGGTAAAGGATGAAAAGTGGTTTGATGCAGGACTTATGGCAGGAAAACCGGAAGTACGTACGAGAAAAGACGGCGACTATCTTTTGATAGGAAAGGAAAAGCATAAGAAAAGTCTTAACCGCTTTTTGATAGATAATAAGATCCCGCCGGAGGAAAGGGACAGGATCCCGGTACTCGCAGTGGGAAGTCATGTGCTCTGGGTAATAGGATACAGGCAGGATGAAAGCTGTCTTATCACACCCGGGACCGAGAATGTGCTTGTGGTAAAGAAAAAAGGATAAAAAGGGGAAATAATGAAAAAAACAAGAGGATTCAGCATATATCTGGCTTTCATAATTATGCTTATCCTGGTGGTATATCTTACCAAGGGATTAAACGAATCGCAGTATGCAAAGTACAGTTATCAGGCTTTTGAGGCAGCCATAAACAAAAATATGGTCCAGAGTGTGGAACTGATACCCGCCGAGGAAGTACCTACAGGTCTGGTACGTCTGACACTTATAGACGGACAAAAGGGCAAGTTTAACTGCTCCGACATAACAGAGGTAGAAAAGCTGGTAAGAAAAGCAGGCATACCTTATACCATGGACGAAGTGGAAAAACCGGGCTGGTTCTTTACAAACGTAATGCCCTATATCATAATGATAGTGGTTATGCTCATATTCCTGTTTATCCTTACGGGTCAGGGTGCGGCATCTTCCGGCGGCGGAAACAAGGTCATGAACTTCGGAAGGTCCAGAGCCAGGATGACCGTTGGCAAGGACAACAAGTTTACATTCAAGGATGTGGCAGGCTTAAAGGAAGAAAAGGAAGACCTTGAGGAAATAGTTGATTTCCTGAAAAACCCCGAAAAATACGTGGATGTCGGAGCCAGGATCCCGAAGGGTATATTACTCGAAGGTGCTCCCGGTACAGGTAAGACACTCCTTGCAAAAGCTGTAGCAGGAGAAGCCGGAGTTCCGTTTTTCTCCATTTCCGGTTCGGACTTTGTGGAGATGTTCGTAGGTGTCGGAGCTTCACGTGTAAGAGAGCTTTTTGCGGATGCCAAAAAAGCTGCTCCCTGTATTATATTCATCGATGAGATAGACGCCGTAGCCAGACGCAGAGGTACAGGTATGGGCGGCGGCCATGACGAAAGAGAGCAGACCTTAAACCAGATGCTCGTAGAGATGGATGGTTTCGGAGTAAATGAAGGTATCATAGTACTTGCCGCAACCAACCGTGTTGACATCTTAGACCCCGCTATCTTACGTCCCGGACGTTTTGACCGTAAGGTAGTTGTAGGACGTCCCGACGTAAAGGGCAGGGAAGAGATACTTAAGGTTCACATTAAGAATAAGCCCATATCCGATGAGGTTGACTTACAGGAAATAGCAAGGACCACCGCAGGCTTTACCGGTGCCGACTTAGAGAACCTCATGAATGAAGCTGCCATATCGGCAGCAAAGGAAAACCGTAAGTTTATAAACGAAGAAGATATAAAGAAGTCCTTTATTAAGGTGGGTATAGGTTCCGAGAAGAAGAGCAAGGTTGTATCGGACAAGGAAAAGAGGATCACTGCTTATCATGAGACAGGTCATGCGATACTTTTCCATGTACTGCCGGATGTAGGTCCTGTATACACAGTATCCATCATACCTACCGGCGGGGCAGCAGGATATACCATGCCTCTGCCTGAGAAAGACGAGATGTTCTACACCAAGGGACATATGCTTCAGGATATCATGGTATCTTTGGGCGGACGTATAGCTGAGGAAATGATATTTGACGATATCACCACAGGCGCTTCGCAGGATATCAAGCAGGCCACCCAGACAGCCAGAAAGATGGTTACCAGATACGGCTTTACTGACTCCGTAGGTATGGTCAACTATGAGAACGATGACGATGAAGTGTTTATCGGCCGTGATCTGGCACATACCAGAAGCTACAGTGAAAACGTGGCCAACAAGATAGATGAAGAAGTACATAACATCATATCCATGTGCTATGAAGAAGCTAAGAAGATCATCAGCGAGCATGTGGATGTTCTGCACAAATGTGCGGAGCTTCTTATAGAAAAGGAACGCATAACAAGAACCGAATTTGAGGCGCTCTTTAACAGTGTTCCTGAAGGGGTATAATGTATAATAGGGGCTAAGGGTTTTGGTAAATGTGCAAAAAAAGTTTTATAAAATTCTTTAATGTTTGTGCACACTTATTTTAAAAACCTGTTATAATACATACTTGTAAACCCCAATACATTTATAGTTTTTGCTACACCCCAAAAAAAGCGCACTCGGCGCTTTTAGCAAAAATACCTTCTCCGAAAAAGAACGATCACCCCAGATCGTTCTTTTTGCATTTATACGGGAATGCGGCGGCTTACGGCGAAGCCGGAAGATTTATGAGTGTGTATAATATAGCCGTGCAGTGTCTTTTACAATTTTATACATTGTAATATAAATTTTTCAGTACTACAATTATTTACCGAAATGATAAAAGATTGTGGTGAAAAGAATGTTAGAAAAACTTTTTAGGGGATACAGTAAAGAAAACTTCAGAAATGCGATAAATATGGCATGGCCTGCCATAATAGAGTCCTTCTTTGTGGCATTTGCCGGACTGGTGGACTCACTTATGGTAAGCCGGCTTGGTTCGTATGCCGTAGCAGCGGTAGGACTTACCACACAGCCGAAATTTGTCGGGCTGGCCATGTTTTTTGCGGTCAACGTATCAATATCGGCACTTGTGGCCAGGAGATTTGGGGAAAGAGAGCGGAAGGATGCCAACACGATATTCCTTACCGCTATGACCTTTGTAGTGATAGCTGCGATAGTGTTAAGCGTAATATTTGTGGTAGCGGCAGATCCGATAATAACCCTCTGCGGTTCCACCTCCGACGGAGAAAAAGAGATAGCTACGCATGAGGCAGCGGTTACATATTTCAGGATAATCATGGGCGGCATGATATTTAACTGCGTACAGATGGCGGTAAACTCAGCACAGCGCGGTTCCGGTAATACCAAGATCACCATGAGGACAAACGTAACCTCAAATGCGGTCAATATAGTACTTAACTACCTTTTGATAGAAGGTCACTGCGGTTTCCCCGCATGGGGCATCAAGGGCGCAGCACTGGCTACGGTACTCGGTACGGTTGTATCGTCAGTCATGAGTGTCATCTCTATATCGGGAAAAGAAACCTTTATCAGCATTCCGTATATCATATCTGAAAAGCTTAAGGCATCCTGGGATTCGTTTAAAAACCTGATAAGGATAGGCTATGGTATCTTTTTTGAACAGATACTTATGCGAATAGGCTTTATGGCTACTGCGGTCATGGCGGCTAAAAAGGGTATGGATGCCATGGCGGCACATCAGGTCGGCATGAACCTTATGGGACTTACATTCAGCTTCGGAGACGGACTTCAGGCGGCAGCAGTGGCACTTATAGGCAGGTCGCTCGGTGAAGGAAAGCCGGAGCTTGCCAAGGACTACGGAAAGACCTGCAAGGCACTGGGCATGATAATCGCAAGTGTACTTATACTTATATATTTCTTCGGAGCACGCCCGCTTATGTCCATGTTCTTTGAAGAGGAGCACATAATAGACATCGGTGTGTCCATCATGAGAGTCATCCTCTTTGTAGTCCTGTTCCAGATAATACAGGTTATATATATGGGCTGCCTGCGAGGAGCGGGAGATACGCTTTATACCGCATTTGCAGCCACAATGTCGGTTACGGTCATAAGGACTCTTGTTTCGTGGCTCGGCGGATTTGTATTTGATTTTGGTATAGTCGGGATATGGTTTGGCGTATTGGCGGATCAGGTATCAAGATTCTCCTTTGCAAGTATCCGCTACAAGATGGGTAAATGGGTTAAGATAAAAATATAATACAGAATGTAAAAAGGACGATCTGGGGTGATCGTCCTTTTTTCGGAGAAGGTATTTTTGCTAAAAGCGCCGAGTGCGCTTTTTTTGGGGTGTAGCAAAAACTATAAATGTATTGGGGTTTACAAGTATGTATTATAACAGGTTTTAAAAAT
>Ga0265298_10010597_pt1 | contig 10889 bp, 11 predicted proteins | sample AusTroGonzalo_MG_3_FD_193486 | JGI IMG/M metagenome (GOLD analysis project Ga0265298, IMG submission 193486) | Bovine rumen microbial communities from tropical cattle in Woodstock, Queensland, Australia - Gonzalo_01 | ecosystem: Host-associated > Mammals > Digestive system > Stomach > Rumen ...
GTCGGAGTCGTAGCCCTCGATGTCCACGCGCGGCGTCATCTCGTCGTTGGCGTGCAGCTCCGAAAGCCTCAGCACTCCAGCGATCATCTCAGCGTCGTCCGCCGCGAAGTCGCCGCGCTCCGCCGCGACCTCGAGCACGGAGACGAGCTCGGCGTCCGACAGCGCGCGGCGCTCTCGCTCGACTGCGCCCGAGAAGGCGCGCGCCGAGAAGCGGAACGCGAAGTTGATGGGCTTGAGCGCCGCGCGCCAGAAGAGGAGGAACCGCGCGCATGCGGGCGCGAGGACCTCGGCGTACTTCATGGCGAGGCGCTTCGGGGTGATTTCGCCGAACAGGAGGAGGAACACCGTCATCGCTGGGACGGCGGCAAAGGCGCCCCAGCGCGGAAACGCGGTGTCGAAGAGCCCGTAGCCGATCGTGGCGATTGCAAAGTTGACGAGCGTGTTGCCTACGAGAAGCGTGGAGAGGAGCATCGCGGAGTCCTCCACGCAGCGTGCGATCGCCTCGTCGGCGCGGCGCGAGCGCGAGCGGATGCGCGAACGCTGGACGCCTGTAAGCGAGAAGAGGATCGTCTCCGACCCGGAGAACGACGCCGAGAGGAGGAAGAGGACAACCAGCGCTATCAGCGAAATCGCCACGTCAAAGAGCGCTGCCCGGGAAGAATGTGCCGACGCTGCGTCCGGAGAGGAGCGGACCGAGGACGCTCTTGCGTCCGTTCGCGACATAGACGTCTATCCCGCTCGCGACGGCCGCCTTGACGGCCTTGAGCTTCGAGTCCATGCCTCCCTTGGAGAGCCGGCCCTTTTCGCCTGCGCGCACGAGCTTCGAGACGTTCCTGAACGAGGCGACCTCCGGAATGCGGCGGCCCTTTGCGTCGAGGAGCCCGTCGACCGTCGTGAGAAGGACGAGCGCGTCCGCCTTCACGAGCTTCGCGATGAGGAAGCTGAGCCAGTCGTTGTCGCCGAACGTGCGGCCCTTCAGCTCCTCGTCGGCGACGACGTCGTTCTCGTTTATGATCGGGACGATCCCGGACTGAACTAGCCTGTCGAGGGCCTTCTTGACGTTCTGGGCGCGGCGGCGCTCCTCGAAGTCGTAGTGCGTCAGGAGTATCTGGCCGATCTTCACGCCGTGCCCGGCAAAGAGCTTCTCGTACTCGTAGATGAAGCGGGCCTGCCCGACCGCCGCGCACATCTGCACCTCGTTGACGTCCGTCGGACGCGCAGAGAGCCCGAGAGCCTCGACGCCGGCCGCGACCGCGCCAGACGAGACGAACACGACTTCGTGCCCGGCCTTCCTCAGGGCGCTGAGCTGGGCGACGAGGCGCGTGAGCGCCCTGTAGTCCGGACGTCCCGTCTTGTTCGCTATTGCATGCGTTCCAACTTTTACGACGATTTTCATGGTTGGCACTATTATACCAGATTGTTCGGCGAGATGCCTCCGTCCGCCGCTCACGAAAGCTTTATCTTGCCGGATGCCGTGCGCGGGAAAGGCTCGCTGCGCACGACGACCGTCTTTATGCGCTGGTAGACGGGAAGCGTCTGGTTCAGCGCTGATACGGAGCGGCGGACCGACTCCTCGGGAACGGACGCGAACAGCTCCGCCCTGATCTCGCGGGTCTCACCCTCTCCGCTGACCATCGCCTCCGCCACACCGGGAAGCGCAAGCAGCTTCTCCTCGATCTCCTCGGGCGCGACCTTCTTTCCGGACGAAAGGACTATCGTGCGCGACATCCGCCCGGTAATCCACACGTAACCGTCCTCGTCGATGCGGCCGGAATCGCCGGTGTGGTACCAGCCGTCCGGGTCGATCGCCTTCGCCGTGCGCTCCGGCATCCTGTAGTAGCCCTTCATCACGCACGGACCGCGCACGAGAAGTTCGCCTTCCGGCGACACCTTCGTCTCCACGCCGTCGGCGCCGGACACGCAGCCCGCGCTGGTCGGACGCGGCACGTCGGCCTCGCGCGCCATCGAGTAGCACGCCGCCGTCTCGGTGAGCCCGTAGCCCGAAACAGTCTTGACGCCGAGAGCGGTGAGCCGCTCGTACGTGCGGCGCGAAAGCGGCGCGCCGCCCGTCAGTATCCAGCGGATCGGCTGTCCGAGCGATTCCTCCGCGCTCTTCGCCTTGTGCTCGATCTTCGTCGCGAGGATGTCCGCAAGCGCCGGGACGAGAAACGCAAAGTCGACCCTGAAGCGCTCGAACGCGTCGTATATGCGGCGGAAGTCCGGGCAGACGCCAAGCGCAACGCCGTTTGCAAGCATCGTGTACGTAGCGGCGATGCCGAAGATGTGGTGGAGCGGAAGCAGCATCAGGGACCGGTCGCCGGGGGCCATCGGGAGGGCCTTCGATGTCGATTCCACGAACGTCTCGACCGCACGCAGAGAAAGCTCGACGGCGCGGGGCTCCGACGTAGTTCCGCTCGTGAACACCATTGTCGCCGTGCGCTCGGGGTCGGGCGCGTCGCGGTGCCAGACGGTGCGCCGGAGAAGGCCCAGCGCCTTTACCGCCGCACTCAGGAAGAAGTCCGTCTTGCGCGAGCCGAAGCTTCCGGTGGAAAGCCCCGGAATGCGCGAGGCGACGTCATGCGCCTTTTCGGAATAGAGCGACGAATGCAGAAGGACGGACGCGCCGACGAACCTGAGCCGCGCGGCAATGTCGTCCGCCGACAGCGCCGGCTCCACGGGAACCGCCACGGCGCCCGTGAAGAGGCACGCGGCGTGGGCGACCATCCACTCGTAGGAGTTCTCGCCGAGGAACGCGATCTTCTCGCCAGGAGCATGCTTCTCGGCGATCCAGCAGACGGACGCGATGTCGTCCGTGAACTGCCTCCAGCTGACAGGGACAAACCTGTCGCCGGAGGCAATCAGGAACGCCGGCGCGTCTGGACGCTCGGCGCGGTACCTTTTGAACGCCTCGAAGATCATTCGCTCCGCGACCTCAGTGCTGGTTGTAGGTCGCGGACACCTCTGCCCACGCGCGCGTCGTGAAGAACTGCGAGATGGCGGTATCGTACTCGGCCGTGTGCGTGAACGCCTTCTTCATGAGCTTGAAGCGCGTGTCGAGTCCGAGCGTGCCGCCGTGCGACGCGAGCTCCTGCGCGATGTTTGGATAGTCGAGCGGATCCGTGACGGACGCGACGCGCAGGTAGTTCTTCGCGCTGGCGCGGACCATGCAGGGTCCGCCGATGTCGATGTTCGTCCTGGCCATCTCGGGCGTGACGCCCTCCTTCGCGACCGTCTGCCGGAAGGGATAGAGGTTCACGACGACCATGTCGATCGGCTGCGCGGAAAGGCGCGCGAGGTCCGCCTGGTGGGCGTCGTTGTACTTCTCGGAAAGGAGCCCGAGGTAGATCTTGAAGTCTAGCGTCTTGACGAGTCCGCCCTGCATCTCGGGCTGGCCCGTGTAGTCGGAGACCGCGACGAGCGTCTTGTCGGCGTCCGCGCCAAGTATCTCCCTGACCTTCGTGTAGGTGCCGCCCGTCGAGTAAATCTTCACTCCCGGGCACGCCTTTACGAGCGCGGGGACGAACTCCTCAAGGCCGGTCTTGTCGCTTACGCTCATAAGCACGTTCCGGACAGGCACGCGGTTGTCGATCTCTGTGACTATGTTAAGGGACATTTTCTTCTCCGTATTGATTGCCGATTTAGGTCCTGCTGCTTTTCTCCTTGCATCCCTGCGGACAATTGCCGCAGGAACGGCGTCAGAAGCCGACGGACGACCTCGTCTGCTCCTTGCGGATCTCCTGCTCGTCGCTCCAGATTATCTCGCCGGACTTCAGGTCCTTCAGGTTGAGCGTGAACTTGAAGTAGCGGTCGGTGATCCCGCCGACGCTCTGGCGCATCTCCGTCAGCGCTCCGTAGAGGTACATCTGCGCGGCGGACTGCTGTCCGGCGCTGATGGCCTTGGACTGGTCGGTGAGGCCGTTGAGCGCCTGGTCGTTCATGAACTCGAGGTCGTCGCCGGACGTCGTGCGGTCCATGAAGCGGAAGCGGCGCGAGCGCAGGAGCTTCGTGCGTATGGAGTCCGTGATCGACGTCATGTCGAGATGCATCGTCGAGCGGTTCTTGATGCCGGAGATGTCCAGCACGGGGCGCTTGCCGCCGATCTCGTTGATGAACTCCTGGTCGGCGAGCATCGAATCGACCATCTTCTCGACCGTGCGGCGGACGTCCTGCGGCTCCAGCGCGGCGGTCATGGCCTTCCTGTCGAGCTGCGTCTCGCGCGCCATAGGCGTAGTGGCGCAGCCCGTCGCGGCGAGAACGAGCGCCGCCAGCGTTCCAAATGCTATCGTCTTCATTTCTTTTCTCCTTGTGTTGAGTGTGTTGCCTTTGCGTAAATCCGCCGCATCACTGCGCCGTGTCGGTCTCGCGCACCTGCGCGCGCGCCTTCACGGCGTTCGCGTTCGGGGCTATTCCGGTGATGGTCGTGACGTCGTACCCGTCAAGCACGATCGCGCGGAACGGCTTGGCGTCCGCGTCGATGTCCGTGCCTTCCGCGTCGGACCACACGATCCTCGCCTGAAGATCCAGCCGCTTGTGGACCTTGGATTCGAGCGTGACGGTCGCGCGCATGATCCCCTCGACGTCGCCGTACGTGACTTTCGCCACGCGCACCTTCGAGGCCAGCCTCGTGGAGCACTCGAGGACCGACGCGTCGCCCGTGGCCGTGTCGATCTCGACTCGCGTTCCCGCGGTCTCTACGCATCCCGCCGCAAGCGCGAACGCCGCGACAGACGCGATCTTTCCAATCATGTTCATTGTTGTTTTCCTCCGTTCATTTCATTATGTTGAGATAGACTATCCTTGTCTCGCCCGGCTTGAGCTCGACCGTCGTCGCCGCCGAGTACAGTCCGATGGACGCCTCCACTCGGTGCACGCCGGGCTCGACATCCGCGCCGCACCACACGTGCTCGCCCATCGGAAGCGTCACCCAGCTGCGAAGGTCCGCGCTCCTGATCGCCGAAACCACAAGGTTCCCGATAAGCACCGCGGCCTTCGCGTAGTCGTTGCCCGCGTGGTTGACCGCCGCCTGCGCCCCGGCCTGGACCGCTGCGCGGGTAAGGTTGCGGACCACCACCCCCGGCATGTGCTCCTTAAGGTCGCGCGCCGCGAGCGACTGGATGTTGAGCGCAGGGGACGCGTACGACGGCGGCATCCCGCCGACCGTGACCTTCACCGAGCCGGGCGCGTATGGCGCGTCCTGGTACATCGGCATGTCGAACGACATTCCCGTGTAGATCGGAATCGGCACCTTTAGCGCCACCCTGCGCGAGACGAAGCCCTCTCCGACGACGACGACCAGCTTGGCCTTGCCGGGCGCCGGCGTGCGCGGGCCGTCGGCGCGCGCGCAGTCGGCTGCGAACACTGCGCATTCAGGACGTATCGCCGCCGCCCTGCGGTAGCTCTGCGCCGCGGCGTCCATGTCGCCGTCGGCCTCGAAGAGGACACCCGTGAGCCACCAGAGGACCGGGTTCTCCCACGAGTTGCGCGTCGCGGCGATCATGCCGTCGAGCGCCGCGCCTTCCTTGTCGCATATCCCGCGCGCCGTGGAGTTCGTTGTCGCGGCGGCGGCCGCGACGTCCGCCCCGTACGTGTCCGCCAGGCTGTCCTGGACATAGGCGGCGAGCCTGCAGTCGACCAGGGCGTCGTCGTGACTTCCGGCGAGCTCCTGCGCGACGATTCCGTGCTCCAGCGCAAGGTTTAGCTCGTAGGGGGCGAGGCGGTACTGGCGCGTGCGGTCGTCGGTCAGCGTCGACGCTAGCACGTCGTTTCCGACATCGCCGAGCTTGATCTTAGGCTGGGCCTCGTTGCGGTCGATGGCGGAGTCCACCGCCGCCCGGTACCAGCGCACAGCCTCCGGCATGTCGCCGGCGATCATGTGCGCACGGGCGAGCTCCACCCTTCCGCGAGCGGCCGAGTACGTGCTGTTCGTTGCGAGGTCGCCGCCCCACTCTATGGCGGGCGCGGGGTCGCCGAGGCGCAGGGCCTCGACGGACTTCGCCGCGCGCGTCTCCTCGGTGACGCAGCCCGCGAAAGCGAGCGCGGCGGCGGCCAGTGCGGTACGAACCGCGCGGGAAGCGTCAATTGCCATTTACGTTCTCGATAGTGAGCTTTGCGGAGGGGCCGTCGCCGACGTCGCGCCAGTTCTGCGTGTCGACGTTGACCTTGATCCCGCGCCTCCACGCGGCCTCCGAGTAACGGCGCGCGACATCGGCGCGCAGAGCCTCGACGCCGCCCCACTTGGCTATGCCCTCCTCGCTCATCTCCAGCGCGACGTTGAGGCGCATGCCCTCGGTGACGTAGATCTTCGCCCTGTAGGGCTTCATCCATTCGCGGCGGACGACGATGTCGTGGCTGCCGGGCGTGGCGGAGACCTCGCCGGGAGCGGAACCGACGACGAAGCCGTCGATCTCGATCGTGGCGCCGCCAACGACCTTGCGGAGCTCCTGGAGCTGCTCGCCCTGCACGCCCTTGGTCTGGCTCTCAAGCGGCTCGACGACGCTGTCGACGGTGGTCGAGACGAAGAAGCGAACAGGCGCGGCCTGCGCGGCCGGCTTGCGCCACCCAGCCGCGCTGTTGGCAACGGCCGTCCCGGCGTCCTCCGTCCACTGGTCGAAGAGCATGTTGTAGAACGAGAGCGGGTCGCCGGACGCATCCAGGATGGGAAGCTTCCGCGTCCACGGCGCCATCGAGAAAACGCTCGCGCCGGTGGAGTCCTTGACCATCAGGGTCATCCTGAGCGTGAACACCACGCTGGAGCGCCCGCCCTGCACGCGCGGCATTGCATCCGCCCCGACGATAGTGCCGACGACCATGTAGTCGCAGCCGAGCATCTGGGCGACGCGCGTCGCAGAGCCGCCGGAGGCGATGCCGTCCACAAGCTTGTTCCTCTCCTCGGCGGTGGTCACCTTCCAGCGCATGAAGGAGTCGTCGACTTCGGAGGAATCCATGACGATCACGGCGTCGGTCGCGGCCATCGCCGCGGCGAGGCGGTCGCGGACTCCGTCCACCTCGTCGTCCATGCCCTGGACGCGCGTGCGGTTGCGGACGAACACCGCGACCTTGCGCGGCTCCGCGGTCTGCTCAACCACGACGTTCTCGACGATGGACGTCGTTATCGTAGTCGTGGTGGTGGTTGTCGTCGTCGTCTGCTGCGCAAGCGAAGACAGCGCGGCGAAGGAGGCCGCGAGAAGGATGATGTTCTTCATGGATGTCGCCCTTTCTTAGAAGTAGCAGTTAAAAAGCGGCAGGAACGAGACGTCGCTTTCCTGGATGATGTTCACTAGGCCCAGCTGGACGCCGAGCATCCTGCGGGTGACGTTCACGACCCCGAGCTGGAGGCCGCAGAAGTAGTCCGTGACGTTGAACACGCCGATCTGCAGGCCGGAGAAGTCCTCGACGCGGTTGTAGATGCCGGTCTGGAGCCCTGCGACATCCCATTCGTCGCCCCAGGGAATTCCGATGGGCGTCACGAGGTTCGCCGATATCGGGGTGACGGGCCTCGTACGGACGCGGTTCTCCCCGTATGTCGTCAAGTTGGCCTCGGCAGCGGACGCCGAAACCGCCACGAACGCCGCTGCTACGGCAAGAATGCTTCTAAGCTTCATTTGTCGTTTCCTTTCCACCTTAATTATACCATCTGCCGCGAAAACGCGCAACTTGGCGGACTTCCGCGACCGGCGCGCCAGTGCCGGGCGCAGCGGAAGCCGTCCGGTCGGGTCAGGGTGCGGAGAGCGGGACTGGGTCGAGGCTGAGAAGCTCGCTGCGCGGAAACACCGCGTCCGCCGCGGGGCTGCGCTCCGCCTTCCCCTTTCCGATGCGGGCGGGCTTTGGCGCGGCAAGCGTGGGCGGCAACGGCACCGTGGCGTATGATTCGCGCCCAGGCGCGGCAAGCGGCGTGCGAGAGGCAATGTCCATGACAGCGCAAGGGCGCTCCTCTGGAAGCGTCGTGACAGACAGGTCCGAGCGCAGGCGCCGCACGCCCTCCGCGCTGACTCGCCACGCCGCATGCGCGTTCTCCGTCGCGGACGCCACCTGGTCTTCCGTAAGCTTCACAAAGGCGCAAGTCGCCGCGGACGGCCCGGGGTCCTCCTCCGCAACGAAACCTACCGCCCCGTGCGGGAAGACGGCCACGATTGCAGCGGGGACGGACAGCACCGCCACAAGCGAAAACAGCTCGTTGCGGAGCGACCTGCGAGGCTTTGCCGCGACGGCGCTCACGGCTGCGCGCCTCCGTCGCGACGCTCCGCGAAAAGTATCCTGGCAACGCCGCCCTTCCGCGCGATGTCCGCCATGTGCATCAGCTCGCCGCCCGCGACGCGCCTGTCCGCAAGCACAAGAAGCGCGCTGTCGCCCGTCTTTTCTGCACGCTCGGCAAGCTGTTCTCCGAAGGCCGCCTCTGACGCATCGTCGCCGAGCACGTAGCGGGCGTCGTCGAAGAACACGAGCGTGGACGAGCCGGACGAACTCTCGCGCGGCATCGGCATGACAAGTGCGACGAGCTTCGTGTCCGCACCGTCAGAAAAGCCCTGCACGGGGAGGTCGAAGAGGACGCCCTGCGCGGTCGTGAGCGTTCCGCCGACAAGATGCATCATGACGAGGAGCGCGCCGACGGTAAGCCACGGAACCGCCGCGACGAGCGGCGCAATCCACGCCACAGCCCCGCCGCGCGCCGACCTCTCGCGGTTCCAGTCCCAGCCGGTCACTTCGCGCCCCTCCTCTCGGCCGCGTCGCGCGCGGCAACCACGTCGTTGACGATCAGTGTGGCCGCCGCCTCGAGGTCGGTCACGATCCTGTCCATCCGTATCCTGAGGCTTCCATGCATTACGGCGACAGGAATCGCTATGCCGAGCCCGACGGCCGCGGAGACAAGCGCCTCCATGGAGGCGGACATGAGCGCCGCGCGGGAGACGATCTCGGAGCCGTTGACGAGGAGCACGGCCTTGATGAGTCCGATGACCGTGCCGAGAAGCCCCAAAAGCGGCGCCAGCTGGCCAATGATAGCAAGCGACGCGAGGCGGCGGTCGAGGCGTCCGATCTCCGCGCGACCCTGCGCGTCAACCGCCTCCCTCAGGGAGGTGTCGGATCCGGAGCGGTGGCGGATGGCCGTCGCCATGATGTTCGCGACCGGAACGGACGCGTCGTCGCAGATCGCAAGCGCCTCGTCAACGTTGCCGCTGTCCAGGACGTTCTTGACGCCCTTGATGAAGTCCTGCCAGTCGATCTGAGCGCGCCTAAGCTCGAGGAACCGCTCGAAGAACACGGCGGCCGCGCAGACCGCAAGAGCGGCCAGAATCCAGAAAACGGGACCTCCCGTCAGCGTCGTCATAGGAACATGCCTTTCGTTTGTATGCGGTTGATGCGCCTTTCGGCCTCGTCTGCGGCCGGCGCGTCGCTGGTCACGACAAGCTCCAGGACGCGCACGGCCTGGTAGTCCATGCCGCGGCTCTCGTACTCGTCGGCGAGCCTGAACGCCGCGCGGGCGAACACCGCTCGGGCGTCGTCGTCGAAGCGGACGCCGTCCTGTCGCGCGTCGCGGTACGCCAGCACGACTCCGGAGTAGTACTCGTCGATCGCCTCGTCCGTGCGCTTCAGCTTCTCAAGCGTGCGCGCGATCTTGAAGGAAACCGCTATCTTGTGCCCGGGCTGGAGCGACTCCCCGAGGCGGACAGAGCGGTACGCGCCCAGGGCGCTCTTGTAGCGGGCCGGGTTGTCCGCGCCCATGGCGAAGTAGGCGTCCGCCCGCAGGACCTGGGCCCTCAGGCGCTCGTCGGACGGCGTATCCTCGGCGAGGACGGTCCGCTCAAGGACGAGCACCGCCTCGTCGAAGCGCGCGAGCTCGATGAGCGCCTCGCCCTGGACGAGGTATCCGCGCGACTTCTCCGGCGAGGAGGGATGGTCCTTCGCGAGGCGCGAGACGAAATCGACGGCGGACTGGAACTCGTTTCCGGCGAACGCCGCGCGAGCCGCCCAGAGAAGCGCCGCGGGTGCCTGGGCCGAAGCAGGCGCCATGTTTGTGGCGAAGTTGGCGAAGAGCGAACTCGACTCGTCCCAGCGCCGGCGCTTGTACGCGTACTTGGCGAGCCACAGCGTCGCGTCCGCCCTGACGGACGCGTCCGGCCCCGACGCGGATATCTTGCGCGCCTTCTCCAGGGCCTCGCTGTCGCGCCCCTGTCCGTAAAGGCACATCACCTCGAAGAATTCCATCCTCGGCGCCCTGGAAGGATCCTCCCTCGCAAGCTCGGCGAACTTCTCCTGCGCCTCCTCGAAGCGATAGGACTTGTAGAGCTCGCGCGCGGACGTCTCCATGTCGCGCAGCCTTACGATCTTCTTCAGCTTCTCGCCGGCGGGAGTCCTTGGATACTTGTCGAGGACCATCCTGTACTTCGCCATCGCCTCCTCGCCGCGGCCGATGTCGGAAAGGACGTCGCCCTGGGCCAGGACGGCAACGGCCCGCGCCTCGTCGTTTGTCGCGCACTCCTCGGCGCGCGCATAGGCCTCTATCGCCTCGTCGGCCCTGCCAAGCTTCCTGAGCGCCCATCCGCGCCCCTCCTGCACCTGCGCGTCGAAAGCCGCGGGCGGCCACGTCTCGAGCAGGTAGCGGTATGCGTCCGCCGCGGCCTGCCAGCTCTCGGACGAAAGCAGGGCGTCCGCCATCGCGACATACGCCTCGCGCGCGCCGTCCGCGTCGGGAGCGTCCCTGGCAATGGTGGATACTAGGTTGGTGCCTTCGGCGAAGGTGTCCTTGCCGGAAAGCAGGAGCCTTCCAAGGCGCAGCCCGGCGAAGCGGCGCGTCGCGGGGTTCTTGGCGCGAGAGTAGGCGGACCTCAGGAGCTCGACGTCGGACACGTTCGCCGCGGCGGTCGCGGCGGCCCTCTCGCCTGCGTTTGTGTCGG
>Ga0265298_10010598_pt1 | contig 10889 bp, 4 predicted proteins | sample AusTroGonzalo_MG_3_FD_193486 | JGI IMG/M metagenome (GOLD analysis project Ga0265298, IMG submission 193486) | Bovine rumen microbial communities from tropical cattle in Woodstock, Queensland, Australia - Gonzalo_01 | ecosystem: Host-associated > Mammals > Digestive system > Stomach > Rumen ...
CGTAGCGACCGCCAACGATGAGAGGACGATCCTGAACATCGTAGAAGGCATCCTTAACATCCAGATACAGAGGCTCGCCGTTTGCGCCGGGCTCCTTGGTACGATCCAGAACTGCAATGCGCTTAACAGTCTTGGGAACTGAAGCAAGCAGGTGCTTGACTGAGAACGGACGATACAGATGAACTGATATCATACCTACCTTCTGGCCGTTGGCGTTCAGGTAGTCGATAGCCTCGCGGGCTGCATCGGTAGCAGAACCCATCAGGATGATCATGCGGTCAGCATCCTTGGCACCATAGTATGAGAACAGATGGTACTCACGGCCGGTAATTTTTGAGAGCTCGCCCAGGTACTTCTCTACTACATCAGGAACTGCATCGTAGTAGGGGTTGCTGGCCTCACGGTGTGTGAAGAATGTCTCAGGATTCTCAGCAGTACCACGGGTGATAGGACGCTCAGGTGACATAGCGCGGTCACGGAAGCGCTTGATATACTCCTCCTTTACGAGAGGACGAACATCCTCCTGATCCAGAAGCTCTATCTTGTGATACTCGTGTGATGTACGGAAACCGTCAAAGAAGTTCACGAAAGGAACGCAGGTCTCCAGTGAAGCAAGGTGAGCAGCAGCTGTCATATCCATAACCTCCTGAACAGAACCTTCGCAAAGCATAGCGAAACCTGTCTGACGGCAAGCCATGACATCCTGGTGGTCACCGAATATGCACAGAGCGTGAGATGCCAATGTACGTGCTGATACATCAAACACGCAAGGAATCAGCTCACCGGCAATCTTGTACATGTTAGGAATCATCAACAGCAGACCCTGTGATGCTGTAAATGTAGTTGTAAGGGCACCGGCCTGCAGTGAACCGTGAACGGCACCTGCTGCACCGGCCTCTGACTGCATTTCCTGAACTGTGACTGTCTGGCCCCAGAGGTTCTTTCTACCACGGGCGGCCCACTCGTCAACATGCTCCGCCATAGGTGATGACGGGGTGATGGGGTAGATAGCAGCTACCTCTGAGAACATGTAGCTCACATGAGCTGCAGCCTCGTTACCATCACAAGTGATAAATTTCTTTGCCATAGTTTATTATGTTGTTGAAAATCTTGTGTTTCAATAAAGCATTCCGAACATCCAGAGCGGAATGACATTGTCATGACCAATCTCCATGCCGTCAACGGCGTAGTATGAATCAGGCTGAACGCGTGTCTTGCCCTCCTGCGTAGAGATCTTGAAGTTGACCTGACCATCCACCAGGAATGACCAGCCCTTAGCGCCCTTATGCACCACATGATCCTTCCACATAGAGTTCACAAAGAATGTGTCAATCACATCCTGGCGGTCCTGACGTGGCGGATAGATGGTGTAGATAAGGTTTGAATTGTGCATCAGCACACGGCACGGTTTCTTGGGGAAACTGTCACCCTTGGCATAAACCATATTGATGAGTCGTGCATCGGCCAGATACTTTATGTAGTTCATCACCGTAGCGCGTGACGTCTCAGTCTCCGCTGCCAGCTGGCTTACATTTGGGGCCGATGTCCCTGACACCGCCATCTGGTAGAACAGTTTCTTGATCTTAGCCAGATACTTAAGGTCTATCTGCTTGATAAGCAGGATATCAACCTCCATCATCATGTTCATGGTCTTGAGCAGGTTCTCAGAGAAGTTACGCTGCTGCAGGAAGAACGGATAGAACCCGTGATGAACGTAATCCTGGAAATACTGCAACGGATTGACCTGGTTCAGTATCTCACGTGCTATAGCCGTATGGTTCTTAAGGATATCATCCATGCGGTGTGCCTTGAAATTTGTTCCGGCCTTGAGATTCAGGAACTCACGGAAAGAGAAACCGCGCAGATTATATGAACTTACTATGCCGTTCAGTTCAGGGTTCTCCTCCTTAAGGCGCATCACTGATGAACCGGTAAAGATAATCTTGAGTCCCGGATAGAGGTCATAGCATTTACGCAATTCCTTGCTCCAGTCCGGGTGCTTGAACACCTGGTCAATGAGCAGCACCTTACCACCTAACTTATGGAACTCACCCGCAAACTCAGCAATCCCATGCCCCTGGAAATAGAAATTGTTCATATTTATGTAGAGGCAGGAACGGTCACGGCCGAATTTCTCCTTGGCATACTGAAGCAGGAATGTGGTCTTGCCCACTCCGCGTGTGCCCTTGATACCGATCATCCGGCTTGACCAGTCAATCTCATCCATAAGATCACGTCTTACGGATGCCTCAAGGTGCTCCACCAGATAATCATGTGTCCTGAAAAACTGTTCCATATAAATAGCGAGTATGCGCACTCATGCGCGCGGACTGCAAAGGTAATACAAATAATCCACATTTTGCAAAGTGGACTTTGCAATTTATGCCCCAAGAAAAAGATTTAGACAGATTCTTCCATAATCTCGCCAAAAAACACTATCATTGTAACAATTATAAAAAGAGGCTACAGCTAACTGATTAAAAACCAAAATATTATGAGAAGAATCCATTATTCCGCACTATTTGCGCTGATTGCTCTTTCAGCAACAACATTGTTCAATTCGTGCTGCAGCGACAAAGATGATTCCACAGTTAAAGATAATCCCGTAGTTGAAGTTACAAGTATTTCAATAACAGACGCTGAGGGAACGGTTTTATCTGAAATCGATATGTATCAGGATAGCACATTCCAGTTTAAAGTTGATGTGCAGCCTGCTAATGCTACTGACAAGAGCGTAACCTACTCGAGCGACAATGAGAATGTAGCAGCTATCACCCCATCGGGTTTGATCACCGCGGGTGCTATAGGCACTGCGAATATTACTGTAGCCACCAAAGAAAAGAAAATCTCCACCAGCCTCTTGGTACGCGTTGTTTTATCTGAAATCAATATTTATCAGGATAGCACATTCCAGTTAAAGGTTGATGTGCAGCTAACTGATGCTATAGACAAGACCGTAACCTATATGAGTGATAACGAGAGCGTAGCTTCTGTCAGCTCTACGGGTGTGATCACTCCGGGCAATAAAGGTACTGCTAATATCACGGTCGCCACCGACGACGGCAATTTCTCCGCCAATATTTTGGTACACGTTCTTGGCAATTATACCCGCATCACGCGCAGCCTTACCGACGAGGGACGTGCCGCACAGGCTGTTGACCTTGGTTTGCCAAGCGGTACACTGTGGGCCGACCGCAACATAGGTGCATCCAGTGAATCTGAATTAGGCCAATGGTTCTACTGGGGCGACGTATTTCAGCCTGAAGACAGTGTGTTTACCGAAGACAAATACAAAACACTCGGGGCTTACAAAGCTAACGCCGACATTGCCCACACCAGGTTTGATATGGCCACATTGCTCTGGGGAGGCGAATGGCAACTACCCACTAAGGCACAAATTCAAGAACTTATCAATGAGTGCACATTCATACCAGAAAACGGAGGTTATAGAGCAACCAGCAACAGTGACCCTTCAAAATCCATATTTCTACCCTTCACAGCCAATTGTGACTACCGCGGATGGGTTCGTGGATATAACAATTACGGCTGGGGCTGCTATTGGAGTTCAACCCCTGAAGCAAATAATAAGGCTGATTATTTCTACTTCAACGAGTATGACGTTATTTCCCTTAATGCAGGTTATGCCCCAACCGGTCGTTTCGCAGGTTTAAGTGTCCGTCCGGTACAGGTCCCGCCATCCGAGTGATCCAAAAGGGACAGTCCCCTTTTTGCCAAAAACTAAAAAGAGCGTGCGGTTTTACCGTACGCTCTTTTTGTCACAAAGGGGCTGTCCCTTTTGGGTCACCTATTGGATTACTCGGTAATCATGTAGAGGTGGTTGCCGCGGAAGTAGAGACCCTTTTCTGTGGGCTCATTCTCCAGCTGCTTACCACTCAGGTCATACCATGCATCATCTGATGTTTCCTCAACTGTAACGTCATCAACATCGGTTGTTGACTCTGCCTCATACAGGAATGTGGTCTTAGGCTGTTTATATTCATGACTAGGGCCAAACGAATCAAAACTATATGGATTAAATCCTCTATTGTAGCCTGTATTTGAATTAACACCATAGAAACTGATACCGACAGAGTTACCAATTTCATACTCATAAATGCCTACAACCAGGTTTCCGCCATTATACTTATGCGGCGTTGTGAAATTTATGGTCAGGTATTCATTTGTAGTAACGTCAAGCTCACCATCATAAACTATAGTTGCGCCGTCTGTTCCTACGAACCCTGAAGTACTGCCTTCAACCTCCTTAAGGAATACTCTGAAGCGTGCATTACCGAATGACTTATTGGCTTTCTGAGTCATATAGAACTTCATTCCATAAATAACATTTCCGTTCATTGCAGCAATGTCATTTGATAAGACCTTAAATTCATTCTTTTGATAGCAATCAGCACGCTGTGCATAAATAGGCGTTTCACCTGTTGTAACTGTACCATCGTTTATGGTAAGACCGTAAGCATTGTCTATTACAAATTCAACATCCTTCTGACCGGTATAATTACCCTTTCCTATTATAGAAAGTGTGTATGTACCGGGCAGTATGCAACCATCGCTATATGAGAGGGTATAATCAGCACCCTGCACAAGCTTAGCATTTGAAGCCACGTTGGTTATTGTAGGTACGGGATTGACAGCTGCACCTGACTTGGGATAATCTGTGTCAATTCCTGATATCTCAAAGGCATCGGCGGTATTGATATCCATGGCCATGATATTGAACTTTTTGGTCACAGTACCAGTGTAACATCCTATACCTGTTACAGTAACAGTGTATTCACCTACATTAATGCAGTCACCAGAGTAACTTAATTCATAGTTACCACCTTCAACCAGTACTTTTTCACCTACAGTTACTACAGGTTTAGGCAACTGCTGCAATCCGTTATATGTAATGCCTTCAATATCAGCAATCAAGGCATTGCCCTCCAGGCTGACTATTCCGTCTGCATATGATCCTGATATAACCACATTATCAGTAAAGCCAGTCAGAATATGGGTGCCTTCCTTTACATTAGCATCACTTATGAGACCGTTGCTTACGGTATAGCAGTCAAATACTTTCTCAGCCGGAACATTGTAATCAAGAGTGAATCCTGTACCGCTTGCGTAGTAGTTCTCTTCATCCCAAACGTATGCCGGTGCAGCTGGTAAACCAAGGGTAACACCCTCTGTTGCAGAAACCTTAGCAACTATCTCCGCGCCAGAAACATCGACGCCTTCTGCAGTGGCATTACCCCTGCCTCCTGGCAATCCAAGACCGGCAGCATAATAATTGTTTTTTATCTTACCAGCAAAATTAGCACCACCAAAGATACTACCAACGTACGCATTGGTAGATGTCACCTGACCAATATTGAAGTTATTATTTACATCATTTTTAGTATCATAATTAAAGCCTAAAATACCTCCCACGTAAACTCCTCCAGAAATATCTCCGGTATTAACATTGTATGTAACATTACTGCCTTGCAGACGTCCTACAATGCCGGCCACATCACTAGCGCTACCAACAATTGAAGCTGAATTTATATTATTTGTTAAAAGAGAACCGGAACTGGAAGAACCTGCAATTCCAGCCATGAATGCAGTTCCAGTAATAATGCCGCTGACATAGCAATTTGAGATAGTGGTATTCATGCCTGCACCACCTGCTATTCCACCAATAAACCGATAAGCAGCAATATTGCAATTCTCAACTCTGACATTTTGTATTGTAGCACCCATGAGATAACCAAAGAATCCCTGATATCCATCTGTCAAATCATTACTTCCCTGTTTGGAAATGGTCATATTCTTTACAGATTTATTATCTCCATCATAGGTACCCTTGAAAGCATAAGGATAAGTATTATAATTTTCGTTATTGTACCCAATTGCAATATGCTCTTTAGTCAATGTGATGACGCCAGTCTGCTTGTAGAAACCGTCATTACGTGCACCGCTGTTTACGATACTTGCCAGAGCCTTAAGATCCTCCTCTGTTGAGATCAGATAGGGATTATCTTCACTGTTAGCACTCTCAGGGTCCAGCAACGGGAAATCGGCAATAGTAAAGGTTGCCGACTTGGAGCCACTGAATTTACCTTTACCTGTAATGGTTACGGTGGCAGTACCTCTATCTACATTATCTTTATATACTGCAGTGTAATCTGTATTTTCCGAGAGCTGAAGGCCACTAAACTTTACATTCAGAGCCGGTTTGATTGAATCATTCTTCCAACGCTGCTCAGGAATGGAAGCTATGGTAGCTCCACTTATGTCTTGAGTCTCTTGAGTATGTATGTCCGAAATAATAATTGCATATTCAGTCATTCCTTGCGCAAATGAAATGATTGGAATTTGAACTAATGAAATCACTAATGCAACCTTAAGCAGATGCATTCTTGTCCTTAAAAATTGTCTCATAAATATTACAGAATTTGATTTTAAAACATCCTTTCTAAGACTATTGCCAGGGCTATTGATTTAACCTTGCTTTTTCGCGACGCGAAATTACCAAAAATTTAATAAAAATAATGGAATCTGTTTAAATTTTTAAACGCATAAGGGACGGTTCTGTTCGCGAACAGAACCGTCCCTTATGCGTTGTTACTACCGGGTTATTCCTCTGACTTGACAAGCCCTTTATCTAGACGGCGCTTCCAGAACAGATAGATTATCAGGAAAGATACAGCTACTGCTCCTGCTATGATGTAGGCAATCCATGGAGCCAGGCTGAATCCCTCCGGGGCCATGAAAATGTAAGTAACTGTGACAACCGTCATGAACATGGCCGGAATGAGAGTGAATATCACCTTTTTCTTACACAGGGTCAGATAGACCGTTACAGCCCAGAGAGTGAACACGGCCAGTGTCTGGTTGGACCATGCAAAATAACGCCAGATGATATTGAATCCCTCCTTGTCACGCAGGCTGTAGAACAGAGCAAAGAAAGTGATTATGAACAGCGGAATGCTTATGGCCAGACGGCTGGCAATGGATTTCTGCTTGATGCGGAAGAAATCAGCCACGATAAGACGGGCTGAGCGCAATGCCGTATCGCCCGATGAAATAGGAGCCACAACAACACCGATAACAGCAAGCAGACCGCCCACCTTGCCAAGCCAGGTCTTGGAGATGTCAAGCACTATTGCGGCAGCACCCTGATCTGTTCCGTGCTCACCAAAGTATGCGGTAGCGGCAGCAGCCCAAATCAGAGCCACGATACCCTCAGATATCATGGCACCATAGAACACAATACGTCCCTTGTTCTCATTGGTCATGCATCGGGCCATAAGAGGTGACTGTGTTGCATGGAATCCGCTTATGGCACCACAGGCTATGGATATGAACATCATGGGGAATATGGGATTCTTGTCATATTTGGTACCGAATCCGTTCCATATCTCAGGTAGTTCCGGGCGGTTAATGAACAGCGCAACCATAATGCCTAAGGCCATGAACAGAAGCGCTGCACCGAATATGGGATAGAACTTACCTATTATCTTGTCAATGGGGAACAGCGTGGCTATTAGATAGTAGATGAAAATGATCACTATCCACATATTCACACCCATTGATTCAGGGGTAAGGCGAGCCAGGATATCAGCCGGCTGTGATACAAACACCGCACCCACCAGAACCAGCAGTACCATAGAGAAGATAATGAACACCTTCTGGATAGGGCTGCCCAGGTATCGGCCTATCAGCTGCGGCAGACTCTCGCCTCCGTGACGCATGGAAATCATTCCTGATAGATAGTCATGCACGCTACCCGCAAAAATGGTTCCGAACACAATCCACAGATATGACGCGGTACCAAACTTGGCACCCATGATGGCGCCGAATATCGGGCCCAGGCCTGCTATATTCAGGAACTGGATCATGTAGGCCTTCCATGTGGGCATGGCTATATAGTCCACACCATCGGCCATACTCTTGGCAGGCACATCACGATTGGGGTCTGCCCCAAAAAGACGCTCAATGAATTTTCCGTAGAACACATAGCCCAAAACCAGGGCTATCAAAGCTATCACGAACGTTACCATATTGTTTTGTTATTTTACCATTGCCTTGCTGTTGCGACCGTCTATGCATATCTCAAGCTCACGGTCAAACCTTACGTGACGCAGATAATCTGTCTCGTCAAGCCCGGGCATCTGCTCAAGTCTTGCATAGTCAAAGACGTTTTCAGCGCCGCTATAAGGGTCAACATTTATATATCCGGCATTGAATGAGGTCAGGTTCTGGAAGAAATGGGTACCCTGGCTGGGGTCCACACGGAAATCCTCCAGACTGCACTCTACAATGACCTTTGCCTCCGATATATCACCCCACTGCACAGGAACGCCCAGCGATGATATGCTGGAACCCCATCGGCCGTAGCCCACAAGCATATAGTTACGTCCCTCAGCGCGCATCTTATTATTAAGAGCCGCTATCTCACGGGCCATGACAGGAGTCTTGGCTATATCAAATGCATCTTTCTTGAGATAAATCACATCACTCACGCCCTTAATCCAGCCTATTCCAAGTGCGCTCTCAGAGAGGATAAGAGAGCCGTCGGTATCAATCTCATCCCAGTTTACATTGGTGTTGCGGCTGTCAACAGAGATAGGCCTGATTTGCAGTACATTGAACTTGGGCAGTTTATTGGGATCACCGCCGCGGTCTATATCGGCGGCAAATTCAAGCTCCACACCACATTTCATCTCGCGGCGGGCTATGTCAAGCAGATCATCCACAATCTCGGCCAGCGGGAAGGTCTTGTACTTGAGCATCTGTGCAAAGGTTATGAAACGGGGCCCCTGCGGGTATGCCGAATCCACCATACGCTGGTTCTCAAGATCCCAAGTGGAGACTACATGCTTAAGGTTACGGAACTTCTCGCATCCGGCCACGTCAATGCGTTCCAGGTTTACTGAATCATCTATTGAGGTGGTGAACTTTTCAGGCTTGAGGTTGAGCGCGAACATTGATTTCTGCGTCTCAGTCATGGTCTGCTCCACAGTTGATGTCTGCAGCACATGCTTGGGGTACTTGGGCGAGAAACGCAGTACCAGATCACCGTCCACCACAGCCTTACCCAATCCGAACGCAACCTTCACGATGCCGTCTTCTGCCTTCTCATGCCCTATGGGATAGAAATTCATGGAACGGGCCACACCTGACAGCGTGGGGAAATAGTAGCCCTGATCCTCACTGCCGCATATCTCCTGCAGTATGATTCCCATCTTCTCCTCCGATATCACATTGGCCGTAGCCGCAATATAGCTACGTGAGGAAGCATAGAAGACTGATGCATACACGCTCTTGATGGCCTTGGAGAGCAGACGCAGCTCCTGGTCCTCGTTATCTGTATGCGGAATCATATATGTGGAATAGACACCGGCAAAAGGCTGATAATATGAATCCTCAAGCTTTGACGATGAACGTACGGCAAGCGGCTTGCGGATATTGTGAATGAACACCTTGAGGGCATCAATCAGCTCTCGCGGCAGGGTTGACGCCACAAACTCCGCAAGAATCTCTGCATCGGATATATCGGAATTGATGACATACTGCAAGCCGTTGTCTATGATAAAACGGTCAAAATACTCTGTCGTGATGACAAGGGTACGGGGTACGGTTATGCGCACATCCTCAAACTTGTCATACATATCATACTTGACCAGGATGTGGTTGAGGAATGCCAGGCCACGAGCCTTACCGCCCAGTGAACCATTGCCCAGACGTGCAAACCTGATGGTATCATTATAGGTGGCGGGATCAAACCTGGCCACCACACCTACTCCCTGATTGATGCGGAAGTCATGTATTATCTTAAGGTTGATGCGCCTTATCTCAGGCAGGTCAGACTCATCACGTATGGTGAGCGGACGTAGCTGCTTGCCCAGTGCAAAGAGGCCGCGTGCAAACAGCCATCGGGAGATATAGTTCTTGTCACTGAGACGGCGGAAATCACTGTCTGAGATGTTCTTGATGATCTTTTCAAATCCGTACAGGTCATTGGCGCGGAACAGCTCCTCACCGCTCATGGGGTCAGTAACCACAAAATCACCGAAACCGAACTCACGGCCGATGTACTCTGACAGGTCATGGGTAAGTGTCTTTGAGGTCTTGACCACAAAGCCCACGCCCAGTTTCTCCGCCACCTCACGCATGCTCTCCTGCGATGACTGCATGAGTATGGGCATGGTGGGGTTATCCTTATGGATATGATTACACAGGTCTATGCCGGCATCAAGCTTCTCCGTCTCAGGGGCATCACCCTTATGGATCACGAAACCTATGTCCGATATCACGCCCAATATGTTCTGCTTATAACGCTCGTAGAGCTCAACGGCGTCATCATAGCAGGTGGCCATAAGGATCTTGGGGCGTGAACGTTTGCGCTGGGTCTGCTGCTTCTCATTCAGGGTGTCACGTATGGCGGCGCTGTTCTGCTGGAGCACCAGTTTGTAGAGCACCGGCAGATATGTTGAGTAGTAACGCACAGAGTCCTCAATGAGCAGTATGGCACGTACTCCCTCCTCCTGGATGTCATGGTCAGCGTTCATTCGGTCCTCAAGCAGCTTGATGATGGCTATCATCAGGTCTGTTGAGTTGTTCCAGCAGAAGAACCAGTCTATCGCTGATTTGTCACGGTCCTGGATGCGGCGGTAAATCTCACGCGAGAAAGTAGCCAGCAGCACGATGGGAGTATCGGGCGATATCTCCTTCATCTGCTTGGAGAAATCAAAGACATCAATCTCACCCACGTTGTACATGGTTATGACCAGGTCAAACCTCTCACCGCGGCGGGCCACCTCAAGGGCCTCAACGGTGGTCTCCACCCTGAGGATATCAGGCGGATTACTCAGATTGAGTTCGGCATAATCCTGCGCTATCTT
>Ga0265298_10010599_pt1 | contig 10888 bp, 3 predicted proteins | sample AusTroGonzalo_MG_3_FD_193486 | JGI IMG/M metagenome (GOLD analysis project Ga0265298, IMG submission 193486) | Bovine rumen microbial communities from tropical cattle in Woodstock, Queensland, Australia - Gonzalo_01 | ecosystem: Host-associated > Mammals > Digestive system > Stomach > Rumen ...
GCACAACGATGCAGGCCCAGGATGTCGCAGTAAGTGGTACTGTCACGGACGGAGCCGCGGATCCATTGATTGGAGCCTCGGTAATAGTTAAAGGAAAACCGTCTCTCGGTACAGTGACTGATTTCGATGGTAACTTCCATTTGAAGGTTCCCTCTGAGTCGTCTGTACTGGTGATTTCTTATGTGGGAATGACCACGAAGGAAATCAAAATTGGAAAACAGCGCAAGTTTAAGGTAACTTTGCAGGATGACACTCAGCTGGAGGAAGTCGTGGTCGTAGGTTTCGGCCAGCAGAAGAAGGCCTCGGTGGTAGGTGCTATCACGCAGACCACGGGTGAGGTGCTGGAGCGCGCCGCAGGTATCGGTAGTGTGGGTGCTGCCCTCACTGGTAACCTTCCTGGTGTTGCTACAATTGCTTCTACCGGTCAGCCTGGTGAGGAAGATCCTCAGATTTATATCCGTGGTGCTGCCGCTTGGAACCAGGATGCTCAGCCACTGATCCTCGTGGATGGTGTGAAGCGTGAGATTAAGTCTGTGGACATTACCTCAGTGGCAACTATCTCTGTGCTGAAGGACGCCTCTGCTACTGCCGTTTATGGTGTGGAAGGTGCTAACGGTGTTATCCTTATTACTACTAAGCGTGGTCAGGAAGGTAAGGCCAAAATCGATTTTGGCTTCAATGCTACCCTGAAGACTGTGTCTAAGTTGCCTCGTAAGTATGATTCTTACGATGGTTATATGTATCGTAACCAGGCCATCGAAAACGAGTTGGCTATTGGTGGCGATGCTTCATGGGCATACTATCGTCCACAAAGCTTTATTAACAACTTCCGTAATCAGGACTATTCAGTTGTACCTAATTTTAATTCAGAAGGTAAGTATCTTGGCGACTATAGTCAGGCAGAACGTTATCCCAATGTCGACTGGCAGGATGAAATGTTTAAGAGAACCGCTTTCTCATATAACACGAACCTGAATATTTCTGGTGGTACGAAGTTTGTGAAGTACTTCGTTTCATTCGACTATCAGAACGAGGGTGATATGACCCGCATTTGGGAAAATAACCAGGGATATGAGGGCGGTTATGCTTACAACCGTTTGAATGTACGTTCAAATTTGGACTTCCAGATTACAAAGACTACTCAGTTCAAGGTGAACTTGGCTGGTTCTAATGCACAGCAGAAGACCCCACGTTATTATTATGGTAATAGCGGTACGTTCTTCCAGCAGCAGAACTGGGCCGGTGCATACGGTATGCCACCCAACGTGTTCCCCGTTCAGTTCTCTGATGGCTCATGGGGTTACTATCCATTGGTGTCTAACATGGCCAACTCTCCTATGAATGTGGCGCTGTCAGGTTACGAGCTGAAAACTACCACTCGCATCTTTACTGACTTTGCCCTGGAGCAGGATCTCGGTTTCATTACGAAGGGCTTGATTGCTCGTGGTACCATTTCATGGGATAATCAGTTCAACGAAGGTAACCGTGGTATCAGACAGGCTACTGGTGATCACAAATCAAAGAGAATGTATATGCTTCCTGAGGATGGTGTACTTCGTCCAGAGAACCAGATTTTCACCAATACTGGTTTCGACTTCTATGAAAAGGTGGACTGGGATACTGAGGCAGGTAGTGTAAGTTCTACCAACCGTGCTACTGAAATGTCACTCCAGCTCTTCTGGGCTCGCCAGTTCGGCAAGCATAACGTTACGCTGATGGGTAACTGGAAGCGTCGTATTAATGCTGGTAATGCTGAACTCGAGAATCGTCGTGAAGACTGGGTGTTCCGTACTACCTATGATTATAATAGCAAGTATTTCGCCGAGTTCAACGGTGCTTACAATGGTTCACAGAAGTTCTCTCCAGATAACCGTTTTGCTTTCTTCTGCTCTGGTGCTGCCGGATGGATGCTCTCTGAAGAGCCTTTCATGAAGAAGCTGAAGGAGAAGAGAATCGTTGATATGTTCAAGATTCGTGGATCTATCGGTGAAATCGGTGATGATAACGCTGGTGCTCGTTGGGCATATATGAACCAGTGGGCGGTCATTAATAAGGCAAGTATGACGCTGACCGCTGGTGAGAGCCCCTTCCAGGGTTATAAGGAGTCTGTGATTGCTGCTCCAGACCTGAGGTGGGCAACTGTATTGAAGAAGAACCTCGGTTTCGACTATGCATTCCTGGGCGGTATGTTCGCAGGTAGCTTCGACTGGTTCCGTGATGACCGTAAGGACATCTTCGTTTCTGGTGCTAACCGTTCAGTACCTTCTTACTATGGTGCATGGACCGTTCCCGATGTCAATAAGGGTGAAATCAAGAACTCTGGTTTCGAGTTGGAAGTTCGCTTCAATAAGGTGTTGAAGAATGGTATGCGTTTCTGGGCCAATGCCAACTATACCTACGCACATAACGTGATTAAGATTAAGGATGACCCCGAATTGCTGCCTTCTTATCGTCGTGCCCAGGGCTATTCTCAGGGACAGTATGTATCATTCATCGACAATGGCTATATTAAGACCTATGATGAATTATATAGTACACCTGCGCGCGAGAAGGATGATACTCAGGTGCTGATTGGTGACCACTACATTGTTGACTTCAATGCTGATGGTGTTGTTGACGAGACATATGACCAGGCTCCTTACGGTTACACTGGTAACCCAGAGCATACCTATAATGCGACTATCGGTTGGGAGTGGAAAGGCTTTAGTGTCTTTGCTCAGTTCTATGGTGTAACAGGTGTTACCCGTGACGTAGGTCTGGCCTCTTTCAGTAATAAGTTGCTGACTGTCTATGACAATGGTGATTGGTGGAATCCTATCAACAATGACGGTGATGTCGTTGTACCTCGCTTTACAACACAGGTTGCTTATAATGATGGTACACAGTATCTCTATGATGGTTCATATTTCCGTCTGAAGAATGCTGAGGTGGCCTATACTTGGACTAAAGGATGGATTAAGAAACTTGGTTTCTCAAGCCTGAAGATTTACCTCAATGGTAACAACCTCTTCATGATTACCAAGATGCCTGACGACCGTGAGGGTAACGGTAACTTCAGTGGTGGCGGTGGTGCTTACCCAACTGTTAGACGTTTCAACCTTGGTGTCAAGCTTAACATTTAATTATTCGTAATAAACAGAGTACTATTATGAAATATAATCATATAAAATCCCTCTTCTGTGGTTCGTTGCTTATGTTGGCTGGAGGTGTTTCACTCACTTCCTGCACAGACTGGCTCGATAAAGACCCTGACTCTATTGTGGCAGAAGATGAGGCGTTCAAGAATTTCCGCAATTTCCAGGGATATGTTGAGGAAAACTACACCCTGGTTCCCAGTAAGCAGACAGTCAACTATTGTACCGCTTGGAACTTCGGTGATGATGCAGTTCACAACCCTGAGGGTTATGCTCACATGGACCACCAGGTCGACCTGGGTAACTACCGTAACTGGTACACTAACAACCAGTGTTGGCTGAATGGTGAAAGAAGCTCACTATGGAGAAACTCTTGGTACTGCATTCGTAAGTGTAACCAGGGTATCGAGAATATTGGTTCACTTGTCGGTACTGATGAGGAGCGCGACTTGTTGCTCGGACAGATGTACTTCTTCCGTGCTTGGTGGCATTTTGAGCTGATGTGTTATTTCGGTGGACTGCCCTATATTGACCAGACCTTTGTAGATGGTCATATCCCCGAACTTCCCCGTCTGTCTTTCCAGGAGTGTGCCGATCGTTGTGCAGAAGATTTCGAGCGCGCTTACGAACTCCTTCCTTTGGACTCTAAGGATTGGGATGCTACGCTTGTTGCCCAAGATAATAACACGCAAAATAATAACTATATACGTGTTAATAAGTTTATGGCGCTCTGCTATCTGGGTAAGTGTTATCTCTGGGCTGGCTCTCCTTTGATGAAGGAGTTTGAAAAGACCAAGAACGGTGGCGTTGCCAATTTGTTAGGTGCCAGCCAGAACGGCAAGACTTACGATTATGATGAGAAGTATTGCAAGAAGGCTGCTGAGGCCCTGGGTAAGGCTCTTGATATGGTGGCTAAAGGTCAGGTTGAATATAAACTTGCTACCTTTAAGTTTGCTAACATCTATGACCATGAGAGAAACGAGCAAACGACTCCTGAGGAGGAATTCTACTCTAACATCTTCTATACTGTAAAGCAGAATTCTAAGATGCCTGGCATTTGTGAGGTTATCTTCCGCGGTGCTCACCCTGGTTATGGCTCCTCTATTTGGAACTGTGCCAAGATTTTCGGCCCGAAGATTGCCGGTCTGGTACATCATGACAATATTATTCACCATCCTACAGGAAATCTGATAGACCAGTACGGTATGGCCAATGGTCAGCCCATCTATCTGGTTGAGAACGGCCACTATGTGATTAATCCAAAGGCTGAGTGGGATCCTACACATCCTTATAGGGGACGTGATCCTCGCTTCTATCACGATATCGTCTTCGATGGCTTCCATTATGTTCTCCAGCCTGCTAATTTGAATGATGAGCAGAAAAAGCATGAATATTGCTCCCTGTACACGGGTGGAGCCATGCGTTCGGTAGATAATGGTAGTAGCACAGGCTACTTCATCCAGAAGCTGATTCCTCACCAGTGTAATGAAGGTGACAAGTGGTATGATAATGCCCAGTTGCAGAGCTATCTTGCATACATGCGTCTTTCTGATGTCTATCTGATGTTTGCCGAGGCTATGGCAGGCTTCTCACATGATATGAAAGACTTGAAGCAGTCTTCTACCTATTGCCCCTCTTACTCAGCTGTTGGCGCTATCAATGCGCTTCGTGACCGCGTGGGTATGGAGGGTGTACAGGACAACTTCCTGGATACTCGCGAGCACTTCATTGATGAGGTTCGTCGTGAGCGTACTGTAGAACTTGCCTTTGAGGGCTTCCGTTGGAACGACCTGCAGCGCTGGTTGCTGTTGACGGAACCTCCTTATACTGTAAAATACTCTCATGAATTTGAGCGTATGCAGAAGGCTGATTGGTTTAAGAAGAATGACCCGAAGGATGCTGAAGTGGCTAACTTCCATACAAAGACTTTGATTAAGCGTCCTTTGGAAGCTAAGCACTACTGGTTCCCATTCCCAGAGAAGGATGTTTATCTGTATGAAGGATTTAAACAGAATCCAGGATGGTAAGACGCGCTTTGCGCTAGTTAATACTGAATAACGAATAGAGAAAATAAAAATTTATGAAAAATATAAAGACAAATGTATTTCTCTTTGCCATGCTGGCAGCATCGTCCATGACGGCCAATGCTCAGACCGCTACCGATGCTGATTCTACCGTGGCCAAAAAGAAAGTCCATGTTGCTTTCCGTGACGTCGATGCCGATCATCTTCTCGGAGGTGTCTCTTACGTTGACATGGAGGAGTTGGCGAAGAAAGACTATACAATGGGTAGTCTGGAAGACCTGAATGGACTCGTTGGCGGTTTCAATGGCACCAATCTTTGGGGTCAGGATACTGAGCGCCTCGAAACAAATGACGGTAACATGCCGCTTGTGATTATTGATGGTGTGAAGCGCCCCTCTAACAATGTGTTGCCTTCTGAAATCGAGCAGATAACTTTCCTGAAGGGTGCACAGGCTGTTGTACTCTATGGTTCTAAAGGTGCCAAGGGCGCTATCTTGATTACCACCAAGCGTGGTAAGGTGGATGGTCTGCAGGTTACCGCCAATGCGAATACCGGCTGGCACTTTGCCAAGCAGTTCCCTGAGTATATCGGTTCTGCAGAGTACATGACACTCTATAATGAGGCAACTTATAACGATGCTATTGCTCTTGGCAACGCTTATAAGGCAGCATACTCACAACAGGATATCTACAACCATGCTTTGGGTGCCAATCCTTACCGCTATCCCAATGTAAACTGGTATTCAGACGAGTATGTCCGCAAGGCTTATAACCGTTCTGAGGGAACCTTGGAGATTCAGGGTGGTGGTACGCGTGCTCACTTCTACACGAACATCAACTATTATCGTGCTGAAGACCTTATCAACTTTGGTAAAGCCAAGGATAATTACACAGACCGCTTCAGCGTTCGTGGTAATGTAGACCTTGTTGTGAATAAGTTCATTACGGGTTGGGCTAATGTGAGTGCCACCTATTATAATGAATATAAGAATAAGGGTGACTTCTGGGGTGAGGCTGCTACCATGCGCCCCAATTTCCCACAGAACTCAGCACCACTGCTCCCTCTCAGCATGCTTGACTCTAATGCCAGCAAGGCAATCGCTACGCTGGGCAAGTCACTCAACCTGCTCGACGGTATGTGGTTCCCTGGCGGTGGTACAGACAATGCTTCATCTAATGCGATTGCAGACTGCTACTTCGGTGGTGAGACTCAGGCTGTAAGTCGCCAGTTCCAGTTCGATGCTGGTGTCAACTATGACATGAATCACCTCGTAAAGGGTTTGACCTTTAAGACGTTGTTCTCCATCGACTATGCTGCCAGCTACAATTTGGCATATAACAATACCTACTCATTGTTCTTCCCCACATGGAGTAACTATAACACAGCTGATGCCATTGTTGCAATCAAGCAGCCGAAGGATGAGGTGGTAACAGGTACGATGACGATGTCTAACAGTGCTTATCGTCAGACCATCACTTGGAATGGTCACTTCGACTACGAGAGAACTTTTGCCAAAAAACACCACGTTACAGGTTTGTTGCTTGCCAGCATGTACACCACAACAAAGAGTAGTGCTAAACATCGTTATGCTAATGCAAACTTAGGCCTGCAGGCAAATTACGACTATATGGGTCGCTACTTTGCTGAAGTAGGATTGGCAGGTGTACATTCTGCCCGTCTTCCTAAAGGCAATCGTGAGGCACTTTCTCATTCATTTTCTCTTGGTTGGAACATTGCCAAGGAGAAGTTCATGAAGAATACGGGTATTGACGACTTGATGATTAGTGCATCATATAGCAACCTGAATGATGACGCTGATGTTTATTATGACAATAGTAAATACGAGAACTTCTATATCTACGATGCAGTATGGACAGACCAGAGTACTTCGAGCTACGCATGGAATGAAGGTTCAAACTCTGCCACTGCTACGGTTTCTACATCTGGTAGTAACCCCGCGCTTGATTATGTTCATCGCAAGGAGTTCTCTCTGTCTCTTCGTGGCTCATTCTTCAATAAGCTGATTTCTGCTGAGCTGACCTACTTCAATACGGATATGGACGGTTACATAACTCAGAACCCCACCTCGTATCCATCACACCTGAAGAATGGTCTTAACAATAGCAAGTTCTCGCCAGCTACGAATAATGATATTTCCAACCGCAAGGGTATTGATTTCAACATCAAAGCTCAGAAGCAGTTTGGTAAAGTACATGCTGAATTAGGCTTTGTTGGTACCTATCTCAAGACGGAATGGAAGAAGTATGATGAAACAGTAGAACCCAAAGCACCTTGGTTGAATTCCAAGAAGGAACTGATGCATGAGGGCACTCCACTGGATGTTATCAAGGGCTACAACTGCATCGGCTTCTACACAATTGATGACTTTAATGTCCTCAAAGATGAGAAAGGCAAGGTTACCTATGAGTTGAAGACAGGTAAAAATAGCTATGGACTTGGAGGTACCGTGATGCCTGGTGACTTGAAGTATGAGGATGTGAACGGTGACGGAAAGATTAATCAGTTAGACCAGGTTGAATTGGGTAAGTGGGGTACCTATGGTGCACCTTTCACCATGGGTATTAACCTCACATTGAAGTATAAGAACTGGACACTCTTCATGATGGGTAATGGTCAGTTTGGTGCTAAGGGCATGATGAATAGCAATTATTATTACATGCAGGGATCCACCAAGTATTCTGTAAATGTACGTGACCATATCCAGTACACTTTTGACGATGAAGGTGTTATCACGGGCTTTGTGAATCCTGACGCTGTTCATCCGCGTCTGGCTGTCAATGCCGCTGCCGCCAATAATGTCGCATCTAGCTACTGGCTGTATAGCACAGACCGCTTTGATCTCCGTAAGGTGCAGCTGACCTATGATTTCCCGAAGGAAATGCTCGACGGAAAGATTGTTAAGGCACTTTCTATTTATGTAAATGGTAACAACCTCCTGACATTCTCAAAGCATCGTAAGATGATGGAGACTAATGTTGGCAGTGCACCACAGACTCGTTTCTATAACCTCGGTGTTAAGGTAACCCTCTAAAAACAACAAGACAATGAAGACAAGAAATATTATATTCTTTTTAACTGGTCTCCTTGCTTTTACTTCCTGCGAGGATATGTTCGAGCCAGCTAAGGAAAACACAAAGCAGTTAGAGGTGATGGTTCAGCAGACGGACTATGTGCATGGTCTGTTGATTTACGCCTATAATCGTCTTCCTTATATTCGCACAACTCAGACGGATGTAGCTACTGATGATGCCGTCACAAACGTAAGTGGTGATGTTTATAAGAAAATGGCTTCTGGTACATGGACAGCATCCGACAACCCAATGACACAGTGGGATGCATGTAAGGATGGCGTCCAGTATGCTAATCTGTTCCTCAAATATGTCAACGATGTAAACTGGGCACAGAGTGCTGCTTCTAAGCAGAAAATGTTCATTGATCGTCTGACTGGTGAGGCACTTGGTCTCCGTGCGATTTTCTATTATCATCTGCTTTTGGCTCATGCTGGCTATACGACTGATGGCGAACTTCTGGGTGTTCCCTTGCTGACAGAGCCTGAGGATGGTAGTTCAGACTATAACCAGCCACGTGCATCTTTTGCAGCTTGCGTACGCCAGATTTTTGCAGATTGCGACCAAGCAGCTGCCTTACTCCCCGATCAGTATAAAGATATTGATGATGTGGAGGAAATCACGAAGAATAAAGAGGAGTATCTGGCTCTTGGTGTACAAGCTACCAATTATAACTTGGTATTTGGCGATAGGGCCAAGAATCTGGTTTCAGGAAAGGTCGCTCAGGCTGTCAAGGCACAAACAGCTTTGCTGGCTGCAAGTCCTGCATACCAGAGTCAGAGTGGTGTCTCTTCTGAAGAGGCTGCCAAGATTTGTGCTGAGGTACTGAAAGGCGTAGAGTTCGACGTAAAGGGAAATATCTGGTATAAGGATGAAAGCGCCTTGGCATCAAGTACCTCTTATATGCCAGAGATTCTGTGGCGCGCTGACTGGGAGAGGGCTGATGCTTCTCAGGAGTCTGATAACTTCCCTCCCTCACAGAATGGCCAAGGAAAAGTCAATCCTACACAGAATTTGGTGGATGCATTCCCTATGGCGAATGGTTATCCTATCACAGACTCAAGATCTGGTTATGACGAGAATAATCCTTATGCAGGCCGTGACCCACGTTTTGCTGATGATATTGTCTATGATGGTGCTACCTTCAAGGGTGCTGTGATTATTACTGGTACCTATGGTCCTGATGGTAATAAAGACAATATCAATAATTCAGGCTCTGCACATACGCTGACTGGCTATTATATGAAGAAGCTCCTCCGTGAGGACGCAGGTCCATCGGCTGGTTCACTTTCTCCCTCACAACAGCCTCATATCTTCCCACGTATCCGTTATACTGAGTTGTTCTTGGCCTATGCCGAAACTGCTAATGAGGCTTGGGGACCAAATGGAAAGGCTGCTGGTTTTGATTATTCTGCTTATGATGTCATCAAGATGATTCGTCAGCGCGGTGGTATCGGTAAAGATGCTATCGGAAACTATGTAGGTGACCCCTATCTGGATGAGTGCGCAGGCGACAAAGCCAAGATGCGTGAGCTGATTCGCAACGAGCGTCGTATCGAGCTCTGCTTTGAAAACAAGCGTTTCTGGGATATCCGTCGCTGGGAATTGCCACTCAATGAATCGGCAATGGGTGTACAGATTGATAAAATTGCTGAGACTGATGCTCTTAAATTTACCCCAGTGGTTGCAGAGCCTCGTCTATTTGAGGCTTACCAGAACTTCGGACCTATTCCTAATAGTGAGGTGCTCCAGTGGAGTGCTCTCCAACAGAACAAGGGATGGTAATTGGCGCTTCGCTAATGAAAAGTGAAAAGTGAATAATGAAAAAAGATATAATGATGAAACTGAAGAATTATATATATGGTGTAGCTCTGGGAGCGCTCTCTCTTACTTATGCTTCTTGCTATAATGCAGATAAGGAGTTCCCAGACTATGAAGGAGGTACAAAAGCCTACTTCGCCTATCAGAATCCAATACGTACCCTCGTACTGGGTAACGATATCTATGACAACTCGCTCGACAACAATCACAAGTGCCGCATCTGGGCTACCATGGGTGGCGCCTACGATGGACGTGACGCACTGGTAAGCGTGATCATTGACGAGGAACTCTGTAATAACCTTTATTTCTTGGATGATGGTGGTTATGAATCTGCTAAGGTGCTCCCTCTGCCTCATGACTACTACAACTATGACGAGGTGAAAAACGCTACCATCAATTACAATGGCGATTCTCGTGGTTATCTGGAAATCCAGTTCACGGATAAATTCTTCCAGGATGTTAAGTCTGTAGATACCACTTATGTGATTCCTGTAAGAATGACTGGTATTACAGGTATTGACGCTATCCTGTCTGGTGAGGCGAATAAATCAGGTGCTATTCGACAGAATGCCAATGACTGGTCAACGCTTCCTAAGGACTATGTGCTCTACTGCGTGAGATATATGAACCCATGGCAGGGCAAGTATATCCGTCGTGGTGTGGACGACGTAACAGAAAAAGGGGAGACTACAAAGGTTGTTCGTAAGGACTTTACTCTTTACAATTCAGACATCGCGCATTACAGCAAGATGGATCCCTCAAATCCTGTGAATCAGTATGATGAGGTATGTGCTATCACCACTAAGAATATGACAGAGG